>Ga0209342_10001976_pt1 | contig 22447 bp, 15 predicted proteins | sample RifCSP16_2_FD_184023 | JGI IMG/M metagenome (GOLD analysis project Ga0209342, IMG submission 184023) | Soil microbial communities from Rifle, Colorado - Rifle CSP2_sed 16_2 (SPAdes) (version 2) | ecosystem: Environmental > Terrestrial > Deep subsurface > Rock core/Sediment | place: Rifle... | reverse complement strand
CCCCTTGCCAACCGACAAGAGGCAGACGCGGTTTGTCGTCTGGGGCCCAATCGACGAGCGCTTTGCCTGGGAGTATCGTGGCGAGGTTGCCGACCCAGAGGCTGCCTTCGAAGCCGCACTGAGTTCTGAGTTTGGGCGAGATTGGATTCTACTGGATGCACCCCACCTGCGACGCGTCGCCTCAATTGGCAGGACGGGCATCGGTCGGGATGACAACGCGCACCAATCCGGATTGACCACGGAAGCTTCCTCGACCGCCAGAGTCGCTCCAAAAGGCTATGTAAAACACCTGTACTGCCTACTAGATCGCCCCTAGAGGCAGCTGCCATCCGGCGCAAGCCAATCTGCGCCAGGCGCAGCCCCACGGGCCGCTTGAAGGCTGCGTCACAGGCAGGGGGCGCGGGGTTTCCGAGTCGGATATACTCGGCACCACAAGGACTCCTGGTCGCCTCCCTGAGTGAGCTGCATGAGCGACGACATCTCCCCGATTCGCAAACAGTATCTCGATATCAAGCGCGACTACCCGGACACGATTCTCTTCTTCCGGCTGGGCGACTTCTACGAGACGTTCGACGAAGATGCGCAGGTCGCCTCGCGTGAATTGGATATCGTGCTCACCTCGCGCAACGTGGCCAAGGGAACGCGCATCCCGATGGCCGGCATTCCCGCCCACGCTGCCGAGGCGTACATCGCCCGCCTCATCAGCCGCGGCCTGCACGTGGCCATCTGCGATCAGGTGGGCGACGCGGTGCGCGGACTCATGCCGCGCGAGGTGGTGCGCGTCTTCACGCCCGGCACTCTCATGGAAGAAACGATGCTTGCGCCGCGCGCCAACAACTACCTGGTGGCGGCGCTCGTGGTCGAAAACCAGGTCGGTATCGCCTTTGCCGATATTTCGACCGGCGAATTCCGCGCTACTGCAACCGCCGGCGAAAACACGATCCAGGTGCTGCGTGACGAGCTGGCTCGGCTCAACGCGGCCGAAGTCCTCCTGCCCGAAGGCACTGCTCTTGGCAACGGCCCGTCGCTCGCCGTGACTTCACTTCCCTCATGGAAGTTCGAGCTCGGCCGCTGCGAGCAGACGCTCCTCGAGCACTTCTCGACGGCCAGCCTGGAAGGCTTCGGCCTAGCCGGGCTGCCCATGGCCACTCGCGCCGCAGGCGCGCTTCTCCAGTACGTGCGCGAGACCCAGCCCAAGGCGCTCGGCCTGCTGGCTGGGTTGGCCCACTACGGCCTGACGGACTTCATGCTGCTCGATGCCGCCACTCGCCGCGGCCTCGAGCTCACCGAGACCCTGCGCTCGCGCGAGATCCACGGCTCGCTGCTCGGCGTACTCGACCAGACCGTAACGCCCATGGGCGCCCGCTTGCTGCGCGTGTGGATCAACCAGCCTCTGCTCGACCTGGCAGCCATACAGGCTCGCCAGGATCAGGTACAGGCCTTCGTCGAAGCCGGCCTGGGACGAGTGAGCTTCCGCGAGCCGCTGGCGAAGCTGGGCGACCTCGAGCGCCTGGCCAACCGCACCGCCTCTGGGCACGCCACCCCGCGCGATTTGGTGGGGCTGCGCTTACACCTGAGTGGTCTTCCAGTGGTACGCGCTGCGCTTGAGGCTGCGCCGGGTTTGGTCGGCTTCGCCGCCGAAGTGGACTTGTGCGCGGACGTGCTCAGCCTGCTGCAGGCGGCCATCGCCGAAGACGCGCCGGCCACCCTCGCCCAGACCGGCGTTGTGCGAGCCGGGTTTTCCGAGGAGCTCGACCAGACGGTCGCCGGCATCCACGAGGCACGCCGCTGGATTGCCAACCTGGAAGCCGAGGAGCGGGCGCGCACGGGCATCCGCACGCTCAAAGTGGGATTCAACAAGATCTTTGGCTACTACCTCGAGGTCACGCGAGCCAATGCCGAGGCCGTTCCCCCCGAATACATTCGCAAGCAGACCCTGGTCAACGCCGAGCGCTATATCACCCCGCAGATGAAGGAGGTAGAAGCGCAAATCCTGAATGCCGAGGAGCGCATCCGGGAGATCGAGGGGCGTTTGTTTGCGGAGGTGTGCCGCACCCTAGCCGCCGCTGCGCCGCGCTTGCAGCAGACCTCGGCCAACCTGGCCCGGCTGGATGTCGTCGCCGCGCTCGCCGAAATCGCGGTGCAGCGCGCATACGTGCGCCCGACGCTCGTCGAAGAGGACACGCTCGAAATCGTGGGCGGTCGACATCCCGTGGTCGAGCAATTCCTCTCGCCCCAACGCTTCGTGCCCAATGATGCCATACTCGAAGGCGGCGAACGCATCCGTGTTATTACCGGCCCGAACATGTCGGGCAAGAGTACCTACCTGCGGCAGGTTGCGCTGCTGTGCCTGATGGCGCAGATCGGTTCCTTCGTCCCCGCCGCCTCGGCCCGCATCGGCCTGGTCGATCGCATCTTTACCCGCATCGGCGCGCAGGATGAGATTCACAGCGGGCAATCGACCTTCATGGTGGAGATGATCGAAGCCGCCAACATCCTGCACCATGCTACGCGGCGCAGCTTGCTCATCTTCGATGAGGTGGGGCGCGGCACGTCCACCTACGACGGAGTCTCGATCGCCTGGGCTGTCATCGAGTACATCCACAATCACCCGCGCCTCCAATCACGCACATTCTTTGCCACTCACTATCACGAACTCATTCGGCTGGCGGATTTCCTGCCGGCGGTGCGCAACTACAACGTGGCCGTGGTCGAGCAGGGGAAGAATGTCGTCTTCCTGCATCAGATTATCGCCGGCGGTGCCGATCGCTCCTACGGCATCCATGTGGCCCAGTTGGCCGGCCTGCCGCGGCCAATCATCTCCCGCGCCGAGGAGATTCTGGCCGAGCTCGAATCCCAAAGCGAGCGGGCCGACAAACCTCAACCGCAGATGCTGCAGCTCAGCTTCGCCTCTGGCAACGACCCGTTGCGCGAGGCTTTGGCCCAGCTCGATGTTCCCGGGCTGACCCCCATTGAGGCACTCAACCTGCTGTACGAGTGGCAGAAGCGTTACACCTCGCCCGAAGGGGACCATTCGACGTGACGTGGGCCAAGTAGGCCGCAGCCCTTCCTTCGGGTGCTCGCCAATGCTAGAATGAGCGGCATCGCCGCGCGGCTGAAGTGCCCGGCGGGCACCCCCTGGTTTCCTCATCCTGCCATCCCATACCCGCTGCATCTGGGTGGGACGAGCACGGTTCGATCCTTCGTCAACGGCTCTGTGATTGTTCGCATGTCGGTTGACGAGAGAGCTGCGTCGCGGAGGCTGCATGCCATCGTCGGAAATCAGTCAGCGCCAGATCACCACATTCATCGCGCCATTCGATGGCTGCGGCCGCGAGTCTCTGCTGCCGGCCCTGCTGGCCGCGCAGCGTCGCTTCGCGCACATTCCCGAAGCCGTCGCCGTGCGCATTGCCCATGCCCTCGGCGTTCCGCTCGTCGAGGTGCACGGCGTCATCGAGTTCTACTCGCTCCTCACCACACAGCCCACCGGCCGCACGGTGGTGCGCGTGTGCACCAGCCCCGCCTGCAGCATGGCGGGCGCACACGAAACGCTGCGCGCCGCGCTGAAGACTCTGCACGTGAAGGAAGGCCAACTGAGCTCCGATGGCCGCTTCTCGGTCGAGCGCGCGCCGTGTCTCGGCCTGTGCGAGCACGCACCGGCGATGCTCGTCGGCGAGAGGCCGGTGGCGCAGGCGCATGCCAGCCGCATCGGCACCATTCTTAAGGGCGGGGGGGCACGGCCCCGCGGCCGCGTCTTCGGCCACACGCGCTGGCTCACCGATCGCTGCGGCGTGGTCGATCCGGCATCGCTGCGCGAGTTCCGCGCACGCGAGGGCTTCAAAGGCTTGCAGCGCGCCCTCAGCCTTACCCCGCAGCAGGTCATCGCCGAGGTCAAGGCCGCCGGGCTGATCGGCAAAGGCGGCGCGGCCTTCCCGACGGGCGTCAAGTGGGAGGGCGCCGCGAACGCATCGGGCGCGCCCAAGTACATTGTGTGCAACGGCGATGAATCGGAGCCGGGAACCTTCAAGGATCGCGTGCTCATGGAAGAGGACCCCTTCAGCATTGTCGAAGCTATGATCATTGCCGGATACGCCGTGGGCGCTACACGCGGCATCTGGTACATTCGCGGCGAATATCCGCGCGCCCTGGCGGCCGCGCGCACGGCGGTGGCCGCCGCGCGTCGCGCGAAATACCTCGGTCCGAATGTGCAGGGCAAAGGCTTCGAGTTCGAGCTCGAGGTCCGCTCGGGCGCGGGGGCCTACGTCTGCGGCGAGGAGACGGCGCTCTTCGAGGCGGTGGAGGGCAAGCGCGGGCTGCCGCGCATCAAGCCGCCCTTCCCCACCACGTTCGGGGTATTCGGCAAACCCACCGTTATTAACAATGTCGAGACGCTGTGCACGGTGCCGGTCATTCTGCGCCTCGGTGTGGAGAAGTACCGCAGCCTTGGAACGCCGGGCTCGCCGGGCACCAAGCTCTTCTGCGTCTCGGGAGACGTCGCGCGCCCCGGGTTATACGAGCTGCCCTTTGGCGCGACGCTGCGCGAGCTGCTATTCGACCACGCGGGCGGCATGGCCGGCGGCCGCGCACTGCAGGCGGTGCTCATGGGCGGCGCCGCGGGCGCCTTCGCCACAACCGAAAAGCTCGACGTGCGCCTGACGTTCGAGGATATGAAAACGGCCGGGCTGCCGCTCGGGTCGGGGGTGGTGATGGTTTTCGACGAGAGGCGCGACATGCGCCACGTGCTGGTCGAGCTGGGTGAGTTCTTTGCCGAGGAGAGTTGCGGCAAGTGCTATCCGTGCCAGATCGGCACCCAGCGCCAACTGGAAGTGCTGCAACGCGTGGCGCATGGCAGCCCGATGCGCGGCGACGCTGAGCGTCTGCAGGATGTGGGCTGGACGATGACCGATGCGTCGATATGCGGCCTCGGCCAAACGGCCGCCAGCGCCGTGTTGAGTGCCATGCGCCTGTGGCCGGCCCTCTTCGAATTGCAGTCTCAGGCAGCGTGAGGAGACCTCATGAGCGACGAGATCGTCTTGACCATTGACGGCCGCGAAGCGCGGGTCGCCCCGGGCACAAGCCTGATGCAGGCCGCGCGCCAACTGGGGCTTGAGATTCCCACTATCTGCTACCACGACCACACCACGGCCAACGGGTTGTGCCGGCAGTGCGTTGTGGAAGTCGAGAAGATGCGCGTGTTGGCGCCGGCGTGCGTGACGGCGGCGGCCGCCGGGATGGTCGTGCATACCGACAGCCCGCGCGTGCAGCGTGCGCGGCGCACGCTGCTGGAGATGCTGAACGCCTCGGTCGATCTCTCCGAGGCGCCCGAGCTGCAGGAGCAGATGCGCGCCGCCAACGCCGATCCGCAGCGCTTCCCGGGGGCTGAAAGGCGCGCGCCGGCGCTCATCGACGACAACCCGATGTACGTGCGCGACTACGCCAAGTGCATCTTGTGCTGGCGTTGCGTTCAAGTCTGCGCGGCCGATGCGCAGTACACCTTCGCCATCAACTTCGACGGGCGCGGCTATCACACGCAGATCGGCACCTTCTTCGATCGGCCGATGCCCGAGACCACCTGCGTCTTCTGCGGGCAGTGCGTGGGCGTGTGCCCCACCGGAGCGCTGAAGGGCAAACGCGAATTCCTGATGGAGCAGGGGCTCGATCCCCAAGCGGTGCTCGCTCAAACGCGACGCGGGCGAAAGCGGCGTCTGCCCGTCGGTGTGCCAGAGGAAGGCTGAGGTGCTCAAAGCCGAGCGCACGGTTCTCACCACCTGCCCCTATTGCGGGGTCGGGTGCGGGCTCAACTTGCACGTCCGCCAGAACAACCTGGTGCGCGTCACCGGCGATTTCGACAGCCCGGTCAACCGCGGCAACCTGTGCGTCAAAGGCCGCTTCGGCTACGACTTCATCTACCACCCGGCCCGCATCACCACCCCGCTCATTCGCCGAGAGATCGGCAACCGAGAGCCGCCGCCGGCCGGGGCCGATGCGCGCAGCCTTTTCCGCGAAGCGACTTGGGATGAAGCCCTCGACCTGGTGGCCGATCGGCTGGCAGTCATCCGCGCCGAGTCTGGGCCGGACGCGCTGGCCTGCTTCGCGTGCGCCAAGGCGACCAACGAAGACAACTACTTGATGCAGAAGCTCTTTCGCCAGATCGTGGGCACTAACAATGTGGATCACTGCACGCGGTTGTGCCATGCCGCCTCGGTCGTGGCGCTTCAGCAGGCCATCGGCTCGTCAGCCATGTCGAATGCCGCGAGCGAAGTCGTCGAGAGCGACGTCTTCATCGTGACCGGGTCGAACACCGCCGAGACCCATCCCATCATCGCGCTTCAGATGAAACAGGGGGTGCACAGCCGTGGCGCGAAGTTGATCGTGGTCGATCCGCGCCGGGTGGAGATGGTGGAGCACGCGGCGTTGTGGTTGCAGCAGCGGCCGGGCACCGACGTGCCGGTCTTCTCCGCCATGGCCCATGTCATCTTGGAAGAGGGGCTTGCCAATCGCGAGTTCATTGCCCGGCGAACCGAGGCGTTCGACGAATTCGCCGCCTCGATGAAGGCCTTCACGCCCGAGTACGCCGAACGCATCTCGGGTGTTCCAGCGGAGAAGATTCGCCAGGCGGCGCGTATGTTCGCGACCGCCAAGAATGCGGCCATCTACTGGGCATTGGGAATCCCCGAGCACACGCATGGGGTGGATAATGCGCTGTCGCTCGTCAACCTGGGCTTGCTGTGCGGCCACGTGGGGCGCGTGGGCACCGGGCTCAACCCGCTACGGGGGCAGAACAACGTGCAGGGCGCATCGGATGCCGGCGCCATGCCGTGGCATTACCCCGGCTACCAGGCAGCCGACGACCCGCAGGTACAGGCCAAGTTCGCCGAGGCGTGGGGGTTTGCCCCACCTGCGCGGCGCGGGCTGACCACGCCCGAGATCGTCGGCGCGGCCGGGCGCGGCGAGGTGCGTGCACTCTTCGTCATGGGCGAAAACCCCATGATGAGCGAGCCCAACCTCAACCACACGGCCGAGTGCATGGCCAAACTCGAGTTCTTGATCGTGCAGGATCTATTCATCAACGAAACGGGTGCACTGGCCGACGTGATTCTCCCGGCCAGCGCATGGGCCGAGAAGGACGGCACGTTCACCAACACCGATCGACGTGTGCAGCGAGTGCGCAAAGCTGTCGAGCCGCCGGGCCAGGCGCGCTCCGACTGGGAGATCATCGCCGATCTGGCGGGCCGGCTGGCGGGGCGGGTAGGACGGGACGTGCATTCGGCTCCGCACGCGGGCTGGAGCTACAAGCATCCCGGCGAGATCTTGTCGGAGATGGGCGAGCTCGTGCCGGAGTATCGCGGTGTTACCTACGACCGACTTGAGCAGGATGGGCTGCAGTGGCCGGTGACAGACGAAACTCATCCGGGGACGCCTTTCCTCTTCGCCGATACTTTTCCGCGAGGGCGCGCGAAGTTCCACCCGCTCCAATACCGCCCAGCCCTCGAGAAGGCCGATGCGGAGTACCCATTCATCCTGACCACCGGCCGGGTGCTTTACCATTGGCATGGCGGCACGATGACGCGCCACTCCAAGCTCGACGAGGTGTACCCGGAGGCGCTGATCGAGGTCAATCCTGCGGACGGCGGGCGGCTGGGGGTTCGCGATGGCGACCCGGTGCGGGTGACCTCGCGCCGCGGGACACTCGTCGTGCGCGCGCACATCACCGAGCGTGTGGGTGAGGGCGTGGTCTTCATGGCGTTTCACTTTGTCGAAGCGGCCGCCAACCTGCTCACCAGCGATGCCCTCGACCCGCAGGCTAAGATCCCCGGCTACAAAGTGAGCGCGGTGCGAGTCGAAGCCGCGCCGGGTATGCTCTTGGAGACCGAACATTTCGCGGCGGCGACGTCAGCCATCGAATCGCGTACGAGGAGGACTTGATGATCAAACCCGAGCGGGAGGTGCGCACCATCTGCCCGTATTGCGGAGTAGGGTGCAGCCTCTTCCTGCACATCAAAGACGACCGCATCGTGCGGGTGACCGGCGATTTCGAAGGCGCCGCGAATCACGGCAACCTGTGTGTGAAAGGACGCTTCGGTATCGATTTTGTCCATGCGCCGGATCGACTGCTCGCTCCGCTCATCCGCCGCGATGGAAAGCTCATTGCGGCCGACTGGGACACCGCTCTGACCGAAGTGGTGCAGCGCATGGCCGCCATCCGTCGCGAGCACGGACCGGAATCGATCGCCTTTTTGACGTCGGCCAAGTGCACCAATGAAGAGAACTACCTATTGCAGAAGATCGCCCGGGGTGTGATCGGAAGCAGCCACGTCGATCACTGCGCCCGTCTCTGACATGCCAGCACTGTGGCCGGTCTGGCCACCACTCTGGGCTCGGGCGCGATGACCAATACGATTCGCGACGCCTGCACCGGCGACGTGATTCTCGTCGCCGGCAGCAATACCACAGAGGCCCATCCCGTCATTGGCCTGCAGATGAAGGCGGCCGTGCGCCAGCGCGGGACCAAACTCATCCTGGTCGACCCACGTCAGATCGAGCTTGCTAAGTTCGCCACCCTGCATCTGCGGCATTACCCAGGCACAGACACGGCAGTGTTCAATGCCATGGCGCGTGTCATCCTTGACGAGGGGCTCGAAAACCGGGCCTTCATCGAAGAACGCACGGAGAACGTGGAGGCTCTGCGCCAATCGCTCGCCAGCTTCACACCCGAATGGGCGGAAGAGGTGAGCGGCGTGCCGGCCGAGGACATTAGGGCCGCGGCGCGAATGTATGCCCGGGCCAAAGCTGCCGCCATCTTTTGGGCAATGGGCATCACCCAATCCACGCACGGAACCGACAACGTCTTCTCGCTCTCGAATCTGGCCCTGTTGGCCGGGCACCTCGGCCGCCCGGGCACCGGGCTCAACCCGCTGCGCGGGCAGAATAATGTGCAGGGCGCCTGCGACATGGGCGGGCTGCCCAACGTGTACACCGGCTACCAACCCGTGGCGGATATGGCTGTGCGTGATAAGTTCTCCGCCGCGTGGGGCACCGAGCATCTCCCGTCAGCGGCCGGGTTGACGGTCACCGAGATCATCGACGGGGCGCTGCAAGGGAAGATCCACGCGCTGTTCATCATGGGCGAGAACCCTCTCCTGTCGGACCCCAACCTGCACCATGTCCGCCTTGCGCTCGAAAAGCTCGATCTGCTCGTTGTACAGGATCTGTTCTTGAACGAGACCGGCGAGCGCGCGCATGTGGTCCTTCCGGGCGCCTCTTTTGCCGAGAAGAGCGGTACGTTCACCAACACCGAACGCCGTGTCCAACTGCTTCGTCCGGCCATTGCACCCCTTGGCGGTGCCCGTCCGGATTGGATGATCCTGTGCCAGGTCGGGGAACGGCTAGCCCGCGCACTCGATATCGTCTCGATGCCCGCGACCACCCCGTCAGTGCGCACGGTGACCGACTGGGGGTACGCCGGCCCGGAGAATGTCTGGGCGGAGGTCGCGGCGCTAACACCTTCCATGGCAGGCATCAGCCACGCGCGCTTGGAGCAGGGCGGCCTGCAGTGGCCGTGCCCTTCAGCGGACCATCCCGGAACGTCCATCCTGCATACGACAAAGATCGTTCGCGGCAAAGGCCGTTTCATGCCCATTACCTATCGCCCGCCTGCCGAGCAGGTCGACGATGAGTATCCGCTCATCCTTTCCACCGGGCGCATTCTCTTTCACTGGCACGGCGGAACGATGAGCCGACGATCGGCCGGGCTGGAGCGGCTGGCTCCCTCGGCCGAAGTGGAGGTCAATCCGCTGGATGCGCATCGCTTCGGCCTTGTGGATCAAGCGCTGGTCGAGGTTGCCTCTCGGCGCGGGCGGATTCGCGCCCAGGCGCGGGTGACCGAGCGCTCTCCGCGCGGGACAGTCTTCGCAACCTTTCATTATGCCGAGGCGGCGGCAAACCTGCTGACCTTGGATGCGGTCGACCCGGTCGCCAAGATCCCCGAATACAAAGTGTCCGCGGTCCGCATCCGCCCGGTGCACGCCAAGCAGACCAGACCCCGCAAATAGCGAGTGGGTCTCGCATAGCTGAATGGAGCGCTTCCACCACTCCAGTGGAAGCGCTCTTGCTTTGACCTGTGGCTCAGCGTGAGGCTTTGTAGATAGAATCTATCCAGATACCTCACCGGCAGCCTTGGCTGGATTCTGAACCATCCGACGCGTCCGGAGACTCCCTAGGGTCAATAACCTAAGTGATGAAAGTCAACCCTTTTCCCGTATGCTTCCACTCCCCGATTCGCTCCCAATCAATTACAGTATTATCTACCATACTTCTCTGATAAGAATGACTACTTGGACTAGGTTCACGACCCGGTTGCGATTGCAGCTTGCAGGCCAGCCAATGCTGAGCCGTTTGTTTATCGGCAACTCGCTGGTGATCATCCTGGGGGCCATCGGCGGCACGCTGGTCACCAGCCGCGTGGCCAGCATGAACATCGAAGCCGACACGTGGCTCATCCTGCTTTTCGCTTCGATCGGTGTCGGCCTCAGCCTGGTCGTGAATTTTTGGCTCACCCGTGCCACGCTTCGCCCGTTGCACGACTTGGTCAGCGATGTCGACCATATCCAGGATGGTCAAGCGACCACTCGCGTTCGGGCACCGGCCGGATCGGACCCGGATGCAGGGCGTTTGGCGGAGGCGATCAACTCGATGCTTGACCGGCTTGAGCGGCGCACCCTCGAACTACGCGCGTTGACCGAACGGGTCATCAGCGCTCAGGAAGAGGAGCGCAAACGTATCGCGCGGGGAATGCACGATGACACGGGGCAGGCAATCTCCACGCTCATCATCGGCCTGGAGCGCATGGCCGGGATGGTGCCGCCCGAGGCCCCCGAGCTGGCCAAACGCATTGCCGCGACGCGCGAGATCGCCACGCGTACGCTGGAGGATCTGCGAACCGTCGTCTATGGCTTGCGCCCGACGATGCTCGACGATCTCGGGCTGGCGCCGGCCATTCGCTGGTACGCCCGATCACAATTCGAGGAGGCGGGCACTCAGCTCGTGCTGGACCTGCCCGATGGGCTGGCGCGGGCAACGCCGGAAGTCGAAACGACCGTCTTTCGCATCGCCCAGGAGGCGGTCAACAACGTGAAGCGACATGCCGGGGCGCAGCGCGTGGCGATCGCGCTACGTGTCGAAGCGGGCTGGCTCGAATTGCGAGTCCAGGACGACGGACGAGGTTTCGATGTGCAGCGCACGTCGCAGGAGGCGCTCCGTCTGCGGCGCTTTGGGCTGATGGGCATGAAAGAACGGGTGGATCTCGTGGGGGGCAGCCTGCAGGTTGAATCGCAGCCGGGGCGTGGCACCCAGCTGGTCGCGCGCATTCCGGCCGAAGCGCGCGTGGAGACCTAGGCGATGGACACCATTCGCGTGCTGCTCGTGGACGATCACACGGTCTTGCGCGAAGGGATTCGCGCCCTCCTGGAAGATCAACCCGACATGAGCGTGGTCGGGGAGGCGGAGGACGGACGCATGGCGGTCCACATGGCGGCCGAGTTGCGGCCGGACGTGGTGTTGATGGACATCGCCATGCCTCGTCTCAACGGCCTGGAGGCCACACGCCAGATCAAGCGTGATCACCCAGAAGTGGCCGTGCTGATGTTGACCATGCACGACAATGAGGAATACGTTCGGCAGGTTCTCGCCGCCGGGGCTTCGGGCTACGTGCTCAAGCGTGCGGCGGCCAGTGAGCTGGTGGCCGGCATTCGCGCCGTTCATCGCGGCGATGCCGTGCTCTCGCCCGGCATCACGCGGGTGCTGATCCAGGGCTTGATTGGGCGCGATGACGGGCAACGTGAAACGGCCGGTGACGATCTCACACCGCGTGAGCGGGAGGTGCTGCAGCTCATCGCCGAGGGCTACACCAGCAAGGAAATCGCCGAGATGCTCAGCCTGTCGGTCAAGACGGTGCAGGCGCATCGGGCAAGCCTGATGCAGAAGCTCGACTTGCATGACCGTGGCGATCTGATCAAGTACGCCATTCAAAAACGGATCATTGAAGTCTGAAATCCGACTGGCGTATCGCGATTCCACCCACCGCCGAATTTGGACCGAAGCGGTGGGTGTTTGTTTTTGAAGAAGATTGCTCACTTTTGTAAGGTCCGCCTGAGGTCAATATAGGGTGTGGACCTGACCCCTTATCGGGCGGGCATCAGATGCCCCTCTCTCGGGCCCGGAATAGGATGATGAAGCGGGGTTTTCGCACGGCGAGCCCCCGATTCCGGCAGGTCCGCGAGAGAGGATGGCGTGGAGAAAACCCTCACCTGCGAAGTCCAATCCCTTTCCGCCGAAGCGCTCGAGCTATGCTTCCACTGCCACAAATGCGCGGCCGGGTGTCCGGTTGTCGGGGCCATGACCTATGGCCCCGATTGCATTCTGCGCATGATCTCGCTCGACCAGCAGGATGAAATCCTGCGCAGCCGCGACATCTGGCTGTGCGCCGGGTGCTACACCTGCGCCACGCGCTGTCCCAACGACATTGACATCGCCGCCGTGATGGATGCACTGCGCCAGATTGCCGTGGCGCGCGGCATTCCGGCCGGCGAGCGCGATGCGCTTCTCTTCCACCGCCTCTTCCTGGGCGTGGTCCAGCGATTGGGGCGGTCGCATGAAGCGGCAATGCTGGGTCTCTTCAAGGTGCTCTCGCGCATCCCCATCTACAAGGACATGGACTCGGGTGCCAGGCTCTTCCTGCGCGGCAAGGTTCCTCTGCTGCCCGAGAACACACGCTCTGCGGCAGAAGTCCGGCGAATATTCAAACGGAGTCTCTAGGTGGAATACTCATACTACCCCGGTTGTAGCGCGCATTCCACCGGTCTCGAGCTCGGCCTCTCCACCGAGGCGACTTTCCACCACCTTGGGCTGAAGCTGAACGAGCTTCCGGATTGGAATTGCTGCGGCGCGACCTCTGCTCATTCGCTGAACCACACGTTGTCACTCGCCCTGCCGGCGCGCAACCTGGCCCTGGCGCAGAAGGCCGATCGTGACCTGGTCATCCCGTGTGCGGCCTGCTACAACCGCTTGCGCTCGGCAGACCACGCAATGCGCCGCGACCCGAAAACGCGTGCCGAAATCGAAGCCGCGGCGGATATGACGTTCACCGGCGCGGTAGCCATCCGTCCACTGCTGGCGGTCGTGGCCGAGGATGTCGGCCTGGCGGCGCTGCGGCAACACGTCGTGCGTCCGCTCACGGGGCTGAAGGTGGTCTCCTACTACGGCTGTCTTCTCGTGCGGCCGCCGGCGGTCGTGCAGTTCGACAACCCGGACGACCCGCAGGTGATGCCGGCCATCGTGCGCAGTCTGGGGGTGGAGGTCCTGCCCTGGTCGCATGCCACCGACTGCTGCGGCGGAGGCGTATCGCTGACTCGCGCCGACATCGTCGCCTCGCTGGTGGGCAAGCTCGCCGATCGGGCGCGCGAGGCCGGGGCGCAGGCGTTCGTCTCGGCCTGCCCGCTGTGCCAGATGAACTTGGAAATGCGCCAGCGCGGCAATGACAAGCTGCCATCGTTCTATTTCACCGAACTCATGGGCTTGGCCTTCGGGTTGCCCGAGGCGGAGAGGTGGTGGACCAAGCACCTCATCGATCCGCGCCCTCTTCTGCGCTCGCTCGGGCTTTTCAGATCCCCGGCTCCGACCGTTGCGGTTGCATAAAACAGGATGACCATGGCTGCTGATCCCAACGGACACAAGGACGCACAGCAGGTCGTCGGCTCGGCGCTGGTCGTGGGCGCGGGCATTGGCGGCATGCAGGCCGCGCTCGACCTGGCGGAAGCGGGCATCAAGGTCTACCTGCTCGACCGCTCGCCGGCCGTGGGCGGCACGATGGCCCAGCTCGATAAGACCTTCCCCACCAACGACTGCGCGATGTGCATCATGTCGCCCAAGCTGGTGGAGGTCGGGCGCCATCTCAATATCGAATTGCTCAACTGCGCGGAAGTGGAAGGGCTCTCGGGCGAGCCAGGTAACATGACGGTTCGCATCCGCCAGAACGCCCGCTACGTCGACTTGAAGAAGTGCACCGGATGCGGCGATTGCGCGGCAGCCTGCCCGATTGCGCTGCCCGACGAATTCAACGGCGGTCTGTCGCAGCGCAAGGCCATCTACAAACCATACCCACAAGCGATTCCGAACGCGTTCGCCATCCAGAAGGTGGGTGTGGCGCCATGCCGCGACGCGTGTCCGATCCATCAGCGAGCTCAAGGCTACGTGGCGCTGGTCGCGGAAGGCCGCTACGCAGATGCCTACCGCACGATCATCGATGACAACCCATTTCCCTCGATCTGCGGGCGGGTCTGCAATCATCGCTGCGAGGAGGCCTGCAACCGCGCCCAGGTCGACGCGGCGGTGAACATCATGGGCGTCAAGCGCTTCGTCGCCGACTGGGCAGCGAGCCACTGGGATGAGGTGGATAAGATCCTCTCCAAGCCGAGCGGGGAGGCCGCCAAGGAAGGCCAGCCATTGCCCCTGGCGGGCAAGCGCGTGGCCGTGGTGGGCTCGGGCCCGGCCGGAATGACCTGCGCGCAGGATTTGACGCGCCAGGGTGCCGCGGTGACCGTCTACGAGGCGCTCCCGGTGCCGGGTGGCATGATGCGCGTTGGCGTGCCGGCACACCGCCTGCCGCGTGAGGTCATCCAGCGCGAAATCGATCGGATCGTTGGCCAGGGCGTGGACCTGAGACTCAACCAGCGGGTGGAGAACGCCGAGGCGCTGCTCGACAGCCACCAGGCGGTGTTCGTCGCGATCGGCGCTCATGGCGGGGTCAAGCTGCCCATCCCGGGCAACGACTTGCCGCAGGTGATGCTGGCGACCGACTTCCTGCGCGACACCAGCCTCAGCCCGGAGGTTCCGGCCGCCAAGCTGCGCGGCAAGCGCGTGCTGGTGTTGGGCGGCGGCAACGTGGCGATTGATAGCGCGATGTCGGCTCTGCGCCTTGGCGCCTCGTGGGTGGGCATGACCTGCCTCGAGCCGCGCGACAAGATGCCGGCTCACAGCTGGGAGCTTCAAGAAGCGCTCGACGAATCGATTGAAGTCTACCCGGCACGCACCTTCAAAGAAGTGACCCAGGACGGCGGCAAAGTCACCGGCGTGCGAACCGCACAAATCAACTTCCGCGGCTTCGAGGAGGGGCGCCCGGATTTCGACGAGCTGCCCGGCACGGAAGAGGTGCTGGCCGCTGACGTCGTTATTTTCGCCATTGGCCAGAAGCCGACCTCGGAGGTCTTGACGCGCGCCACCACGCAGCGTGGCGGGAGAGTGCAGGTCGATCCGGCGACGCTGGCGACCGATGTGCCGGGAGTGTTCGCCGGCGGCGACGCCGTTCTGGGCACGTCGTTCATCGTTACGGCCATCGCGGCCGGTCACCAGGCAGCGCGCTCGATTGCGGCGTACTTGCGAGGCGAGCCGATGCCCTCGGCGCCCGAGGCCGCGCCGGTCGCCACGTTGGAGGCCGCGGAGGCACGCCGGCGCGTGATGGGCGATGGTTCTGCTCCGGTGCTGCGGTCTGAGCCGGCCAAGCGCTCACCCGCCGAGCGCCGTGCAGATTTCCTCGAAATCACCGCCGCACTATCCGAAGAGCAGGCGCGGGCGGAGGCCGGGCGCTGCTTGCGCTGCGGGGTGTGTTCGGAATGCAACCAGTGCGTGTTTGCCTGCCGCGCCGGCGCCATCATTCACGATGAGCGCGAGCGCGTGATCGACCTCAACGTAGGTGCGGTGCTGCTCACGCCGGGGCTGGAGACGATGCCGGGTGATATTCGCCCCGAGTACGGCTATGGGCGCTATCCGAACGTTGTCACCAGCCTGCAGTTCGAGCGCATGCTCTCGGCCTCCGGGCCGTTCGCCGGGGTCGTCAAACGTCCCTCCGACGGCCAGCACCCGCATAAGGTGGCCTGGATCCAATGCGTGGGCTCGCGCGATTGCAGCGAGGCCCTAGCGGGTCAGGCGGGATCGTACTGCTCCTCGGTGTGCTGCATGTACGCCACCAAGGAGGCGGTCATTGCCAAGGAGCACGACTCGCGCATCGAGCCGACCATCTTCTACATCGACCTACGCTCGTTCGGTAAGGGGTTCGACCCGTACATCGAGCGCGCCAAGCACGAGCACGGTGTGCGCTACATTCGCTGCCTGGTCTCCTCGGTGCGCGAGGCGCCCGGCAGCCGAAATCTGCGCCTGAGCTTCGTGACCTACGAAGGCGAGCAGGCCAAGCGCCCCGTGGTGCACGAAGAGGAATTCGACCTGGTGGTGCTCTCGGTGGGCCTGCGCCCGTCGCAGGGCACGCGCCAAATGGCCGAGCGCATCGGGGTGGAACTCAACGAGTTCGGGTTTGCCCGCACGGCGATGGGAAAGCCGGGCGAGACGATGCGGCCCGGGGTGTTCGTGGCCGGCGCCTTCGCCGAGCCGAAGGACATTCCCGAGTCGGTGATCGAAGCCTCCTGCGCGGCAGCCCAGGTGTCGGCGTTGCTTGCGCCGGCCCGCGGCACAGAGACGCGCACTCCCGAGTATCCACCGGAACGCGATGTCTCCGATGAGGCCGAGCGCGTGGGCGTCTTCATCTGCCACTGCGGCATCAACATCGGTGCGGTGGTGGGTGTGCCGGAAGTTGTGGAGTACGCCAAGACGCTGCCCGGTGTGGTGTATGCCGAACGCAACCTGTACACCTGCTCGCAGGACACGCAGGAGCGCATCGCCCAGCGCATACGCGAGAACCATCTCAACCGGGTGGTGGTGGCCTCCTGCACGCCGCGCACGCATGAGCCGCTCTTCCAGGATACGTTACGCCGCGCGGAGCTCAACCCGCACCTGTTCGAGATGGCCAACATCCGCGAGCAGGACTCGTGGGTGCATCGCGGCAACCCGCGCGCGGCCACCGAGAAGGCCAAGCAACTGGTGGCCATGGCCGTTGCCAAGGGGCGCAAGCTCAAGGCCATCACCCGCCAGAGCTTCGACGTGGACCGCCGCGCGTTGGTGATCGGGGGCGGGCTGGCCGGGCTCACCGCGGCGCGCTCGATAGCCGGGCAAGGCTTCGAGGTTTACCTGGTGGAACGCGAGGCCGAACTGGGCGGAAACCTGCGCCACATCTTCACCACGCTCCCTGGCGGGGCAGACCCGCAAGCCCTGCTGAGTGGGGCCGTCGCGGCGGTGAAGGCGGACCCGCGCATTACTCTGTACACCCGCAGCGAAGTGGTCACCCTCGGCGGCTACCGCGGGCATTTCACCAGCAGCGTGCGCGCGAGCGACGGCTCGACGATCGAACTCTCGCACGGCGCGCTGGTGGTAGCCACCGGCGGTCAGCAAATCACGCCCCACGAGTATCTCTACGGCCAGGCTTCAAACGTCATCGTGCAACGCGAGTTGGAGGAACGTCTTCTCGACCCGGAGTTCGCGGCGGGCCTCGACGGACGACCGATCGTCATGATCCAGTGCGTCGGGTCGCGTGATGCGGACCATCCCTACTGCTCGCGTATTTGCTGCACGCAAGCCATCAAGAATGCACTGGCTATCAAGCGCCATGCCCCGGGGGCCAAGGTCAGCGTCCTCTACCGCGACCTGCGCAGCTACGGCTTCCGCGAAGCGTTTTACCGCGAGGCCCGCCGTGGGGGCGTGGTCTTCCTCGAGTACGACGAGTCGAAGAAACCGCAGGTTTCGGCGGGAGCCGACGGCCGCCTCCAGGTGCGCGTGGCCGTCCAGCCCGAAGATGCACTGATCACGCTGCCGGCGGATTGGGTGGTGCTGAGCGCGGGTATCGAGCCCGAGCCGGGCAACAGGGCCTTGGCCCAGCGTCTGAAAGTCTCAACCAACGAGACCGGATTCTTCCTCGAGGCCCATGTCAAGCTGCGACCGGTCGACTTCGCGGCGGAAGGCATCTTCTTGGCGGGGCTGGCCCACTCGCCGCGCGCAATCGAAGAGACGATTGCCCAGGCCCAGGCGGCTGCCGTGCGGGCGGTGGCGCTTCTCTCCCGACCGCGGCTGGAAGCGACGCCGATCATCGCCAGTGTCAACCCGCGCTTGTGTGCCGCGTGCGGCATCTGCGTCGAAGTGTGCCCATACGGCGCGCGCGTCCTGGAACCGGGGGCTCGCACGGCCGAGGTCATTTCGGTGTTGTGCCAGGGCTGCGGCGCCTGCGTGGCGGCCTGCCCCAACAAGGCCAGCCAGCAAAAGGGGTTCGAGTTCGCGCAGATTTTCGGAATGATCGAGGCGGCTCTGGCCATGCCGGCCATTGCCGCAGACACTGCGACCAAGGATGCTTAGCATGACCGAGATTACCGCCTTCGAACCGCGCATCGTGGCCTTCCTGTGCAACTGGTGCACCTATACCGGTGCCGATCTGGCGGGCACCTCGCGCCTGCAGTACCCGCCCAACGTGCGCATTATCCGCACCATGTGCTCGAGCGCCGTCGACCCGGTCTACGTGCTCAAGCCGCTCCTGGAGGGCGCCGACGGCGTGCTCATCGGCGGGTGCCATCCAGGCGACTGCCACTACCAAACCGGCAACTACAAGACGCGCCGGCGATACGTGGCGCTGCAGGAAATCCTCAAGACCTCCGGCATCGACGCGCGGCGGGTGTGGCTGCGCTGGATCAGCGCCAGCGAGGGACAGAAGTTTGCCAGTACGGTGACGGATATGGTCACTGCGATGAAAGAACTTGGCCCCAACCCGGCTCGCGAGAATTGGGCCGCCTGATCCACCTTGACGTCGGCGCGCTCGGCCCGCGATACGTGACGGTTTGAAGTCTCGAACATGGGAGTGGCAATGAAGACAGTCATCCCGGTCGATGACAGTGATGTGCTCAAGGCAACTCGCCGCTTTCTGCGTTCGCTTATGGAAGCGGGCGTGGTGGAGGCTTTGTACGTCCCACTCGAGACAGAAGGCGGCGCAGTCTTGCCTGCGCTCGTCACCGACCCAGCCATGCTGGAGCGGGCCAACCCGCTTGCGCCGGTCATGCCGATCAACGGGGCGCGAGCGGTGTCGGCGCTGACGGGCAAACACACGCCGGGCACGCTGGGGGCGGTGTTGCGCCCATGCGAGATACGCGCGCTTGTCGAGCTGGTTAAGTTGCAGCAAGCCAACCTTGAAGGTCTGACGCTCATCGGCATCGACTGCGCCGGCACCTTCGAGGTCCGCGACTTCACCGCGCGGCGCAAGGCGGGCAACCTGGATTGGGCCGGCTACCTGAGCGGGCTGAAGGGCGGCATGGCAACGGTTGACGGGTTGCCGTTGCGCGCCGCGTGCCAGATGTGCGTGACTCCGGTCGCCGAGAACTGTGCGATACACCTCGAGCTCTTGGGCAGCGACCTTGCGAGCGGCATCCCGCTGACCGTCGCCGATGAATTGGGCGCCCGGCTCGGGCTGAGTGAAACGCCGCGCGGGGAGGGGGCCGCTGCGCTGCTCCCGACCGTGCTCGAGGCGCGCCGTCAGACTCGCACAAAGGAGTTGACTGCCATTCGGGAGCGCATGAATGCAGCCGGCGGATTGGATGAGTTGTTTGCCAGCTGCATCCGCTGCCACAACTGCATGACGGCCTGCCCCATCTGCTATTGCAGGACCTGCCTCTTCAAGTCGACCTCCTTCGACCATGCGCCCGACCACTACTTCAACACCGCGCGCCGCAAGGGCGCGATGCGGCTGCTTTCGGATACGCTGCTCTTTCACGTGACGCGCATGAATCACATGAGCACCTCCTGCGTGAGCTGCGGCATGTGCACTTCGGCCTGTCCCTCCGATATTCCGGTGGGCGCGATCTTCAGCGCGGTCGGCGAGCAAGTCCAAGTCGCGTTTGCCTACACGCCCGGCCGCGACCTGGCCGAAGCGTTGCCGCTGGTCACTTTTCGCGAGAGCGAGTGGACCGAAGTAGGTGAGGTTAAATGACGGCGACCGATGTCTCCAAGCCGGCGGCCCTGATCATCGGCGGCGGGATCGCCGGGATCCAATCTGCCCTGGACATTGCCGATGCGGGCTTCAAGGTCTACCTCGTCGAGCGCTCACCCTCCATTGGCGGGCGGATGTCGCAGCTCGACAAGACCTTCCCCACCTTGGACTGTTCGGCGTGCATCCTAACCCCCAAGATGGTGGACGCAGGCCGCCATCCGAACATCGAGCTGCTCACTTACTCGGAAGTCACCGAGGTCACCGGCCAGCCGGGCGCTTTCCACGCGCACATCAAGAAGAAGCCGCGCTACGTGGATGTTGACAAATGCAGCGGTTGCGGGCTGTGCGCCGCAGCGTGCCGCCTGACCGGAAAGGTCTCGAGCGATTTCAACGCCGGCATGGGCAAGCGGGCCGCGGTCTACGTGCCCTTCCCGCAAGCCGTGCCGCTCAAGTACACCGTGGACCCGAACGAGTGCATCTTCCTCACCCGCGGGGTGTGCGGCAAGACCTTCAAGTGCAAGGATGCCTGTACGGCGGGCGCCATCAACTTCGATCAAAAAGAGGAATTCGTCGAGGTCGAGGTCGCGACGGTGATCAATGCCACCGGCTTCGACGTGTTTGACGCCACACGCCGGCCCGAGCTGGGCTACGGCGTCTACCCACAGGTGATCACCACCCTGGAGTTTGAGCGCCTGGCCTCCGCCTCCGGGCCCACTGCCGGGCGCATCAGCCTCAACGGCAATCTGCCGCGGCGAGTGGTCTTCATCCAATGCGTCGGCTCGCGCGATGTGGGGTTGGGCGCGCCGTGGTGCTCGCGCGTGTGTTGCATGGCAGTGGCCAAGCAAGCGCACCTGGCGCACGACCGATTGCCCGGCGCGGAGATCACCGTGTTCTACATCGACATCCGCGCATTCGGAAAGGGCTTTGAGGAGTTCTACGACCGCGTGCGCCACGAAGGGGTGCTCTACCGCAAAGGCATGCCCTCCGAGGTGCTCCGCCGCGGGGACCATTTGGTGGTTCGCGCCGAGGATATGCTGCTCGGCGAGATGGTGGATGTGGAGGCGGACCTGGTGGTCCTTGCGGTGGGCATTGCACCACGCAAAGATGCGACCCAGGTGGCCGAGATGCTTCACCTGCGCCAGGATGAGTCCGGATTCTTTGCGGAGGACCATCCTAAAGTGCGCACGGTGGAAAGCTCGCAGCCCGGCATCTTCCTCGCCGGATGCTGTCAGGGGCCGAAGGACATCCCCGATACGGTGGCCCACGCCAAGGCGGCTGCCTCGGCCGCAATGATCCTCTTGGCCCAGACCGAGAAAGCGATGGTGACGAGCTATGCTGCAAATTGAGAGCCGCCCCTTTGCCCGCGACCACGACCTGTTCGCCTGCGTCCAGTGCGGCAAGTGCACTGGCGGCTGCCCCATGACGCTCAAGACCAAGCTCAATCCCCGCAGCCTGATTCTGCGATTGCTCACGGCGGGCAACGGCTTCGACCTCGAGCCATTCCCGGAGCTGTGGGATTGCACGACCTGTTCGACGTGTGCCAAGCGTTGCCCCAAGCAGGTCAGCCCGATGGAGATGATCATCGGCCTGCGCAGTGCGATCGTGGAAAAGGGGGCCGTCCACCCGAACGTCAAGGCGGCGCTCGAGAGCACCTTCCGCCATGGCAACCCGCTTGCTTTGCCGCGCGAGCAGCGCGGAGCATGGGCGGCGGATCTCGGCGTGAAGCACTACACGGCGGGAATGGAGTACCTGTATTACGTGGGCTGCACGCCCTCCTACGACCCGCGCGGGCAAAAGGTGGCGCGCGCGCTGGTCGCACTCTTCTCGAAGGCGGGCGTGGACTTCGGCATTCTCGGCAACGATGAGAACTGCTGCGGGAGTGAGGTTCGGCGGCTGGGCGAAGCCGGGCTGTTCGAAATGATGGTCGAAGACAATACCGGGGCTTACAAAGAGCTGGGCGTGACCAAGATGTTCACCACCTCGCCGCACTGCTACAACGTTTACCGCAACGACTATCCGAAGAACGGGGTGCAGGTGCAGCACTACACCCAAATCCTGGCGGGCCTGGTGGCCGATAAGCAAATCACCTTCTCCGGGTCGCTCGACAAGACGGTTACCTACCACGACCCGTGTTACCTGGGCAAGCACAATGGCATTTTCGATGAGCCGCGCGCGGTGCTCAAGGCCATCCCGGGGCTGAAGCTGGTGGAAATGGACCGCTCACGCGAGAAGAGCCTGTGTTGCGAGGGCGGCGGCGGGCGGATGTGGCTGGAGGGGACCAATCCGGCGACGCGCTTGGCGATGATGCGCGTTCAAGAGGCCGTCGAGACGGGTGCCCAGATCCTGGCCACGGCCTGCCCGTTTTGTGTGCTCATGCTCGACGAAGCGGTGAAGACCCTCAATCTCGAAGAGAAGATTCAAGTGATGGACGTCGCCGAAATGGCCGCCCAGGCGCTCTAAGCGGAGAAAGCAGCATGCCGTTTACACCCAGGATCGGCGTTTACACGTGCCACTGCGGGATCAACATCGCCGCGACGGTCGACG
>Ga0209342_10001974_pt1 | contig 22448 bp, 18 predicted proteins | sample RifCSP16_2_FD_184023 | JGI IMG/M metagenome (GOLD analysis project Ga0209342, IMG submission 184023) | Soil microbial communities from Rifle, Colorado - Rifle CSP2_sed 16_2 (SPAdes) (version 2) | ecosystem: Environmental > Terrestrial > Deep subsurface > Rock core/Sediment | place: Rifle... | reverse complement strand
CCAGCTGCCTCAAGCGGCACTGGGCGCGCTGTTTGGTGCCACAGGCGTCGCGATGGCCAAGGGCGGCACAGGCGGTGGCGCTGGCGGGTCTGGGGGCGGTGGCTCCACCGGCGGTACCGGCGGCGGCGGCGGCGGCGTGGTTGTCCTCGTCTCCCCTAGCATCACCAACGGCGCAACGGGTGTCATTCAAGCGAACGGCGGCGCAGGCAAGGCAGGCGGCGGAGCGGCCGGCGGCGGCGGCGGCGGTGGTGGTGGCGGGCTCATCCTGATCTGCGCCGACGTGTACACCAACAACGGCACCGTGGAAGCGGCGGCAGGCACCTTCGGAGCCGGCGCCGGAACCGGCGCCGTGGGCGTCGCGGGCAGCTTGGGCAAGGTGATCGAGGTCATCCCGTAAGGAGCTCGCTGCTCCGCAAGGACAGAACGGCCGCGGCGGGGTGACCTTCCGCGGCCGTTTCACTTGGTGGCGGCACGTGGTAGGATAAAATCGAGGTGTGCCCGTGGCGACTATCCTGAACGACGTGCTGACGGTGGACTGGCTCAAAGCGCAGTACTTGGCCGGCGTGGATTGGACTGACCAGTTTGGCGTGGCGCTGCCAGACAGCATCCTCGTGGAGGCCCTGCGCATGGGCATCCGCCGGGCCGAGGCCGACTTCGACATCTGCATCTTGCCCGTAGAAGTCCACCACGAACAACACGACATGCACGTCGAGGACATCGCGGCGATGATCCCGATCTCTGTGCGTCGCAAGCCACTGCTCAACAAGCCGACGATTATGATGTCGCTCGGCTCGCTGGACCTCTACGAGCTGCCACAGTCGTGGGTCGTGGTGGACCGGCCCAAGTACGGGCGCTTCCACATCCTGCCGCTGCAGTACGAGCCCATCAACAACCAGGCCCAGCTCATCATCCCAGCGCTGCGCACCTACGCGTTGGGACAGTACGTGCCGGGCGGCTGGAAACTGGACTACCAGGCAGGTTTCCTGGTGTTGTCCGCCAACGTGGTGTTCGGTATCGGGGAGACAACCAAGACGGTCACCTTCGCCGAGCAGCTGAGGGATTCGGACTACAACCTGTCGTTCTCGCTGGTCAACCCCAACATCGCCGACGCAGGCATCACGCCCGCCGAGTCCTTGGTCGGAACACTCGGCTTCACCATTGAGCTCGATGATGCGCCTATCGCGCCACTGACCGTCAAGTGGGTGTTGAACAACATCCCGGCGGACTTGGCATCCTACGTCGGCCTGCGGGCCGCCGTCCCGGCGCTGAACACAGCCGGCGCCACGCTTGTGGCCCCGGGCGTCGCCAGCAAGTCGACGTCGGTGGACGGCCTGTCACAGTCTGTGACATCGACGCAGAACGCCCAGACGCTGGCCTACGGCAACCGGGTGGCCGCCTACGAGGCCCTGGCCGAGCAGCTGCGAATCTCCGTGGCAGCCCGCTGGCGGTCGCCCAACATGCGGTGCATCTGATGCCCAGTCTCCCGCCGCGGCTTCCGCTCAAACTCGTTCCCCGAGGGGACTTCAACCCCGAAGAGTTTCGCAACCTGTTCGCCCAGCGCGGCAAGCAGGTGCTCTGGGAAATGGCAGCAGTGTGCCCTTGCGGGACACCCCTTGCTAAGTTCGAGGAACCCTTCAACTACACCACCCCCTTGGCCGACACCGCCGTCAGCCAGGAGGCGCGAGTCGACTGCCCCATCTGCAGTAGCAAAGGCTGGTACGCCCACAGCAGCCAGACCATCACCGTGTTGCTGCACGCGATGGCCCTCAACCCACGGCGCTACGGTGTGACTGGTGACTACGCCGTCGGCAGAGCTCGGGTGTCCACGCTGCCGGAGAACAAGCTGGCCATCGGCGACCGCCTGACCGTGACCGAGTCTGTGCAGCGAGTGGTGGAGTTGCTGCGGCGAAAGGCTGGTGCGACGACGACGCTGCGCTTCCCCATCGCCTCCGAGACCTTGGACTTGTCGACCGGGCCCGTCGTGACACGCGTGCTGCAAGCCATCCGAGCACTACCGGCGGGCACGGTTGCTTCTGGCCAGGTCATGGTGGAGGGCGTGGACTTCACGGTCGACAGCCAGGGACGGCTGGTCTGGGGCGCAACAGCCAACAAACCAGCTGTCGGTGATGCCTTTTCCATCACCTACTACGCCAAGCCGCGATACGTTGTGGAGGACCTGCCGGCGGCGACGCGCGACGACAGGGTCCACTACAAGACCGCCGCAGCCAAGGCGGTGCAGCTTCCGCAGTCGGCGACAGTTCGACAGGAATATCGCGGCGATGCAGTCAACCCCGAGGTCGGCTGATGGGCGTAAAGGTACCCAACTTCAGGGCACGCGTAATGCGCGTCGCCAAGCGGGAGACGTGGCTCAAGATCGCAGAGGCGATCAAGGCTTTGTGGATCTCGGAGGTCATGAAGTCCAAAGCGCCCCGGGCGTGGAAGATGGCCTACATCCGCTTTATCCGGATTGAGAGCACGGAGGAGAAAGGCTGCCGCGTGGTATTTGACCCCGGGAATCCCCGAACATTGAAGGGGTCCGAAGGCCGCGACGCGCTGTTCGCGCGGGCGTTGGAGCGAGGCATTCCAGGCGGCGGCATCCACTTCAAAGACATCCTCTTGGCCGGGCGCGACCACGTCAACATCCCCATCGAGCACTCCAAGATGGCCGTGAACAAATACGCGGGGGTTAAGCGAGGCCAACCAAGCGAGGTGTGGGACCGGTTGCAGGCGCTGGATTACGGCAAGCGGATGCCTGCCGGGACGGTTGCCCGCCTGCGCGTGGAGCCCTTGCCGGGAGCACACGTGACCGACCCGCTGGACGGAGCCTACAGAAGCGCACAAGCTTTTGTGCGCAAAGCCAACCAAGTGGCTGGTACGGAAAAGCGGACCTACGGACACCGCGGCACTGTGATGACTTTCCGGAGAATCACCTCAAACACCGACGACAACAAGTGGGTCTGGATGCGTCAAGGGGTCGCCGGCCAACACCCCAGCCGACGGGTACGCAAGCAGATCCCGGCACTCGTCAAACGGCTGCTGGAGGGCTAAATGGCTGTTCTCTTGGACTACCACATCGAGATGGCCTTGCACAAAGGTTGGAAGACGTACACGACCAACGCGGCAGCCTTCGCAGAGCTGTTTCCGGGGGTGGACGCGACGACGCTGACGGCGTGGCGGACAGCCGTGGTAGTGAAGCCTCCAGCCATCGTGCCAGCCTTCAAGCGAGGTACGGACACTTTCCCCCTCATCTGGGTACATGCTGAGTCCGAAGCTGTCGACGAGCAACCCCTCGGCAATATGGTGGATCGCGACGACCAGGGGCGAATGCGGGACCAGGTGCTGTCGACGCAGACGGCAATCGTCTCCATTTTCGCCCCCACGCCAATCATGCTACGCTGCTGGTACGGTATCGTGCGGGCTGTCCTGCTGACGCAGGTGCCGCACCTGAACCGGTACTACCTGGACATGCGCTTCATGAGTGCAGACGACATGTCGACGGACGAGGAGTCCATCGGCGAGCAGTTCGGCCTCGCCGGCGTCACCGTGAGGCACTTGCGAATTACGGCGAAATGCCAGGAGACGTTCACGCACTGGGACTCGACCCAGCCGAACGTGCCCTGGTATGTTCTCGCCGAAGATCAACAGACAGTGGACGGCCAGCCCGGGGGCGTGGTACCATCGGACGTGTAGCGGAGGATCCCCATGCCTGCAAGCTCTGTGTTCGTCAACGGCAAGACCACCAAGAAGCCCGGTGTGTACCCCAGCGCAGACGCGTCGGCCATCGGCCAGGGCAACACTCCTCGGGGCGATATTGCCGTTGTCGGGGCTTTCCCTGAGTTGCAGAACGACGTTGCAACAACGTACTACTCCGCCGCGACGTTGAGGGCAGCCAGCCCCGACAACAAAGATTTCGCCCGCATCGCCAAGCTGGCCTTCTCGCCCGGCGCAGGCAGCGGCGGTGCTCGATCGGTGACCCTGGTCAATGTGCAGACCACGTCACAGGCGTTCCGTACGTTCCGGACCGGCGCTGCGGCCGATTCTTTGACCATCAAATCCAAGCTCTGGGGCCAACGCGGCAACATGGTCTGGTACGAGATGAAGCAGAATACTGGCGACCCGACGAAAGGCTACGACTTCCGTTTCATCGCCCCAGGCTTCAAGACCGAGAGCTTCACCAATCTGCAGAGCGGCGAGCTGGCGCAAATCAACGTGACCTGCACAGAGCTGCAGGGAGCAGACGACGCGGTGACGGCCACCATCAATCCAACCAGCTGGAAGATTGACTGGCAGAGCTACATCGCCAACGCAGAAACCAACACGTACACCAAGCTGGTAGTCGGCAGCAAGGTCTACGTCAGCGTCAGCGCGAATTCTGCAGCCCCCGTCCTTTTCACTGTTGTGGGCAAGGACACGATGGGCATCGCCCGCACAGGCACGGCCACGGTGGAGATTGTCGACCAGACCGGCCTCGTGTGGGTCGAGGTCAAGGTGGTCGCAGCTGAAGTTGTGTGGGGGGAGATTACCTCCATCGCCAACAACGCCGGGGGCGGCGCGTGGAAGTGCAAGGCCAAGGGCACTGCCTACGAGCTGACCTGCTCCAACTATGAGAACATCGCCGCCATCTGCTCGGCCATCGACAACAACGCCCCCAAGGGCTGGACGGCCGTCACCAAGAGCCCCAAGGCAGCGTTGGCCCCCGCCATTGAGACCGACGCCCAGACGGCGGTGGACGTCAAAGGGGTCGCAGCATCTGTGCGAGCCGACCTCTGGGCCATCGTGACGGGCTTGGCAGGCTCCAATATCATCACTGCCTCCCGCGCCAAAGCAGCCACGTTGCCGCCCGTGACGCTTGGTTTGCCAGCGACTACCACCGGCCAGCTGCTGGGGGGCTCCGAGACGGCTGTCACTGTGGCCACGGACTATGCTGATGCGCTGACCAAGCTGCGCAGCAAGGTCTTGACCAACATGACGGTCTTCTCGGACGACGTTGATGCGCAGACAGCTTTGTCGGCACACTTGCTGTAGAAGGCGACCGTCTACGGCAAGCCCTGCGGCTCGTGGGTTGGCGCAGCAGCCGCCACGTCCTTGGCCGATCTGGTCATCCGGGCCAACACCTTGTACGACCGAAACATTGGGTTGGTCGCGGACAAGATCAAGATTGCTGCCGTCACCACAGGCGGCTTGGCTGAATGGCTGGACCCCAAGTACCTCGCTGTCATGATGTGCGGCGCGCAGGCCGGTCTGCCCATCGGCACGCCTCTGACCGAGAAGAACCTGGACGTCCTGGACATCAGCCACTCGTGGACCGACGACAGCGACGAAGACGCAGTCATCGACGCAGGCGTCTGCGCGTTGTACCGCAACGACATCGGCAAGCCTACGGTGCTACGGTCGGTGACGACCAGCCAGGAGAATGAGGTCTACGCCGAGTCCTCCGCCGTCGACAGTATGAACTACTCGATTCTTGACTTGACGCAAAAGCTGAAGGCCTTGATCGGGGAGCCCCAGGATGCCAACGTCTCGCCGTCGATTCTACAGACGCTGGCTGTCGGCATCCTGACGGAGCAACGCGACGCTATCGGCTGTATCAAAGACTTTGCCAACGTGCTGGCCGTGGCGCAGGGGGACGCCTACAGCATCGACTACGACCTGGCTGTCATTCGGCCGCTGAACTTCATCCAGACCACGGCGCACCTGGTCCCGTAAGAGGGGTTTTTCATGGCCAATCGAGCTATCTCGGGCGCTCGCGTCCAGGTGATGTTGGACAGCAAGGAAATCGCTTGGGGCGTCGGCGCCTCCATCAGCGAAAATCGCAACCTTGTTGCCATCGACGTGCTGAACAATCCTTGGACGCAGGACTTCGAGCTGACCGGCATCACGGTGGCGGGCAGCATCTCGATGGTCTATATCGGCGGCAAGAGCATGGGCGAGGTCGCACAGTATCCCAACTCCCAGGTCAAGGAAGACCAGATTTCCTTCAAGAAGGCCACCCTGGTCTTCTACGACTCCATCAGCGAGAAGGTGCTGGCCAGGGCGTTCGGCGTGGCCTTCGGCAGCCGGGACTTCAGCATCACCCGTGACAGCGTCATCATGAACAATGTGTCCTTCCGGGCGCTGCGTTTCGAGACTGTTGCGGTTGACCAGAACGACATCGTCTGAGGTACCCCCCTTGAGTCAAGAACCCCTCGACCTGATGGCGATACGGCGCCAAGCAGCGGCAGCCTCGCGCGCGGAACCCACCGCCACGGCCCCTCTGTTGGTGGGTTCCACCACAAACATTGCGCTCAAGTACACCGCGCCCGACGGCAAGTTCTACGAGGACGTCATCACGGTGCGAGTGCCCACGGCGCACGACGACAAGGCCCGGATGGGACGCATCCAGGCAGCGTTCGCGGGAGCAATCCGCTTCGATGCCTTGCCCGAGGAGACCCGGGCGTGGGCCCGTGCAATGGCGACGGTGATGGTGCTCATCGACAAACCGCCTGCCTGGCTGGACCAGTGGATGCAGTCGGACGACCTTCTGCTCTTCTCCCTCTACAACCGCATGGCCGAGCACGAAGCCCTTTTTTTTCGAGCAGACCTTCAGGCGGGTAGTGGAGCGCCGGGCGGCCGGCTGGTCGCAGTGGCAACAGAGCTTGATGAGGCAATTGCCGCTCAAGCCAAGCGCGACCGACCCAGCGACACCTGACCTCCCCGAAGCGACACTTCAAGAGCTGGCCCTCCTGTCGTTGCCTGACGAGCAATGGTCTGAGATAAGGGGCAGGTTCACTGCTGACGGGCGTCCGCTCATCGAGTATGCTGCGGATGGGTCCATGATCATCAACGACCCACAGCTGGCCGAGTTCGACCGACGCATGCGTCAGAACCGCCGGCCTGAGGAGTAGTCGTGGCCGACGACAAGGTTGTCATCAAAACCGAAATGTCTCGGGTCGAGATCGACGAGGCCACGCGCGCAATGGGGGCCTTCGCCAAAGAGGCCGAGAGGGCCCTGGGCTTTGTGCGACAGATGGCAGCCATGCGCGCGGGCGGCAGCAGCTCAGCAGAGGCAGCCATCGCTGGGGCGACCACATTGGCGCGCACGGGGGCGGGCAAAACTCAGCGGACCGCGTACAACGCAGCATCCGCCGCGTTCATGGAGCAGGGCGCACAGCAAGCCGTGAACGTGCACGCAGGCATCACTGACGATGAGATCCGGAGGGTGCAGGCAGTCGGCAAAGACCGACGCGAGACGCAAGGGGGCTCAACCAAGGATCTGCTCCCTCTACGTACAGCACATGTTGAGGCTCAAGCCAGGCAGACGACAGCGCAAGGCATTGTCGAGAAGTGGCGGACCATCAACACACAGTCCCAAGGGCGGTACGGGACGCAGCTACAAGCTCTGCACGAAAACAAGCTGCGTGCTACGCGCGACCATGTGGCAGCACAGCGCGAGGCGGCCTTTGATTGGTCGTTTACCAAGGAAGACGTCCGCGGCATGGAGCACGATGGGCGGATGACGCGCCTGTCGGACTTGAGCGCCGTCAAGTTGGATGTCCGCAACGACATGGAGCGCCAGACGACAGGCAACCTGATAGGTAGGGCCCGTGTTCTGGGGCAGGAGAAGGTGGACCGGGCCTACAGTCTTGGAAAGGTGCGCACCGCCTTTGCGCAAGAGACCAGCGACATTCGTTTGGCAGCCAGTGAGAGCCTTGTGGAGAAGCGGGCAGCAGCCAGCATCGAGCTAGTGAATCGGCGAGCTGAGGCTCAAGAGGCGGCACGTGCTGCGCGAGAAGAGCAAAGCCTGCGCTTGCGGGACGACGCAGCAGCCCGCAAGGCCTCCGGGGGGGGCAAAGGCAGCGACAACCCTTACGGCATCTTGGCTGTCGGCGGGGCGCTCTACGGCGGCTACAAGGCAGCCAGCTGGGCGGTCGGCAAGGTCGCAGGGGTCCTGAACGAAGAGACCGACCGCATGATCGGGATAGAACAAATGCAGCGGGGGGCAGCCCTGCGGGGAGGGTATCGCAGCAAGCAACCGTTCCTTCAAGACAGATTCACGAAAGCCGCAGCCGACTTCCACGGAATCGACGGCTTGGACTTCTTGAAGCAGACGACAGCCTATGAGAAATCGCGAGGGTCGACGCGGCTTATGTCGGACGAAGGGCGCCGAGAGGTGCTACGCGCGGCCGTGTTCGGGCTCGACCAAGGTGTGGCGGGGTCGTTTGCGCGTCGAGGGGTAAGGCACGAATACCAAGCCGGTGTGCTGACTGCAGGGCTAGCAAGCGCAGGGCTTGGCGGGGACATGCTGCAGGAGGCCATCGCCAACGCCGCTTCCCTGAACATAGACCGCATGAACAAAGGGGCAGCTTTCTCAGCGCGAGGCTACGTGGGGGCATTCCGAGGGTTGCGGGGGGCCGGTCTCGAGGGGGCGCATGCGGCAGCGGCTACGCAGGGAATCGCGCAGGTCGGCATGGGGGCGGCCGCAAACTGGGACGCCCAGATGGCGAGCATTGCCGAGATGACCATCGTCGCGGACGAGGCGAAGAATGGCGGCTCGGCAACCGACATCTACGGGCGTGTGAAAGGGCGGAAAGCAAACCGCAACCTGAACACGCTTGCCGGGGCAGCAGCAGGGCGCGACATGTTGAGTGCGTACATGAACCCAGAACAAGCGGACAAGCTCATTGCTAACACAGAACACGATCAAAAGGTTTCAGGGCCTTTGGCGAAGTCGGCGGACGGCTGGTGGGGGGATCTGATTGTCAACAAGATGGACGCCAACCCACGAGAGTTGTCCCGGGCACGGTCGCAGCGGGGACGAGACATCGACGAGATGGGTGAGGACTCTGCCTCCGTCGTGCTGCAGGAGATGGGACAGGACGTCAAGTCGATTGCAACTACGGTGGCGGAGGGGTCGCAGATTCTTGCCACAGCCATCACCAACATGCCGCAGGAGTTGATGAAAGCGATAGCGGCGGTGAACAGCTCTTTCAGTTCTTCAGGCTGGTGACAGATGGGAAGAGAATCCACAGGAGTCCGGGCATGGCCCATCTACGTCGTGCTGCACGGGCACAAGGACGTGCAGATCGACCAGCCGACGGACGTCACTGAGTTCGTCTCGGAGGTCGTGGTTGAGCACGGTGTCACGCCCCCGTGGGACACGATGCAGATCACACTACAGCTACCCAAGCACTTGTTCTGCGACGTGCTCCCAGGGGCCCGCCAGGCGTCCGGGGTGAACGGTACGTTCCAGCGGCGCATCCAGACGGGCAGCTGGGTTGTTGTATCCATCGAGGACTACAACACCGCGGCGAGTCCTGTGGCCATCGGGTTTGGCTACGTCCAGGACATCAACTTCGGGATGCAGGTGTTGTCCAGCCTGTCATCCACCGGCCCCCAGGGCACAGTGCCTCTCACATTGAACTGCATCAGCTGGCTGACAGCGGCCGGCGGCAGCAACATCCGTGTCGCCAACCAGAGCTCAGCGTCCGACGGCGGATTCATCTACGATTTCCAGGACTGGGCGAAGGTCATCTCCACGGTTCTCCAGAACGCCGGCAATGCCAATCTGGGAAATGCGCTCCAGTCTTTGTGGAGTCAGACCAGCTGGATGATCCCCCCAACCACGCTCCTCCCAGGCGGCACCGCGTCTTTCGGCGACCAAGTTCCTGTCGTCTTCAACGAGACAACGGCGCAACGCTGGGGTAGTGGGCGGGGCGGCGAAATGCTCCCGGTTACAGGAAAATACCTGACGAGTATGCCGGCCCAGGTAGGGACGGCGACGCTGGCGCAGTGGCTGTTTTCGGCGTTCAATCCGGACACAGATGTGGTGGAGCTCTTCCCGTCGCTGGAGTACCCACCGACGTTCACTGACAAGGACGGCAATGCGAGGCAGTCCACGGAGGCTGAGGCGCCGACAAGCATTTCCACCGCGCATGCCCTCGCGGGCCCCGCGCTCAGTGCTGGGGGTAACACCTTCACCACGGCCCTCGGCGCCCAGCTGGGCGGCGCCCAACCGATCATCCTCTACAGGCACCGACCGTTCCTGCTGGCACCCATCAACCAGGCGTCGGCGGAGAAGTGGGGGTATCGGGTACAGGGGGACAAGAAGCAACCCGAGGCAGAGCGTATCGGGGCCTTCCAGAAGCCCTTGATCCCGGCGCCGTCGTGCGGGATGAAGCACTTTGCCCGCCGCTACACGGTGCTGCGCGACGAAATCACAGGCATGTCTACGGTCAACGTCAGTGATTCGCGGCGCGTAAACCTTGTATATTCTCGGAACTTCCTTGTGGGCGACGCGGCTGTGCGGATGTACGATCATGCAGGCAACGCGGTCATGCCGAGCAAAGAGGACCTGTCGCGCTATGGCCTGAGAGCGTTCGAGCCGGTGTGGCCCTACGTGCTCGACGGTGCTCAGGTCTCGGGGCAAGGGACAGGCGGGGCAGCGACGGTGTTGGACACCGTCTCAGCGCTCAATGAGATGTTCTACGCCCTGGTGGGGGCGGGTGAGAACTTCGCCAACGTCACGATGGACATCCGGTCGCGACCACGCATGCGCGCGGGGCACTGGTTCAAAGCGCACATCGCTGAAGACAAAGGCAACGGCGACCTCATGTTGCACATGACGGGCTACATCGAGCGCGTGCGGCACGTCTTTGCCAGGCGCGGCACGCTGTGGACGTCCGGCACGCAGATCAACGCCATCCGCTGTTCGTTCTCTCACGTAGAGGACGACTACCGGACGCCTGTGTCCGCAGGTGTGCGCACGCAAACGCCCTTCTCTGAGCAGCAGCCGGGAGCGCCCAAGGCGCTGACGTCGGTGAAAGCTGCGTCCAACACGCTGACCATCTTGGACATGTCGAAGTGGAGCGTTCTGCGCCTGGCCTACATGCGGCAGTCTGTGGCAATCACGCTACCCATTCCCAACTCGAAGTTGGACGTCGAGAAGGAGAAAGGGCCAGCGGTGTTGTCCCGCTTGCACCCCTTGGTGATTCCGGTCGTGGCCTTCACAGCGGCGCAGGCTGCGGACATCACGTTGACTGTCGAGGGTCGCTGGTCGGATGATGGCCCCTTGGTGACCGTGGCAGGCTACAAGTGCCTCAAGGGGGAAATACAGATTGCTCTTACGCCCTTGGCAGGTTTCATGTGGCGCCGCATCACCAAGGTCGGCTTTAGCGCAGTGCCTACAGGGAAGGCCACCATCTACGCTGTCCGTGAGGCATCGGGCTGGAGCACGGTCGTCAACCGAGCCGGTGCCGACAAGATCAAGCTGATCCAGCTGCACCACACGGCCGGCCCAGCAGGAGGAGGTGTGCTGACCGCCTGGGCGTCCCGCGGAGAGAAAGCGCGCCCCGGTGTTGGTGCGCACTTTGCCGTGGCTGAGAACGGGGCGGTCTACCAGTACTCCGACCCAGACAAGGAAATCGCGAACGCCGCTGCGACAACAAACACAGGTACGCCGGCCAAGTACTTCAATCGGGTCACGGTCGCCGTCGATTTGGAGGGCAACCGACAGATCCGCGAGACGCCCCCTGCACAAGAGTTCGCGGCCCGCAAGCTGATCAGCTACCTCAAGAGCCGCTACGGGATTGTCGGCGTGGGTCTGGCCAGCCCGGCGCAAGTGCTGCAATCAGGCGAGATCTCTACAGCAGCGGATTGCTGGTCGGTGGCCGATGCCCTGTCGAAGGGTATCGCAGTCATCGGACACAACCGTATCTTGGCAAAAGATGCTTGCCCAGGGCGCAAGACTGACGTCCCCGCGCTCGCGCTGGGCGTGAGCACCTCGCCGGTGGTGAAGGTCATCCCCATCACGAACGCCGACAAGGGGGGTCAGGAGGGGTTGCTGCAGAAGCTCTACCCGGAGGCCTTCAACGTGTTGAAGACAACGGTCGTGGAGGCCACTGTGGGGAAAATCTGATGGATCCACGCCGCCGCCGCGCAGCAGCCAACAACGTCTTCGTCGTGCGCAGCCTGAGCATTGTCAAAGGCGTGCCGATGGTGACGCTGTCCAACGGTATGGGCGAGATCCACTCCGTGGCCGCCGCGACGCTGGGTGGGGGTGGGGGCGCCCTGCTCTACGTGCCGCCGCGGGAAGGGACGCAGCAGCTGGCTGCCCGAGGCGAGGGCGTTGTTGCTCAGATGCACATGGGCACAGCCAGTGCACGGGCCGACGACCAGACCGATGTGTTCGATGCGGAGCGGGAGACGCCCGCCAGCGACGAACCCTTTCCCGACAAGGTGAGTCCCCAGGACCTGCTGCTCTACAACAACACCTCGCGCTTCGTCATCGGGGAGAACGGCGAGGTGGTGTTGGATTCACCCTTCTGCGATCCCATCCGCATGCAGCTGAGCGGCAACGGCTACCTGCAGGTGACCTGTCAAGACGACCCAACTGAGCGCGCCGCCTTGGGAAAGGCGACCTTGGACGTTCTTCAGGATCTGGTCACGAAGGTCAACAACCTGGGGGAGCAAATGATGATTGTGGCAGCGGCCTTCAAGAATCCCACGCCCGCGACCGCGGCCGAGACGGGATACGCTGCCGCGAAGGCCGCCGCCGTCGCTCTGGATTCCGTGTATACTCCAATGGAGATGCCGGGTGAAGAGGTTCTGTCAGCTGCGTTGCGAATCAGCCCGAAGAACGAAGCAGACCGGGCGCTGAACAACATCGAGGGGTAGGCCATGGGCCTGACTTTATTCTATACAGCAGAAGAGAGGGACGATCTGTACGCCGCCAAAAGGGCGGCGAGGGACGGCGTTTCCGCCCCAGCAGCCGTAGCACCCTTGAAGGCTGTACCTAAAGCCCCGCCACCTGGCAAGAGAGGCAAGCCTGCAGGGGGCACCTATCCGGCCGACCACACCGCGGTCCAGAACGCCATCCACATCGACTACGTCCTGTCGTGGGTCTACGCCGGCAACGTCATCGCGGCAATGCCGCTACCGTTCCACCCCAGCGTCTTCCACATCTCCGAGCCCTACGCGACCAACCTGGAGAGGACTTTCGGGGAGGACCCCAAGCGGGAGCACGCCCGTCCGCAAGAGTGGGACATCGTGTTGGCCGGGCGCATTGGCACGGCGAGTCGTGTCTGGTATTCCGGCGACGGGGGCAGCCCCCACTCCGCCACGCCGATGAACATCATTAACAAGTTTCAGCAGTTCTTGGACGACTACCAGAAGGGCGCCGCGGCGGCGGGCGCCATGGCCATCTCCAGCGAGCAGTACGCCTTCCGCAACTTCCTGAATCACTACTTGGTGATGCACGCCTTTGTGGAGAACAAGCACTACTGCGTGGACGTCGTCAAGTTCGACTACGACCGCACGGCCACCGATTCTCGCCACTCGGCCACGTGGGCGTTGACCCTCAAAGGCTGGCGCGACTACGGCAACAGCGTAGGCTCGACCAAGCGCTGGGGCTTCCCGACCAACACGCTGTCCAGCGAGGACCCCGCTGTTTCGGCAGCCCGGCGAGGGGAGCTTCTTGTCCGTCGAGACCTGGAAGCCTCCGACGCGTCGATTGCTTTCTATGCAGAGCAGGCAGCGCTAGGGGATGTTGATGCTCAGCGGAAGCTCGGCGTCTTCGTCAACGACAAAGCAATCGGGCCTTCCGCAGCAGCGGCCGCAGTCTTGGAGCCCAAGACGTCTGCTTGGGTGAACGGAGCCACGCGCTTGGCCAAGGTGCTGCGGAATTCTGCTTCCAGCGCGCAAGCCATGCTCTTGCCAGCACAGAAGGTGCGCGGCGAAATGGGGGCGGTGATTGGCCAATACATAAAAGCTGTCTACAGTTACCAGCAGGTAGCGGCCGATGTGCGTGGACTGGCGCAGGCGCCGCAGCACTTGCTGATGGCGGCATACCAAGCTCTGAGTGGACTGCGCAGCGCCATGGACGACCTGTACGACGCGCACACAGCCCTTACGCCGGCGGCGTGGCGGGACGTCGCGTTGCCCCCGATGCTGGACATGGCGGGGATGGACCTCGCCACGACGATAGGTTTGCTGGGAGGTAAGCTCCGCGACTTGCCAGAGGTGTCCTTCGGGCAGCAGATGGGCGCCCTCTCGGCCGAGGCCGACAACTCGACGCCCTACACCGTGCCGGCAGGTGCCTACTCGTGGTCCGCTGTGGCAATCGGTCTGTACGGGAACAGCGAGTACACGGCCGCGTTGATGGCGCTCAATGGCGCCCAGGACGGCTACAGCGACGTCTTCGGCGCGCCTATCTACCCGGGCATGGCCATCCAAGTACCCGCCGCACCGGGGGAAGGACAGTCCAACGCGGACGGGTCACCCAACGATATCAACTCTCTGTTTGGCACAGACTTCCGTGTGGACGACGTGACCGGGGACTGGGTGCCGAACACCGATGAGTACCTGACAGGCGTAGCCGGTGTGCTGGAGCTGGCCGGCGGCGGCGGTACAGACGTGCAGCTGGTGTCTGGCTATGCCAACCTGAGGCAGGCGGTCTACACCATGATCTCGACGCCGCGGGGCAGCGTGGACGTCGACCAGACGTTTGGGCTGCAGCTCGGACGCATTGGCGCCGCCGGGCCCACCACCGGCCAGCTGGCCATGGTGCCCGTGTTGGTGCGCAAGGACCTGCTGGCCGACGGGCGGGTGGCCGACGTCCGCAACGTGGTAACCAGCTACGAGAACGACGCGTGGATCACAGCGTTCGACGTGGTGCCCATCGGACCGGATCCGCAAGCGCTCCCTGTCCTTGCCCCAGTCCTACCGCAGTGGTAACCTAAGGACGCCATGGCGATCATCTTCACCCCCAGGTCTGCGGCAGAAATCGAACAGAGCATCGCTGCTCGGACGGTGGCACGTTCACGCCTGACGGACATCGGCCCGTCGGCCGACCTGCGCTGGCTCGTGCTTGCAACAGCTGAAGAAATGGGGCTGCTCGAGCAGCGGTTGAACGGCATCGTCAACAGCTATGATCCGACCAACCCCAACATCTCGCTGGCCGATCTCAAAGAGCGGATGGGCGAGCTACCGTTGGCGCAGGCCTTCAAGCAGCAGGCCGCAGCCAGCGGCTCGGTCATGTCAGTGACGCGCCTGTCCGCCGCGGCCATCCAGGTGCTGCCAAACGGAACGCTCTTCGGCCGCGCCGACGGCGTGACCTACCGCACGACACAGTCCTACACGTTCGGCATTGGCGTGGGGACGGTCCAGGGCATCTACGCGGTCTGCGTCAAGCCAGGGGCCTCTGGCAACTGCGAGACAGGGCAAGTCAACGTCCGCACCAGCGTGCCGTCGTGGGTGCTCAACGTCGCCAACACAGCCCCCTTCCAAGGCGGCAGCGACGGCGAGACCAAGCCGGTTGCCCAGAAGCGCCTCAAGGACTACTGGGGCAGCCTGGCGCGGACCGTTCCCAACGGTGTGCAGTGGGCGGCGGAGACCTTCCAGTCGGCCAGCGGCATCTCCCTGCGCTTTGCCGTGCTGCGGCCAGAGCTCGACAAACCCGGCAACGCCATCTTGGTGGTGGACGACGGCAGCGGTCTGGCAGGGCTGGTCCAGCCGGGAGCTGTGACATCGGCGACAGTCCCGCTCACAGGGATTCGGCGACTGTGGCACGACGCACCGGCAACAGAGGCTATCGGACAAGTCAACGTCGTGTTGGCGGCCGGAGGCAACGCTGTCCTCCTCGAGGGTGTTGACTACGACTCCGTGTACGAGCGGGGAATTGTCCAGCTCCGCAAAGGCGTCAATCTGGCACCAGGCGACGTGTGGACCATCAGCGGCTACTCGGTCTACACCAGCGTGCTGGCCGAGCTACAGCAGATGCTGGAGGGCAGTTTGCAGGCAGGCGGTTCTGCTCCCGGGTGGATTGCCGGAGGCTGTCGTGTCAAGGTGCAGCCCCCGACGGTGCAGACCATCGGCTGGGACCTGCACGTGGTGCCGCGCGCCGGCTACGACGCCATCGCGACCGCCGACAACGCTGTGAGCGTAGGCATCGGCTACACACAGACGTTGGGCCCTGGCGAGCCCTTCTACGTCGCGCGGATGGTCCAGGCGGTCATGACGCTCGACAGCGTCGAGAACGCACACGCGTACGTGTCAGGCACCAGCACTCAGCTGGCCGACCGGTACGCGAACGACATGGAAGTTTTGCGGGCAAACGCAGGCAGCGTTAAAGCGCTTCCCATCTTGCCGGCGTGAGGTAGAACGTGGCCAACACCGCCCCACCGAATATGCCCCGCACACGGATGGAAGCCAACGAACGCTTCGACCTGCCCGACTTCGACTCCCTTCAGGAGCTCGTCGACGAGGCCGTGCAGCGGCAGCTCGCGCCCCTCATGGGCATGGGCGGCGGCCTGGCCACAGCTGTGAGCTTCACGCTCACAGACGACGGGGTCAACTATTGGGCAGCGCCAAGCACCTTCCAGTACTACTGGTGTTTCCGCAACACGCTGGCCGCGGGGGACACCGACTACCGGAGCTTCCGCAGCGGCTTCGGACTGTTCGACAAAGGGAACCCGAATCAGGTTCTGAAGTTCGACTATACCGCAGCACGCGCTTTGGCGGCAGCCGGGGGTGCCGCGTTTGCCTACCCGTTCTTGTATGTGCAGCCCAAGGTGCTGGACGGCGAATCTGACGGCAGGCGCAAGTGGGTGGCAGGTGCTGAGCAGAGCGCTGTGGTCAAGACCCGCCGGCTGCTGGTGACGGACTATAAGTGGAGCCTCTTGTCACCAAGTGCAGACGCGAACAACGGCTGGGCGCCGGTGGCCAAGATCACCGCTTGGGCGAACGGCCTGGTTGCAAACCCCGGTGCCCCGACCATCACGCCCATTCCGTTCTGGGACAGCTACAGCGCCAGTGCCGTAGCTTTGACAGACACAAGCTGGTGGAGCGACGCCAACAAACTCAGCACAGCCGCTGGATTGAAGGCCATCGCAAATGGCGTGGCTAACGCCGATTGGAACGACCTCGACGGTAGTCAGACGCTAGAAAAGACCTTCGGACTCATCGACATGTTGACGCAGGTCCGAGCGCGCTTCCGACGGCACCTCGACGCATCGGGAGCAGCAGCGCTGCAGTGGTATCGAGACCCCACCCGCGACATGGAGGTGTTGGACACCGACTTGGCGGCGGCCGAGCTATCGCTCTCCACCTTGGAGACCTTCTTGGACGACGGCCCCAAACCATGGGCCCAAGCTACTATCTACTACAACGGCGTGGACTATGACGACAGAGGGCTTGTGGGCCCCGGAGTAACATGGGGAAAGTCAAAACGCGTTGGGGGCGCGACCATGATGGGACAAGGCTGGATTGACGTCGCCGTCACGCAGCCGCCGGTTGGGTACTCAATCAGCGCCGTACACGTAACTCCCCGGTCGGCAGGGGAAATCTTCGACGTGTCTGCAGTAGCGTATGTACTTAACAACGCGCCCGGGCCGTTTTGGGGAGCACGTATCAACTTGACCCACGCCAGCACAGGCAACGCAATGGACGCAACCTTCAATTTGTCGGTATTCATCACCAAGGACTAAACCATGGGCCTCGTCGTTGCATATACCAGCGCAGCCGCCGGGCCCATCGCGGCCCAGGTCGACTGGATTATCGACTTGGCGGCAACGCCTTTCCCGGTCGCGAACGTGCAGTTGTTCGGCGACGGCACAGAGGTGGGAGATCCCGGGCCCGTGCTGACCTTTGCCTGGACGATCTTGGAGAAGCCTGTAGGCTCAGCGGTCCGCTTCCTCGATACAGGTACTGCCAACTCGACGCTGCAGGACCCCGTCCTTGTCGACGTCGACACGTGGGAGAACATTGTCGTTTTTCTGGTGGTGACCAACACCAACACCGGCAACAGCAGCGAGGCGGACTACTACGCGGCACCCACCACAGCGAGGGTGCACGTCCGCTTGTTGGGAACCAACTCCGGGTTGGAAAAGCTCGCCTACCTGGAGTTGAACTGGAAGAGCCCCTACCACGAGTTGGTGGCGGCCATCGACTCCGTCATCGCGGCCGGCGTGGTCATCCCGCCCGAGCTACTCCAGCTCGTCAGTGGTGGCTACGCGGTTTTCGCACCAACCGACCCCCTGCACAAGCATCACGGCAGTGACATAGATGTAGCGACGACCGCGGCGCTCGGCGTGGTGTTGCTCTCGGACACCCCCGTCGATCCCCTCAACCCCGTCGTCTTGAACCGCGAGACGCTGCCGATGACGGCACAGATCGCTGGCTTTCGAGACATCACAGGCATCCATCCGTGGCAGGTCGGCGTCAACATCGATGCGGCTGGCAACCCAGCACCTCTGTGCCTCTTCGAGCTGCCCAGCGACTGCGAGCTGGACGAGTTCCACATCCACATGCAGGACGGTGGGGCGCACGGCAACTACACGACCGACCTGTACATCGGAACGCGGGCACAGTGGTTGGCCGGCACGCAGGCGGCCATTCCGAACTACACCGTGACTGCTGCGGCTGCCAACCCGAACGATGCTCTCTTCCTGTCGCTGGCTGTCGGGGCCTTCCCCACCGTCGCGCTGACGGCCGGGGAGTATCTGGGCGTCATCTGCTCGGCAGCGCCCCCTGACTTGGGCGGCGGCATGACGGTCAACATCCCCCTGCGCCGGACGGTGTAACATGGCGACGCTCATCAACTATGTCGAGCACAACTGGAACGACACATATGTCGGCACGCTCGTCACCAACAACGCGGCGGTCGGCAAGCTGGTCTACGTCAACGGCATCACCGCCACCGTCCCTCAGCGCGCCGAGCTGTTGTACGACACGACAGCCCCTTTTTCGACGAACACCGCCGGCAAGCTCCTGTTCTACAACATGGGCAAGGCTGTCGTTGGCGGCGACGCCTTGGTGGGCGATGCTGTCCGCGTCATGCGCAGCGGCTTCATCAAAGGGCTCGTCGGGGTGGCCGTCTTGGGCAACCCTGTCTATGTCGGGGACGCTGGCGAGATTGATGTGGCGGCTGGAGCCACCAGCCGTGTCTGCGGCACTGTCTTGTGGACGGATGGCGTCAACTACGACATCGGCTTCGGGACGTAACAAGGAGGTCCGATGCAGCCGACTGCGGGCTTCGGCTCCCCGTCCAAATACGGCATCATTGGCAGCTACTGGGACTTGGGCTTCGGCGACAAGGTTCCAGCCGGCGGCACGGATGCCAAAGGCTGGCCGTCCGGCTTTGGGGACAAGTCGTCAGGCGGCTCCATCATTTTGATGATCAACCCCAACCTGACAGGCGGTCAGATGCCGGACTGCGGTGGGGACGTCATCAAGCTGATCGCCCCTTGGAAGGTGGTCGGAGGGGACGGTCCCTACCGCGTCCAACTGCGCGACGCGCACACCAACGCTTTGTGGCCCCAGGACGCTTTCGGCTGCTGGTCGGGGCGCTTCGGCGAGGGCACGAGCTGTACACCCAACAAAAGCTACAAAGAGCTCCCGTGGTCGATGCCTCCGCTGCCCCCCGGGCGCTACGACATCGTGGTCAGCTGGGGCCCGGGCTGGGCGCAGCAGGCAGAAATCAACGACGTACTGACCGTCATCTGGCGTGACCGAAGTCGAATCTCTTGGTCCCTCCGAGGACACTTCCCCCCGCGCTTTGCCACCGGCCCGCGCGCCCCGACCGCCGAGAAGCTGCTCGGGGACTGAGGCATCATGGCCATTTTGGTGTCCGTCACAGCCACCTCGCGGACGCAACTCACCGCCGTGTTCGACGTTGCCATGGACGCCTTGACGGTGCGCGCCGACGGCTGGTTGGCCGCGCCCACCGGCAACGGCGTGGAGGTCTCAGTCGTGCACGGCGTGTTGCAGGACGGCGGACTCAACTGCGAGTTGACAGTCAGCCCTCCCATGTCGTTCGAGGCCTTCTACGACTTCACGGCCGACAAAGCGCTGACAGCTGTTGGCGGTGCACTGGCGGCAGACACCGCAAACGCCCAAGCCACGTCCGAGAGCTTGGAGGTGGACGACACAGCGGTGCTTGGTTATCAGGCAGCGTTCATTGCCGCCGTCGCCGAGGAGCTGCAGTTCTTGGGCGGAATGCCTGCCACCCGTGTCGTGGACGAATTCTTGGACGGTGACACCCGCTTGGCCGTGGAATCCACGTTGTCTTTGCCGACCGCCGGGGCCGTCTTTTATCAAGGGCGGCGCTTTGCCTACGGATCGGTGGAGCCCAGTCGGCTATTGGATGTGCTAGAATCGCCGGTGTCGGTGGGGGAGACCATCCCCGCCGGAGCTGTTGTGGTTCTCGATCTGTCCTCCGTGGAGTAGCCTATGCTGTCGCCCCTCCCAGCAACCGAGTTGGCCCTGAGGGGCACGGTCCTGACGAGGGCCAAGCTCGACCAGTTCAACAACCTTGTGCGGTGGTACGGGATGCCCCGCCCCACGCTGTTCTCTGTCGAAAACTGGCGGAGCGCTGCCCGAGAGGCAGCCATGGGTGCTCGGGCAACACGGGGCGTCTGGCACATGTTCCTGGAGGAAGCTCTCGGAGGGCAATTCGGGGAGACTTATGTGGCGACCATCGACCCTGGCGTGGCCCACGAGCTGACCTGGGTGTCCGGGGGCGTGGCGGCTGGCTGGGAGCCCTATCACACCAACCGCCTGTGGCGGCTCACCTACCCGGACGGGACCGACGACCTGGTCTATTCTGTAGGTCCCTCCTTTACAGTAGGCCCGCTGGTGGTGGCGCAGCTGACATTCTGTCCTGTCAGGACGGCATATTGGAGCAGGCTCGACGTCACCAAGGTAGTTGCAGCGTCGCAGTGCAGCCTTCGGCTGCTACCCTTCCTTTGGTCAGACTTCGACGGCAAGATGCTGTTGACGGCGGATCTGAGCACATCAACGCCGCCCACCTACATGCAGCCAGCCGTTCGCTGGGGGGCCAGCACAGCAGGCGGCGTTCCGGCCAGCACGGGGGCGTTCTTCCCTACAGACACGGGCGCGGAGCCGCCGCAGTGGTTGCAACCGGCGGTGGCAAACGAGTTCTTGGCGTCCTACACCGTGACGGAGGAGACGGCCGGAACGTGGCGCGACTTGGTCGTGACGGCCGACATCGACCCGAACAACCCGGCCGTGCTACCGGCCCGAGGGGACGCCCATGTCGTGACTGTCCGCTGGGCCTTCCCCGGTTTTGTGGACACAGCCCTGACCTGCTCGATGGGCGCCGCAGATCAGGAGGCGTCGGACCTGGTAAACACCGTAGTCTTCGCGGCTGGCGACATTGTCGGCATCCGCGTGGTCGCCGGCGCCGCGGTGACGGAGCCGCTGCGGAACATTCACATTTCCGTCAACATTGAGAGGCCTGTTGGCCAACCGAAGGGCGGCTACATCTTGGAGAACCAGCTGGTTGATGGGGACCAGTTTCTCGGGCCGTGGCCGCTCTATATCGGTGCTGGCCTGGATCCCGACCTCGTGGGCGTGCTGAGCAACCTACTGGCTGCCGGGGTGCACCTGAAGCCATCCATCGCCGACTTCGCCGCCGTGGACGGCACCTGGAGCAGCACCTGATGCAGTTGCAGCTGGGCGATGTCGGGGGCAACGTCAAGAAGGTCCAGGCGGCCCGTGCGCTGGAGCCTACAGGGACGTTCGACGCAACGCTCGAAGCCTCTATCCAGGCGCTGCAGACAGCGGCAGGCAAGGATCCGACCGGGAAGGTCGACGAGTGGGTATGGCAGACACTGTTGGTGGTCGAACGCAGCCTGTCGCCAGCCACGGTGCTGGATTTTCCGGGAGCCGCATCCCTGTATGACCTGGCAGGGGGTGTTGCCGGTAGTCTGCAAAAGGCGAGCAATCTGTCGGATCTGGCAAACGTAGCAACTGCTAGAACCAATCTAGGCCTTGGCACAGCGGCGCTGGCTGCCACGGGGGACTTCGACGCCGCCGGAGCGGCCGCAGCTGTCCTGGGTACATCGCTGCAAAAGGCGAGCAACCTGTCGGACCTGGCAAACGTAGCAACAGCCAGAACCAACCTGGGCCTTGGCACCGCGGCGCTGGCTGCCACGGGGGACTTCGACGCCGCCGGCGCCGCGTCGGCCGTGCAGGCACTCGCCGTGCTGAAGACGGGCAGCACGATGTCCGGCCAGCTGGTTCAGCAGTACGGCATCGACTTCAATCCCGTCGTTGCCCCCGTCGCACACCCGACCGCTACCCTTGTCGCTGTTGCCGGCTTTGTAACTGCTGGCGTGCACTACTACTACTACTCCTACGTGACCGCCTTGGGGGAGACGAACTTCCCTCCGAGCAACAGCACCCCAGTCACGACCATCCTCGCCACGCACGGCCAGGTGGATGTTGCCGTCGTGGCCAGTGCGGATCCTCGGGTCACAGGCATCCAAATATACAGAACCGAGGCAGGTGCTGTCTGGTACAACCAGGTGAAGAAGCTGGCCCTGGTTGCCAATACCACAGCCACCTATCGGGACAATCTAGACGATGGTGCCCTCACGCCCGGCGGGACGTACACCTACAGCACCCGCGAGAACACGACCTGCAAGTACCTCACGCTGAATGGCTCCTTGGCC
>Ga0209342_10001973_pt1 | contig 22450 bp, 18 predicted proteins | sample RifCSP16_2_FD_184023 | JGI IMG/M metagenome (GOLD analysis project Ga0209342, IMG submission 184023) | Soil microbial communities from Rifle, Colorado - Rifle CSP2_sed 16_2 (SPAdes) (version 2) | ecosystem: Environmental > Terrestrial > Deep subsurface > Rock core/Sediment | place: Rifle... | reverse complement strand
ATGTGTTAAGGCATTCCTGAATATAATGTCTTCCATAGCCCGAAAAACCGTTTCGAACGTAGCAATGCCCCTGCACTTTTCTAAAATATTCGGTATAAATTCTGAATAGTGTCCTATATAAATCAAGATAAATTAACGAGACTTCTCTGTTACTATAAAGCTCGTTTTTCCTCATAAACTCCCATGCGTTGAGTACTGTCCTTTCCGAACAGTATATAGCAGATTTTATGTTATTTTCATTTTTTGCCCAGAAGTAGATGATGCTCTGGCATAAATTTATTGTTCTTAATGCCCTTTTGATTTTCTTTTTCACCGATAGTTTCTTAGTGTTCCCATAATCTGCTTTAATTAAAAGCTCTTCCAGAATCATATAATAATCAGACAAGTCGTAATCGGGATCGGAAAGAAGAGCTAATAACTTTCTAAATTTAGACCGAAGCTCATTTGGCAAAATATGCTCATTAAAAAGATGCTTCTCGATTAGAAGGGATAATCTATCATTTCCCCAAAAATCATATTCAATTTTCCCCTTTTTTTGATGGCTCTTAACATATCCCTTCCAGTTTGTCTCAGCTTCCTGCTTTAAGTCTCCCCCTGTGCAGAGAATAATTTTCTTAGGCAAGGTTTTATATTTAGCTTCAATGGAACTGGTCAGATACACATCCTTAATTTCATTTAGGGACTGCCTTACAGATTGATTTCTACGGTCCCAATCTGCTCTTCCTATATCACCCTGTTTTATAGTGAATAAAAACAGAGTTTTCTTTCCATTTTTGTCTTTGCCGACCGCGGCCACATCAACACCGTATTGTCTTACTCCAACCTGTGCACGACTAATTGGTTCTATGCCCATTGCAAGCAATAGGTCTGGCAAAAGCCTGTCTAATTCGTCAGACTCTTTTAATAGTGAAAGGTACTCTCTGATTATCAGCCTCATTTACCACCTCTCTTGGCTCTGCGAAACCCTAGCCGTTCTCTTTCGGCATACACGGGATGAAACCTTTCAGATATTGGGAGCTCTACAAAGCTAGAGTAGGATGAGAGTTTTGATACCTGAGTATATTTATCATTTATAAAGCTGAACGAACCTTTGCCGTATTTTAGTGGGACTTTAGTGGCGAGACTAAGTATGGGGGATTTCTCTCGTGCCGGAACCATCGCTTTTTGCATATTTTTATGGTCTTCTAAAAGCACCAGATATGTTTGCTGATCAGGCGGTATTAGCTCTTTGAGACGAAGAAGAGAGCGGCGAGCGTCTCGGTCATTTTCAATTCTTTTAATAATGTCCTCAGCAACCTTTTTCTTTATTTTACTTTTCGATTTAGAAATTTCTTTCTTTAGAAACTCCAGAGTAGCATCAGGATAATTTTCTCCTATATGGTTTACAAAGATAGAAGATACCAATTCCTGTATTTTTTTATCCCTAGGGGATTTGTCTAATATTGAAAAAGTTAAAGAGCGCTGGTGGTTCGAAAAATATACATATCCAAGTATTTTTCTGGCTATGTAAAAGAGGTCTTCGAATGATAGCGGAGATAGTATTGATTGGTCTAGTTTAAGTGGGTCCCCCTTGTGAAGATTGTGGTAGTCTATTATTTCTTTGACTGCCCCGTGTAACTTATAGCTATCATGATTAAAAAAACTGGTTATTAGCCTTTCTAGCTTATTCTGATTGCTAGAAAATAACGAAAAAGTTGAGGCAAACAAATCAGACAGTTTTTCATCACTAGGGGCATAATCACTCTTTATCAGCCATGTTGTGAAAAAATTCTCTACCAGCTCCCAATTGTCCTTTTTTCTGATCAAGTCATGTAAAACATGATCTAAATGAAACCCTATCGTCCCCTTATACTCACACGAGGTAGTTGCTAGTTCCATAAGGACTTCCGCAAACCATTCATCATTTCCGCACTCATCAATCTGTCTAATAAGAGCCCCGGAAATCGCATAATCTATATTAGGGTCTTTTTTACGAGCTAATTCTAGAAGTCGCTTGCGTGGTTCTTTGGCGAATTTCAAAAGTCGGCCATACGCATAAACTAAGCTGAAGTTTATGTCCGTTGAACCACGTAATTCCAATTCATCTAATATTTGTACTGTCTGCTTAACAAGATTACGATTTTTTGGTGGATTATAGTAGTCTAAGTTGCCCAAAGCATTAACTATGCCTTGAATGACATACACTGAGGGATGTGCCTTTAATGAGGTTAGTTCCGTATGAATTTCGTGCTCATTGTTTTTTGAAAGATTCTGATAGAGATTGGAAATATGCCCCGCAATGAATGGTTTATCTTGTTTTAGAAGTTCGTCAAGAAGCTTTCTGGCAAAGACAGGCTGCGTATCTATGAGTTTTGCGACAGGTGCGTATTGAAGACCTGAAGCCAAATCATTCTGCATAGATTTATGAAATTCCTCTAATAACATTAAGGTGCTATCCATTTTAAGCTCTAAATGGGGGATTACATCTGCCAAAACATGCAGCGCGTTCCAGCAATTAAAGCCGTCATTTATCGCATCCAGAGCTAATTTGCAAAAATCGAGTCCATCGGACTTGTTTAATTCAATAATGAGTTTTGGCGTTTCCTTATTATCCTCTTTGTATTCATTGCGCCACATGTCAAAGAGTTGATCGAAAAGTTCTTTGGGTTTGTTCTTTTTTTCTAACAAAGAGGTTTTGATAGTTTTCTCTTTCTCCATATCCTTGCTCAAGCAAAATATAGGTTAACCTAGTTTTAGCGACAGTAAAAAGGTTGCTCAGCTAATTTTTCCGAAAAGTTAAAAAAAGAATCGGGGGTCTTGAAATATAAGGTTTTTGTTTATTCTTTATCAAAATAGAAAATAGAGGGGTCAAGTCTTTTGTTGTTTGTACCATCCGTTTATAAATGTTTAAAAAAAGGGGGCTTATTGTTTTGTTATTGTATATAAATTAGGCGCTTGTTATAAATTTCTTGATCAAATACAATTCAAATCTCAAAAATTATTGATTACCTAATTTTCAGATTAAGAGGGAATTTTGATATGTCTTAAAATTAGTCAACAAAAGATTTGACCCCATGTGTCTGAGAGATCATATGGAGTTTCTCTATTTCTGTTCCCACCGCCCTCGTATCGCGAAAGAGACGTAATTGATTCAATCAAGCAGCGACGGAGTTGAGCTGAATGAGAACATCCGCCGAAATACCAAGTCCAGGATATAGCCACTGTATCATCTCAATCGATAATGTGGGTTTCCGGCAGTCGCGCGGAGATAGCGTTCGGAAAAAGCACGACGTCTTTTTTCAAATACAAAGTGAAGTTACAGCACAGGAGCAACCTTCATATGCACAGACAGATTAGGTCTTTGTTTATATTCTTCACCGATTTGCTTTCTTGTCCCTTTTCTTTCCAGCAAGATAGTCACTGAGTGTTTTCAATAAACGTTTATGGCGTTTTGGAGAGATTGATCCAATTGAGCCTGCTATGCTCTTACGGGGTAACACAGCAAGAAAGCCAAGTCGAATCAATGATTCTGATAACAAGCCGCTCGATGCAAAGTCGTCATCGGAAGGTGAAATTATTTCGTCAAAACCCTTGACATACAGGTGCAATTGTGTGCTTACTCCACAGACAAGCAAATCACGGTAGGGTGGTGGTAACTCTCGTAAAATTATCGCTGGTCGGTTTTTGATTCTGCCATCTGCTTGCGGTATCGGTGTAAGAACTACATCACCTTCTTTCATATTCTGGGTTGGGTGCTTTGATCATGTCCAGTGAGTATTCAACTTCGTCTTCACCATATGCGTTTTCCAAACCTTGTCTTGATAAAAGCAACCAAGCTGAACGCTCGTCATCAATTCTTTGTTTAGATAAAACGGTAATGATGAGCTTGGTATTGGGCTCTAGTGGAAATGGCTCGTCCAACACAATCTGCTTACCGTCATAATGAGCACCTAAAGTCACAGCCTTCATATTGATCTATTCTCCTTACGTTTTAAAACAAAAAATCCGTTTCCTGTCCAGATTGAATATAGCACAAAATCCGAAAGCGAGTGGGATCAGGTCTCAATTTTTGATATTTACTCTCTCCTTAATCAAATATTGAGAAGCGAACCCTGTTCCTTTTTCCAAGCACCATTCAATCCGTACTGAAAAGAGCTACGTGACCTGTATCAAAAATTATACCATTTCTAAAAACAAATTGTGCATTTATTTTCTCCTTTCTTAACTTCTTATTATGAAGAAGATTGTAGGGGCTGATGCCCTCATCAGCCCTAACTAGGCTCGTTCAGGGAACTAGCCCTACATTTTGAAATGTACTATAAGTTAATCGAATTGGCGTTACACCTTTTTTCACAATAAACGTCATCCTAAGGAGCTGGGACGCGCTGAAATTGAGGTTTTCTAACCCATCTGAGGATTTACTGTGGATTCGGGTAATCCTAAGGCTTCCTTACCTTTAACATCTCTGATCTCAACTTGAACCTCGTCACCAATCTTAAAATCACCATCTAGAATCCGTACACTTATATAATTCGGCGTAGTTCCCCTAGACCCTCCTTCGACTGACCCTTCACTGCGTTCAGGGCTTCGGCTCAGGACAGGCCCTTCGACTCTGCTCAGGACAGGCCTTTCAACAAGAACGGAAAATTTTCTCCCTATGAAACTTCGGTAGAATTCGTTCTTCTTCTGATGACCTAACTCCCTGAGAAGGCTGCTCCTGTCTTTTATCACCTGAGGATGTATCTGATTTGGCATTATAGCAGCAGGAGTGCCCTTCCTTTTTGAGTAGGGAAAAACATGAAAGTATGTGAGTGCAGAATCCTTAGCTAAATTGAAACTGTTTTCGAATTCCTTATCCGTCTCTCCGGGAAATCCAACCATTATATCTGTTCCGATTGCTGCATCAGGCATCTTTTCTCTAATAAGGTCTGTACAATGAATAAACTTCTCAGGTGTATATCTCCTTCTCATTCTTTTCAGTACATCTTCATCACCGCTTTGAAGAGCAACGTGAAACTGTGGACAGATGGTCTCTGAACTTGCAACGAAACTAATGAGTTCATCTGCCGTATCTGCAGGGTCAAGTGAACTTAGTCGCACCCTCTTTACGATTTTTGCCTTCTCTATATCCTGAAGAAGTTTCAAAAGTTTAGTCCCAATATCCCTCCCGTAACTCGCAAGATGAACTCCTGTAAGAACCACTTCTTTGTATCCTGAGTGAGCAAGCACCTCCATTCTTCTCAAGACTTCAATCACAGGAAGACTTCTTGATCTACCCCTCGCATAGGGAATTATGCAGAAGGTGCATCTGTAGTTACAACCATCTTGGATTTTAAGAAAGGCCCTTGTACGTTCTGGAAATTTTTTAATCTCTGGTGATTCAAATTCCTTTACTTTGAAAATATCAGAAACAATAACCCTGGGCTGAGGCTGTGGTTTTGCATCCTGAATAGCTTCTGTTAAAGAGAACTTGTCAAAGTTGCCTACTATATAATCAACTCCGTTTGCCTTCTCAAGCTCACTCGGAGAAACCTGAGCGTAGCACCCTGTAACAATAACAACTCCATCCGGATTTATTCTCTTTGCCCGACTTATATAGTGTCTTGCCTCAGCATCGGCTTTCTGTGTAACCGTGCAGGTATTAATCACGTATATATCCGCTTCCTCTGGAAATGAAACCTCGCTAAATCCTCCCTCAGGAAGCATGTTTAAGATCGCAGCGCTGTCATATTGATTGACCTTGCAGCCGAGTGTAACAAATGAAATCCTCTTCACTAGGGAACCTCCTTAATCCATCCCCCGCCTAAGACCCTATCGCTATCGTAGAAAACCACAGCCTGTCCAGGCGTCATTGCACGTTGAGGGTCTTTAAATTCTACCAAAGCCTCCCTGTCTGACCTCGTATGAACTACAGCATCACTTTCCTTATGACGGTATCGTATCTTGGCCTTTACGTGAATCTCATCCGATGGGCTCTCATTAATCCAGATTACGTCGTTTGCAATAAGTGTAGTTCTAAAAATGTCGTTCTCTTCCCCAACCACTACCCTATTTGATTCAGGATCAACCTTAACAACATAAAGCGGCTTTCCCTTAGAAACTCCAAGCCCTCTTCTTTGCCCTACTGTGAACGAAAAAACTCCGTCATGGTAACCTAAGACGTTTCCATTAGTATCAACAATCTCGCCCTTTCCGTTTCTTACCTCAGCATGATTTTTAAGAAACTCTCTATAATCTCCGCCTGTGATAAAGCACACTTCCTGACTGTCTGGCTTATTCGCTACCTTTATATTCATGCTTTTTGCAACATCTCTAACCTCATTTTTCGTCATCGTACCAAGTGGAAATATGAGACGCCTAAGTTCGTTCTGTGTAAGAGCAAAAAGGAAATAAGACTGATCCTTGCTTTCATCCATTGCTTTACAGAGATAGAACCTTCCTTCTTCATCAGTTTCTACTCTTGCATAATGACCCGTGGCAAGATAGTCAGCGCCTAGTTCCATAGCGCGCCTTAGAAGAAAATTGAACTTCATAAACTGATTGCAGAGCACACAAGGATTAGGTGTTCTTCCAGAAAGGTATTTATTGATAAAATCCTCGACAATATACTTCTTGAAAACATCCATATAGTTCACTACGTAATGTGGTATACCGATCTCTTCTGCAACCATTCTCGCATCTCTCACATCGTCAGCGGAGCAACAACCGCTTTCTCCTTCACCGTAGTCCCAGAGTTGCATAGTCACACCAATAACTTCGTGCCCTTCCCTTTTAAGGATGGCAGCCACTGTAGAACTATCTACCCCTCCACTCATTGCTACAAGGATTCTCTTCTTCATATTGACCTAAAAAACTACCTGAGTTTGGAAGTTAGTCCAAGTAAGGGTTATTCACACTTCTAATTTCAATTCTTTTGTCCGAATCTCGGAACTCGGTGGCTGTTCTTCTTCAGCCATCATCAAATGATAGGCATCTTTGATGTTTTCTTCGAGTTTCTCCAGGGTTTCGCCCTGACTAAATACGCCCGGAACCCCCTTGAGTCTACCGACGTACCAGCCGTCATCAATCCAATATTCGAGAGTGAAATGTCTTAACATACTCATCTCACCTCCAACTCTTTAACTCTATAAATTATGCCTAAGACTGTATGAATATTAAACCAATAGACATAGTAATTGGCTTCTCTAATCTTTCAAGGTCTTCTCCGGATAAAGGGAGTTTCTCCACGAACTCGGGTAAATTTTCCCCCCTTAAGTGCTTTCACGACCTCCGCTTCATTTTTATCTGTCCACATTGCTCTTAAACTTTCTTTTTTTTCCTCATACAATTCCGACCACGGCTTATACTCGACAGAAGGTTTCTCTTCGAGAGTGAGGGAAACTGGAAAAAGAATACCCACTAGAGGAAACAAAAAGTCGGGAACAAAAGGAACTTAAACTTTTTCATCGTTAGTTACCTGATGAATACGCCCTATTACCCTTTGATTATAGTTTATCTATAGTTATGTTATACCATTTTAAAAATAAATTCTAAAAAATGGTTACTCGTTATTAGGGCAGACACGGGGTCTGCCCCTACAAACGCATGATTATCCTGTAGGGGCAGGTTTCATACCTGTCCCTACTTTGAATTTATAGAGCTCTTTAACATTTGGAAGCTACTTGTTGAATTGGCATAAAGCACTATAATTCAAAATGTAAGTATTTTCGGCTCAAGAAAAAGTAAAAATCATTCCCAAACCTAAAATTTCACTTCGAATATAAAAACCCCCCTTGCTTTTTAAAATCCAAATAATATAATCATAAGCCATAATGAGAGTACTTCTTGTTCAACCTCAACAAGGAACGAGTTTTGGAATAAGTAAGATTGTTACAACAGAACCCCTAGGGCTTGAGTCAATAGCCTCTCCTATGCTCCTTGATGGCCACGATGTCAGAATTATAGACCTAAAGGTAGAAAAGCCATCTAGATTGGACGAAGAGCTTAAGAAGTTTTCCCCTGAGGTGGTCGGTACAAGCTGTTCCTTTACAACTGATGTTTATCCAACTATTGAGGTAGCAAAACATGTAAAGGGTTTTAACAAGAAGATCTTTGTTTTTATAGGCGGCCACCATGCGTCTCTTTTGCCCTCTGACCTTTTGGTACAATCAGTAGACGCTATAGGTATTGGGGAAGGCGAGATCACTGGCAAGGAGCTTATAAACCAGTTACAAAGGGGTGAGGACCCATCTGAGGTAAAAGGGGTCATGACCCACGCCCATAGAGGTGGTGAGGGTTTTACTCCAAGAGGACTTGCAAAAGATATAAATTCTTTTCCACCACCTGCAAGACACCTGACAAAAAAACTAAGAAATAGCTACCACATGGCCTTTGATGGCCCAATGGCTGCTCTAGAATCCAGCCGTGGTTGCCCTTTTGACTGTAACTTCTGTAGTGTTTGGGTCTTTTTTGATAGAAAAGCCAGAGTTAAAGCCCCTGAGAAGGCTATGGAAGAGATAGCTGGCATTGAGGAAAAAGAGATATTTCTTACTGACGATATAGCATTTGTAAACCGTAAGGAATCAGAAGAACTAGCTCTTCTCCTTAAAGAGAATGGAATTAAAAAATGGTATACATGCGAGACAAGAGCGGATTTAATAGTGAGAAATAAAGACCTACTTAAACTCTGGAGAGAAGTAGGTCTTAAAACGGTATTTGTTGGAATTGAGAAGATAGATGACGACGGACTAAAGTCAGTAAACAAAAGATTAAAAGCTACAACCAATGACAAAGCATTAGATATGCTCACTTCCCTTGGTATAAGACCTATCGCTACCTTTATTGTTGACCCGATGTTTACAGAAGAGCAATTTGACCGCCTAAAGGAGTATGCTATTGTAAATAACCTAATAGCTCCAACTTATACAATACTTACCCCCCTTCCTGGAACAGAGGTTTACGATGAGAGGAAGCATGAGCTAATCACCAAAAATTATCTCATGTACGATCTTCTTCATGCCGTCCTTCCTACAAGGCTTCCTCTCGAACGTTTTTATGAGAAATTTGCCGATCTTTATAACTCTGGTCACTCAACAACTAAATTCGGGCCCAGGTTCTTTGTGAGAATTCTTAAGAATCTGAGCCGTAAGAACGTTGGAATAGCATTTAAAGTCTACAAACTAATGCAGATGATGAGAGACCAAAACCTTTACCTGGAAGCTCATAAATACCTTGAAAAAAACTAATTAACAGGAGGTTGCCATGAGAGTATTACTCATACAGCCCCATCAAGGTACGAACCTTGGGTTAAGTAGGGTTCTAATCACGGAACCCCTCGGACTTGAAAACGTTGCTACCCCACTCCTCGAAGACTTTCACGACGTAAGAATACTAGACCTAAGAATTGAAAACCTAAAGAAGCTTTCTGAAGAAATCTGCTACTTCGCTCCTCAAGCTGTTGGAATTAGCTGTTCGTTCACAACCGATGTATACCCTACATTAGATATAGCAAAAAATATAAAAGAGCTTAACCCAAGCACATTTGTATTCGTAGGGGGACACCACGCATCACTTCTACCATCAGATCTTTTACAGGATCAGGTGGATGCCGTTGTAATAGGAGAAGGAGAGATTACAACAAATGAAATGATTAACGAATTGGATCGTGGCGGAGATGTAAGCAAGGTCAAAGGGGTTATGACAAGAGAGGGCTTCATCCCTAGGGAGATTATAAGAAACCTAGATGAGATGCCACTTCCTGCAAGGCATCTTACTAAGAGGCTTAGAAGACACTATCATATAGGGTTCGACTGTCCTATGGCCTCTCTAGAGACGAGTAGAGGATGCCCATACGAGTGCAACTTTTGTAGCGTTTGGGTTTTCTATTCAAGAAAGATAAGAGGAAAATCGCCTGATAAGCTTGCCGAAGAGATAGCAAATGTAAAAGAAAAGTATATTTTCCTAACAGATGATATTGCCTTTCTCCACAAAGAACCGGCTATAAAGCTTGCTCTCAAACTCAAAGAAATGGGGGTTAAGAAGAGTTTTACATGTGAAACAAGAGCTGATATTGTTGTCCGCCACAAAGATGTGATAGAGCTTTGGAAAGAAGTCGGTCTCGATTTTATTTTCCTTGGTCTCGAGAAGATAGATGATGATGGGCTAAAATCAGTAAAGAAGCATACAAAAGCAAGCGTCAATGAAAAGGCGCTCGACTTAGTGAAGTCACTCGGAATAAGACCTATGGCTACGTTCATAGTTGATCCTGAATGGGAAGAAGAAGACTTTGAGAAGCTAAAGAATTATGTAATTAAGCATAAACTATCTACACCCTCATTCACAATCCTTACCCCTCTTCCAGGAACCGAGATTTACGATGAAAGAAAGAATGATCTTGTTACGCTTAACTATCAAATGTTCGACCTTCTTCATGTCGTTCTTCCTACAAAACTTCCTCTTCGTGAATTCTATGCAAGATTCGCTGACCTCTGTCATCAGGGACATAAAAACACAAAACTAGGCTGGGAATTTGTTAATAAGGTTACAATGGGAATGATACATGGAAACCCCTGGGCCGCTGTTAGAATATTTAACGTTGCTAGAATGATGAGAAATCCTGAAACCTATCTCGACGCTCATAAATACCAAGAAGAAACTCCGCCGATCCTTAGCCTTCAGCCGTGAACAACGCATGTTGCCTAGATTTTTTAGACCCTTGGGAGAGAAATTAAACAAACTGGACAACTCTGTACGTTTAATAAACTAGATCGGTGTTAGACACTGGACTAAAGCCTCTTGAGCCAAACAATTACGTGGATACAAAAGCATCCCTTCTCAAAATGAGTGGGAAATTCATCATTCTTAATGCCTATAAAAACTTAGCTAAGAACAGGCTTTTTATTATTGCACCTGTTCAAGCTCTGGCAATGGAGAATATTGAAACCGTGTGTCATTACACAATGGAGCATTAGCCCATGTCTGAACAACTGAGTCACGGTTTATTAGATAAGCTCCCCGTTGAATACCTACATAACCACCCATTCTGTTTTTGGCATTTGCCTCAAAGCAAACTATCCATCCTTGTTGAGATAATATGTGTCCTTGAATCGGCTGAGAAATTGATACATCTCGCAAAGAATAGGGGTCATAAAAAGTGCGTTTGACATAAGCTTCGATGATCTCCTCATACATTGCGGGGTATGGTCATATAGCCTCTGGATTTGGTTTGACAGTGCCTCCGAACATCACAACAAAAACCAATACAAGTATTATAAATCTCTTTTTTATATAATGAGACCTCCGATATTTTGCTTCTAGATACTAAGGCTCTAGACTAGAATAATTATATAATCTCAAAAATTTTTGGTAAAGATTAGTCATTTCATTTGTGGTGTTGTTGGAGGTCGGCTGCAACGAGATTCTTGGGCGGCCACTGCAGCGTGTCACGGAGTTCCGGCGTGCTTCTTCAAGATAAAGTAAGCAGACCCGAGGCCGAATGTGCGGGCAAGACGGGCCCACTCCTCCTCGGTTATCCCAGTTGGTACATGGGCGCCTAGGCTGATGAACCTGTAGACTCGGGCTAAGACCTGTTCATCATCGACGTCCAGGACACCGGCATTCCTGAGATAGAGAAGGGCTTCGCCCCAAGTGTGTCGTTGGGATATGGAGCACCACCTCGCTGCGCCCGTACAGCCGCGGCGCGACGTGCCGTGGTTTCTAGGGTGATGCGGACGTTAGTTACGGACGCGTTGAAGTCAGGCGGTTCACGGACGAAGGCCTGCGCGGCATCCTCGATTCGGCCGCGAATGGCGCCATCCTGATCCAGATCCCTCACAGTCAAGCACTCGAGTAACGCATCCCGGACACCCGTGGCCTCTTCTGCGGCGGGAGCAACTCTGACCAACTGTCGATTCTCGATCAACCAGCCGTCGTGCAGGAGCCAGCGGTCGAGTTCCCGCCAGTGGCCGTCGAAGACGTACTTGGTCGGGCGCCGGCTCGAATAGCTGAAGACTCTCGTACGAGCTCCTTCAGTAGTTCGGCTAAGGCACCAGCGTCCGCGGACTCAATGGCCTCTACGTAACACAAAACGCCGTTGGCGAGATCCTGGGGGCGCTGACCAAGATGCTTGTACAGAAGCACCCCGACGCCATCCCGCATGAGGGACCCGAGAACTTGAGCTATGGAAACGATGACGTACCGACTGAGTCTCAAGGAAGTAGCCGCCTAACGACCGAAATCAGGCGCAGGCCGAAAAACCTCGCCCGTAAGGCGCCGAATCCATTCCCGTCGCCTGGATTGATTGGTTATGTGTTTTTTGCTACTGTTCACATGAATTGATTGATGTCTTATTAACTCCGCTATTATTCTTCAAAGAAAGCTGTGCTCAATTTACTGTTGGTCCGACCCCACCCTGCAATTTCAGTTTGAATTTAATAATTTGCTTTAATTTCAGCTTCTACTAATGCTTTTAATTGATCGTAGCCAAAGCTTGGAAGCGGCTTCCCATTTACAAAAAATTCAGGTGTTTTCCTAACATTGAGAGCTTTAGCATCCGCAAGATCTTGTTCAATAAGTTTTACAATTTCAGGATCATTCATATCATTTGCAATTTTTTCCAGATTGAGTCCCGCACTTGGAAGAAATTTCCATATTAATCTAGGTTGTGGATTATGTTGACTCGCCCAGTAAGATTGAGATTGAAGCATGACCTCCAAAGTCTCCCAATACTTTCCTTGTCTTTTCGCAGCTTCAAGAATCTTGACAAAATAATCCGAGCCATCATGAAAAGGTGCATATCTAATAACGAGTTTTATTTTGCCTGGGTTGGCTCCCATAAGATTCTTAACGTAAGGGTAAAAAGCACTACAGGTTTCACATGCAGGGTCTAGAAATTCTACGATGTAGACTTTTGCATCATCATTGCCAAGTGTTGGTGAATATTCTCGAACAAACGTTGAAGCGTTTTCCTTGGCCATAAAGCTAATTTTCTTTGATTGCTGGTTTTTATAGAAATAACCACCAAGCGCAAAGGTAAGTATTAGAAGAATACCTGATAATAAAACGATATATTGCTTTTTCATTTAGAAAGCCTCCTTTTTAATATAACTAATAATGCTACTATGGTTGAAAATGATATTAACGAAAGCATCTGAATTGTCAAAAAACCAAACAAGTCTATGTAGACCTCTGTGCATGAAACGCCTTGACTGCAAGGTTGTACGCTTTCAGGGATAATTCCATAATACAGAAGGTTATGATAAAATGCGAAAAACGATCCTGCTGAAGCTAAAGGAAGGGCATACTTAACAACGCTTTTATCAAAAGGAAAGAGCCCCACTAACAAAATTATCACCAAGGGGAACATAAAAATCCTTTGATACCAACACAAAACACAAGGGGCAAATTGCATTATTGCACTAAAAAAAAAGCTCCCCATTGTTGAGATGCTGGCTATTAGCCAACATAGAAAAACAATATTCCAGTTTGAATTGGACGTTTGATCTAAGCGAGTCATATTGTTATTCTCCATAATTGAGAAACTCTTGCAAAATGCGTTCATGCAAGACCTGACGTTGTTTTTCGGGCGAACGCTCCTTCAGAACTTCAAGCCATTTGCCTGCCCAGGTTTGGCCATCGCTAATGATTGGCGCCACATAACTATTAATTAGCCTACAATAATGCAGTATAATATCCGAAAAGGCATGTTACATTGCTAATCGTTGCTTTACCCAATTATTACACATTGAGTACAAATAACCTAATTTCAATTCAAGAAAAGTAGGAACGGAAAACCGCCAAAAAAGAAACTTCTTAACCTCATATGCGGAGTTATCCAACTAAACCGTACACCCCGATTTATCTAACAGGTATATTTAAGAATCAAGGAAAATTTCGGAATGGATAATTTAAAACTTACCGCACTTAAAGCCACGCTTCAGCGGCCGCTTGTTAAGCCGCGTCCACTCAGGCTCAGTGAGTCCATATGTCGAAAGCAATGCCCGCAGGTATGTGCGAAACCCGCAGTTGATCGTGCTATTTCTTCTTCGAACGTTCGGCCTTGCTCTTTCGTTTTATATCACGTCTATGAGCGCGCTCGTACGTCTGTATGTCCACGAACCTGCCCTTCTCATCTCGGACCGCGTAATACTTCTTGCCCGAGCTGCTTCGGTGAGTCGTCCGCTTGGTTGCCATTCTTCCCTCCTATTGCCATGCCTGGCTATTAATTAGCCCGCAATGCCGCAGTACAATATCTCAAAGCGTATGTTATACCGCAAATTAAAGTTAACCCGATTGTCACACGTATAATAGAAAAAGTCAATAGAAAAATTAAAAACAGCCCCAAAAAAAGCTTATTGATCCAATACGTGATATTATCTGACTGAGCCATACACTACACCTTATCTAACAGGTATATTTAGGAATCAAGGAAAGTTCCTGAATGGATAATCTAAAACTCGCTCTAAACCATGGGCTTAAAGAGGAGGAGTATAAAAAAATAGTAGAGAACTTGGGCAGAGAGCCAAATCCTACAGAAATCGGTATCTTTGCAGCTATGTGGTCTGAGCACTGTTCGTATAAAAGCTCTAAGGTGCATCTAAAAAAACTGCCAACTAAAGGGGAAAGGGTAATTCAAGGTCCTGGGGAAAATGCAGGGATTGTAGACATTGGTGATGGCATTTGTGTTGCTTTCAAGATGGAAAGCCACAATCATCCCTCTTTTATCGAACCCTACCAGGGGGCAGCAACAGGTGTTGGTGGAATCCTGAGAGACATCTTTACTATGGGAGCAAGACCCATTGCTCTTCTTGATTCTCTTAGATTCGGAGACCCAAAGCTTCCAAAGACAAAATATCTGGTTGAAGGTGTAGTTTCAGGAATTGCAGGATATGGAAACTGTATTGGCATTCCCACTGTTGGTGGAGAAGTTTACTTCGAGGAATGTTATAACGGGAATCCACTTGTAAATGTTTTCGCTCTTGGAGTCACCAAAAAAAATGAGATATTCAAGGGTCATGCAAGTGGCATAGGAAATCCTGTTATATACGTAGGATCAAAAACTGGAAGAGACGGCATCCACGGCGCTGTTATGGCGTCTGAGACATTCACTAGAGAAGCTGAAGAAAAAAGACCTGCAGTACAGGTAGGAGATCCCTTTACCGAAAAGCTTCTTCTTGAAGCCTGTCTCGAACTCTTTAAGACAGGAGTCGTAGTTGGTATACAGGATATGGGAGCGGCAGGGCTTACCTCTTCTTCTGTCGAAATGGCAGGTCGTGGAGGAACGGGAATTACATTGAATATCGATAAGGTACCGAGACGAGAGACCGCTATGACGCCTTATGAAGTAATGCTTTCTGAATCCCAGGAGAGGATGCTTCTTGTTGTTCAAAAAGGAAAGGAGGAGATTGCCGAAAGAATATTTAGAAAGTGGGCGCTTGATTTTGCTGTGATTGGAGAGGTCACAGATAGTCAAAGAATAAAAGTAATGGAAAATGGGAAAACTGCCGTTGATCTTCCTATTAAACCGATTACAAAAGAAGCTCCGCTTTATAGAAGGCCAAATAAAAAACCAATTTATCTAAGAAAGGTAAACAAGCCCAGGTTATCTTCCCTTCCAATTCCTAATGACATGAACGCAGTTCTTCTTAAACTCATCTCTTCTCCTAACCTCTCAAATAAGAGATGGATTTGCGAGCAGTATGATCACATGGTTAGGACAAACACTATCGTTGCACCTGGCTCTGACGCTGCTGTTATAAGAGTAAAGGGGACAGACAAAGCATTAGCACTTACATCAAACTGCAACTCAAGATATTGCTATCTTGACCCATATGTCGGATCAATGATTGCCGTAGCTGAAAGCGCACGAAATCTCGCCTGCTCTGGCGCAAAACCACTTGCAATAACAGACTGCCTAAATTTTGGGAATCCTGAAAAGCCTGAGATTATGTGGCAGTTTAAAAGATCGGTAGAAGGAATGGCAGAAGCAGCGAGACGTCTAGGAACCCCAGTAGTAAGTGGTAATGTCAGCTTCTATAACGAGACTGAGAATAAAGCAATTTATCCAACCCCGACTGTCGCAATGGTAGGACTTATCGAGAACCTAAGAAAACACATCACTCAATGGTTTAAAAAGGAGGGTGACATTATAGTGCTTCTCGGAGAAACTAAGGAGGAACTCGGTGGTAGTGAATATCTAAAACTAATTCACGAATTAGTTTCGGGGCCACCTCCTTATATTGATTTAGAGGTAGAAGCGAGTCTTACAAACACCCTTCTTGAAGCAAGTGAAATGGGAATAATCAACTCAGCACATGATCTATCTGAAGGCGGGTTAGCAGTTGCAATCGCCGAATCTTGTTTTACACCCAATGGTCCTGTAGGAGTGAAGATAAACCCATTCTATGGTAGAATTAGAGAAGATGCTTTTCTATTTGGAGAGTCTCAGTCAAGAGTTATAGTTTCCTTGGACAGAAAAAACATTCGCATATTAGAGAACATCGCTTCAAAATTTGGGGTTCCAATGGAGGTAATTGGTAAAGTAGCAGGAAATAGTCTTAATATCGGCGATCTAATTAACATTCAAATCTCAAAAGCATACGAAGCGTGGGCTTTTGGGTTTGAGGATGTTTTACGGCAATAAATTTAGCCACGAAATAACACGGATGAACGCGAAAAGAAAAAACTTGAATGTGAAGGATTTAAAAAATTATTTTATTTGGGTAAATTCGTGTCCATTCGTGGCTAATTTAAAACGCTATGCCTAAACTCAAAGAAGAGTGCGGAGTTTTTGGTATTTATGGGCACCCCGAGGCTGCAAATCTCACCTATCTAGGACTTCACGCACTTCAACACCGTGGACAAGAAAGCGCTGGAATCGTCTCATCAAACGGAACGCATCTCTTTACACATCGTGAAATGGGGCTTGTAAATGACATATATACAGAAGAGGTTCTCTCAAAACTTCCTGGAAGAAATGCGATAGGCCACGTAAGATACTCAACTACAGGTTCTAGTCACCTTAAAAACTCCCAGCCAATTGTCGTTACTTATGCACGCACTGAGCTTGCAATCGCCCATAACGGAAACCTTACAAACGCATTAACCCTTAAAGAAGAACTTGAGCAAAGCGGGGCTATCTTTCAATCTTCTACCGATACAGAAGTAATTGTGCATCTCATTGCAAGGTCAAAAGAACAGAGTGTTATAAAGAGAATAATAGAAGCCCTTATGAGATGTAAGGGGGCATACTCCCTCCTGTTTCTCTCCCCCGAATTCATGATTGCAACAAGGGATCCATATGGATTTAGACCACTTGTTCTCGGAAAACTTGAAGATGCAGTTGTGGTTGCATCTGAAACTTGTGCGTTTGATTTAATAGAAGCAGAGTTTATAAGAGAAATAGAGCCAGGTGAAATCTTAGTTGTAAGCCCGAGGGGAGTTGAATCCTTTAAACCATTTCCTGAAGTAGGACATAAATATTGCGTTTTTGAATTCATTTACTTTGCAAGACCGGATAGTTTTATGTTTGGAAGGAATGTCTATCAGGTGAGAAAAGAGCTCGGAAAGCAGCTCGCACGTGAGCAACCAGCTGATGCAGACATCGTGGTAGCAGTTCCAGACTCAGGCGTTCCAGCAGCGATCGGATATTCTGAGGAATCTGGGCTCCCGCTTGAGCTAGGGCTATTAAGAAACCATTACGTAGGAAGAACATTTATAGAACCTCAGCAATCGATCAGAAACTTTGGAGTAAAGCTAAAGTTAAATGCAATAAGAGAAGTGCTTTCCGGAAAGCGAGTAGTAATAGTTGATGATTCAATAGTTAGAGGAACGACCAGCAGAAAGATTGTAAAGATGATTCGTGCCGCAGGGGCAAAAGAGGTGCATATGAGAATCAGTTCACCTCCTATGTGCTTTTCGTGCTACTATGGGGTTGACACGCCGATTAGAGAGGAACTCATTGCCTCCTCATTAGATGCGGAAGAGATAAATAAATACATAACCTCTGATACACTTGGATACCTGAGTCTTGAGGGCGTTATGAAGGCCGTAGAAAGTTATAAGGGTTTAGATGGTAATGAAGGTTTTTGTGACGCCTGCTTTACCGGGAATTACCCTGTAGAGATAACAGACTCAAAGGTCCAACTCAAACAGCTACAACTTTTTGATAGGTAATGACATCATTTCCGAAATAATATATCACTAGATAAATACCCAGTGTTACACAAAGTAGGTACTTAAGGACTGACGAGCTCGAGTTTCTTCGTTCTTGAGTAGCGACCATCAGCATTTACCGCTGTGGCTAATATTTCAGCCTGATAGATCACCACCCGAAAACCTGAGCGACAAAAACCCTCAAAGTCTTTGAGACGAATCGAGCCTTGGGCAATCAAAGTTGTAGGCGTGGGCTGGCCACCAGGGGTTTGATCTTCAGTTTCCCCTAGCTTGACTAGTCGCTGATCATGATAGAATTCGTTTGAGGATGGATCCGTTGTCCGGCATGTTAGTAAGGTAGAGGCTGAGATGTCCAAATGAAACATACCACTCTCAGGATCATTACCCGATGCAATTAGATCAATCTTAGTCCCGTCTGGAACGTGGCGTGTTATGTCACAACAATTCGCATCTACATCTGTATAGGGAGGGGGGGTATAAGAACCATCGCTTGGGATGCCATATGCATCCATTTTGACGATCGGTGGCGTAGAATCTGTAGAATTAGGAGTTACTCCGTTATTGGGACAGCCTTCTAAAAGAAACGATGTACCCAAAATTGTTAGACATTGAAGCAAAATAGCAAAAACGAAGCGATTAATAGACACAGTAATCTCTTATAATAATTTGTTGTCTAAAAATTATAAAAGGCACGAAGTAAGATGTCCAGTTAAGACTCGATTATCTGCTAACTCTCTTATTGACATCATTTTCAGCATATGATAGGAAAATTATGATACTATAAAGTAAGTAAACAGTTATGATTTCAGATAACAAAAATTTGATTCAGGAGAGAGGAACGTTACATGTCGATTCTAAATTTTGTAATAAAGGACCTTAATTATACGATCTTGAGTGCAATTTCATTATTATCAATTTTGATAATCTCAATCAGTTGTGCAAAGGTTGAGGTTTATCCTGTGCAAAATCAATACGGTAGCAAAGGTAAAATCCTAACAGCCTCTGGTCCCGGAGTTCGTTTCTACAGGCCAGCGTTATACGTTTGGATTACAAAAGTTCAACCTTCGGATAAGGTCAATACTGTTAATCAACAGGTCAAAGATGGGGATAAAACTACCACTACGATCACTTCAATCGCAGGTACTGTCTATCAAGCGCAATTTGACTGGTTACCTGATTTCTCTCAAGAATATGTAATTGAGTGGAATGCCGGCATAGGCGGTATAAAACCTAAATTTACACTTGAAAATGGTTGGAATCTCACAGCTTTTAATAGTGAAATTGACTCTGGAGTACCTGAATTAATTAATGCCGTGTCAGGCGCTGTTCAAAACGTTGCAGCGGCGGCAGCAGGCGCGCTTATTGCTGATAAAAATTTCAAAGGTCCTGGTCTATACAAGTTGAACATTAGTGCTGATGGAAAATTTTCTCTTGGATACCAAGTGCTCGGACTCGAATAGCTAAAATAACTTAAATGGCTCATGCTCGCTTGCCCGAATCACCCCCAGTAAAAACAAAGCGATTGGTCCGACCTGGAAATTTTCTAAGCTGCTATGACTATTTAAATTCTTTTTTGAATTTTCATGGTTACAAATTAAGTGATAAATCGAGCTTAGAAGAAAAGCTCAAAGAATTCCAGCGCAGAAATAAAGTACCTACTACTGGACGTCTAAACTCCCAAACATGCAGATTAATAAATTCTTACAGGTGTGTACATCCTGAAAAAGCAATCCCCTTTGAAGAAGAACAGAACCGATTTCAAGCGACAGACTATCTACCATTGAAATTAGCTCAGGACAGAGCTTATCTAGTTGATACGGAATACAACATTGATACTACACTGTTGTTAAAAGGCGATCACCCTTATGAATTAATAAATGGAAGATGGTCACGACGAACATTAGGATTTGCGCTCGTCGGATCTTCACCAAGTTATTTGGGTTCACATGCATGGGAGGCTGTTAGGCAATCATTCAAAACATGGGGCAAAACAGGGATAATAAGATTTGAAGAAAGAAAAGATCCAGCAAGAGCAGAGATAAGGGTGTTATGGACACCGGGACCGAATGTGGATCCGAATTCTACAGATCCTTTTTACGGGCCGGGAGAAAAGATTGCAGTTGGTTATTATCCATACCAACATCTGAAAGAACTTGCAGGAGACTTGCATCTCGATATTAGCGAAGACTGGGTTATACACCCTAGCCACAAAGGATTTGATGTAGAGACTGTCGCATTGCACGAAATTGGGCATTGTCTTGGAATAGGTCATTCTACAATTCAAGACTCTATCATGTGGAGTATATACAAAGCTAATCAAAGAGATCTCATACAAGAGGATAAGCAAGAACTTGAAAGAATTTATCAAGCCATACCGTTATAATAGTTTTTCCTCTGGTATAAATTAAAGCTAGGCTCACTCTTGAATGGTCCAGCTAGTTGGATTGGGTTGGAATATTCTAATATTGATTCCCGAAAATTAGAGGGCGCTGTCTTGCTTTTTGAATTTATGTCTAGTTTCTAACTCATGTTATTCATACTCTACACCTTGTCATGCCCGAATGTTCCCCGCTAAAGCTTGCACTCGAATGTTTTAATCGAGCGACATACGGGGACAAGCTTTATCGGTCATCGCCACCGTTGTCATACCCGAATGTTTCTATCGGGTATCCATGTTTTAGATTCCCGCTTAAAACATGCGGGGATGACAGCTCCTTACCTCGATTAGGTGTATGAGTAGGCAACATCTGTTTCTAATTTATAAGCTAATCCTTGATGTCTCTAATACATTCAAATCAGCCGTAAGTTCCTCTTCAGTTAAATAATAATTTGTTAATTTGGGCGCGTAATATCCATAGTAGGCGCTATTGTCAAAATGTCCATGACCGCACAGGTTGTATAAAGTATTTTTGGTTTTCCTTCTTCTTTTGCTCTTTTAGCTTCTTCAACAACTGCAGTTACTCTGTGTGTGGCTTCAGGAGGTGGAATGATACCCCCGTTTTTTCAAAAAGGACACAGGCTTCAAAGCATTCAAGTTGTGGAAAACAAAAAATTGAAATCTAGAATATAAGCTCTTATGATAACCAACAAAGCCTTTTTCGAGGCGGATAGATCATACGAGTATAAAGCTTTTCCAAGAAAACCCAGAAGATCAGCGAGAGCGTATTCTCCCAGTCTTGGCGACTTTCATAAGTAACCGTAGAGCTTCATTCACCGATTTATCATCTGGGAAAGCCTCTGCCACGTCGGGAGCTAGTAGCACTAGATTTGTGCCTTCCTTGTAGCGTTGGGCATATTTACCCCGCACGCCCCCTTTTAGCTGGAACAAATCGTACTCATCACGAAGTTCATCATCAAATTTCGATTTAATTCCCCTCTTCATAGAACTGTCTCTCTCGACGGGTTGCTTTACGGGCACTTATGATGCGAATAACACGGCCCCTATCTGTTTGTGCCACTATCAGCACTCGTCTCTGTCTCGATTCGCCGATCGTGATATACCTATGCTCATCAATCGAGTGATCGGGATCTTCAAAAGTCATAGACAATGGATCGCCAAACACTGTTGCCGCTTCTTTGAATGAGATACCGTGTTTCCTAAGATTATTAGTTGTCTTTTTTGGGTCCCATTCAAATTGCATAAATGATTATAGCACAAATCTAACGGTCTGAACTTCATTTAAACTTCTGCTAGATGTTTATCAAGAAAAATTAGCTCTAAAAGCAATAGAATTATAAGCTAATTAGAATCGTTATTCAAAATAACCCTATTTTTTTCTGAATTTGCTATAAGTTATTACTCAGCGTCTCAAATTCCCTCAAATTAGCCGTAACTTCCTCTCCAGTTAAATAATGATTTGTCAATTTCCCTGGAAAATATGTTTCATGGTCGCTCATGTCAAAATGACCAGGAAAAGTTAAAGCGACTTAATTTTCAACAAGCTCAACTCGACGGTTCTTCGCCCTACCCTCATCTGTATTATTAGATGCGACTGGGCTAGCAAATGAGACGCCAAAAGGCGTTAGACGGTTTTTGTCAATCCCATAACTAGTGACAAGCTCATTCACAACGGCATTAGCACGGCGTTGTGAAAGATCGAGATTGAAGGGAAAAGTCCCGACATTGTCCGTATGACCGACTACAAGCAACTTTAATTTAGGTTGATTTTTTAAAAGCGTCGTAATCTGTTCCAGTGTTGGCTGAGACTCTGGCTTGATATCTGCCTTATTGAAATCAAAGTAAATCCCATATAAAGCTATGCTCCCAGTATTAGAAATCTGCTTTGCCATCTCTTCTGCCTTAACCGTTACCATCTTACTT
>Ga0209342_10001972_pt1 | contig 22452 bp, 27 predicted proteins | sample RifCSP16_2_FD_184023 | JGI IMG/M metagenome (GOLD analysis project Ga0209342, IMG submission 184023) | Soil microbial communities from Rifle, Colorado - Rifle CSP2_sed 16_2 (SPAdes) (version 2) | ecosystem: Environmental > Terrestrial > Deep subsurface > Rock core/Sediment | place: Rifle... | reverse complement strand
CAGCATGGCGGGACGGATCGAGGGCCGCGGCAAGATCGACATCGCCAAGGAGGTCCTCCTCGGCCTGCTCGGCGACCTGCCGCCCGACGCGCGCGTCGCCGTGACGGCGTACGGGCATCGCCGCAAGGACGACTGCGCCGACATCGAGACCCTGGCGCCCCTCGGGCCCAGGGCGCCGGAACGCTTCGCCGAGAAGATCCGGGCGCTGCGCCCGACGGGGATGACGCCCATCGCCGCCGCGCTGGAGGCGGTGGGCCGCGATCTCGCCGGCCGGCCGTCCGAGCGGAACGTCGTGGTCCTCGTGAGCGACGGCGTGGAGACCTGCAAGGGCGATCCGTGCGCGGTGGCCAGGCAGCTCCGCGCCACGGGAGCCGAGGTGCGGGTCAATGTGATCGGCTTCGACGTCAAGGCCGAGGAGCGTCGCCACCTCGAGTGCATCGCGGACGCCGGCGGCGGGAAGTACTACAGCGCCGCCAGCGCCCGGGAGTTCCGGCTCGCCGCCATGGAGGTCACGCGGCAGGTGGCGCAGGCGCAGCCGGCTCCGGGCGCGGGCACCTTCCGTGACGAGTTCGAGGGCACGAAGCTCGGCCCGTCCTGGAAGATCCTCAAGGAAGACAAGAACCGATGGGCCGTGGAGGGCGGTAAGCTCCTCATCATCACGCAGAAGGGCGGCATCTGGAAGAAGGCCGACAACCTGAAGAACCAGTTCGTCCTCGAGCGGGACCTCCCTGCCGACTACGTGGTGACGACGAAACTCGCCACGACGCTCAGGTCCCAGAACAACTGGGCGGCGCTGCTGATCCACCTCGACAAGGATCACTACCTCCAGCTCGGCTACTGGGGCAAACCCTGGGGCAACAACGTGTACCGGCGTCCCTTCTTCGCCAAGGAGGTCGCGGGCGAGCCCAACGTCCTCGAGTTCGGCCCCCGGGAGGTCGGCGGCGAGGCGGGCGCTCCCAAGATCGACTTCATGGGTCCCCGGACCTCGCCGGAAACGATCTGGCTCCGCCTCGAGAAGCGGGGGAGCACGTTCACCGGGGCGTTCAGCATGGACGGGGCGCGGTGGCACAAGATCGGGGACCACAGCATGCTGCGCATGGGGGGCGCCCGGCTGGGCCTGATGGCCAGCAACGACCAGACCGACGGAGCCGAGGTGGCGGCGGAGTTCGACTTCGTCGAGGTCGCCCCGGCGCCCTGAAAAGATCGTAAATGAGAGGCCGCCCGCCAGCGTCTAGTAGATAGAATGACTCGCTGGAGGGGACGTCCATGAGCCGACTGCTTGCCGCCGCGCTGGGGGTTGCGCTGGGCCTCTCGGGCCTCGCGGCCACGGCCGCGGCCGACCACGCGAAGTCGACGCTCCAGATCCTGGCGGAGAACCCCGGGGCGAGGCTCGACTCCAGGGTCCAGCTCGGGCTCCTCAGGGAGCGGATGGCGTCGCCGCCGCTCCCCCAGCTTCAGGTCGTCACGTATCCGACGGCGCTCGAGGTGGAGCGGGAGCTGGACCAGCAGATCCGGCGGCTGGGTGAGCTGATCCGCCGCCAGCCGCAGGACTAGGCGGGGCCGGGCCTGTCCTCGGGCTCCGCGAGGAGCCGCTCGACGTTGGCGCGGAAGATCTCGTCGGTGACCGCGCCGACGTGCTTGGCGCGGATCCGGCCGCGCCGGTCGATGAAGAACGTCTCCGGCACCCCGTACACCCCGAAGTCCACCGACACCTTGCCCGTCAGGTCCTGGGCGTTCGGGAACGTGAGGCCGAAGTCGCGGATGAACTTCTCCGCCGCTTCGCGCTTGTCCTGGATGTCCACCCCGATCACGACCACCCCGCGGTCGCCCCAGGCGCGCCAGCTCCGCTCGAGCACCGGCGCCTCCTCGTAGCAGGCCGGGTAGCACCACGACGCCCAGAAGTTGACGACGACCACGTGCCCGCGGTGCGCCTCGAGCGAGACCGGCGCGCCCGCGAAGGTGGTGAGCACGAAGGCCGGCGCCGGCCGGCCGACGAGCGGCGAGGGGATGTCGCGCGGGTTCGTGCGGAACCCGTAGGCGAGGAGCGCGAGCAGCGGGATCGCCGAGAGGGGGATGAGCCAGCGCCAGGCGCGCGTCACGCGGGCCGCTTCCGCTCGGGGAGGATCGCCAGCCCGGCGCCGAGCGTGATCACGACGCCGCCGAGCCAGATCCAGCTCACCAGCCGGTTCACCTGCAGCTTCACCGTCGCCTCCGTGCCGTCACGGGCGAAGTCGCCGAGGACGAGGTAGACGTCCTCCGTGAGCCCCAGCCGGTAGTCGACGGCGGCGATCGGCGACTGCTGCTGCGGGTAGAACTTCTTCGCCGGCCGCAGGACGCCGAGCACGCGGCTGTTCGAGACCGTGAAGGCGCCGGTGACCTTGGCGTGGTTGGACTCCTCGCTGGCGCTGAGGCCGTCGAAGCGCACGCGGTAGCCCGCGAGCTCGGCGTGCTCGCCGCGCCGGAGCGTCGTCTCGGTCTGCACCGACCAGGCCTGCGACCCGGTCACCCCGACCGCGATGACCAGGACGCCGAGGTGGACCAGGAAGCCCCCGTAGCGGCGGTTGTGGCGGAGCAGGAGCCCGCCCATCGCCGGCAGCAGGGACTCGCCCGTCCGGCGCCGCGCGCGGGTCGCGCGCGCGAAGTCGAGCACGATCGTCGCCGTGACGAAGACCGTCGTCGCGAAGGAGAGCACCGCGAGCGCCGGGCGGACGCCGACGAGGAACGCGACCGCCGCGGCGAGCCCCCCCAGGGCGACCGGCCAGAGGAAGTTCCGCCGGAGGTTGTCGGCCGAGGCGCGGCGCCAGGCGATCAGCGGCCCCACGCCCATGAGGAAGATCAGCGAGAGGAACAGCGGGATGTTGACCTGGTTGAAGAACGGGGCGCCGACGGACACCTTGACGCCGCGCACCGCCTCGGAGAGGAGCGGGAACACGGTGCCGAAGAAGACCGTGAACGCCGCGGCGACCAGCATCACGTTGTTCAGCAGGAAGGCCGACTCGCGCGAGACCACCGAGTCCAGCTCCCCCTGCGCGCGCAGGGCGTCCCACCGGAGCGCGACGAGCCCGAGCGAGACGAGCAGCACGAGCGCGAGGAAGCTCAGGAACATGATGCCGATCGCGCCCTGCGTGAAGGCGTGCACGGAGGCGATGACGCCGGAGCGGGTGAGGAACGTCCCGAACAGCGTGAGCGTGAAGGCCATGATGATCAGCGAGATGTTCCAGAGCTTGAGCATGCGCCGCCGCTCCTGGATCATCACCGAGTGCAGGAACGCGGTGGCCGCGAGCCAGGGCATGAACGCCGCGTTCTCCACCGGGTCCCACGCCCAGTAGCCGCCCCAGCCGAGCACGTGGTAGCTCCACCAGCCGCCGATCAGCAGGCCGAGCGAGAGGAAGTACCACGCGACGATCGTCCAGCGCCGGGTCAGCGTGATCCACGTGTCGCCGACGCGTCCGGTGACGAGCGCGGCCAGCGCGAACGCGAACGGCACGGTGAGGCCCGTGAAGCCGAGGTAGAGGGCGACCGGGTGCGTGATCATCCCCGTGTCCTCGAGCAGCGGGTTCAGGCCGCGCCCGTCGGCCGGCACGGGCGTGAGGCGCTCGAACGGCGGCGCGGCGAACGTCATCACGAGCAGGAAGAAGGAGAGCACGCCGAGCATGGCCGTGAGGACCCACGGGTAGAACTCGCGCGCGTTCTGCCGGTGGCGCAGGACGATGACGAGCGTGTAGAGGGCGAGCATCCACGCCCAGAGGATGATCGAGCCCTCGAGCGCGCCCCAGACGCCCGTGATGCGGTAGTAGAAGGGCGTCCCGAGGGTCGTGTTGCTCGCGACGTAGCGCACCGAGAAGTCGAACGTCAGGAACGCGTACGTGAGGAGCGCGAAGCAGAACGTCACGAGCGCGAACACGCCGACCGCGGCGCGCTGCGCCGCCTCGACGAGCGCGCCGCGGCCCGTGCGCCCGCCCGTCGCCGCGGCCACCGCGCCGCCGAGCGCCAGGAGGAGCGCGACGACGGTCGCGCCCTGGCCGACCTCCGGGATCATCGCTCGCCCTTCAGGGTCTTGATCAGCTCGCGATAGCCCGCCTCGCCCTGCTCGTGGGGCGCCTTGTACTCCTCGGAGTGCTTGGCCATGATCAGCGTGGCCTTGAAGTAGCCCTCGGGCGTCCAGCTCCCCTCGACGACGGCGCCGCGCCCCTCGCCGAACAGGTCGGGCGCCGTGCCCTTGTGGCGGACGGGCACGCTGGCCTTGCCGTCGGTGAGGCTGAAGCGCAGGTCGAGCGCGCGCGGCTCCCAGCTGAGCGAGCCGGGGGCGACGAGGCCCCCGAGGCGGTAGGCCTTGCCCGCCACGGGCGCCGCCTGCAGCTCGGCAGGCGTGACGAAGTAGACGGCCGACTGCGTGACGCCGGCGTAGATCATGTAGGCCAGCGCGCCCAGGATCACGACGCCGCCGGCGACGAACTTGGCGTTGCGGCTCATGTGTGGTCCAGCTCCCTCTCCTGGCGCACGAGACGGCGCCAGTAGACGACCAGCGCGACGGCGGTGAGGCCGTACGCGGACAGGACGAACCCCCAGTGGTCGGGCATCAGGCGGCGGCCTCCTCTTCTCGGCGGAGAATGCGCACGCGCTTGGCGAGGAAGTACGCGTAGAGGAGCGCGTACGCCGCGAGGTTCACGAGCAGCGGCGTCAGGATCGCCGACGACATCGCCGGCGCGCCGGGCTTGAGCAGGGAGGGTGGCTGGTGCAGGGTGCGCCACCAGAGCACGGAGAAGTGGACGAGCGGGACGTTGAGCGCGGCCACGATGCCGAGGACGGCCGCGTAGCGCGCGCCGCGCTCGCGGTCCTCGATCATCCCGCGCAGCAGGAGGTAGCCGAGGTACATGACGAACAGGATCGCGACGCTGGTCAGCCGGGCGTCCCACGTCCACCACGTGCCCCACGTCGGCTTGCCCCAGATCGACCCGGTCGCGATCGTGATGCCGTTGAACAGCACGCCGATCTCGGCCGAGGCGTGGGCGACGCGGTCCGCCGCCTCCACGCGCCGCGCGAGATAGGCGATCGACGCCACGAAGACCACCGTGTACGCCAGGTAGGCGACCAGCACGCTCGGCACGTGGACGTACATGATGCGCTGGACGTTGCCCTGCGTCACCTCGCGCGGCGCCAGGCCGAACCCCGCGACGAGGCCTGCGAGGAGGCCGAGCACCGCCAGCCAGCCGAGCACGCGCGTCATCCTAGCCCTCCAGGACGAACTCGAAGGTCAGCACGCCCACGACCACGTAGATCAGGTCGGCGGCCGCGAGCAGCTTGAGCCAGTTGGCGACCGCGCCGAGCGGCTCGCCGAGGAGCACGGCCTCGGTCGCCCGCACCGTGGCGAGCAGCACCGGCACCTGCACGGGCAGCAGCAGCACCGGAAACAGGAGCTCGCGGGCGCGCACCTGGGCGGTCATCGCGGCGAAGAGCGTGCCGACCGCGGTGAACCCGACCGTGCCGAGCACGATCACGAGCGCGAGCGCGGGCCACGCCGCGCCCAGGTCGACGTTGAAGAAGACCGCGAACATCGCGACCAGCACCGTCTCGATCACCAGCATCAGGAGCAGGTTGCCCGCGAGCTTGCCGACGTAGATGGCCGACTTGTCGCCCGGCGCCAGCAGCAGCCCCTCCCAGCAGTCGTTCTCGCGCTCCACGAGGAACGTCCGCCCGAGCCCGAGGAGCCCGCTCAGGATGAAGCCGAGCCAGAGCAGGCCGGGCAGCACCGCGGCCAGGCGCTCGCGGTCGGGGCCGAGCGCGAACTGGAAGACGAACAGGAGCAGCAGCGAGAAGAAGAAGAGCCCGTTCAGCGTCTCCTTCGAGCGCCGCTCGACCAGGAGGTCCTTCCACACGACGGCCCACGCACGACGCGCGTAGATCAGGACCCGTTCTCCGTGTGCAGCGCGTACAGGCGCTGCACGTCGTCCGCGGTCAGCGACGCGCGGGGCGTGTCGAGCGCGATCGCCCCCGCGGCCAGGATCGCGATGCGGTCCGCGACCGCGAGCTCGCGGCCGAAGCTGTGCGTCGCCATCACGATCGCGCCGCCGCCCGCCTTGAACGCCTGGAGGTACTCCTCGAGCCACTTCTTCGCCCGCTGGTCGAGGCCGGCGAACGGCTCGTCCAGGAGCAGCACGCGCGGCCGGGCGAGGACGAACCGCGCGAGCGAGAGCCGGCGCCGCATCCCCTCGGAGAACGTCCGGACGCGCTCGTCCGCGTGGCGCTCGAGCTCGACGTCGGCGAGCGCCGCGGCGAGCCCGGCGGGCGGCACGCGGAGCCCCCCGAGCGTCGCCCAGAAGCGGAGGTTCTCGCGGGCGGTGAGGTCCTCGTAGACGTGCGCGCCGTGGGCCACGAGGCCGATCAGCCGGCGCACGGCCTCGGGGCGGCGCGCGCAGTCGTGGCCGCCGATCAGGGCGGTGCCGCGCGTGGGGCGCGCGAGGGTCGCCAGGAGCTTGAGCAGCGTGGTCTTGCCGGCGCCGTTCGCGCCCAGGAGGGCGACGGCCTCGCCGGCGCCGACCTCGAGCGTGACGCCGTCCAGCACCCGGCGGGTGCCGAACGCTTTGCGCAGGCCGCTGACGCGGACGAGCGGGTCTGGAGTCATCACGACGACTGCACGATTGTCCCCCGGCCCCGGAGGGCGGTCAAGGAAACCGCCCGCCGCTAAGCCGGACGCCTCAGCCGCGTAGCCCGTGGAGCCGGGCGATCCGCTCCTCGAGCGGCGGGTGCGTCGAGAACAGGCGCGCGAGCGTCCGGCCGCTGAGCGGGTTCACGATGAACAGGTGCGCGGTGGCGGGGTTGGCCTGCGCCATCGGGAGCGCCTCGTTCGCGCGCTCGAGCTTCTGGAGCGCGCCGATCAGGCCCTGCGGGTGGCCCGCGACGCGCGCGCCGGTCGCGTCGGCCTGGAACTCCCGCCCGCGCGAGACGGCCAGCTGCACCAGCAGGGCGGCGATCGGCGCGAGCACGGCCAGCAGGATCAGCGCGACCGGGTTCCCGCCCCCGTCGTCGTCGCGGCTCCTGCCGCCGAAGATCGCCGCCCACTGGGCCATGTGCGCGAGGTAGGTGATCGCGCCGGCGAGCGTCGCGGCCACCGTCGAGATCAGCACGTCGCGATTCTTGACGTGCGCGAGCTCGTGGGCGAGCACGCCCTCGAGCTCGGCGTCCTCGAGGACGCGCAGGATGCCCGCGGTCACCGCGACCACGGCGTGCTGCGGGTCGCGGCCGGTGGCGAAGGCGTTGGGCGTGTCGCTCGGGATCAGGTAGAGGCGCGGCATCGGGAGGCCGGCGCGCGTCGCCAGCCGGCGCACGATCGCGTGGAGACCGGGCGCCTGCGCCTCGTCGACCGGCTGGGCGCCGTACATCGCCAGCACGATCCGGTCGGAGAACCAGTAGCTCACGAAGTTCATGACGGCCGCGAGCACGAAGGCGACGAGCATGCCGCGCTCGCCGCCGAGGGCGCCGCCGAGGAGCACGAGCATGGCGGTGAGGACCGCCAGCAGCATTCCCGTCTTGAACACGTTGGACATGGTGTTCCACAACCTCCGGGCGGAAGACTCGCCCCGGAGGGTAGCAGAGGCCCCCGGGCCGGTCAAATGCCTTGACTTGGCCCTTTGGCGTCTATATACTGAGCCGGTTTAGTGAAAATCTCTTTTATTGACAGAGACTTAGCGGGCATGCTCATCCGAGTTTCGGACATCCAGGACGACGGGCTCACGGTGGACGACCCGACCGCGCTCGGGGCGCCCTACAGCGATCCCGCGTGGCGCCTCGAGGGGGTCCGCCTGCACCTCGAGTGCGACCAGGCCGACGTCCTCGTCACCGGCGAGATCCGGGCGACGGTGCCGCAGATCTGCGGCCGCTGCCTCGAGCCGTTCCCGGCCGCGGTGCGCGCGGCGGTGGACGTGCGTGTGGTGCCGCGGCCGACGACCGGGGACAGCGTCGAGCTCGCCGCGGACGACCTCGACGTGGACTTCTACGAGAAGGACGAGCTCAACCTGGCGACGCTGGTCGAGACCGAGACCGCGCTGGCGCTGCCGATGAAGCCGCTCTGCCGCGAGGGCTGCCTCGGGTTGTGCCCGGTCTGCGGGGGCAACCGGAACCAGGTGGCGTGCGCCTGCCGGCCGGCGGCGCCCGACCCGCGCCTGGCCGCGCTCCGCGACCTGGCCACACGGCTCCCGCGCTAGACGCGCGAACGACACAGGGGGAACGCTTCGATGCCGCTGCCGAAACGCCGACACTCCAAGACGCGCGGGCGCAAGCGCCGCACGCACTACACGCTGTCCGCGCCGCCGCGCTCGGTCTGCCCGCAGTGCCGCGAGGCCAAGCTGCCGCACCGGGTCTGCCCGCACTGCGGCTACTACAAGGGCCGCGAGATCCTCGTCGTCGAAGGGGCCTGAGCTGAGAATCGCGGTCGACGCGATGGGGGGCGACCACGGCCCTGCGGTCGTCGTCGAGGGGGCCGTCGCCGCCGTCCGCGAGTTCGGCGCCTCCGTGAGCCTGGTGGGCGACAAGGCCGCGATCGAGCGCGAGGTCCTGCGGCTCGACGCGCACGCGCTCGACGTCGAGATCCGCCACGCCTCCCAGGTCGTCGGGATGGGGGAGAGCCCGTCGCACGCGCTCAGGCGCAAGCGCGACTCCTCCCTCCGCGTGGCCGCCGAGCTCGTCAAGGACGGCACGGCCGCCGCGTTCATCTCCGCCGGCAACACCGGCGCCGCGATGGCGATCTCGATGTTCGTGATCGGCGTCCTGTCGGGCGTGGACCGGCCCGCGATCGCCGCGGTGCTCCCCAACCTCCGGAAGTTCACGATCCTCCTCGACGCCGGCGCCAACGTCGATCCGAAGCCCTGGCACCTCCTGCAGTTCGCCGTGATGGGGCACGTCTACGCGCGGGACATCCTCAAGCTCGACAGCCCGCGCGTGGGCCTGCTGTCCGTCGGCGAGGAGGAGGGCAAGGGCAACGAGCTCACGAAGGAGGCCTACGAGCTCCTCAAGGAGTCGTCGCTCAACTTCGTGGGCAACGTCGAGGGGCGCGACATCTACAACGGCACGTGCGACGTGGTGGTCACGGACGGCTTCACCGGCAACGTCGCGCTGAAGATCTCCGAGAGCCTCGCCGAGATGCTCGGCAGCATGATCCGCGAGGAGCTGCTGCGCGACCTCCGCTCGAAGGTCGGCGCGAAGCTCGCGATGCCGGCCTTCGAGCGCTTCCGGCGCCGGATCGACTACACCGAGATGGGCGGCGCGCCGCTGCTGGGCATCGACGGCGCGGCCATCATCTGTCACGGTGCCTCCCCGGTGAAGGCGATCAAGAACGCGGTCCGCGTGGCTCAGGAGTGGGCGCAGGCCGGGCTCAACGAGCACATCAAGGCCGCCATCGAGGCGGAGGTGGCGCGGGGCGGCCGCGAGGAGGCGCGGGAATGACGCGGGCGAGGATCATCGGGATCGGCGCGTACGCGCCCAAGCGCATCGTGACCAACGCCGACCTCGAGAAGCTGGTCCAGACCAACGACGAGTGGATCGTCCAGCGGAGCGGGATCCGCCAGCGCCACGTCGCCGACGAGAGCGAGGCGACGTCCGACCTCGCGCTCCGCGCCGCGCAGCAGGCGCTCGAGCGGGCGAACCTGGTCCCCGAGGACATCGACTTCGTCGCGGTCGGGACCACCACGCCCGACATGTTCTTCCCGACGGTCGGCAACATCGTCCAGCACCGGCTCGGCTGCCGCCGCGCGGGCTCCGTGGACCTGCTCGCGGCGTGCGCGGGCTCGGTCTACAGCCTGTCCATCGGCTCGCAGTTCATCCAGACGGGCAAGTACCGCCGGGTGCTGTGCATCGGCGCCGAGACGCTCTCGAAGATCACCGACTGGACGGACCGCGGCACCTGCGTCCTGCTCGCCGACGCGGCGGGCGCCGCGGTGCTCGAGCCCTCGCCCGACGAGCGCGGCATCCTCGACTTCGACCTCTACTCCGACGGCCAGTACTGGGACCTGCTCTACATGCCGGGCGGCGGCTCGCGGCACCCCGCGAGCCACGAGACGGTCGACGCCCGGCTGCACTACGCCAAGATGAAGGGCAACGACGTCTTCAAGGTGGCCGTCCGCATGTTCGTGGACTGCACCGAGCGGATCCTCGCGCGCAACGGCTTCGGCGTCGCCGACGTCGACCTGTTCATCCCGCACCAGGCCAACCTCCGGATCATCGAGGCGGCGGCCAAGCGCATCCACATGCCGATGGAGCGCGTCTTCGTCAACGTGGACCGCTACGGCAACACGGGCGCCGCGTCCGTCTACGTCGCCCTCGAGGAGGCCGCCTCGACGGGCCGCCTCCGGCCGGGGGCTCTCGTGCTGCTCGCGGCCTTCGGCGGCGGCTTCGCCTGGGGCTCGCTGCTGATGCGATGGTAGTGCGAGGCGCGCGGTGTTCGTGAGGAGTGCGGGCTAGGCTCATGATCGCGTTTCTGTTCCCGGGCCAGGGCTCCCAGGCCGTCGGGATGGGCCGGGCCTTCTACGAGAGCTCCCCGGGCGCCAAGGCCGTCTTCGAGGAGGCCAACGAGGCGCTCGGCTTCGACCTGGCGCGCCTGGCGTTCGAGGGGCCCGACGCGGAGCTCGCGCTGACCGCCAACACCCAGCCCGCCGTGCTCACCGCGAGCGTCGCCGCCGCGGCGGCGTGCGCCGAGCGCGGGCTCCGGCCGGCGCTGGCGGCGGGTCACAGCCTGGGCGAGTACTCCGCGCTCGTCGTGGCGGGCGCGCTCGGGTTCGCCGACGCCGTGCGGATCGTGCGCCGCCGCGGCGAGTTCATGCAGGACGCGGTGCCGGTCGGCACGGGCGCGATGGCGGCCATCATGGGGCTCGAGCTGCCCGCCGTCGAGGCGTTGTGCGCGGAGGCGGCGCACGGCGAGGTCGTCGAGATCGCCAACGTCAACTCGGCCGGGCAGACGGTGATCGCGGGCCACCGTGCGGCGGTCGAGCGGGCGGTGGCCCTCGCCGCCGGACGCGGGGGCCGCAAGAGCGTGCTGCTGCCCGTGAGCGCCCCCTTCCACTGCTCGCTCATGGCGCCGGCGGCCGAGCGGCTCGCGCGGGAGCTCGAGGCGGTCCAGGTCGCCGACCCGGCGATCCCGGTCGTCCGCAACGTGGACGGCGGCGTGACGCGCGCGGCGGCGGACGTCACGCCGTTCCTGCTGCGTCAGGTCGCGAGCCCCGTGCGGTGGACGGACTGCGTGCGCCGGCTCGCCGCCGAGGGGGCGAGCGCGTTCGTCGAGGTGGGGCCGGGGCGGGTCCTCACGGCCCTCGTCAAGCGCATCGTGGACGGCGCCCGTGGGGTCTCGATCGAGGACCCGGCGGGGCTCGAGAAGGCGCTCGGCGCCCTCGAGGCGCGCGCGTGAGCGGCAAGGCCCTCGCCGGCCGCGTTGCGATCGTCACGGGCGGCAGCCGCGGCATCGGCGCGGCGATCGCCGCGTCGCTGGCCGAGGACGGAGCGGCCGTGGTAGTCTCTGGCCGCGACGCGGAGCGGCTCGAGCGCACCGTCAAGGAGCTCGAAGGGCTCGGCCGCGCGGCGCACGGAGTCGTCGCCGAGGCGGCGAGCCGCGAGGACTGCGACCGGCTGGTGGAGGCGGCGAAAGAGCGCTTCGGCCGGGTCGACATCCTCGTGAACAACGCCGGCATCACCCGCGACGGGCTGCTGGTCCGCATGAAGGACGAGGACTGGGACCGGGTGATCGAGGTGAACCTCCGCGGCGCGTTCCTCATGACGCGCGCGGTGACGAAGGCCATGGTCCGGCAGAAGAGCGGCGGCCGGATCGTCAACATCACGTCCACGGCGGGGGTCATGGGGAACGCGGGGCAGGCCAACTACTCCGCCGCGAAGGCGGGGCTGATCGGGCTGACGAAGGCCGCGGCGCGCGAGCTGGCGCACTGGTCGATCCTCGTGAACGCGGTCGCGCCCGGGCTGATCGAGACCGACATGGCCGCGGCGCTCCCCGCCCAGGCGCGCGAGGCGCTGCTCGCGCAGGTGCCGCTCGAGCGGATCGGCGCTGCCCACGAGGTGGCCGAAATGGTACGATTCCTCGCCGGAGACGGGGCGGCCTACATCACGGGCCAGGTCTTCCACGTCAACGGTGGCCTCTACATGTAGCGCATTCCCAATCGCGGAGGTGGCGGGTTCATGGCGAAGTCGGTGGAAGACAAGGTGAAAGAGATCATCGTGGAGCAGCTCGGGGTGGAGGAGGACGACGTCACCCCGAACGCGAAGTTCATCGAGGACCTCGGCGCGGACTCGCTCGACACGGTCGAGCTCGTCATGGCCCTGGAGGAGCAGTTCGACATCCAGATCCCGGACGAGGACGCGGAGAAGATCGTGACCGTGGGCGACGCGATCGCCTACATCAAAGAAAACTCGTAAGGCGCGCGCGCGATGGACAGGCGGCGGGTCGTCGTGACCGGGCTCGGCGCGCTGACGCCCCTCGGGAACACGGCGGACGAGTTCTGGACCGGGCTCACGCAGGCGCGCTCGGGGATCGGTCCGATCACGCGGTTCGACGCGAGCGGTTTCCCGACCCGCATCGCGGGCGAGGTGCGGAACTTCGACCCGCTCCGGTACGTCGACAAGAAGGAGGCGCGGCGCCTCGACCCCTACCTCCAGTACGCGATCGCGTGCGCCACGATGGCGGTGGAGGACGCCTCGCTCGACCCGTCGAGGGTGGACGGCACCCGCTTCGGCGTCCTGATCGGCTCCGGCATCGGCGGCATCCAGACCCTGCTCGAGACCCACAGGACGCTGCTCGAGAAGGGGCCGGACCGCGTGTCGCCGTTCTTCATCCCGATGATGATCGTCAACATGGCGTCGGGCCTGGTCTCGATGCGCTTCGGCGCGAAGGGCCCGAACTCCTCGATCGTGACCGCCTGCGCCACCGGCAACCACGCGATCGGCGACGCCTTCAAGATCATCCAGCGGGGCGACGCCGACCTGATGCTCGCGGGCGGCGCGGAGGCCATCATCATCCCGCTGACGGTCGCCGGCTTCTGCGCGATGAAGGCGATGTCCACCCGCAACGACGAGCCCACGCGGGCCTCGCGGCCCTTCGACGCGGAGCGCGACGGGTTCGTGTGCGGGGAGGGCGGCGGCGTCATCGTGCTCGAGGCGCTCGAGCACGCCCAGCGCCGCGACGCGCGGATCTACGGCGAGGTCGTCGGGTACGGGATGACCGGGGACGCGCACCACATGACCGCGCCCGATCCCGAGGGCGACGGCGCGGCGCGCGCGATGGCCGCCGCGCTGCGCGACGGCGCGCTCGAGCCCTCCGCGGTGGGGTACATCAACGCGCACGGCACCTCGACGCCGTACAACGACAAGTTCGAGACGCTCGCGATCAAGCGCGTGTTCGGCGAGCACGCGCGGCGCCTCGCCGTGTCGTCGACGAAGTCGATGACGGGGCACCTGCTCGGCGCCGCCGGCGGGGTCGAGGCGATCGCGACCCTGCTCGCCCTGCACAACGGCCTCCTGCCGCCGACGATCAACTACGAGACGCCCGATCCCGAGTGCGACCTCGACTACGTGCCGAACCAGGCGCGCAAGCAGGACGTCGAGGTCGCGCTGTCGAACGCGTTCGGCTTCGGCGGCACGAACGCGACGCTCGCCTTCCGCAAGTACCTCAAGTAGCGGGGTGGACGCCGCCCGCGTCGCGGAGCTCGAGCGGCGGCTGGGCCACCGCGTGCGGAATCCCGCGCTGCTCGAGCGGGCCCTGACCCACGCCTCGTACGCCCACGAGCACCCGCCCGCCGCGGACCACGGCGCGCTCGCGTTTCTCGGCGACGCCGCGCTCGGGCTCGCCGTCGCCGAGCACCTGGTCGCCGCGTCGCCCGACGCGGCGGCCGGCCAGCTGACGCCCGCGCGCGCGGAGCTCGTCTCGGGCGAGCGGCTGGCACGCTGGGCGGCCGCGCTCGAGCTCGGCCCGCTGCTGCGCCTCGGCCGCGGCGAGGAGGCGACCGGCGGCCGCGCGCGCGAGTCGATCCTGGCGGAGACGCTCGAGGCGCTGCTCGGCGCCGTCTACCTCGAGGCGGGGCTCGATGCGGTCCGTGGGATCGTCGCCCGTCTGGCCGCGTGGTAGCCTGAAGCATGCGCCTCTGGCCGCGCCGCGCCGCGCCTCCGCGCCCGCCCGAGCCCGCGCCGCCGCTCGTCAGCGAGGCGCTCCTGCACCGCGCGGTGGAGGACCTCCTCGTCGTGCGCGAGCGGCAGGTCCGCGGCGGGGTCGTCGTCTTCCGCGGCGAGCTGCGCGTCGCCCCGGCCCGCGCGCTCGACGTCCTGCTCGAGCGCTTTCGCCCGCTCGGCTTCACGCCGTTCCTCCGGGCCGAGCGCGACGGTGTCGCCGTCCAGGCATGGCCCCTCGCCGCCGCGCCGGCGCCGCAGCGCGTGGGGGTCAACGTCCTGCTGTTCGTCGCGACGTGCGTGTCCGTGCTGGCCGCCGGCACCCAGTTCTTCGGCTCGCCGACGTTCGACGCGCTCCGCGCCTCGCCGTCCCCGGCCCGCTTCCTCGCGGGCGTGCCGTTCGCGGTGACGCTGCTGGGCATCCTCGGCGTCCACGAGTTCGGCCACTACTTCACGGCGCGCTACTACCGGACCGCGGTGAGCCTGCCGTACTTCATCCCGCTGCCGTTCGGCTGGGGCACCCTCGGCGCGATCATCCTGATGCGCTCGCCCGCGCGGAGCCGCGACGTCTCGTTCGACATTGCCGCGGCGGGGCCGCTCGCGGGCCTCGCCGTCGCCGTGCCGGCGATGGTCCTCGGCCTCGGCTGGTCGAGCGTCGCGCCGATCCCGTCGAGCGGCTACTCCGCGTTCGGCGACTCGCTGCTCACGCACCTGCTCGCGTGGCTGCGGTTCGGCGCGATCCCCGCCGGCCACATGCTCTACACGCACCCCGTCGTGGACGCCGCCTGGGCCGGCTGCCTCGTCACGGCGCTGAACCTCTTTCCCGTTGGCCAGCTCGACGGCGGCCGCGTCGCCTACGCGCTCTTCGGCCGCCACCATCGCACGATCGGCAAGGCGACCGTCGTCGCGCTCTCGGCCTTCGGCGCCGCGCACCTCGCCTGGAGCCTGCTGTCGGGGCGGGGGCTCCTGCCGGGCCTCGCGGCGTCCCTCAACTGGTTCATCTGGGCCGCGCTGATCTCGTTCCTCGTCGGCTTCTCCTCGAACCCGCCGCTCGACGACGTGACGCCGCTCTCCCCGGGCCGCCGGCTGCTCGGGGTCTCCTGCCTGCTCCTCATCGTCCTGCTGACGCCGCCCGTCCTGATCCAGGAAGGCTAGACGCCGCCGCCGCCCGCGGGCCAAGAAACCCGGCGCTTGGGCGGCGCCGATACGCTACGATACCCGCCGCATGCACCAGGCATGCCCGACCCACAGCCCCGGATTTCGTTGAAGCCGGCCGGACGTCTGGGCGTCTCTCCGGAGAAGGGGAACGACTGCCCCGAGGGGGGGGAGCCCGATGAGGCGCTGGTGGCCCGGTGCCGCGGCGGCGACGCGACGGCGTTCGAGGCGCTCTTCGAGCGCCACCACGGCCGTGTGTTCCGGCTCGCCGTCCACATCCTGCGCGACCGCGAGAACGCGCTCGACGCCGTGCAGGAGACCTTCGTCCGGGCGTACCGCTCGCTCGACCGCTGGACGGGCGAGGGCAGCTTCGGCGGCTGGCTCACGCGCATCGCGGCCAACCTCGCCGTGGACGGGATCCGCCGCCGGCGGCGCAACGAGCGGGTCGAGGTGCGGGGGGACCAGGGCGAGGTCGTCGAGCTGCCGGCGCCCCACCGGACCCCCGAGCAGAGCGCCGAGGGCGGCGAGCTCCGGGGCCAGCTCGAGCGCGCGCTCGCACGCCTCTCGCCGATGCAGCGCGTGGTGCTCGTGATGAAGGAGCTCGAGGGGCTCTCGTGCGAGGAGATCGCGGCCACGCTCCGCTGCTCGGTCGGCACGGTGATGTCGCGCCTGCACTACGCGAGGCTGAAGATGAGGCGGATGCTCGGCCGCCAGGGACTGCGGGGGCCGGCGTGACGCGCGGCGACCGTGAGGTGCGGCACCTCGCGCGCTGCGCGGCGTGCCGCGAGACGGCGCCGACCCTCGGCGGGGCGCTGCGGGCGGCCCCGGTGGCGCCGCTCTCGGCGCGCGAGCGGGCGCGCGTGTGGGCCGCGGTGCGGAGCGGGATGGGGGCGCCGCGGGGCCTCGGGCTCGACGCGCTGCTGCCGCGGTTGCGCGGCCTCGCGCGGCGCCGGCCCGCGCTCGCCTGGGCGGCGGCGGTGGCCGCGACGGTCACGCTGGTCCTGGCGCCCCTGCACGTCGGCCGCGAGCGGCGCGTGTTCTCCCAGGCGGAGCTGAACGCGCAGACGACGGTCGAGCACGTGGACGCCGCGCCGTCCGCCTCGGTGCTGCTGCTCGAGACGCCGAACCAGCGCCTGTCGATCATCTGGGTGATCGAGGAGCTGCCGTGACGCACCGGGCGGCGCTCGCGCTCGGGCTCGTGCTCGCCGCGGGGCTCGCGCCGGCGGCCGCGCCCGCCCAGCCACGGACGGTGGGCTTCTCCGCGCAGGCCATCGAGGCGTCGAACCCGACGCCGCCCGGGCGTTCGGACATCGACCCCGCGCTGCTCGGCGAGCTCAAGGCGACGTTCCAGTTCACGCGGTACCGCGCGCTCGGCACGGCGCGCGGCTCGGCGGAGATCGGGCGGACCTGGTCGGCGTCGTTCGCGGGCGCGGGCCTCACGCTCGAGGTCACGCCGAAGTCCGTGGACGGCGGCACGATCACGGTCGAGGCGCGGCTCGTGCGCGGCGGCTCGCCGGTCGTGGCGAGCACGCTCCGGATCGCCTCGGGCGGCAAGGTTCTCCTGGGCGGCCCGACGATCGCGGGCGGGCGCATCCTCGTCGTCCTGACGGCGCGCTGAGGTGCGCGCCGCGCGCGCCGCCCTGGCGCTCCTGGCGCTGGCCGCCGCCGGCTGCGCGACCGCCCCGCCCCCGCCGCCGCCCACCGCCGCGATCGAGCAGGTGGTCCGCGAGTACCTCGCCGCGCACCCGGAGGTCGTGGTGGAGGCCCTGCGCGCCGTGGAGGAGCGGCGGCGCGCGGCCGAGCGCGACCGGGCGCGCGCGGCGATCGCCGCGCGGGCCGACGAGCTCTATCGCGATCCGGCGTCGCCCGTGGACGGCAACCCGCAGGGCGACGTCACCCTCGTGGAGTTCCTCGACTACAACTGACCGCACTGCCGGCGGGCGTCGGAGACGCTCCGCGCGCTGAAGGCCGCCGAGCCGGGCCTGCGCATCGTGTACAAGGAGCTCCCGATCCTCGGCCCCGACTCGCTGCTGGCCGCCCGGGCGGCGCTCGCCGCCCACGCCCAGGGCAGGTACCTCGCGCTCCACGAGGCCATGCTGGGCGAGGGCGACGCCCTGACGGGCCCCGCCGTCCTGGACATCGCGCGGCGGCTCGGGCTCGACGAGGCGCGGCTCAGGGTGGACATGTGGAGCCCGGAGGTCACGGCCGCGCTCGAGAAGAACCACGCGCTCGCCCAGGCCGTGGGGGTCAACGGCACCCCCGCCTTCGTCATCGGCACGGACCTGATCCCCGGGGCCGTCGGCCTCGAGACGTTCCGGGAGGCCATTGCCCGGACCCGGACACGCTGAGTGCACCGGAGATTCTGCTGGTTCCGCAGGGCCTTGCGTGATAAAAGTACCCAGCCGGACGCGATTCGGCCGAGCCGGGATCGGGATCCAGTCATCAAGTCAGGAGAGGGCGCCATCGCCTTGCGTCGCTGTCGTGGTGGATGGGTTCTGGGGCTGGTCTGCGTGACGTGTCTCGTCGCCTTCGCGGCCGTCGAGTGCGGGGCCCAGGCGCCGGCCGCGCCGGCCCCCGCCGCGGCCGCCGAGCCCCAGCCGCTCGCCGTCGCGGCGCAGACCCCGGAGCCGGGTAAGCTGCTCCTCGAGCGCCGCCCGCTGATCGCGGCGACCCTGGCCGACCCGGCCGGCGTGGACCCGAAGACGCTGACCGTCGAGGTGGACGGAGTGGACGTCACGCTCCTCGTCAAGGTCGAGGCGGGGCGGATCACGTACGCGCCGCCCGCGGACCTGGCCCACGGCGAGCGCACCATCAAGATCAGCGCCGCCGGCCCGGGCGGCGTCGCCCTGGCGCCGGTCGAGTGGAAGTTCAAGATCCGCCGCTTCGCCGCGTTCGAGGAGGCCTCGCTCTCGGGCGAGCTCTCGAGCACCTTCGAGCACGCGCTCCGCAAGCCGAAGAAGGAGCCGAGCGACGCCTCGGGCGTGAGCAAGAAGACCGAGACGCCGGTCAACAACTTCCAGAACAACCTGTCCGTCCGCGGGCTCCTCAAGGAAGGGGACTTCACCGCGCGGCTCGACTCGAACATCCGCTACAACGACGAGTTCCGCCCGCGCGCGCGGCCCAAGAGCGAGAACGACAAGCTCGACATCGCCAACTACCTGATCGGCGTCGAGCGGAACCCGCTCCTGTTCGAGCTGGGCGACGTCTCGATCCAGGAGGGCTTCTTCGGCGCGCCGAGCCTCTCCCGGCGCGGCATGCACCTCAAGCTCGACGAGATGCAGAACATCGGCGTCTCGCTCCACGGCTTCGCGACCCGTTACGAGACCACCACGGGGCACGACCCGTTCTTCGGCGTCGAGGACGGCGACTCCGTGCTGGTCGGCGGCGCCCTGATCGTCGCGCCGTTCCAGGACCGCGAGATCCTCAAGCTCCACGCGCTCAACGTGCGCGGCCACCGCTTCTCCAGCGCGCCCGGCTCCAACGTGGGCGGCATCGTGAGCGGCGAGCGGGGCGAGCTCACCTCGTTCGGGACCTCGTCGGCGTTCCTCGGCGGCCAGCTCAAGCTCTCGACCGAGGTCGCCTTCTCCGAGTTCGACCAGAACACGCTCGACGACATCCGCGAGCAGGCGGACAAGGCGTACCGCGCGCGGCTCGAGGGGACGCAGGGGCTCGGCATGCTCCTGGAGGCGCCGGTGACGACGCTCGCCGCCTTCGAGTACTCCTACGTCGGCTTCGAGTTCCGGAGCCCCGCGAACCCGGGCATCCAGCCCGACCGCCGCGGCTGGGCCTTCAAGGACGACACCACCTGGAAGATCGTCACGCTGTCGTGGGGCTACTCGACGTTCGAGGACAATACCGACCTCCTGGTGCTGCTGCCGCGCGTGCGCTCCCGGACCTGGGAGGCCGCGCTCGGGCTCACGCCGGCGGAGTTGCCGAGCCCGGTCTTCACCTACAAGCGGCAGATCCAACGGAGCTACTACGAGCCGGAGACCTTCGGCGAGAAGGGGATCGACAACATCCAGACCACGTACGACCTCCGGGTCGCCTGGGGGCTCGGCGAGAGCCTGAGCGTGAATTGGGGCGCCTCCCTGATCGTCTTCGATGATAAGAGGCTCATCACCTCGACGACCACGGGGGGGGACGTGTACACGTGGCAGACGCAGGCCGGGCTGACGCTCAAGCCGCTCAAGACGCTCAGCGTCAGCCCGAACTACAACTACACGCTCGTCGACGAGAAGACGAAGACCGTGGTCCTCGACAGCGGCGCGACCATCCACGACCGGGTGCGGACGGAGGCCCACACCGCGACGCTGACCCTCGTCCAGGAGCTCATCCCGAAGATCCTGAACCTCGACGTCCAGGCCTCCGGCGCGTCCTCGGCGTCCTCCGACGACAGCGTCGACAACCAGACCTACAGCGGCGTGGCGCGTCTCACGTGGAACGTCGGCTCGCTGTTCTGGGACTACGGCAAGCAGGCGCTCTCGCTCCGGACGAACTTCAACCGGGTGGTCGACCACGTGGCCCGGCGGGACACGAACGAGGTCGGGATCTTCCTGATCCTGGACCTGCTCTCGCCCTACAACCTGTGAGGACGCCGAGGGCCGCCCCCGCCCTGCTCCTGGCCGCGCTGCTCCTGGTCGCGGCCAGCGGACCCGCGGCCGCCCTGGCCGCGTTCGCCGTCACGCGCGTCGAGCTGGTGTTCCCGAACGGGCGGGGTGAGATCACGGTCCCGCTCCGGTATCCTCAGCTCCGGGCCTTCGGCATGCTCCGGTTCAGCGCGGTCGGCGTCGTGCGCGCGACGTGGAAGGTGGACGGCCGGATCCTCGGCCCCGTCGTGGAGCCGACGGTGTTCAACGAGGACCTGATCGTCGCCACCCCGGAGCTGCCGACGTTCGAGCCCGGGCTCCACAAGGTGACGCTCGAGTTCACGGACCCGAAGCCGGCGTTCAAGGTCCCGACGATCACCTACTTCGTCACCGCCGAGGACTACGAGGACTTCAAGCGGCGCATGGAGAAGCTCAAGTGAAGCGATGGCTGGTCGCGTCGGTCGCGGTCACGACCCTGTGCGTCGGCATCGCCTGGGCGCAGGTGGGCCTCACGCCGAGCCCGCTCCAGCCGGTGCCGAACGGGCTCAACGTCTCGGTGCTCCGGCCCACGGCCGTGAACATCAAGTGGGTGGTGACGGGCGGGACGCCCGGCGCCCGGGGGCTCTCGACGGTCGGGCACTTCGTCACCGGCACCCCGACGGCCGGCACGATCGGCACCGCCGGAGACCGCATCGGCGCCAACTGCATCGCGGGCAGCAACGCCAACGTGAGCAACGTCGGGACGCTCAACAGCAGCGTGGCGATGACGATCGGCGCCAACGGCGTCGGGCGCGCCGTCGAGACGCTGATCATCCCCGCGAGCGTCTCCCAGCGCGTGCTCCAGAACAAGCAGGCCGTGTTCTTCTACTGCCGGACGTTCGCCGGCACGGGGACGGCCTCGACGGCGGCGAACGTCGTCACCTGCAAGCAGGGATCGAGCGCGTACGCGAACTTCTCGATCGCGCGGGTCGAGCTGTTCTTCGAGAACCGCCGGCACGAGACCACGGTGCCCGTGGGCACGCCGAACCTCAAGGTCTACGCCGACGTCGCGTACAACGGCTCGGGCCTGCTGCGGGCGGTCTGGGAGGTCGCCGAGGCGCAGTACAGCGGCGCCGCCGCGGGGACGGTCAGCGCGCTGCCGAGCACGTTCACGAACCCGAACGTGCCGAGCCAGAGCCCGCAGCTCAACAACTTCCGCACGCTGCACGTCATCAACCGCTTCCTCGGCTTCGGCGACCGCGTCCTGTTGACGCTGCCCGGGACGCCGCCGCTGCCGACGAGCGCGCCCGGCGCCTACGACGTGAACCTGCGCTTCATCGAGCCCGCCGTGCCGTTCGCGATCCCGGTGGCCCGCTACTTCGTCGAGGGGCGGGACCATCCCCGGCGGATCGCGACGATCGGCGTCCAGGTGCCGGCCGACGGCGCCCGGCTCGCGCCGCGGCCCTTCGACTTCCGCTGGGAGGGCGTGCCGAACGTCAGCACCTACCGCATCGACGTCTACCCGACCGAGAGCACGTCGCTGCCGAGCTTCCCGGGGCTGGTCGGGAGCCCCTCGGCGAGCCCGACGAGCGACGCCAGCGCGTTCAACCGCGGGCCGCGCGAGGGGCCGGGCGCGCCCGGCGCCGTCTCGGCGCTGATCCCGGCGCAGATGACCTCGTTCACGCTCCGCCCGAGCCAGCTCGCGAAGCTGGCGCCGGGCGCGAGCTACGCGTGGCGGATCCGCGGGCTCGACGCGCAGGGCAACATCGTCGCCGAGAGCGCGATGCGGCAGTTCACGCTCGAGGCGCGGTAGCGCCTGTCCGCGGGGGGCCTCCTCGCCCGCGGTGGACCGATCGATGGCGGAGCCTCCCGCCGGCGTCTTCGGTGAGAGGGAGCTCGACGGGGATGAGCGAGATCGGCGCCCGGATGACCCTGCTCGCCGCGGTCGTCGCCCTGGGCCTGGCCGCGGCCGGGCCGGCGCGCGCGGAGCCCCAGGTCGCCTCGGTCAGCGAGCCGCGCGTGCGCCTCGAGGCCGGCGGGCGGCCCGTCACGCTCACCCTCCAGGGCACCGACCTCGACCAGCTCCAGTCGGCCGCGGTGGTGCTCGGCGCCCAGCCCGCGCCCGGCCTGACGGCCCAGCTCGGGCCGCCCGCGAAGACCTCGCGGACGGTGACGCTGAGGGCCCTGGCGTCGGCGAAGCCCGGCAAGGACTACAAGCTCCAGCTCGCGGGCGCCAAGGCGCCGTTGACGCCGACGGTCGCGCTCGAGGTCGCCGCGCCGCCGGCTCCCGCGCCGAAGCTCGTGGCGCCGGCGCCGGCGGTGCCGAAGGTGGAGGTGCCGAAGCTCGTGGCACCGGCGCCGACGGCGCCGAAGGTGGAGGCGCCGAAGCTCGTGGCACCAGCGCCGACGGCGCCGAAGGTGGAGGCGCCGAAGCTCGTGGCACCAGCGCCGACGGCGCCGAAGGTGGAGCCGCCGAAGCTTGCGGCACCGGCGCCCGCGCCCGCCGCGAAGGTCGAGGCGCCGAAGGCCACGCGCGTGGCGCCGTCCCTCACGGCGGCGCTCCAGCCCGAGCCGCGCGTCG
>Ga0209342_10001971_pt1 | contig 22458 bp, 18 predicted proteins | sample RifCSP16_2_FD_184023 | JGI IMG/M metagenome (GOLD analysis project Ga0209342, IMG submission 184023) | Soil microbial communities from Rifle, Colorado - Rifle CSP2_sed 16_2 (SPAdes) (version 2) | ecosystem: Environmental > Terrestrial > Deep subsurface > Rock core/Sediment | place: Rifle... | reverse complement strand
CTCCCCTCCCCGCGCGGACGACATCCTTAATCTCTGTCTTGTGTCTTGTGTCTTGTGTCTTGTGTCTTGTGTCTTGTGTCTTGTGTCTTGTGTCTTGTGTCTTGTATTTCAGCCCTTCGCCTCTTTGACTGCCTCCTCGAACACCGTAAGCGTCTCGCTAATGTCTTGCTCGGAGTGACTGTAGCAGAGGAACCACGGCTCGCGACCGTCCACGTCCGGCTGGACGCCACGCCGACTCATCCCCAGGGCGATGCGCTCGTACAGCGCGGCGTCTCCTTCCAGGTACGCCCGGAAATCGGTCGCCGGCTCATCGGTTCCGAGGATGAACCCGAACATCGACGGAAGCCCCATCATAGCGTGAGGGATCCCGGCGTCCGCCAGGACCTCGCCCAGGCCGCTGATCAGCATTTGGCCGCGCTGGTTGATCGTCTCTAGAATCGGCTCGCTCTCCAGGATGTCGAGCGTGGCGACGGCCGCCGCCACGCCCACCAGGTTCCCTGAAAACGTGCCGGCGTGAGCTACCCGGCCCGGCTCGATCGTCATCATCACCTCGTCCCGTCCGGCGATGGCGGCGATGGGGAACCCGTTCCCAAGCGCTTTGGCGTAGGTGACCAGGTCGGCCCGCACACCGAAATACTCCTGTGCCCCACCGCGAGCGATGCGGAAGCCGGTCTTCACCTCATCCATGATGAAGACGACACCGTACTCGTCACACAGGCTGCGAATGGCCTGCAACCAGCCAGGTTCTGGCATGACGCCGGCAACGTTCCCCATGATCGGCTCGACGATGATGGCGGCCAGGTCCCCCCACACGGCACGCACCTCGCGTTCCAGCCGCTCGATGTCGTTGAAAGGCAGGTTGATCACGTAGTTCGTGATCGCCTTCGGGATCCCGGAGGTCGACGGCACATTGATCGGGCTGCGGCGAGATCCCAGCGGTCCTTTCTCGGTCGAGGCCGTGCTAAACATGAAGTAGTCGGCCATACCATGATACTGCCCCTCGAACTTGATGAACTTCTCTCGACCCGTGTGAGCGCGGGCTATCCGCAGCGCGTGCATGGTAGCTTCGGTGCCCGAGTTCGTCAGACGCACTTTGTCGATCTTGCACATCCGGGCGATGCGTTCTGCGAGCTCGATCTCCAGAGGCGTGGTCCAGGCGAAGATATTCCCCCCCTTGAGGGTCTGTCCTACTTTCTCGATAACGGCCGGGTAGGCGTGACCCAGGATGACGGGACCGAAGCCAAGCCGGTAGTCAATGTAACGCTTCCCATCCGCGTCCCAGACGTACGCCCCTTCGCCGCGAGTCATCACCAGGGTGTCGTCGGGGCCCCAGTAACGGAAGTTGGAATTGACTCCGTAGGGCATCACCGATGTACCACGTTGATAGAGGGCTTTAGTCTTGGGTTGTTGGAGTGACATGGTATGCTCCATCCATCAAGGGATATCCAGATTCGTCCCGCTTCTCGTAAAACGTGAAACGTAAAACGGAATGCGTAAGATGTGATGCACAGCTCTCAACGGACGGTTTCCTGGGCCGCATTCTGATCGCTGGGAGCTGATAGCTGACCGCTCATTGCTTATTGCTCATTGCTTATTGCTTACTGCTGATCTTCGCCAACTGCCCTTCCTCGACAATACTCTCCTCGACAGTCAGTCCCCGCTTTTCCAAGGCTTCAAAGAAAGGAGCGACGGGCAGGGCCTGCTCCGGCGGCAAAACGCCGCGGGCAGAAGTCTGTCCGCCGGCGATGAGTTCCGCTCCGATCGCCAGGGGGATCCCGACGTTCTTGAAATACGCCGACTCCCCGCCCCAGGTTTCTTGAGGGGGGTGCTTGCTCCGGTAAGTGCAGTGCGTCTTCCGGCCGTTGCGCTCACCCAGGACTTCGACCACCAGACCGTAAGCCCACACCGGGCTGCGCTTGGACTGCGGATTCTGCCAGAGGAGCGCCCGCACCAGTTCCGTCGATGGTAGGGATGATCCGTCGACAGTGACCTGATGCGAGGCGAGGAGACCGGCCCGCATCATGGCCGACATGATCTCCATGACGTGCGGAGGGAAACACCCTCGCACGGCCGCCCGGCGGAGAGTCGGATAACTGCGCGGCAGACTATAGGATTCGTCATGTGGCACATAGAAGACGCGTTGCCGCCCGATCTGTTCGTGGAAGACAACATCGACTCCCCCCGAGAGAGGGGGAGATGGGTGCCACCGACCACCCTCGAAATACACCTCTTGTCGCTCGTTCTCCTCGGGTATGAACTCCCACATGGTTGTGGCGAGCAGACCCGGCGCCGGCGCCAGACAACGGAAGGCGGCGAAGAAGATCTCGACCTCGTCCAGCCGCTCCAGGATCTGGTTGGCACGCGCGACCATCATGTTGGTGATCCCCGGAGTCGCCCCGACCCCCGGTATGAAGAGCACATCCTTCTCGCGGGCGAGTTCATGCAGATCGAACTGCGGATCTTCGCTCGAGATGTCCAGCCCATGGACCCCGGCTTCGACGCAGGCTCGCGTGACCACCAGATCATATTGGAAGGGCAGGCCATTGACGACCACAGAGAAGCCCTTGAACAACCTGACCAGCGCCATCTCGTCGCCGGCGTCGAGATGGATATGGCTCAAGCGGGGATCGTCGATCTCAGACAGCAACACTTCGGTTGCCCGGTCATTGACATCAGCCACGACGATTTCTTCGAAAGTACTGTATCCGGCAAGGTCGCGCGTGGTCTCTTTACAGACCGCGCCTGCCCCTCCTAGAACTAGTGCGCGCACACGCACCTCCAATGCCTCGAGTGATTTATGGTCCGGCCATCCGATTCTGTCTCAGGTTGTTACCTGAAAGGTCCGCAGCCGGCCTCCTCCTGCAAAGCCGGGTGACCGCGATCACCTCAGCTGCCTTTGCGGATGGCCACCATCTGGATGTTGGTCATCTCCTCCATGGCGTACCTGACCCCCTCCCGCCCCAGCCCACTCTGTCGGTTACCACCATAGGGCATGTGATCGGCGCGGAAGACCGGCGTGTCATTGACGATCACGCCTCCGAAGTTGAGCCGCTCGATGGCCATGAGCACGCGATCGATGTCCCGGGTGAACACCCCGACCTGCAGCCCGAACTCGGTGTCGTCAGCCTGGCGCAGAGCCTCCTCGAACTCGTCGCATGCAATCACCGAGGCCACCGGCGCGAAAGCCTCTTGCGCCACAACCCGCATCTGCGGGTGAACATCCGTCAGGACCGTCGGCCAGTAGACCGGTCCCTCTCGCCGGGCGCCGGTCCGCACTTGCGCCCCGTCCGCTCGGGCTTCGTCAACCCAGCTTTCGATGCGCTCGGCTTCGTGCACGTCGATCATGGGCCCGACATCTACCCGTTCGTCGAGCGGATCGCCGACGACCATCGCCTCGCTGGCGGCTACAAAGCGCTCGGTGAATGGTTCGAAGACCGTGGTCTGGCTGTAAACACGCTGAACCGAAATGCAGACTTGCCCGGAGTTGTAGTAGGCACCGACGGCGCAACGTTTGGCAGCGAACTCAAGATCCGCATCAGGGGCAATGATCACCGGGGAGGTGTTCCCCAACTCGAGCGTGATCTTCTTGATCCCGGCCACCTGGGTAATCCGACGACCGACGGGCGGGCTCCCGGTAAAGGTGACCTTGGCGACCCGGCGGTCGGAGACCAGCCACTCGCCAACGGTGCCTCCCGGACCGACCACAAGGTTGATCGCACCGGGAGGCAGGCCGGCTTCCATGAGCACCTGGCAGAGTTTGACTGCAGTGATCGGGGTCGTGCTGGCCGGCTTAAGCACGATACTGTTGCCGGCGGCGAGCGCCGGGGCGACCTTGTGGGCTACGAGATTGAGCGGGAAGTTGAAGGGCGAGATCGCCACCACCACACCGACCGGGCGCCGGAGATAGAAGCCGAAGTAGCCTTCCCCCGCCGGGACGGCATCCAGCGACAATGTTTCCCCGTGCAGCCGCTTGGATTCTTCGGCCGCAATCGTGAATGTCGAAATGGCCCGGTCGACCTCGGCCCTGGCGAATTTAAGGGCTTTGCCGGCTTCGGCGGCTATCGTTCGAGCAAAGTCATCCCGCCGGTCTCCGATCAGCGAAGCCGCACGCAGCAGGATCTCGGCTTTGCGGTGGGCCGGCATGCGCGCCATGATTCTGGCGGCCTTGTCGGCGGCGCCGATCGCCGCGTCCACTTCCTCTTGCCTGGCGGTCGGAATGGCCGCGATCACCTCGCCGGTGTATTTGTTCGTCACCTCCAGCGGCGAGCCCGCCTCCAGCCACTGACCGTCAATCAACAGCTTGTATTCCATCAACGAACTCTCCGCGGTAACCCTAGCATGTCAATCGGTCCCTTCGTATGCAGGCGTAGCTCCAAGCTTTAAGCGATAAGCAATAAGCAGCAAGCAATAAGCAAATAGCAGTCAGCTTTCAGCTGTCAGCTATCAGCTTTCAGAAGGCGGCCCAGGATACCATCCAATGAGAGCTGCGCATCACGCCTTCCGCATTACGTTTTACGTTTTACGTCCTGCGTCTTGTGGCTTGAAGCTTGAAGCCAGTGTCTTGCCTCAGTACGGGAACCAGTAGTCCTTGATCCCGCCTTCCATGTCCCAGTGTACGTGCTTTGTCTGCCAGAATTCCTCCAGCCCTTCTTCGCCGAGTTCCCGACCCAGGCCGCTCATCTTCATCCCTCCAAAAGGACCGGCATAGTTGTCGGTCAGAGGGTCATTGATCCAGATCGATCCGGCCTGGACACCTTCGTAGAAGCGGCGGGCCTTGCGGGCGTCATGCGTGAACAAGCATGCCCCAAGGCCATACTCCGTATCGTTGGCGAGGGCGATCGCCTGATCGAAGGTCTCATAAGCCATGATCGGGATGGCCGGGCCGAAGGTCTCTTCGCGCATGATCCTCATGCTGTGATCGACGTTCATTAGAACAGTCGGTTGGAAAAAGTATCCCTTCTCCAATCCAGGCGGGCGCTTCCCGCCGACCAGTACTCGCGCGCCCCTGGCTTCGGCCTCGGCAATGTGCTCGGCGACATGGACTCGATCGGCTTCACTCGCCATCGGCCCTACGTCGGTTGTCGGTTCGATTCCCGGCCCGATTCGGAGTTGGCTCACTCGATCGGCGATCGCTTCCACGAATTCTGAGATCCTTGTCCCGGGGACGTATACGCGTTCGGTCGAGGTGCAAACCTGCCCGGCGTTGATCAGAGCGGCATAGGTCAACGCTTCGACCGCCTCGTCCAGGGGCGCGTCATCGGCGATGACAAACGGATCCTTGCCCCCGAGCTCAAGGTGGAGTTTCTTCATCTGGCGGGCGGTCAGGCTGGCGATGTGTTCACCGACGGCGGTCGAACCGGTAAAGGCGATCGCTCGCACATCGGGGTGGGTGATCAGGGCATCGCCAACACTTCCGCCACGGGCGGTAATGACGTTGACCACTCCCGGAGGCAGTTCATCGAAGGCCAGTTCGACCATCCTCAATGTAGTCAAAGGAGTCACGCTAGATGGCTTGATGACGATGGTGTTGCCTGCCGCCAGCGCCGGTGCAATCTTCCACATCAAGAGCAGGATCGGATAGTTCCAGGGAACAATGCAGGCCACGACCCCGTAAGGCTCTTTGATAACCAGGGAGAGCTGACCCGCCGCCGGAGAGGGGATCACTCGACCTCGCAAATGCCGACCAAGCTCGGCGTAGTAGTCCAGCGTGTTGATGGACCAGTCGATCTCTTCGGCGTTCTCGGGCACCGGCTTGCCCTCCTCCAATGTCAGCAGCCGGGCCAACTCATCGAAGTGTTGGCGGATCTTCGCCGCCACCCGATGCAAGTGGTTGGCGCGCTCAGCCGCAGGGGTGTCCCTCCATTGTGGAAAGGCCTCCTTGGCGGCGGCAACCGCGCGCGCCACATCCGCTTCCGTCCCCGACGGGACGACGTCGAGGACCTCTTCCGTCGCCGGATTGATCACCTCGATCACGCCATTCGAGGCGGAGCCCTGCATCGCACCCTTGATCCACATCTTCATCTGAGTCTCTCCCCGGCCGCCGTCTCAGACTTCGTCAATCGAAGGCCCTGACCTTCGTCAGAGTGGGAGTTCAAACTGCTGTGGCGTGGGGCTTCATGGTCCACGCCACGGCAGCCGTCCGATGGATTGACCCTCGCCGGTCACCCTGCTGTGCGGCGATCACCGCTGCTCTCGAGCCCATAGGCGTGGCCCGTGAGTGGCGCTTCGTCCTTCGATGACCTATTCGATTTCCCCGACCGCCTTCTTCCAGCGATCGAACGGCGGCCTCTCAGACCACCCGGTCACGTGAACGACCAGCAGGCCGCCCTGCAGCCGTCGATCGATCCCTGGCGGGTTACTCTGCTAGCGCGCGACCGGGCGCGCTTCCTTCAACCCTGTCCACCGGCGTCGGATCCCCGCTCACTGGCCGATCGCTGCCTTGAACTCGGTCCACTTCAGGTCGTACGTTTCCAGCGCGTCACCCACGTCTTCGATCCACTGCAAGCGTTCGAACGTCTCAGCCGTCGGGTAGATCCCCTCATTGGCCAAGACGTCCGGATCGATGAAGTCATACGCGGCGGTGTTCGGGCTGCCGTAGCCGACGTACTCCGCGTTGCGGGCGGCGATCTCGGGATCGGACAGATAGTTGATGAAGACCATGGCCGTGTACTTGTTCGACGCCCCGACTGGAACGGCCAGGTTGTCCTGCCAGATCGTGCAACCCTCCTGGGGGATGAGGTAGATGACCCCTTCCTTGCCCCCGACGTCGGGCGATCCGGACAGGATGGCGTCGCCGGTCCACATATGACCGATCACGGTCTCGCCTTGAATGATCAGGTCGTCGTTCGTCTGGCTATCATAGGTCAGGACGCATTCCGCCTGTTTGATGAGCAGTTCCTTTGCCTCTTCCAGATGGGCCGGATCGGTATCGTTGAGCGAGTAGCCGAGATACATCAACGCGGCGCCAAACGTCTCCCGCTCGTCGTCGAGCATGCTGATTTTCCCGCATACCTCGGGTGATGGCTCAAACAGCATCGCCCACGAGTCGACCGGATCGGCCACGACGTTCGTGTCGACGGCGAAACCCGAAGTGCCAAAGAAGTAGGGCACGGTGTACTTCTGTTCGGGGTCGAAATACTGGTGGGTGAATTTGTCGCCGAATCCGCCGAGGTTGGTGATGATTGCCGGGTCGAGCGCTTCCAGCATTCCCTCGTCAATCATGATTTGGACCATGTAGTCCGACGGCACGATGACGTCGTAATTGGCTCCCCCAGCCTGGAGCTTGGCAAGCAGGGTCTCATTGGAGTCGAAGTTGTCTTCAATCACCTTGACGCCGCACTCCGCCTCGAACTCCTCTTCGATCGCCGGGTCGATGTACTCGACCCAGGTATAGAAGTACAGTTCCTGGCTGAGCTTAGACGGATCGCCGCAGCGCCCGCTCACCGCCGCCTCTTGCGTCGGGACAGTGGGCGCCTGCGTGGCCGGCGGCGCCTCTGTCGGGGTGCCTGAGGCGCAGGCCGCAAGCAGGGCCAATCCGGTCGCCATGATTAGTAAGAGCGGTCTGTTCATTTTCCTCCTCCTTGGTGATGATCCGGTGGCTCGAACCGGTCCCGGTCACTCCCGGCGCTGAGCGGCCAGACTGAGCACGACCAATCCCATCGACGCCAGGAGCAGCACCGTCGATAGCGCGTTGATTTCCGGCGTTACACCCTTACGGACAAGGCTGTAGATATACAGAGGCATGGTCGGCGAGGCCGTGCCTGCGGTGAAGACCGTTACCAGGTAGTCATCCAGGGAGAGAGTGAATGCCAGCAGCGCTCCGCCCAGGATACCGGGAAGCAGGATCGGGAAGGTGACTCGCCAGAAGGTGCGCCATTCATTCGCCCCCAGGTCTCGGGCGGCTTCTTCCATCGTCCGATCAAACCCGACAAGGCGGGCGCGTACGACGACGTAGACGAAGGGGATGTTGAAAGCGATGTGACTGATGAGGATCGTCGGCAGTCCCAGGGTCAGTTTCGCCCCGCTTGCCAGCTCGATCACGGGGAAGAAGGCCAGATTGAAGAAGAGGAGCAGCGAGATCCCCATGACGATTTCTGGAATGACGATGGGCAAGTAGAGCACAGCGTCAAAGGCTGATCGCAGCCGGAACCGGAAGCGATCCATCCCCAGCGCAGTCAGAGTTCCAAGGATCGTTGACACAATGGTCGAGCTGAGGGCGATCAACAGGCTGTTTCGGGCTGCCGCCAGGAGATCGCGGTTGTGGATGAGCTTCGTGTACCACTCGAGCGAAAGCCCGGTCAGGCGTGCCACCGTGCGCGTGTCGTTGAACGAAAATATGATCAGAATCAGGATGGGAACATACAGAAAGGCGAACAGGGCGAAAGCGTTCAACGCAAGCGTGGCCTTACCCAGCCGCAGCGCTAGCCCGCCGGTCGCGAGGCTGGCTCCGCGCGTAGCCCTCATATCGGCCGCTCTTTCTCTTCAGAGGAGCGGAGGTAATAGAGCACCCCGGCAACGACCATGACCATCAGTGCTAGTGACATCGCCGAGCCGAACGGCCAATTCCGCGCCACCCCGAACTGACGGTTGATGAGAGTCCCGATCATCTCGACTTTTCCCCCGCCCATGATGTCGGGCGTGATGAACGCGCCGACAACGGGAACGAAGACCAGCACGATCGCCGCCAGGACCCCGGGGAAGGTGAGAGGCAGCATGACTTGCAGAAACGCGCGCCTCAGGTTGGCCCCCAGATCGGAAGCCGCCTCCATCAAGGTGAGATCGAATTTCTCGATCGAGGCATACATCGGAAGGACCGCAAAGGGGAAATAACCATAGACAAGCCCGAGCACGACCGAGAATTCGTTGAAAATCAGGCTCAAGGGTGAGTGGATCAGCCCGAGCCAGAGCAACAGCCCGTTGATCCCCCCCTCGGCGCCCAGCAACTGTTTCATGGCGTAAGTCCGGACCAGGAAATTCGTCCAGAACGGGATCATCACAAGCATCAACAACGGACTTCTCAGCCGAGGTGGAGAGCGACCGATGAAGACTGCCAGCGGGTACCCCAGGAGCACGCACACCCCGGTCACCAGCAGGGCGATCCGAGCCGACTTGAAGAAGATTCCGACGTAGAGCGGATCCACCAGCCGGATGTAATATTGGATCGTGGGTGCGAGTGGAGAACGAACGCCTCCCGCGCGACCGCGTTCGACGAAGCTGATCACGAGGACGATGATCAAAGGTAGAACGAAGAAGATCATCAGGTAGGCGGCCGCCGGCAGCACCAGCAGCGGGCCACGCCGGCCGGACTTGTCGTCGCTCCCCGTCATGCCTTCCCCTGCTCCACGGGTGTCTTCTCCATGAAAAGACTGCTGGCCTCGATCGGCCAGACCAGGCGCACGCGTTGCTCGCGAAGATCGGATGGCTCCACAGCGAAGGCGATGTTCGGTTGGCGGACCGTCAGGACGATGCCTGATTCGAGACGCAACAGGATACTCGTCGTGGCTCCGTTATAAACCACCTCAAATACACTCGCCTCGATCAGATTCATGCCCTCAGGGCCCGGCGCGGCAGCCAACGAGATTCGTTCAGGACGGACGGCCAATGTCACGGATCTCCCAACGGTCGCGCCCGGCACCATCGGGGCCTTCAGTCGTATCCCCCTCGCCAACTCAACCTCTGCGACCTCCCTATTGATCGCCACGATCTCTCCCGGGATCAAGTTCGTCTCACCGATGAAATCGGCCACGAATCTCGTGGCGGGGCGTTCGTAGATCTCATGGGGAGTTCCCACCTGCAGGACGAGGCCATGATCCATCACCGCAATGCGATCCGACATCGTCAGAGCTTCCTCTTGATCGTGAGTGACATAGATGAAAGTGATGCCGACCTTGTCCTGGAGCATCTTGAGTTCGAGCTGCATGGCTTTACGCAGCTTCAGATCGAGCGCTCCCAGCGGCTCATCCAGGAGGAGCACTTTAGGGCGATTGACCAGGGCCCGCGCCAGGGCCACCCGCTGTTGCTGACCGCCGGAAAGCTGTTTGGGTCGGCGCTTCTCCATCCCCGGCAGGCGGACCATCTCGAGCGCCTCGCCGACCTGCTGTCGAATGTCCTGCCTGGAGATGTGCTGCATCTCCAAACCGAAGGCCACATTCTCGTGGACCGTCATATGGGGGAAAAGAGCGTAGTTTTGGAACACGGTGTTGACCGGCCGCTGGTAAGGGGGGATGTGCCCCATCGCCCGCCCGCCGATCAGCACTTCGCCCGCAGTCGGCATTTCGAACCCGGCGATCAGACGTAGAGAAGTCGTCTTGCCGCAGCCACTCGGCCCGAGCAGGGAAAAGAACTCGCCGTCACCGATTTCCAGAGAAATGTTGTCAAGCGCGGTGACCTCTCCGAAGATCTTTGTCACGCCGCTCAGCTCGACGGCATTTCCCCCGCTCATCGACTGATGCCTCTCAACAGGCCCATGGGTCGACGCCCTCCTTCCGACCGCTGGAGCGAACGTCCCGGCTCAGCCCGCCAGTCGGGGCTCATCGGTCTTGCTCAACACTGGTCGAGCCCCGTAAGCCAGCTTGTAGGTGCGCAAGATTGTGAACGTCTTGGTGTGAACCACACCCGGTACTCTGCGCAGCTTGGCGTTCAGGAACTCGGCCAGGTGGTCTCGATCGCGGCACATGACCTCAACCAGGAGATCGAATTCTCCGGACACCAAGACCAGGTAGCTCACTTCCTCGAAGTGGGCGATGCTGTCAATCGCGGGATCCCAATCGCCCGGCTGGAGAGTCACCCCGATCAGGGCGGGAGAATCCATCCCCAGATTGTGCGGGTCCACCATACCAACTACATGCAGGATCTGCTCCTCGATCAGGCGGGAGACACGGTTGCGGACCGTACCCTCCGACACACCCAAAGCCTGGGCGATCTCTGTGTACGGCTTGCGCCCGTCCAATTGCAGATGTTCAACAATGGCTAAGTCGAGCGAGTCCACGAAGGGGGCCAACCTTTGGGTTGGAACGACCAGCGAGAGACTCTCATGATATGCGATCTTCGAAGCGATGTCAACAGAAACTGACTCGATTCGCAATGTTGCCCGCAGCCCCTTATGGACATCGCAGGCAACCCGGCATTGTTGGAGAGGTGATAGGGATCCGCCTAACGCCGTTCCTTGCGATCGTGCTTCCGGGATCAGCCCGGCTTGGGGAGGATCGGTCTCACTCCGAGCCACCCTGTGTGAGCCGGTTGGCCAGGAAGATGGGGATGGCCGTCAAGACGATGACGAAGACCGCAACGACATTCGTGACCGGGCGCTGTCGCGGTTTCGTGAGCTGGCTGAACATCCAGATGGGCAGGGTCTCCTCATGACCGGCCGTGAACGTGGTCACGACGATCTCATCGAAGGAAAGCGCGAAAGCCAGCATGCCCCCGGCCAGAAGGGCTGTCCCAATTGCGGGCAAGATGACATATCGGAAGGTCTGGAGAGGATCGGCGCCCAGGTCCATTGAAGCCTCGACTTGCGACCTGCCGGTTCGACGATAGCGCGCCAAGACATTGTTATAGACCACGACGATGCAAAACGTCGCGTGGCCGATGACGATCGTCCAGAAGCCGAAAGGGAAATCAGCCATCCCTATCGCCGAGCGCAGGGCGATCCCGCTCACGATCCCGGGGAGAGCCAGGGGGAGAAGGAGCAAGAACGATATCGCCTCCCGACCGAAGAACTTGCTGCGATAGACGGCCGTCGCTGCCAGTGTCCCCAGCCCGAGCGCGGCCAGGGTGGCGATGAGGGCCACTCTCAAAGAGAGCAGGAGCGCCTGCCAGACATCCGGCCGGTGGACGGCCACGCCGAACCAGTCAACGGTCAGTCCTGGCGGTGGGAAACTGAATGTCGCATCATCGGTTGTGAACGCGTACAGAAAGATGATCGCCATCGGGACGTGCAGAAACAGGATCACGCCCAGGGTGGCTAGTCTGAGACTGAGCGGGGCGCGGCCGCGGGATTCGTTCGCCTCAGAGCGCATCGAATGCCCCCAGCGTCCTCGCCCCCACAAGGTAGAAGGCCATGATCCCCATTGGGACGACAGTAAACGCCGCTGCCAGAGGTATGTTGAAAGCAGTTCCCGTCAGGGAAAGGACGGCCTGGCCGATGAAGAAGCTCGAGTTGCCAAGCGAGTATGGAACGACGAAATCGCCAAGGGTGAGGGAGAAGGTGAAGATCGACCCGGCGATGACCCCCGGGAATGCCAGGGGGAGCGTGACATGCCGCAGAGTCTGCCCGGGCCGTGCCCCAAGGTCGCCCGAGGCCTCCAGCAGCGAGCGTGGCACCCTCTCGAGAGCCGCCTGTACCGGCAGAATCATGTAAGGCAACCAGACGTAGACGAAGACAATGAACATCCCCAGAAACGACACCGATAGGGACGGACCCCCGATGACCGGCGCGCGTAGAAGGAGGTCGAGGACCCGCGTCAGGTCGAGCTGCTGGATGAACCAGTTCAGGATTCCCTCTTTGGCCAGGATCAGCCGCCAGGCGTACACGCGGACCAGGTACGAAGACCACAGAGGCAGGAGCACAGCCAGGTAGAGCACGGTCTTCAGGCGCGTCGAAGCATAACGCGCCATGAAGTAGGCCAAAGGGAAGGCCAGGACGGCGGTGGTCACCGTGACGACGGCTGCCATGGTCGCCGTGCGGAAGAAGATGTCCAGGTTGGCCGGAGTCCACAGGTCCTTGTAGGTCGCCAGAGTCAGGACCCGAATCACCTGCCCGGTGAATGGATCCAGCGAGAAAAAGCTCTGGATCAGCAAGAAGACCAGTGAGCCGAGGTAGACGACGATCATCCAGACTAACGGAGGGCCGAGCAAGAGAGCGAGGACAAGGCTCGGCCGAAGATAAAGGAAGCTGGCGATCCGCAGCAACACCGGCCGTTCTTCCGGGCCCTGCGAATCCCGATCGCGCGCCGGTCGGGTCGGGCTCATTCCGCTGTTCCCAGGCGGCGGTTGTGTGTCGGATGCCAAACCAGCCGCACCTTCCGACCCCGAGCAGCCAGGACTTCCATCGAGGTGGCCTCGCGGTTCTGCTCGACCACCGTCAGGTCGCCGCCTCCGTCAAGTTCCACAACATAACGTGTGTGCATCCCCAGGTAGATCACCTCCTTCACCCGGCCTTCAATCGAGCAGTATCCATCAGGTGCAATTGAGTCGGTCTCTCGGATCTGGATCTTCTCCGGCCTGACAGAGAAAACCTCCGCTGAGCCGCGGATCCTCTCCGCAATCGGACCGCTGATGAGGTTCGATACCCCCACGAAATCGGCCACGAAACGTGACCCCGGGCTTTCATACAGTTCCGGCGGTGATCCGATTTGCTCGACCCTGCCGTTGTTGAACACGGCGATGCGGTCGCTCATCGTCAGCGCTTCTTCTTGATCGTGAGTCACGTATAGGAAAGTGATCCCGACTTTCTCCTGGATCGCCTTGAGCTCGACCTGCATTTGCTGCCTGAGCTTGAGGTCGAGCGCCCCCAGGGGCTCGTCGAGCAGCAGGACTCTCGGCCGCAGAATAAGTGCCCGCGCCAGGGCCACCCGCTGGCGTTGACCACCGGACAGCTGCGCTGGAGTGCGCTGCTCCAGGCCGGGCATCCGAACGAGATCGAGCATCTCGGCTACCCGCTTGCGGCGCTCCCCCTTTTCCACTTTGCGGATCATCAGACCATAGGCGATGTTGTCCCCGACGCTCATGTGAGGGAAGAGGGCATAGTCCTGGAAAACGGTGTTCACCTCGCGTTCAAACGGCGGCTGCCCGGTCACGTCGCGACCGTGGAGCAGGATCCGACCGGAGGTGGGCTGATCGAAGCCGGCCAACAGCCGCAGGCAAGTCGTCTTGCCCGAGCCCGACGGCCCGAGAAAAGTGAAGAACTCTCCGTCGAAGATGTCAAGGCTGAGGTCATCGACGGCTTTTACGTCACCGAAATGCCGACTGACGTGATCAAACCGGACAGCGAGCGGCGGCGACCCACCCATCAGGACTGGGCCACCATGACATGCTTCGTGATCTGGTAATCACCCATGGCCTCAGACGATAGATCCTTGCCGAAGCCTGAGTGTTTGAATCCGCCGTGAGGTGTCTCCGAGGTCAGCGGGATGTGATCATTGATCCAGACCGTTCCAAATTCCAGATCAGCCGCCAGCCTCATGGCCCTTCCTACGTCTTTGGTGAACACGGACGCCGCAAGGCCGTAGATGACATCGTTGGCGAGCTGCACTGCCTGCTCTCGGCCGCGGAACTTGCTCAGGGTTAGGACGGGGCCGAAGACCTCGCGCTGGACAATCTCCGAGCGCTGGTCCGCCTTGACGACCAGGGTGGGTTCGAAGTAGTAGCCATCCGGATGATCCGCCGGGGGCTTTCCCCCGGTGAGGACCTCGGCCCCGGCGGCCCGAGCCCGGTCGACGAATCCCTGGACCCTGTCCCGCTGAAGGCCGGATATGAGCGGCCCCATCTTCACCCCTTCGTCGAACGGCGGGCCCACCTTGACCGCTCGCATCGCCTCGACCAACGCCTCCTGGAGCGACGAGTAGCGGCTCTCCTCGACGTACACTCGCGTGGCGGCGGTACAATCCTGCCCCGTGTTGAAGGTCGCTGCGGCTGTCGCTTTAGAGACGACCAGCTCGATATCGGCATCTTCGAAGACCACGACCGGTGCCTTGCCGCCTAGCTCGAGATGGACGCGTTTCAAGCTCTTGGCCGCGGCTTCCATGACACGCTTGCCTGTGTCCGGGGATCCGGTCAGGCTGATCATACGTACGTCAGGATGTTCGACGATTGCCTGGCCGGTCGCGTTCCCGCCGGTCACAACGTTGAAGACCCCCGGCGGGAGACCGGCTTCGGCCGAGAGCTCAGCCAACATGAGTGTAGTCAACGGCGTCGTCGGTGCGGGTTTGAAGACCACGGTGCAGCCGGCCGCCAGCGCCGGTCCGATCTTCCACACGGCCATCATCAACGGGTAATTCCAGGGAGCGATCTGGCCGACAACGCCGACCGGCTCGCGACGGAAGATCGAAGTGTATCCGGTCATGAATTCCCCGGCATGCGAGCCATGAACATCCCGCGCCGCGGCCGCAAAGAAACGCAAGTTGTCGATCAAGAAGGGCATATCGGCTGCGAGGGTGACGTACTCGAATGGTTTCCCGGTGTTCTGTGACTCGGTGCGGGCGAAATCCTGCGTGCGAAGCTCGAGCAGATCGGCCATTCGCAGCAGGACGCGCGCGCGCTCGGCCGGGGTTCTCTTCGACCAGCGCCCGTCGTAAAAGGCCGAGACTGCCGCCTGGACTGCGCGGTCCACGTCAGCTGCGCCGGCGTCGGCCACTTCAGCGATCGTCTCTCGGGTGGCAGGATCTTCTACCGGCATCCGTCCGCCGCTACTACTTTCGGACCACTCGCCGTTGATCCACAGTCGGTAATCCATGACTTGTCCTCCCTCGCCCTGACCATCGCACTGGGATGGGTCGGAGGGTGCCCGGTCGCGGCCTCGCCCGTGGGGATGCCGTACCTCGGACCGGGCCTCGACCCCGTGCGACGCCTGCGGCCGCCAGGCACTTTGACCAGGCCGGGCGGCAAGCGTGTGATTCGCCCGATTGAGATGGGCCGGCTCTAGCCGACGGAACAACCCGAGAAACGCGGAGGCCGTCCACCGCACGCGCGACGAGACGAGAGAGACCTGCGGCCTGCCGGGGCAACAATCCCAGATGTGGGTCGCACGCCGGGCCCAGCCCGAGTTCGCCGCTGAAGATCAGTGCGATCTCCAGCGGCGAATCCAGATGCAGCCCTGATTCTGATTCAACGACCGCCGATGACGGCGATCATGTTCGTGAGCCACTCATGGTACGGCACGCAGTCCGTGCGTCCATCGTAGCCGCAGTCGGCAGCCGGCGTCTTCCAGAAGGCGGTTTGGTCGAAGTTACCCATCCCATTGGTATCGCACCCTTCGGGGCCCAGCAGATCGTTCCCTTCGCAGGCCGCCGGTACAGACGGCACAGAACCGAACCACGAAGCCAGGTCCCCCTGCAATTTCGGGTTAAGGGAGTGCTCGAGCCAGAGATAGGCGCAATTGGGGTGCGGTGCCTTCGTGTGCATCATGGTGATGTCTGCCCAGCCTGTAGCGCCTTCCTCAGGGATCACACTTTCGATCGGGTTCCCATCGGCCTTGAGCAGGATCACCTGGAACGGCCATGAGCTGGCCGCAACGACGCCTTCATTGACGAAGTCATCGATCTGGATGTAAGCGTCGTGCCAGTAACGATTGACTAGGGCTCTTTGCTGCCGCAGGAGGTCGAGCGAGGCGTTGAACTGCTCCCGCGTCAATTCGTAAGGATCCTGGATACCGAGGTCGGGCTGGTGGTACTTCAGGTACAGAGCGGCATCGGCGATGTAGATCGGGCCGTCATAGGCTTCTATCCGCCCCTTATTCGATTCACCATCCCCCAGGGTCGTCTCAGTGAAGACGACGTCCCAGCTTGTCGGAGGTGAGTCGAAGGCCTCCGTGTTGTACATGAGGACGTTCGATCCCCACTGGTATGGAACTCCGTAGTGCTCCGGCGTCCCGTCACCGTTCTTGTCGACGGAGTGCCAGGCGGCGTCCTGCAGACGCGGATCTACGGTCGAGTAGCTGGGGATCAGGCTGGTGTTGACCTCTTGCACGAGGCCGGCCGAAATCAGGCGGTTGCTTGCATCACCGGAGGCCGTAACCAGATCGAACCCGCCTTCGGTCATCAAAGCGACCATTTCGTCCGAAGTCGCAGCAACCTTGACTTCGACCATGCAACCGGTCTCCGCCTCAAAATCCGTGACCCAGTTGTATGCCGCGTCCGTGTCTCCGCGTTCGATGTAGCCTGCCCAGGCCACGATCGAGACTGCGCCCTCACCTTTGCCGAGCTCTTGTAGTGGGCCGCCCTCGGCGGCGGGTGTAGCTGCCGGGGAACCGCCGCAGGCAGCGACGATGAGGCTCCCCAACATGACGAGCACGAGCAGTCGATGGATCGATCGATCGATCGAGCTTCACAGTTCTCCTCCATGGCGATGGTCTTAAAACCACGACCCCCATGCAGGCACACCCAGCATGGGGAACCCGAGGGGTGATAGAGGGTATAGGGGGCGGACCACCTGCCTTTCCGCCGACAGCGTGAACCGTTGCGGGGTGCCCCCACTCTACCTATAGAGATCGCCTTTGTCAAGAATCGCTGCCTATTCCGGGATGCGATCCCGAGCAGGCCGCGAGTAGTCAAGGCGATGCGGGTCGATGACGGATCGTCCCCCGGAGCGCCACATCCCCCGCACGAAAACTTTGATGGTGCCTTACCGACTGAGGCAGGTCGCGCCGCGCCTAGTCGACCCACGTCCCCCAGGGCTGATGCAGGCAGGCACGATCCGCGGCTTTGGGCCCGACCCACCACACGCCGTAGTCGCCCTGCTCAACCGGGATCCCCGAGAGCAAGGGCTCGATGCCTGCCAGGGCGCGCGTCGCGGTTGAGCGCGAGAGGTGGGCCGAGGGCCACCGCAAATCTTGCTTCTCCGCCTGACGTTGACTCTCCCAGCAGGCAAGCTCCGGCAAGAGCTCCGCGCGCGCTTCCGGAGACCCGACGATGGCCAGCTGGACGATCTCTGGGATAGCATCCTCAGTCAGCCTGACCAGGTAAGCGACATCGAGTTCCCCGGTCGCAGAAAGGCGTGTGCCGTTCCGCTCGACAATAAACGCGTCGACGTTGAGCAAGTTGAGCGTGGCCACGAAACCGAAGGCGACTGCGGCACAGGCGGGAGCGAATCGTCGAAGCCGCCCGCGCAACAGAAGCACCAGGAACACGACAAACGCGACCGCCATCCACAGGATGCCGACGTGCGTGTATGTGCGTAGCCTGGTGAAGCCATAGGCCTGCTCGTACAGCAACAGCCTCTTGAGAGCCGATGTCAGGATGACCCCGACCAGGATCACCAGAGCAACGCTGAGAGAATTGAAGATTGAGTGCTGCCGTCGTTCGTCCCGACGTGCGACGGCGGCCAGGAGCATGATCAAGCCCAGGCTGAGGACGCCGACTGCCACCAGCTCCCCGAAACCGCGCCGGGCATACTCGGAGTAGGTGAACCCAGCTGCAGTGACATTCGCTTCCCCGCCGAAGAAGTATGCGAGCTGAACGACTACGAAGAGCGCAAAAAGGACATCCACCGAAAACAAGACGATGGCGACTTCGGTGAAGCCAAGGAATGGCTTGACCAGCGGCGAACGATCGGAAATCAGACTCCGGCGATCGGCCGCTCGGATTGCGGTGATGATCGCCCCCAGGCAAAAGACCGCGCTGGCGAGTATCACCAACCCCCGGCCGGCCCAATCCGCCAACCGCTCTAGGTCGAGCCAGTGCAGGGCGGCGTCAACGTATTCCCCGAAGACGAGGTCGGCAGCAGTCAGCAGAATCACGAACACGGCCAGGATCGGGATCGCCAGGATCAAGCCGCGCACGACCGATATCAGCCCCGACCTCGCCCCTCTCTCGTCAATCAGTCGCCGTTGCACGATCCCAAGCGTTGCCCATGGTCGCACCAAGGCCTCCAGGGGAGCCCATGCCACCGCGATGCCGAAGTCCAGCCAACCATAGTCTCCCAGTCGGCCGGAGCGGAAAGTGCGGACCCACAAAGCCAGCAGAGCCAATGTCAGCACGACATCGAGGAAGACCGTCAACGGCTCAAGGCGGAGGGCGGTCATGACCGCCAGGAAGAGGATCGGGACTGCCAGCCATAGATTGCGCCAGTTCAGCGGGACGGCCTCAATGGCCGCCCCACCCACCAATCCGGCCCCGGCTAGCGCCACCCAGATAGGAAACGACGCCCCCAGCCGATGACCGTAGAAGAGCACCTCGAAAGACAAGCCCAGCCCCAGCGCGATGAAAAACAGCTGGATCGGCGCCTCATGGTCGGTCTGCCTCTCGCCCTCTACCGCGTTCGTGCCGACATGAAGCTCATTGGATGCCATCCTATCCTCCGCGTGAGAGTCGGCTAGATCCTGGCTCATTGTCCGTGTAAAACAACCGCAGCCGCCTGTCAATTCCGATCAAACTTGTGAGGCCCCTAACATAAGCTACCCTGAATCGGGCTGAGATCGGGCGCCAATGAGCGTGGCTTGGGGTGCATTCATCAGCCCAACTTTGGCTGAACAGGAAGGACTCAAGCCAATTGTGTCAGATGAACAAAGCGGGACGGAAGACTCGCGGGGGCTGTCGAGGGGATTTCAGCGCCTGGCAGAGAGGAGGTCTTCCAAGCGTTTCATATACGATTCGAACGATTTCCCCCTGGATACGGGCTCTCCGAGGGCTTCGTCCTGCACCCACCCGATGGTTTCGCCATAGGTCACCTTCCACCAGTAGCTGCCCTTGGCCAGGACCCCGTTGACCCCGGCCATATCATCGGCGATCGAAACGTCCTCGCTCTCGGGAATCTGTGCCACCACGGCATAGTCCGAGCCCGGCCCCAGCCGCACCTCCGCCGGCTGGAGGGTGAGTACGACGTCACCGGGAAAAAGGCGCTCGGAGAGAGTCTTGGGCTCAAGTGCGATCATCAACATGCCGTTTGCGACCGGCCGCTCCTGACCATCGGACGGCTGGTTCTTGACCTCTCCGTTGACGACCATCGTCGATGAACCGCCCCCATCCTGATTGACTCCCCAGGTCGTCTCGAGCGTGCCTCGGCAGAAATCGGCCAGCTGCTGGATCGTCATTCCAATGCTCACTCCCGCACGGCGGCCATCCACGACGACAAAGTAGACATAGTCATCGTTGAAGCAAATGGCTGTGCGGGGCTGGCGGGTTGTCGCTCCAACGTCATTGAAGCGGTAGATGGCATCGTCTTTCAGGAAATCCCAGCTGGCTTCAATGCTGGCATAGGACAGGGTCCAGTCACCCTCAATTCGAGACCGGCAGTCCTCGTCGTAATGGGTGATCTCCTGAGATATCCCGATTTGATCTCCCACGCGCGCGTTCTCTTCCAGCGCATCCTTGGGGTCGCCCCTGGCAGAGAGGACGATCGAGTCAAACGGGATCGGAGTGGAGCCCTTCCCCTCCCGGATTTGGACGATTGTTCCCAGGACCATGTGAGGCAAGGGCACAACCGAAACAGGCTGAGACATCTCAACCAAAACCTCGATGCCTTTGTCTTCGGTGCCCGTCGTCGGCGCGTATTGCGGTGTGTACACGATCAGCGAGTCGCCCTCACGAGGTACGTTCAGGCCGCTGATCCCAACCTGCTCACCCGAGCGAAGGAAAGTGACCACCTGTCGCTCCGGCTCGTGTTCGATGCAACCTCCCACGAATGCCCGGCGATCGTATTTCCAGTCGAAGCCACTCCCTCCCCACAAGTCCTCAAAACGCTTGACATACCAGCCGCCCTGGATCATTCCATTCTCAGGAAGACCGGACTCGAGGTCGTGGAAGGAACCATTGATCGCTACGATCACCTTGTTCCGGGCCCCCCAGGTCTGTCCCCAGGCGTTGATCGCCTCATCATAGCGGTCCGCCATCCCGCTCACGGTCTCTTTGCCGTCGGTCAACATCCCACTGGCAACGCTGCTGTCGATGATGGCATCCGGGTTGTTCCGGTCCATCCTGGCAACGTAAGCCCGAACCGGTCCTGGCAGGCTGTATTCACGGTACTCGACCCCGGGGCCGACGTCTTCCCAGCCGTCGGAGGCTGTCTGCGCCAGGCTACCCGGAACGGCCAGGGTGGCAGCCACCACCAGGCAGGCGAGGATCACCCGACGTGAGGACGGCTTGGAGATTGGTGGGCCAAAGCGGCGGGTTGGAAGGTCGTGTCGGTGCATCGCACTCAGGTTGCCGGGCGGCGAGACCGGTCGCCGCCTGGAAGCTGCCAGGCGGCGCGATCGCCGACCCAATGATGATACTCCTGCTTGGCCTCGAGCGGCCCAGGCCGCCCTCCGCCTCTCCTATCATCCGGAGAAAGGGCAGCCCACACAACCCCCCGATCGGGCTACGAAGCCGGCTGGCCCCTGGCCCGGTTCATCCAGGAGTCACGTTGCCCGATCGGCATGCCCGATCCAGGCCTCGGCTCTACCCGTTCCAAGTATCTGTGGAGGGGGGACCTTTCGGGTCATCGTTTGCCCCTGCTTGGGGGGTCGCCCCTAACCGGCTTCTCCAGGATCGAGATTGAGGAAGTCAACTTCTTCCCCCACAGAAATCCGATCAAGGATGTCGGGAGACGACTCGAGTACGTACCGCGCCGGTGCCGCCGAGGCGTAGTAAGGTCGCCACGGTCTCGCGAGTGTTGCAGTTGTGACCAATCCACGGCTGTCGATCCAGATCGCGGCGATCGGGAAGAACACGAAGAACATATGGATTGCGCTGAGTGCCACACCTTCACCGGGATGCACCAGGAGTAGGGCTTCACCCGGCTCGAGGCGACGCTTGAACTGAAGCCCCCTCAGACGGCACCATGCACTGCTGCACCATCGAGCTTTTTCCACCAGGACGGATCCCGATGCACGATGCACGACCTTGACATGCCGACTCAATTTGCGCCTCGGCTTGGTGCCCCGCCGACCTGAGTGCGCCCACCGATCGTCCCTGCGGCTATCTTGCCAGGGAGGTTGGCGTCGGCCAAAGTCCATTCAAGATGGCGGCCCGGTCACGATCTCGGCTTGTCCACCCCGCAGCAACGACTGGGTCACACGGATGGACAAGCACGATGCGAAGGTCCGGAAGGCCATCCGGGATCGATTGCGGTCACTTACCTTCGAGTCGGTCGGCGGGGTTTCGACGCCTGTTCCATCCGCTCTTCGAGCAGCCCCCAGACGAGAAGGCCGCCTCCGGCTCCCAGCCCGAACGCCCCCATTGCCCCACCCCCATCGGTCCAATGCCCGAGCAAGACGAATGTCGCCATGAGGCCGAGCACGGCCGCCGCTGCCAGCTGCCAGAGTTGCCACTTCAATACGTGTATTACAAGCCAACCCGCCCCGACACCGAATACGAGTGCCCCGAGAGCACGCAACATAAAACCTACAATCCTCATGAACTCCAGGATCGTCATTTCTCACCTTCCTCTAAATGGATGTCCGGAGTATAGCCCGGTTGGCGGAGGAGCGAAACGGACGCAGGCATTTCCGTCGCCGATCCAGGCCGACCCGTAAGTTATCGTTGTAGGGAAGGGGTCATTCATTGTGCGACCGGGTGGACACTCGCTCGATGCGTGTGGTAAGATCTGCGGCGGAGAGGCGAATGGCCAAGAAGAAGCAGAAGGTACTGAGCGGCCGAGAGCAACGGCAGCTGCGCATTCGGCAAATCCTGTTCACCGCTCTAGCGATCCTCGTAATCGCCTCTTTCGTACTCAGCCTGCTCAATTTCTAGATCTTCTCCCTACAGCCTGCTGGCTTTCACTCCTCGCACGATCTACGAATCCAGTCACCCCAGCCCAGATGGAACG
>Ga0209342_10001970_pt1 | contig 22464 bp, 21 predicted proteins | sample RifCSP16_2_FD_184023 | JGI IMG/M metagenome (GOLD analysis project Ga0209342, IMG submission 184023) | Soil microbial communities from Rifle, Colorado - Rifle CSP2_sed 16_2 (SPAdes) (version 2) | ecosystem: Environmental > Terrestrial > Deep subsurface > Rock core/Sediment | place: Rifle... | reverse complement strand
CTCCAAGGGCAGCTTGTGGTCGTCCGCCTTTTCGACGACATCCTCCACGAAGCCGCCGCTGAGCAGCTCCGTGACCATGTACGGGGCATCGCCCTCGCTGCCTACTTCGAAGACGGTCACGATGTGGGGCGACGTGAGGCGTCCCATGGCTTGTGCTTCGCGCCGGATTCGCTCGCGTCCGGCCTCATCGAGCCCATCGGTATGGGTCTCACGGTTCTGCAATATCACCGGTGCGCCTCCCAGTGCATATTGGCACATGACCGCGATGGAATGCCACCAGTTGACTTGCCTGTGCCGGCGGCGCGGACAGCGGTGCGGGTCGGTCTTGTAGACTTGGCGGTGCAGGCAGTCGACGGCACCCGGGTAATAGGAAACGCCGCCCTCGGCCGGACGTACGATGTGGCCGGACTGGAGAAGCTCTTGGCGCGGACGGAGGCCGCCATTGCCGACTTGGAAGCCCAGAATGAGGCGCGGGAAGACCAGTCAACCCCCGCGCTTGGCGCCGGGCCTCCAGCGGGCGCAGGCGCTGCAGAAGCGGATCCAGGAGGCGCTCAGCGAGTTGACGCGGGATGGGGGCAAGGCCCGCATCAATCTGACCGGTCCCGACGCCCAGTCACGGCGGACCCGTCACGGCATCCTCCCGGGCTACAATACCCAGGTGCCGGTCACCCCGCTCAACCCAGACGCCGCAGGGCGAACGGGGATGCTGCTCACCGCCGCGGCGGTGGTGTCCAACCCCTCGGACCATAGGCAGCTGCTGCCCCTACCGGAACAGGCAGAGGCGGCGACGGGCATACTCCACTCTCACTCTGGCCGATGCTGGCTACCACTCCGGAGCCAACCTGGCTGCCTGCGCCGACCAGGGGCTGCAGGTGGTGATCCCGGAGCCCCGTCCCCACGGCGAAGACCTGCGAAGGCACGGTCAGCCATCGGTTCGTGGGGGGAGCTGCCAGGGATGATCGTGACCGCCGCGATTTCTGTTAATCCCCTCAGTAAGTCGAGCTCGTTCCTGACGCATTTTCGCATTCCTACTCTTTCGGGTAGGGCACAAACTACACTTTCGACTAGCGTGCGCCGCGCTGGTCCCAATTAGCCTTCGGGCTGTAGGGACCAGTGCCACTGCTCGCACCACGAGGCGTCGAAGGCCGTCGTTGGGCCGGTGTGGTGTCGGCGTGGGTGCGCAGTTCGCCCGGGCGCCAGGGTGAGGCGATGCCTTCGAGCATAGCTCCGCCGAAATGCCTGCTGAGAGGGGTCGCGGATCGGCGACAGGGAGTGCAGTAGTGCGTCCCGAAGGCTTGTTTGTCATCGACAACCAGCAGCGCATCGTCGAGTGGAGCGATGCGGCGAGTATGGCAATTGGAGTTTCCGCGGCCATGGCGGTGGGCCGTCCTTGTTACGAAGTGGTTCACGGCCGCGACATGTTCGGTCGGCCTGTTTGCCATCAGGGCTGTCCCCCCTTCGGAGCATTGCAGAAGGGTCAGGTGGTGGCCGACTGCACGCTCCATGTGAAGCTGGATACGGCCGGGTCGTTGGCACTCCGCTGCGAGTTGATGGCGCTGCCCGCGGGCGGAAGGGATGGCGGGGGAGCTATCGTGCGACTCCTCTCACGGAGTCCCGATCCGCACTCAGGGGTGGAGGAAAGGGCCGACACGAAGCACTCGGGCAGTGTCGTTCGCGATCTGTCCGCCCTAGCCGCGCTTACAACATCGCTCTCTCCAAGAACAGCACATCAGAGCCTCGAACGCGCGCTGGACCTCCTGCTGCAGGCCTCGGGTGCCGAGGTGGGGGAAGTCTTCCTTGCCGAGCGCGCGGAGAAGGGGATGGTGCTGACGGCGCACAAGGGCCCCTTTGAACCCGCCTTCTCACAGATGACGCGATTTCGGGCGGGCGAAGGATACCCCGGGCTTGTGTTGGCTCGCCGGGAGTCGATCGAGACGCGGTCCTTAGGCAGCGACTCGCGGTATCTTCGTACTCGGGTCAAGGCGAGGGGCTTCTCCGCCTACGTTTGTGTGCCCATTCTCGGGCCTCAGCGGCTCATTGGCTCCGTTCATCTTGCCTCGCGACGTCCGGATTTCGACCCGGAGCCCGCGTCCCGTCTCCTTTCCTGGGCAAGCACACCAATAGGCCTAATGCTCCAGGCGGTTGGGTCTGTTCCTAACGAAACATCGCTTCCGTGGACCAGCACGGAGGGGGCGGAGGACGAGACAGACCGGCTGCTTCGTCGGATCCTGACACACATGACAGAGACCGTTGGAGCACGAGGGGGTGCGTTACTGTTGCTCCACTCCAGCGGCGGAGTGAGCCACGCGGTCCACGAGGGCGCGGGCATACCGGCCACCTGCCCAGGCCTCGGACCAGGCGCGTCCCAGCCGTGCCCGGCGCTCCAAGAATGCCGCGTCCTCACCCTTTACGAGCCGCAAAGGAGCTGGCCACTGCCGTGCCGGCAGTCATTCCAGAGCGGATACACAAGGTACTGTGTCCCGGTAACCGACGAATCGGGCGCGACCTCAGGCTTGATCCAGATCGCCTGGCAGGAGCAAAGCCTTCGTCCTCCTACACGCCACGCGTGGCTTCTCCAGGAGATGACAGAGCACGCCGCTCCTGCAGTGCGCCTGGCGCGGGACTTTCTGGAAAGGCTGCGCAGGACAGGAAGCATGTTCGGCGCATCGCTCTCCCGCGGACAAGCTCTTGGCGAACCCAAGAACGCCTCCGAGGCCGCGCGATCGGAGACGCGGACCGACGAGCGCAGCCTGAACGCCGCCGACGAGCCATACCTGGACATCCGTTGCTTGGGGTCCTTCGAGTTGCGTCGGCGCGGAGTCCTGGTCTCGTACCATGAGGTCCATCGGCAGAAGGTTGTTAGCCTTCTCAAAATCCTCCTCACCTACGAGGGGCGCCCGCAGTCCAAAGAGACTCTGATGGACCTCCTCTGGCCTGAAGTCGACCCGCAGGTCGGGGCGTCACGACTCTGGGTCGTCGTTCACGCGCTACGCCAATTGGTCGAGCCTGCTGACTCCTGGGGCGACTGGGTGTACATCAAGAACGAGGGCGACCGCTACTTCTTGGCGCCCGACGCGCCCTGCCGCGTCGACGTTAGAGATTTCAAAGCATTCCTCCGACTGGGCCAGGAAGCCGAGGGGCGCGGTGATGCCAGAGATGCCATCGCCGCCTATGAAGCAGCGGCGAGTCTTTACACCGGTGATTTCCTTGAGGACGAGCCGTTCGCTGAGTGGTGTTGGACGGAAAGGGAGCAACTCCGCGAGAACAATCTCAGCGTTCGAAAAGCCGTGGCTGCTCTGTGCCTTCGGACAGGCGACGTCGATCGGTCCATACACCACCTGCGCGCGGCGATTTGGGCGGACCCCATTCGCGAAGAGGCGCATCGGGAACTCATGCGGTGTCTCTGGGTCGCAGGACGGCGTGACGAGGCCTTGCGTCAGTACGAGATCTGCCGTGACCTCCTCCAGCGAGAGCTGGAAGTGGGACCTCTGCCCGAGACGGAGGCGCTCGCACAGACGATTCGGAGCTCGTAAGATCGTCGTCAGCTAGTTCCCGAAAGAAAAAGCCCCCGCCGCCAGGCGGGGTTTTTTGTCGTGCTCCCCGTGTAAGTCGCTTGTAAGCGGGGCCTGGTAGACAGAAACATCAAACAGATATTGAGCTCGTTCGTGTTTCATGGACGTGTTGGGTGCAGGAGCGGCAAGAACCATCCAACTGTTCCCAGGGCAGCGGGGAAGGAATTTCGCCACCTCGCTGTAAGCAGCATGAAAGGCGAGGCTGGTATGACAAGCTCGCGTGAGCACGAGAGCGAGCAGCCGGGAAAGCCCCGGGAACAAGTGTCCTTCGTGATAGTACTGTGGCTGGAGACTGGGAGTTTCCCTGAGGGGCCGGAGTGGCGATGGCGCGTGACGAGTGCGCAACCAGGGAGGCGGAAAAGCTTGAAGAGGAAGTATTTTCGGAGAGTGTCCGACCTCCTCGCTTATGTGAGCGCAGAGACTGGTGTAGCGCCGCCGAGGTAGGCCGATTCGGGGCGTTCGGAGGTCCTCCGCCGAAGCAAAGAGAGTCATGAATGAGGCAGCAAAGGATAACCGGTACCCCGCTGGTCGCGGCGGCGACTTGGAAGAGAGAGCATGGGGAAATGCGTAACCTGAGACGCTCCAAGGCGTATTGGGCCGCCGGCTTGGCAGCGCTGCTGCTGGTCGTGGCGACCAAGACCGTCTGGGCGGATGGTCCGACCCCGACCGGCGACTACCGGGAGCTTCCCGGCATCGGCAGCCGCTTAGGCGTCTGGATGGCGGCGGAGCTGCACCTGATGTTCGGGGCATTCGTGCTGGCTGTGCCCATGTTCGCTCTTGTCATCGAGTTCGCGGGCGCGCGGAGTAAGGATCAGCGTCTTGACCGGCTGGCTCACGAGATGGCACGTCTACTGCCGCCCGCCTACTCAATGACGGCGATCTTGGGCGCGGTGCTGTCGTTCTTCCTCTTCACGCTCTATCCACGCTTCATGGGATACTTGACCGACATTTTCGGACCTACCATGTGGGTCTATCCTCTCTTCTTCGTCGCGGAGACGGTGAGTCTTTACTTCTACTACTACTCGTGGGACAAGCTCCAGGGTAAGTTGAAGTGGATTCACCTGCTCCTCGGCCTCTCATTGAACATTTTCGGCACTATCGTCATGTTCATCGGCGATGCCTGGGCGACGTTCATGATGACCCCTGGCGGCGTGGATGAGGCAGGCAACCTGGCGAGCCTGTATGACGCCGTGTGGAACAAGGGGTGGATGCCGCTCAACATCCACCGCCTGGTGGCCAACATCACCTTCGGCGCTCTCCTAGCGGGGGCCTACGCCGCGTACCGTTTCCTAACCGCCGAGCGGGAAGAGGAGCGGGCCTTCTACGACTGGATGGGCTACACGGGCAACCTTATTGCCCTCTTCACGATGCTTTTCCTTCCCTTCGCGGGGTACTACTTCGGCTTCGAGCTGTTCGGCTACTCCGCCACGTACGGCGTCACTCTCATGGGGGGCGTCCTCTCGTGGCTCTTCATCATCCAGGCCATCGTCATCGCCGTCCTCTTCATTGGAGCAGCCTACTACGCCTGGTTGGGGCTATTGCGAATCCCTGGCTCTGAGCCTCAACGGCGCTGGACGCCCGCATTCAACGCGGTTCTCATTGCCGGATTCATGGTGTGGGCAACCCCGCATACAATGGCGGCCTCCATCGAGGAGTCAACGGGTGGGTTCCATCCGATCCTTGGAGCGCTCGGGGTGATGGCGCCGAAGATGATCGCCGTGACCCTGATTCTGGTGGTGCTGTATGCGAGCTATCTCCTTTACCGCAGGGCTGGCCGCGTCCTCACCGTTCCGTGGAGGCGCACGGGCAATGCGATCCAGTGGGGAGCGCTGGGCCTGACGGCGACGGCAATCCTCTTTTTGGGCATCTACGGCTACTTCGCGCCAGCGGAGGTCCGGATTGCGACCTCGATTTGGCAGATCGTCGTCCTCATGGCGGGCATCCTGTTCACGTTCGGTCTGGACCAGTTCCTTCTGCGCGGTTCCCAGACGGTGGCCGCGGTGCGCTGGGGCACCATGCCCCGGCGGGGGCAGTACGTCCTCATCGCTCTGGCTTTCGTCATCGTCTGGCTGATGGGGTTGATGGGCTACGCCAGAAGCGGCGTGCGCCTGAACTGGCACGTCTTCCGCATCATGGAGGACACGTCCGTCGGGGCAGGGTTGCCATCCTTGGGTGAGGCGGCCGTGATCATCACCGCCATCACGCTAATCTTCTTCGCCATGCTGGCTGTATCCTTCGCCATCGCCGCCATCTCTGGCAGGGGCGCTGAAGCGGAAACCGAGGCCCAAGCTCAGGGAGGCCGCCGTGCGTAGAATCGGCCTTTATACGACGGCGACTGTCCCGGCCTTGGTCATCCTGAGCTTCTTCGTCTGGTTCGCCAACTGGATACCGCAGACGCGCTGGGAGCCGCCGCAGAAACAGCAGATAAGCTCGGGCATGACGCCGGTCCAGCTAGCGGCGATAGGTGATACGGTCGCCCGCCAGCGTGGCTGTCTGGCGTGCCACACCATCGAGCCAGGGGCGGGCGCGCAAGGAGGAGGCCGCGGGCCAAACTGGGCGGGCGTCGCGGTACGGCGGGCCCAGGGCGTGCCCGGCGGACCGAACAACTTGGTCGACTATTTGGTTCAGGCCCTCTACGATCCCGGCGCCTATCTGGTCGAAGGCTACGCCAACATCATGCCCGCCGCCACAAGCCCTCCTGCGAAGCTCACCTACGAAGAGGTCGTGGCGGTCGTCAATTACCTGCAATCCTTGGGCGGCACGCCCCTGGTGAAAGTGGGGGACATTCCGCGACCGCCAGGAGAAACGAGCGCCGCGGTGAGCGCGGCCCAACCTTCCGCGGGAAACGTCACCGAACCGACGCGCATCCTCTCAGCGTACGGCTGTTCGGCATGTCATAGCCTCAAGGCCGGGGAAACGCTTCTTGGTCCGGCCCTCACGGCCTCGGGCCTGAGGCAAACGGCGAGTGAGAGGAGCACGAGCGCCGAGGCGTACGTGATGGAGTCTATTGTCGCCCCCGCAGCTTTTGAGAAGCAGGGGTTCCCATCTGGCGTTATGCCCCAGGACCTCGGCACAAAACTGACCGCTGGGCAACTCAGCGCCTTGGTGGCCTACCTGCTGTCATCTGGAGGGGAGCGATGAGGTACAGCCTCCCGTCGCGCGGTCGCATCGACGTGCCGCTGCCGACACGCGCCTTCCTGGTCGTCGCCGGGGCGTTCATCCTGCTGAAACTCATCCGGCCTGTCATCCCCGCCAGCGTCATTTTCCTCTACATGGGCTTTGTACTCGCCGGGGTCATTATTCACGTCACACTCGATGACGACCGGATGCGGCGGTTTGGCGACTTCTTCTTGGGCGAACAAGGAGAGAGCTCGGCCATTCGGGCCCAGCGTTGGGGCCTGCTCCTTGTGGTCCCCGCCGTGCTGGGGTGGTGGGCGTACGGCGCGACCAGGCCCAGCTATGCACCGCCAGTGGAGATCTTCCAGCGGCACCCCACCGTGGGCGAGGAGGTCCTTAGCCTCATCCAGGTGCCCGAGTGGGCCGCCGATCCGGCAAAGTGGAGCCCTGAGGCCATACAGCAAGGGAAGCTCCTCTACGAGGGCAACTGCGCCGTGTGCCACGGGGAGAACCTGGACGGCAAGGGTCCGGCGGCGGAAGGCTTCCGCTACCCGATTCGCCCGGCAAACTTTCGAGACCAGGGCACCATCGCCCAACTCACTCTTCCCTACGTCTACTGGAGGCTCACCATCGGCGGCATCCAGAACCAGTTCAACAGCGCCATGCCTCGCTGGGTGGCGCCCCCCGACAACCCCAACGCCTCAAGTCTCCATGGCTACGACATGACCGCCGAGGAGGCTTGGAAGGTCATCATGTATCTGTACCACGGCACCGGCTACTCGCCCAGGGGCGTGGAAATATCAGCGGCAGAGCATGCCATGCATGAAAGGACGGCACCATGACCGAGAGCAAGATCACTCGAAGGCGATTCCTCGAAGGGGCCGGCGCTCTCGCTTCTAGCGCTGCGGCGGCGGGACTCCTTCAGAGCCTGGATGCGGAGCCAGTCTTCGCAGGTCCGAACCTGGTCGGATTGGTGGACAACCCGTTGGAGTACTACCCAGACCGCGCCTGGGAAGAGGTGTACCGGAATCAGTACTCCTACGACCGCACCTTCACCTACATCTGCGCCCCCAACGACACGCACATGTGCCGCATGCGCGCCTTCGTGCGCAACGGTGTGGTGATCCGGCTGGAGCAAAACTACGACCACCAAAACTACACGGACCTCTACGGCAATAAGGCAACCCAAGCCTGGAACCCGCGCGGGTGCCTGAAGGGCTACACCATGCACCGGCGCGTCTATGGCCCGTACCGCGCTAAAGGCCCCATGATCCGCAAAGGCTGGAAACGCTGGGCGGATGACGGCTTTCCGGCCCTCTCCGACAACCCGGAGCTCCGTACGACGTACAAGTTCGACTCGCGAGGGACCGACGAGTTCGTGCGGCTGTCCTGGGATGAGGCGAGCACGTACGTGGCGAAGGCGCTGATCGCGATCGCCAGAACCTACAGCGGTGCGGATGGTCGACGACGCTTAATCGAGAAGGACGGCTATCCAGAGGAGATGCTGGAGTACTGGGAGGGCGCGGGCACTCGGGTGATGAAGCTGGGCAGCTCTCTGCCGCTCCACGGCGTCATAGGGAAGTTCGGCATCTTTCGGATGGCCAACATGCTGGGCCTCTTGGACGCTCATGTCCGTGGCGTTGGCGCCAGCCAGGCGAAGGGAGCCAGGGAGTGGTCCGAATACACGTGGCGGGGCGACCAGGCGCCGGGCCAACCCTTTGTGCACGGCCTCCAGACCTCGGACATAGACCTGAACGATCTGCGCTTCTCCAAGCTGACCGTGCAGGTCGGGAAAAACCTCATTGAGAACAAGATGCCGGAGGCTCACTGGCTCACCGAAATAATAGAGCGTGGCGGCAGGATCGTCGTCATAGCCCCTGAGTACAGCCCCTCGGCAAGCAAGGCCGACTACTGGATGTCGATCCGGCCCGGGCTCTCGGACACCGCTATCTTCCTCGGCATCACCAAGATTCTGATGGACAACCGTTGGTACGACGAGCCCTTCGTCAAGTGGTTCACCGACTTTCCGCTGCTCGTGCGCACCGACACCTTGAAGCGCCTGAGGCCCCAGGACATCCTGCCCGCTTACCGCAACAAGGACATCTCCCAGGGGCCGAGCTTTACCGTGCAGGGGATGACCGCCGAGCAACGAGACCGCATCGGCGACTTCGTTATCTACGACCTCAACGCCGGGGGATTTGCGGCCCTCACCCGGGACGACGTGGGGGAGAAACTAGTCGCTCAGAGACTCAACCCTGCTTTGGAGTGGAGAGGCAAAGCCACCTTGGTGGACGGGTCTGAAGTCGAGGTGATGACGGTGTGGGAGATGTACAAGGTGCACCTCCAGGACTACGACCTAGATACCGTGCACGAGATCAGCGGGGCGCCCAAAGAGCTCGTCGAGCGTCTGGCGCAGGACTTCGCGCGGCGCTTCTGGGACCCGGACTTCCTGGGCAAGCCGCGTGAGGCGTACCCTATCTCCATCCACTACGGCGAGGGCATCAACCACTACTTCCACGCCACTGAGCACAATCGCGCAACGTATTTGCCGCTCATGCTGGTGGGAAGCATCGGGATCCCAGGCTCCGGTGCGCACACCTGGGCGGGCAACTACAAGGGCGCGCTTTTCCAGGGCTCTCCCTGGTCTGGGCCTGGGGTGGGTGGTGCCTATGTGAAAGAGGACCCCTTCAACCAGGTGCTGGACCCCGATGGCCAAATCAGCTCGCAGAACGTCCGAGAGCTCCTCCACGGCGAGGAGATGAGCTACTGGGGCTTCGGCGACCGGCCCTTGATCGTCAACACCCCTGCGGAAGCGCACAAGGTCTTCACGGGGAAGACCCACATGCCAAGCCCAACCAAGGTGATGTGGTACAACAACGCCAACCTCATGAACCAGGCAAAGTGGATCTATAACCTGCTGGTGAACGTGAACCCGAAGGTAGACATGATCGTCGACCAGCAGGTGGAGTGGACAGGCTCCGCGGAATATGCCGACGTCGTGCTTCCGGCAAACACCTGGATGGAGTTCCAGACCTTGGAGTGCGGCGGATCATGCTCCAACCCCTTCCTTCAGATCTGGGGAGGAGACGGGATCAAGCCTCTCTACGACTCTAAAGACGATGGGATGATCTTCGCGCTTGTGGCAGAGAAGCTGTCGGAGCTTACTGGCGACCAGCACTTCCGGAACCACTGGAAGTTCATGCTGGAAGGCAGGCCAGAGGTCTACCTCCAGCGAGTGCTCGATAACTGCACGACTACCCAGGGCTACAAGGTTTCCGACATCGTCGCCGGGAAATACGGTGAACCCGGCGCAGCCCTGATGCTCTTCCGGACGTACCCGCGGGTATCTTTCTACGAACAGGTTCACGACAGCATGCCCTTTTACACCGACACAGGGCGTCTGAACTCCTACTCAGACATTCCGGAGGCCATCGAATACGGTGAGAACTTAATAGCGCACCGGGAGGCGCCGGAAGCGACTCCCTATCTCCCCAACGTCATCGTCTCAAGCAGCCCCTACCTCCGCCCGAAGAACTACGGCATCACACCAGTGATGCTGGAACGCGAGGTCTTGGACGCGGACCTGCGCGCGGTGGCTAACAACAAGCTGCCCTGGGCCCAAGTCAAGAAGACAAAGAACCCATTGTGGGAGCAGGGTTATACCTTCTACTGCCTGACCCCTAAGAGCCGTCATACCACCCACTCCTCCTGGGCCACCGTGGACTGGAACTGGATTTGGAGCACGAACTTCGGTGACCCCTATCGAATGGACGAGCGACAGCCCGGGGTAAGCGACTGGCAGGTCCATATGAACCCTCAAGCCGCGAAAGACCTGGGCATTGAAGATGGGGACTACATCTACGTTGACGCCAACCCTGCGGATCGTCCTTTCGTAGGGTGGACAGACGCCGACCCACGCTACAAGGCGTTTCGCCTCCTAACCCGGGTGAAGTACAACCCTGCTTACCCTTACAACGTGGTCATGACCAAGCACAGCGCCTGGATCGCCACCGAGCGCACCGTCCAAGCTCACGAGACGCGGCCCGATGGGAGGGCCCTTGCCGAAGACACCGGCTACCAATCCAATTTCCGCTATGGCTCGCACCAGAGCGTCACGCGGGGCTGGGCCCCACCGATGCACCAGACGGACAGCCTGTTTCACAAGAAGGTAGGATCGATGGCCTTCACGTTCGGCTTCGACGTCGACAACCACGCGGTAAACACGGTCCCCAAAGAGACGCTGGTGCGAATCCAGAAAGCCGAATCCGGCGGTCTTGGCGGCCAAGGCACCTGGGAACCTGCTACGACAGGGCATTCTCCCGGCAACGAAAACGCCTTCATGAGCAAGTACTTACGGGGCGAAGCCACTAAAGTGAGGAGTTGAGTATGAAACCGTTCGCGCCGCGGGACCCGATGGAGCTAATTGGGGTGGCCCTACCCCAGGAGGACGTGGACTACATGGCCGAGTGCCTCGTGGAGGAGTACCTGCTTCTTGGGTGGAATGACAAGCAGCTCATGTCCCTGTTCAGCCGCCCGTTCTTCCAGGCGACCCACCGGATCTACGAGGACAAGGGCGAAGAGTATGTACAAGCGCTGATTCAGAAGGTACGAGACAAGTGGAGCCGAGGGTGGGTCCAAGGAGGTGAGTCCGATGCCTGAGGTCTACAACTGGCAGCTCGGCCGAAAGATGCAGTACCCGTACGCGGAGAAGCATCCGCAATGGCAGTTCGCCTTCGTGTTCAACACCAACCGCTGCATCGCCTGCCAGACCTGCACGATGGCCTGTAAGTCCACTTGGACCTTCTCCAAAGGCCAGGAGTACATGTGGTGGAACAACGTGGAGACCAAGCCCTACGGAGGCTACCCCCAGTTCTGGGACGCAAAGCTCCTCGGCTTGCTCGATGAGGCGCACGAGAACGCCGGCCAGGAGGCGGTTTGGAACCCGATACGGCGTGATGGCCCGCAGCGGCCCTACGGCGTGTACGACGGCATGACGGTCTTCGAGGCAGCCCGCCACGGAGAGCAACGAGAGGAGGTGGTGCTGGGCTACGAACCCACCGACGAGGAGTGGCGGTTCCCTAACATCTACGAGGACACCGCCACAGGCTCGCGGGACCAACGGGAGCTCCTCAACCTGGAGGCCGCCTCCTTGCCCGAGCACCAGACCTGGTTCTTCTACCTCCAGCGGCTCTGCAACCACTGCACCTACCCGGCCTGCCTGGCCGCCTGCCCCCGCCAGGCCATCTACAAGCGACCAGAGGATGGCATCGTCCTCATCGACCAGGAGCGCTGCCGCGGGTACCGGAAGTGCGTCGCGGCCTGTCCCTACAAGAAGCCCATGTTCAGGAGCACAACCCGCGTTTCCGAGAAGTGCATCGCCTGCTATCCCCGCATCGAGGGGGACGACCCGCTGAGCGACGGTCTGCCGATGGAGACCCGTTGCATGGCGGCCTGCGTGGGCAAGATCCGCCTTCAGGGGCTGGTCCGCGTCAGTGAAGATGGGAGCTGGGCCGAGGACCGCTACAACCCCCTCTACTACCTGATCAAGGTTGAGAAGGTCGCCCTTCCCCTCTACCCGCAGTTCGGCACCGAGCCGAACGGCTACTATATTCCACCTCGCTGGGCCCCCCGCGCCTACCTGCAGCAGATGTTTGGCCCCGGCGTTGATGAGGCCATCGAGAAGTACACCGCTCCTTCGCGCGAGCTGATGGCCGTGCTCCAGCTCTTTCGGGCATCCCAAAAGGTGGTATACCGCTACGAGATCATCGAGGGCGAGAAGGTATTCGAGACGACCGTCAACGGCAAGAAGTGGGCCATGTACAACGACACGATCGTCGGGTACAGCAAGAACGGCAGGGAGGTAGCCCGGGTCTCCGTCGAGGAGCCCAAGTACGTCCGGCCGGCCAAGCACTACAACTCCATCTAAGGGGGCACGCGATGTGTGAGAGCTGTGGATGCCAGCCGCTGGCCAGAAGCAACGTTTACCAGTTCTTAGCCGTCGCCCTCGGCTACCCCGAGGCCTCTCCCCTCGCCGCGCTGCAGCAACGGTGGGCCCAGCTCGAGACGAGCCTGGAGGTGCTGCAAGACGGGGAGAGCCTAAGGGCCGTTCGAGGTCTCGCGCCAGTCCTGGATGACCTCACCGTCGCCGATTGGGTGGACGATTACGTCCACTGCTTTGGGCACAGCATCTCCAAGGAGTGTCCTCCGTACGAGGCCGAATACGATCAGGCCCATATCTTCCAGCAGTCCCAAACCTTGGCTGACATCGCCGGTTTCTACCGGGCCTTTGGGTTGCAGCCTGCCCCGGCCCTGACGGAGCGCCTCGACCACATCAGCGTGGAGCTAGAGTTCATGCACTTCTTGTGCCTCAAGGAGGCCTACGCCCTCGCAAAAACACATTCGGAAGAACAGCTGTCCATTTGCAGACAGGCCCAGACCAAGTTCCTGGACGATCACCTCGGACAATGGGTCCTCGGCTTCGTCGAAAGGCTGGCGGCAAAGGCTTTCGATACTGTCTACGGGCCCATGGCTGGGGTTCTCAGCGCCTTCCTGTCCTCAGAGATGCAGACGTTCGGGCTAGAGCCGGCAAAGGGGGGCACCCCGGTGTTTGTGGAGCCGCCTGATGAGGAGAACCTGGAGTGCGCGGAATGCCCCTTGGTAGTGCCCTTGTTTTCGGGCGTTGTGGCGAAAGGGGCTAGTTGAGATGAGTTCTGGCCGAGCCGCCGTGAACCGCCGGGCGATGCTCGCTGCTGCTCTCGCGGCGGCCCTTGGTGGGCTGTTCTCCCCCGCCGTCAAGCCCGCTTCGGCCGCCGAGAAGGCGACCCTCATCGCCAAGGAGGTGGACCAAGTACCAGAGGACCCCGAGGATGGCCTTTGGGCAAAGGCCGACCTTCTGGAGGTACCGCTGGCCCCTCAGGCCGTCGTCAAGCCGCGCACCTATGAGAACGGCGTGAAGTCTATCAGGGTTCGTGCCCTTTACGACGGCGAGAGACTGGCCCTTCTGCTCGAGTGGCGCGCCGGGAGCCGCGGGGCGGGTATCGGTAGCGCGGACTCCTTCCAGGACGCGGTTGCCGTAGCGTTTCCCAGCGATCCGGCCAAGCGAACCCCTTACTTCGGCATGGGGGAGCCGAACAACCCGGTCACCATCTACCAATGGAAAGCGGGTTGGCAGTTTGGGTCGGACTACGACGTGGATGAGCATTTCCCGAACATGGCTGTCGATTGGTATCCCTTCACGGGTCGGGGCCCGAGGGAGATTGCTCAGGCCTCGGACTACGGCAGGGAGGGAGCGGAGAAGGTCTTCCTTACATCATGGTGGGCCGGCAGCACCCTCGCCGACCCCGCTCTCCAGGCCAGAACTTCTGTTGAGAAGCTCACGGCGGAGGGGTTCGGAACCCTGGCATCGGTGGAGATGGAGAAGCAGGATGGTTTAGGCCAAGGAGTGTGGAAGGATGGGGTCTGGACGACCCTGCTCTCGATTCCCCGAGCACAGGAGAGGTTCTCCTTCAGCCGGGGGAGGACTATCCCGATCGCTTTTGCTGCATGGGATGGAAGCCGAAGAGAGCGTGGCGGCGAGAAAGGCATTTCCACTTGGTATTTCCTTAGCCTGGAACAGCCTGTCGGGCCTTTCGCACTCGTGAGCCCCATCTTGGTAGTGGCTGGTGCAGCCATCGCTCAGATCGTTGGCCTGAGGTGGCTGCGGAGAAGAGCGCAAGGAAGCAGTGAGCGGGTCGGGGGACCATGACCGAGTCAGCTCTGAGGCAAGGACAAGGCACGAGGTATGGAGTGCTCGTGGTGGACGACCATCCACGCTCCCGAGACCTGCTCTGTTCGATCATCCTCGCCGCGAGTGGCCCACTGGACGTGTGCTCAGTGATCGAAGCAGCGAGCGGCGAAGAGGGCGTCGTGCTCTCGCGCTGCTATGTTCCTGATGTGGTCGTCATGGATATTGGTCTGCCGGGCATCAATGGCTTTGAAGCGGCCAGGCAGATCAAGGAACAACTCTCGTCGGTCACGACGGTGATGGTGACCGCCATGGAGGAGCCGACCTGGCGGGAAGAGGCCTCACGAGCAGGGGCCGCCGGTTTCTTGACGAAGAACCTGGCAGCAACGCAACTGGTGCCTCTACTCTCTCGAATCCTTCAGGGACGACCGGAAGGAGGCTAAAAGCGAGATGTACAAGAAGATCTACGTGCCGGTAGACAACTCCCCCTTCGGCGAGGCCTGTAGTGTCGCGGCCCTATCGCTTGCGAGCGCCTTCGGGGCAGAGATCGTCGGCAGCCACGTCTACGCGGCCCGCATGCACGAGCGCCGCTTTCGCCAGATGGAGGCCACTCTGCCGGAAGAGTACCTGGAGGAGCGGGAGCTGGAGCGCCAGCGAGCCATCCATGACTCGCTCATCACCCTCGGCCTTCAGCTTATCTCTGACTCTTATCTGGACGTGCTGGAACGCCGCTGCTTGCAGGCCGAGGTTCCCTTCAGCAGAAAGACCATCGAGGGGAAGAACTGGGAACGGCTGGTGGAGGACATCAACAGCTCGGACTACGACCTCGTCGTTATGGGTGCCCGAGGCCACGGGACGGCCCGGCCGGATGGCGTGGGCAGCGTTTCCCAACGAGTTCTCCGGCGCACACGCACCGATACCCTCATCGTGAAAGAGCCTGACGCCTTCCAGGACGGCGCGGGGCGAAGTATCGTTGTGGCGCTGGACGGGAGCCAGGAGGCCTTCGGCGCTTTGCAGGCGGCGCTGGCCTTGGGCAAGGCTTTCGGCCGCCCCGTTGAAGCGGTCGCAGCCTACGATCCCTACTTCCACTACGTCGTGTTCCACAGCATGGTGGAGGTCCTGTCAGCGGAGGCGGCGCGCGTATTCCGTTTCAAGGAGCAGGAGCAGCTCCACGAGGAGATCATCGACAACGGCCTCGCTCGCCTCTACCAGACGCACCTAGAGGTGGCACAGCGCGTGGCCGAGGGCATGGGCGTCCGTCTCACCACGACGTTGCTCGCCGGCCGCGCCGCCGATGAGATTGTGGGCTACACCGAGATGACGAACCCTTGGCTGCTCTTGTTGGGGCGCATCGGTGTCCATAGCCAGGAAGAGATGGACATCGGCAGCGTAACCGAGCATCTGCTGCGCTACGTGCCCTGCAACCTCTTGGTCGCCAGTCGGCGGTACAGCCCGCCGCTGGAGGTATGGGGGCGTTCGTCCGTGCGCTGGAGCGAGGAGGCAGAGAAGCTCCTTGGGCGCGCCCCTGAGGAATACCGGGGCACTTTGCGCCTGCTCGTCCACCGGCTGGCCCTCGAGCAAGGCCATAGCGTCGTCACGGCCGGGCTCGTCGGCGATGCCCTGGCCATCCTTCGCCCTCCCCCGGAAGAGGTCCAGCGCATGAATGAGGCAGCCGCCTCCGTTGCTGTGGAGGTCCTTCGCCGTGAGGGCAGCACGGTCTTCCTCTGTCCGCGCTGCGCCCACGCTGTGCGGCGATCCAGGCCGGTAACGTGCCCTGTGTGTCAAACAGATGGCGAGAGCTTCCTGACTGTCGAGCCAGAGGCCCTCGAAGCGGCCGCCCGCGCTGAGGGCGGTGTGGAGGAGGCATCCGCTTTTGACGGAAGAGCCATCCGCTGGTCCCGAGCTGCGCTGGCGGCCCTGCGACGGATCGAGGACTCGTACCCGCGCAACCGAGCCCGCCTCCTCGTCGAGAAGGCGGCGCGCCTTGCCAAGGCGCCAGTTATCACACTGGAGTTCGCATTAGCCCACTTGCCCGAGCGGTTCCCATCCAAGGGTGCGGGCGCAGTGCCTGCGCCTACTCGGCCAGCAAGCGAGGATAGGAAATGACAACCATCCTCCGACTGGAGAGGCCAGATGTTGCGCTAGTCGTGCTCTACCTGGCGGCCGCGCTGCCGCTCCAGTTCTGGGCGTACCTCGTATCGCCTTTCATCTGGATGAACTATGGACCCCCGCTCTGGCCCAACTTCGTCGCCTATGCTGCAGTTGCTCCGTACGTCGGCTACCTCCTTTGGCGACGGAGCCCCCGGGCTCGCTTCGCTGCCTACACATTCCTCACCTTCGATGTGCTGCGCTCGACGCGGCTCGCCCACTGGCTTCCTCTTGTCCTCGATGTCATCATCATCCTCTATCTCCAAACGCCCGAGATGCGACGCCTCTACCCCTCTGCGTGGAGACGCTGGGGCGCAGTGATACTACGCTGGGCCCCGCGGTAAGGGAGCTTCATGGACTACTTCCCGCGCATCGTCTCCTGGAACGTTACCGGCGCCTGCCACCTGCGCTGTCCCCATTGCTATTTGGACGCGCGTCGCCGTTGGCCCGGCGAGCTCACGACCGAGGAGGCGCTGAGGCTCATCGAAGAGATGGCGGAGGCCGGGACAGAGCTGCTCATCCTCACCGGCGGAGAACCCCTCCTGCGGAAAGACCTGCCGGTCTTGGCCTCACACGCCGCAAGCAAAGGCATCGCGCCGGTCCTTGGCACCACGGGGACCCTGATCGACCGGCACAAGGCCAAGATGCTCAAGGAGAGTGGAGTCGCAGCGGCTGGCATCAGCATCGACTCCATCGTTCCAGCAAAGCATGACGCCTTCCGCGGCATACCCGGGTCGTGGCACCGCGCGGTCGCTGGCATCGAGGCCTGCCGGGCAGAGGGGCTCGAAGTGCTCGTCCACACGACCGCATTGAAGATGAACCAGGAAGAGGTCCCGCGCCTGGTAGCCTTCGCAAACGAGCACGGCGCCCGGGCGTTTCATCTGTTCTTCCTGGTGTGTACGGGACGAGGGGAGCAGCTCACAGATCTCTCCCCGCACGAGTACGAGCAGATGCTCAACTTCGTCCTGGACGCCCAGGATCGCTACCCTGAGATGATGGTGCGGGCCCGCTGCGCGCCCTACATTGGCAGGCTCGCAGTGGAACGGGAAGCGCCGATCATGGGCAGCGCTGGGTGCCTGGCAGGCACCAGCTACTGCCGCATCGCGCCAAACGGCGATGTCACCGCATGTCCTTATCTTCCCACCGTAGCTGGCAACGTTCGGTCGAGCAGCTTCCAGGAGATCTGGAGATCATCGCCCGTCCTGAGCCGTTTCAGGAGGCCCCAACTACAGTTGGGAGGCAAATGTGGCGGGTGCCCGCTCAGCCAGGGCGACGAGCCCATTTGCGTGGGGTGCCGCGCTCGGGCCTATGCGCTTGTGGGGGACGACATCGCTGCCGACCCCTGGTGCCTCTATGAGCCGAACCAGGAACGAGCGGTGGCTGTCAACGTCCCTGCTGCAGCAAACTCGAGCTCGCAGGCCGGTGTACCTTGGACAGAAGAGGCCGAGGAGCGGTTGCGCCGGGTTCCCTTCTTCATCCGTGGCAGGGTGCGGCAATCGGCGGAAGCGTACGTCCGCCAGCACGGTCTTCTACTGGTGACGCCAGAGGTGCTCATACTGCTCAGGCAAAGAGTTTACGGAGACAGCTCCCCGGCAGAGGCGCACACTCTAGCCGGGCGCGTACCTAGGAGCCTGGATGGTGGGGAGACCCCTTCGAACCGAAGAGACGGGCGCGGTCAAAAACCGCGCGCTGACTGAGGAGGATTTCACTTGAGCGACAAGGCGATCATCGTGAACGGGCGCCTCGTCCACCGGCGCGCCTCGGTGCGGAAACAAGGGATCCGGACGAGCCTGGGTCTCGTGCTTGGTGAAGACGTGGCGGTTCTTGTCAAAGACGGCGGCGTAGCTGAACGGGTCTCATTGGTGGAGCTACCGTCGGTCTTCCTCCAGTGGCAGCTTGCGTCCCGGGGCGTTCTTTTCATGCAGCACATGGCCCAAGGGGACCGCGTAGCGCGGTTTCAGGCACACCTCCCCGTGCTCGTGACCGTCTCCACCGACGGGGCCTTCCCCTTCCACACGGCCAACAAGGGCACCGGCCTGCTGCCGCAAGAGCAGCATCTGGCACGGGATACCGCAGGACTTCGCAGCCTCCTCGAGCAGAGCCGCCAGAGGGGGTGGCGTGAAAGCCTGCGAGAGCGCGTAGCGTTCATGTCGACGCTCTACGCGGACCCGGACCACTGGGACCCTCGCTGTCTCGGCTCTTTGGAGATCTTCCAGGGCACGAGCTACCGCAACATCCAGGGGGATCCTCGGGTGACGCTTCACTACACAGGGACACCGCCCGACTATCCGAGCTTCCAGGTGAACGCCCTGGCCCAGGTCATCGGACCCGAGAGCCCTCATTACGAGTACCTCTACTGGGCACGACAGCTCTTCGAGTACGACTCCTTCCACATCCAGCAGCCCGCCTACCCCGCAGGGTACCTATTTTGGCCGTGCGAGGTGTTCGACAAGTCCCCAAGTGGGCAGGCAGGACAACGGATCGCCTAAGGCGATCTATGACTGTGTCGACAGAGCCACATCTAAGAGCTGGCGCTTCTGAGCGTAGGTTCGCTGTTACTCCGCATCCAAAGTATTACACCCGTCTGAACGATCCTTCGCAGCGGCAGCGATGCACTTCAAAAGAGGGGCAGCGATGACGAGAAAGGCAATCAGTCCTGCAGTCGCCGAAGGTCAAGCTGAGACAAGGCCGCCTGTCCTTTCTTTCATTGGCCCCTCTGGTTCTGGCAAGACCACCATGCTGGAGCGCCTTGTCCCGATCCTGAAAGAGCTCGGCCACCGCGTGGCAATCATTAAGCACGTCCATCATAAGGGCTTCGAGCTGGACACGCCCGGCAAGGACAGCTACCGCCTCACTCAAGCAGGCGCTGACATCGTCCTGCTTTCCTCGCCGGAGCGGATCGCCCTCCTCGAAGAGACTCCGCGTGAATGGGACCTCCCTCAGCTCCTCACGTTGGTCCACAATCGCGCCGACCTCGTGCTAACGGAGGGCTATCGGGGACGCGATGCCCCCCAAATAGCCGTAGGGGGACTGCCGCCTGATGTTGAAGATCCCTTAGCGGCAGGCATCGTGGCGATCATCAGCGACGCTCCCCTATCCAGTCCGCTGCCCCGCTTCGGATTCGGTGAGGCCGAGGCTCTAGCCCGCTGGCTGGGGCGGTTCTGTGACCTCACGGCAAACGACGACAGAGCCCAGTAATGCGTCCCTTAGACGAGCTGCTGGAGCGAGCGGCCGTGCTGCACGGTCATCTTTGTCCGGGCCAGCCCTTGGGCGTGCGCATGGCTATCGTCGGCTGCCGCGAGCTTGGTATCGAGGACCCGGAGAGCGCCAAGCGCCTCGTCGTTTACGTCGAGATTGATCGCTGCGCCTCCGACGCCATTCAGGCGGCCACCGGTTGCCAACTAGGTCGACGAACGCTGAAGCATATCGACTACGGGAAGATGGCCGCCACCTTTCTGGATACGAAGACGGGCCGCGCCGTTCGCGTGGTCGCCTTGGAAGAGTCGCGAGAGCAGGCCTGGGCCTACGCCCCCGAAGCGCACGACAAAGATGAAGCGCAACGATTGGCTTACGCACGCATGCCCGATCAGGCGCTGTTCAGCGTGCGCGACGTGCGGCTGACGCCCCCGGTCGAGGATCTCCCCGGCCATCCTCGTGGACGCGTCCGCTGCGCCCTCTGCGGTGAAGGGATCAATGACGGCCGGCAGGTGGAGCGCGACGGGGAAGCCCTCTGCCGTGCCTGCGCGTTTGGCGCCTACTACAAGGAGGTCACCGCGTGACTTCCTTAGAACCGTTTAGCGGCGTAGTGCTAGCTGGAGGGCGCAGCCGGCGCATGAGCGGCCTCGATAAGCGCTGGGAGATGGTGGAGGGAAAACCTCTGCTGCAGCACGCAATATCCGCCCTGCTCCCTTGGTGCCGGGAAGTTCTGGTCGTCGCTGGCCAAGGCGAGCCGCTAGTGTTCCCCGAGGAGCACATTCGGATGGTGAACGATCGAATCCCGGCTGGGCCGCTCGGCGGTCTTGAGGCAGGGCTGCGCGCTATGCGATCGCGCCATGCTGTTGTTGTGGCCTGTGACATGCCCTTTCTCGATGGCGCGCTTTTGCAGTTTCTCGGCAGCCTGTGCGACGGGTTCGACGCTGTCGTCCCTGTTTGGGAGCAGCGCCCTCAGCCCCTGCACGCCGTGTACGGGGCAAGCTGCCTACCGGTTCTTGACGGGCTGCTCGACAGCGGCGTGGTGCCCGCGCTCAGAGACTTGCTGGACCGGCTCCACGTCCGCTTCGTTACGGCCAGCGAGCTGACGTGGTTTCCTGACTGGACACGCTCGTTTATGAACATCAATACCCCAGCCGATCTCGCCGCGGCTCGCGCTCGGCCTTAGAACGCCACGAAGCGCGTAGAGGCAATTTATCTCTTCTCAAGAATCTCCCCTGACCTTGGTGGTGCCTCCTCCAGAAACCACACCTTTGAGTCGCCTTACGCCCTCCTTTGTCGAAACCAGCACTTCGAGGCGTACATCCTGGCCTGCCCCCATTCTCTGGTCCACTCATAATGAGAGTCCGACCGGTCTGGCCATTGCGAGTTGCACCGATAGGTTCTGCCGGAACTGCTCTGGGGTGAGGTTCCCGAGAGAGCTGTGGGGGCGGGTCTGATTGTAGTCGATCCGCCAGGCATCGACGATATGCCGAGCGTCTGCCAGGCTCAGGAACCAGTGCTCGTTGAGGCACTCGTCTCGCAGGCGGCTGTTGAAGCTCTCGACGAAGGCGTTTTGAACGGGCTTCCCCGGGTCGATAAAACGCAGCCTTACCCCGCGCTGGTACGCCCATTGGTCCAGCGCTCGGCTCGTCAGCTCCGGCCCGTTGTCCATCAGGATCTCTTCAGGGGCTCCTCGCTTCGTCACGAGGCGGTCCAGTGCCTGCGCCACACGCGTCCCCGGCAGTGACGTGTCCACCTCGATGGCCAACGCCTCCCGGGTGAAGGTGTCGATGATGCAGAGCAGCCGTATGCGCCGTCCCCAGGCTAGCGCGTCGCTCACGAAGTCGAGGCTCCAGCGCTGGTTGGGGCCCTGGGGGACGGCGACCGGAAGCCTGGCCTCTCTGGCTACCTTCTTGCGCCCTCGTCGGCGCACGGCGAGCCCCTCTTCCCGATAGAGCCGGTACAGCCGCTTGTGGTTCACTCTTGTCCCCTCCCTGCGCAACAGCACGTGGAGCCGCCTGTACCCGAACCGTCGCCGCTGGCCCGCCAGCTGCCGCAGCCGCTCCCGCAGTGCCCCGTCTGCTGCCCTCCGGCTCCCGTAGCGAACACCGGAACGACTGAGGCCCAGTATCCTGCAGGCGTGACGCTCGGACATCGCCCACCGCTCCCCCAGGTAACACACGGTCTGTTTTCGGGCGGCGGGCTTCAGAAGTTTTTTGCGAGCACGTCCCGCAGCGCCTGGACATCCAGGGCCTGCTCCGCCACCAGCCGCTTGAGCCGGGCGTTCTCCTCCTCCAGCACCCGCAGCCTGCGGGCCTCGTTCACCGCCAGCCCGCCGTACTTTCGCTTCCAGCGGTACAGCGTCTGCTCGCTGACACCCAGGCGCCGACAGAGTTCGCCTGTCGCCGCCCCCGCTTCGTGTTCCCTGAGCGTGGCGATGATCTGCTCCTCTTTGAACCTGCTCTTGCGCATGAGCCCTCCTTTCCGCTTATCCTACCGGAGGACTCTCATAATTGCTGGACCAGTTTTCGGGGGGCACGCCAGGCCGAGCCTGCCTTCCTGACATCGCTATGCGCTATAATTCATCGTGCTCGCGGGTGTAGCTCAGTGGCAGAGCGCCTGCTTCCCAAGCAGGATGTCGTGGGTTCGAATCCCATCACCCGCTCCAGCCAAGAAGCTACGCACGGATGGACACGATAACGGGTGACCATC
>Ga0209342_10001969_pt1 | contig 22467 bp, 20 predicted proteins | sample RifCSP16_2_FD_184023 | JGI IMG/M metagenome (GOLD analysis project Ga0209342, IMG submission 184023) | Soil microbial communities from Rifle, Colorado - Rifle CSP2_sed 16_2 (SPAdes) (version 2) | ecosystem: Environmental > Terrestrial > Deep subsurface > Rock core/Sediment | place: Rifle... | reverse complement strand
TGAAATTCTCAGGGTACCGGCGATTTCCTTCAAGGGCATATCGTTGTAGTGTCGCAACACAAAAATTGAACGTTCACGGGGCGAAAGGTTCTTGAGTGCCTTTTCGATATGCATTTGAGTCATGCTGGATTCCGCAGAGCGTTCAGGGTTGTGCGAGGCGTGCTCCTGGAACATCGCGGGGGACTGAGCGTTGTCGTCGAAGTCTGCCTGTGGTTTCATAGTTGAAAAGGATTTCCGTGATCGATGATCGTAGCAAGCGTTGATTGCGATGCGATGTAACCACGTGCTCAGTTTCGCGTCTCCCCGAAACTGTGCAAGTGACCGATGTGCTTTCAAAAACACCTCCTGGCAGACATCTTCGGCATCATGGCGGTTCCCGGTCATATCGTAGGCGATCCTGTACATCGTTACTTTGTAGCGATCCACAATCTGACGAAAGGCATCAATGCTTCCCTGCCTGACACGTTCGACCAGGATTTGGTCTTCGAGCGTCGCTTCCACTGTGCTATGATGTGTTCTGGAGGATGTCATTTCAGATGGAAGACGCCACTCTTGCCTCTTGAAAAGGCCATTTCGCAAGCGCTTGCTCCGGTGGTCACAGTATCAGACGGGATGATCCCGTGAAAGGTTTGCATGAAATTGGGGAGGAATACAGCCAGAAGCAATCATGGGAAAGAGAAAGGAGCACCCGTGCGAAGCGGCATGCAGGCGCACGGGACGCAGAAATGGAAAGTCCCGCCGGGGCGGGACTTCCTTTGTGCTACCAATTCAGTACACTCGAACGAATGCTATAATGAGAACCAGTAGTTGAACTTCAGCATGAGAATATTGTCCGCACTCCCTTCGAAGAGTTGATCGAACGATCGGCCAAAACGGAACCGCCCATCATTCAGATATCCTGAACTGCTCCGTGTCCACACCAGGTACAGGGTAGATCCGGGCCGATATTCCCATCGGAGAACGGCATTTCCCCTGATTGAGGTGAAATTGAAATCAGGATTGGCAAACGTGATCGGTGCGGCAGTTCCCGAGCCATCGGGGTCGGCTTGGTACTCCGTAAGGTTTCCTTCGGCGTCGCGAATTTCGGCAAGCGTGGAGCCCTCATCTCCGTACCGCATGAAATCGTAGGTTCTCGGCTTCTTGAATTCCTTGAAATCGTGAAAGTCACCTGCAGAGATGAGCGGTTGCATGAAGAGCTGCAGGCTCAGTTGCGGGGTGAAGGTCCAGTTGACTCTGAGACTGGCACCCACCGTCGTTTGGTCAAGCACGGCAAATGCATAACGCTTCCCGTAGGTTGCTGTGGCAAGGGGGTCATCAAACGCCCCAACATACTGGGTCGCTGACCTGTCGCGATTGAAATAAGGCCCTGCACTGATCGAAACATTGGGCGACGGCTTCCACTCAATGCTCGCGTCGATCCCCCAGCTCGGTTCGTTCGTGCGGGAGTACGAGAAGACCGAAAGAGAGACGACCACGTCTTTTCGGCTGTCGGTTTCGAGTCCGCCGAAGAATTCTCTGCCGGGCAGCGTGAGCATGAGGGGTCCACCGCGGGTATTCCTGTTGCTGATGGTGAAGGGATTATAGGCCATTCCCCAGTACAGAAAATAGTAGTTGGTGAACTGGTAGTTCCCATTCGTCCAGTAGCCGTGCCAGATCTTGTTTCCCTCAAAATCATAGTTGCCGAATGTGGCCGCCTGAATTCTCACTTGCCGATAGTAGTCCGTAGGAGTTGACCACCGATATCCCGCAGCGACATGGTAGTTGATCACATCGGTGCGCCAGATGAAGCCAAGGTCGTTCGAATCAAATCGGGGATCGATGACGCCCACAGCTGCATTGAGGAATACCTCTCCCTTCTGCTTGTTGAGCGCAATGCGTCCTGCGAATCCCGTTAACGCCGATGCGGAGCTGTCCACCCGAACATGGGTGGCGTCCGGCCGCTGAAAATAATGCCCCGAACTCTGCTGCAGGGTGGTCATGCGGCCCTGAGAACCGCTTACGTGGGAAACCGCGGCCCAGCCGTTGACAACGTACGCCTTGTCCTCATCCAGGAATGTCCACCCGTCGATTCCGCCCACCAATCCCGTCGAGTTGATCTCATCACGCAGCCGCTGATCGGAGAACATTCGCTGTGTATAGGTTCCCAAGACGCCAAATCCCTGTCGTCCATCGTTGAAGTCGCGTTGAACGCGCCCGATGCCGTAGTAGGTGAGCGGTTCAACTTCCATCCGGCTGCGCTGTCCGCCAGTTTCGATCCGGGCGAACTCACGATTTGTCACCGCATGGATTGTCCCCATCTTCCAGTCGTCAAAAACCCGTCCAGTGAGTTTGCCGGCGCCCAGAATGTGGGTGCCGAGCGGAAGGTCGGCGTAATCGTACCCCGGGAGGCTCCCCTGGGGTGAACGTCCGATCCTCCGACTGTAAAAGAGGTTGGGATTGGACCAATTGAAACTCCAGTTGCTGCTCGAACCGCCGTACCCGAACTCGAACACATTTGCGCCCTCAATGAAGAAGGGCCGTTTTTCCTGGAAATATGTTTCGACATCGCTGAGATTCACGACAGCAGGATCGACTTCCACCTGTCCGAAATCTGGATTTGCCGTTGCATCGAGCGTCAGATTGCTTGATAGTCCCACTTTCAAGTCGGCACCCAACCCAGGCAGAATTCTCGAACCGTCATTGAACGGATCTCCGGGCTGGCTTTGAAGATACTCTGCACGCGTGTTGAGGTAAGGAACTAATTCCACCTGCCGGGTCGGGGCAATTGAACTAATCCCCACAAGGTCGGCAAAACGGGACACGAAGCCGCTCTCATCACGCGGAGTGAACACGACGTAGTCAAACTCATTCTTGCGGCCGATCGACCGGCGGAAGTTGACTCCCCATGTGTAGGTACCCTGTTCGTGGAATCGCAACTGAGAGAAGGGAATCCTCATTTCCACCGTCCATCCTCTCTCATCGATCGCCGCCGTCCCCTCCCACACGCCATCCCACGAGTTATCATCCCAATCATCGTTCATCATTGTCCCATCCCACATCGTTCCAGCTGCGCTCAGTCCAAAGTAGTACCCGGTTCGTCCATCATGATAAGGATCAACATAAAAGACAAACCAGTCGGCCGTGATGCTTGCGTCACGACGCCCCAGGACGCGCATGATCGAGTCCGGTGAAGAGTCATACAATCTCGCCGCCACATACAACGCAGCATCATCATAGGCAATCCATGCTTCTGTTCGTTCCGTCGGTTGTTCTCCCTGGTTCGGATCGCGCTGGACAAACTGCGTGAATCCGGGACCTTGCCATGCGGCCTCGGAAAGTACGCCGTCGAGCTTGATCAATTCAGTGGAATGTTGGGCGTAAAGTGTTTGCTTGGCCGTTTGAGCACTCGTCACTGCCAAGCAACAACACAACGTTCCGATGAGGCACCAACAAGCTCTACCCATGCCCGTTTTCCTCCATACAATGTGATGATGTGACCTGAATGATTCAGGCGGCGTTCGATCAGAATTCGGAAAGACTGTTAGTAGGACTGGCAGACAGGGAGAAAGGTTGTCTCCGTTCGTCACATCGAGTTGCACCAATTTTTCCGCCGAATTCTTTCCTCTTTTGGTTTTTTTCCCTATACTGAAACTATGAAATGTGCCGGAAGGCAGCCGCAGTGCATGAGATAGCCGATATAGCAATAGATCCAACCATTCCCTCGTTGAGATTCCGATGCGACGTGAAACGTTGCAAAGGAGCGTGCTGTACGATTCCAGGGGGGCGGGGAGCCCCGTTGCTTGAGACCGAAATCGAAGAGCTTGAGAAGGCTCTCCCTGTTGTGAAGCGCTATCTCAGTCCCGAGCATCTTGAGGCCATCTCCCGGCAGGGATTTTTTGAAGGTTCCCCGGGGAATTATTTCACCACCTGCGTCGATCGGGAGGCCTGCGTTTTCGTGATCAAGGAGGAAGGAATCGCCAAGTGCGCCCTGGAGCACGCTTTTCTTCGCGGGGAGACTTTGTGGCGGAAGCCCCTTTCCTGCCATCTTTTTCCCATTCGCATCGATCGGGGCCAGCAAGAACGGATCCGGTTTGAGTATCTCGCGGATTGCGAGCCCGCCTATGACCATGGCGCAACCGCCGGCACGTATTTGTCTGATTTTGCCGGCGAGGCACTCACACGAGCGTACGGGAAAGAATGGGTTCAGCAGTTTACCGACCTCTGCTATCGGCTGAGGACAGACGGCGAGCCGTCGGGAGAGGATGAGTGACCACCCTCAATCTCACACAGCAGCTTCGCCTCGGCCTTAAGCTCACACCTCAACAGGTCCAGTATCTCAAACTCCTCCAGCTTCCCAACCTTGCCCTCGAGCAGCGCATCAAGATGGAGCTTGAGATCAATCCCATGTTGGAGTTGGAAGAAGACCTTGAACCCGCGCTTGAGGAAAATTCCCCGGAGGATGAGGTTCAGGCAGAGAGCAAATCAGACGACGTCCAGGAAGAAGGGTACACGATCGAGGATTATATCAATGACGATCTTGAAGGGCACAAGAGCCCTGAAGCAAAGTACTCTTCGAACGGAGACGAGGACTTTGAGTCACCGCTTCCTTCCGCCCCTCCTCTTTCAGAAAAGCTGCTTGCCCAGTTCCGCATGCAGGAAGTTGACGATCTTGACATCCTCCTGGCGGAAGAGATCATTGGAAACGTCGACGAGGACGGGTATTTGCGCCGGGAGCTGCACCTCATTGTACAGGACCTCAATCTGAGTTTTGGGCTGGAAATAACGGACCAGAAGGCTGAAGAAGTTCTCCGCCGCGTACAGCAGCTCGACCCACCCGGTATCGCGGCCCGGTCCCTCCAGGAATGTCTCGTCGCTCAGGTCAGGTCTCAGGTGCATGATCACGCTCTTCGTGAACTTGCGCTCAAGATCCTCGAGCATCATTTCGAAGACCTCAAGCTCAAACGATATGACGCGCTCGGCGAGAACCTGGGGATTGGGATGGAAACGCTCAAGAAAGTGGTGGAGGTTATTCAACACCTCAGTCCGAAACCGGGTGAGGGGGAATTCACGGCTCAGGAAAACTACGTTACTCCTGATTTTATTGTGGAAAAAGAAGACGGAGACTTCCTCATCAGCCTCAATGACCGCACGATTCCGACCCTCCGGCTGAACAGAGCTTACCGCGACCTCATCGCTCCGAAGGGGAAAAAGGCGTCCAAGGAGACCAAGGACTTCATCAAGCAGAAGTTTGAAGCCGCAAAGTGGTTCATTGCGTCCATCCACCAGAGGCGTGAAACGCTGCTGAAGGTCATGCGGGTCATTGTTGACCGCCAGCGGCAATGGTTTGAAGAGGGAGAGATCCTGAAGCCAATGATCTACAAAGATGTGGCAGAAGTCGTCGGCGTGGACATTTCCACCATCAGCCGCGTGGTCAACAGCAAGTATGTTCAGACGGAATTCGGCGTTTTTTCTCTGAAGCGATTTTTCACGTCCGCGATCGAGACGGAAAACGGCGAGGATCTGTCGAATCTGACCGTGAAGAACAAGGTCAAGGACATCATAGAGGTGGAAGACCCACAGTCGCCCCTGAACGATGACAAGATTGCAGAACTCCTTCAGAAAGAAGGGATCAAGCTTGCAAGAAGAACGGTGGCCAAATACCGCGAACAGCTGGGCCTCCCCATTGCACGACTCCGAAAGAAAATCTGACATGGACATGACGCAAACGCATGCAACGACCATCATCGGTCTCCGAAGGGACGGCAAGGCCGCTCTTGGGGGAGACGGCCAGGTCACGCTCGGCACGACCATCATGAAGCACCACTCGAACAAGATCCGTAGGGTCTATAACGATTCCGTTCTCGTGGGATTTGCGGGGGCGGCGGCAGATGCATTCAGCCTCCTGGACCGGTTTGAAGAACAACTGGAAAAGCACCAGGGTCAATTGGTCCGCTCTGCCGTTGAACTTGCGAAATTGTGGCGAACAGACAAGTATCTGCGGCAACTCGAGGCAATGTTGGCAGTCGTAGACAAGGAACATGCCCTCATCATTTCCGGGAACGGTGACGTGATCGAACCTGATGATGGCATTGTGGCGGTCGGATCGGGCGGAATGTATGCCCTTTCGGCCGCGCGCATGCTCGTGAAGCACACTTCGCATTCCGCCAAGGAAATTGTGCACGAATCCCTGGACGTTGCCGCGGATATCTGCGTGTACACAAACAAGAACATCCACATCGAAGAACTCTGAGCCATCATCCTTTGACACAACCACGGAAACTCCCGCCCCGCGAGCTGACCCCCCGGCAAATCGTCAAGCAGCTTGATGATTACATTATAGGCCAGCACAATGCAAAACGCTCCGTAGCGATCGCGCTGCGCAACCGATGGCGCCGCCTACAGGTTCCTGAAGGCCTCCGCGAAGAGATCATGCCGAACAACATCATCCTGATCGGACCGACGGGTGTTGGAAAGACCGAGATTGCGCGCCGATTGGCCAAGCTCGCCAATGCCCCGTTTCTGAAGGTTGAGGCCTCGAAATTCACCGAAGTGGGATACGTTGGACGCGACGTGGAATCGATGATCCGGGATTTGATGGAAATCTCCGTGAGCATGGTCAAAGCCGAACAGGCAGCAGAAGTGCAGGACCGCGCAAGAATCATGGCCGAGGAACGTATTCTGGACATTCTGGTCCCCCCCATGCGACGCGGGCAGCGCACACCCTCCCCCGAGGTTCAGAACGAAATCGAGGAAGAGGGCCAGGCGCGGCTTCGATTCCGCGAAAAACTCAAGAATGGCGAGTTGAACGACCGGATCATCGAGGTCGACATTCCCGCCGCTCAGATCCCTCTCATGCAGGTGATGGGCCCCGTCAGCCTGGAAGAGATGGGTATCAACATGCAGGAGATGTTTGGGAACATTTTGCCCAAGAAAAGCAAGATTCGAAAGATGTCGGTCCGGGAAGCGCGGGAAGTCCTGACACAGGAAGAGGCCGCCAAGCTCATCGATATGGAAAAGGTTGCCAAGGAGGCGCTGACGAGAATTGAAAACTCAGGGATCGTGTTTATCGATGAAATCGACAAGATCGCCAGCAGCAGAGGTCAGACCTCGGGGCCGGATGTTTCAAGAGAGGGGGTTCAGCGTGATTTGCTGCCAATTGTTGAAGGATCCAATGTGACCACGAAGTACGGAATGGTTCGAACCGATCACATCCTTTTCATTGCGTCGGGGGCATTTCACATGACGAAGCCGTCAGATCTGATACCCGAACTCCAGGGGCGATTTCCGATTCGCGTCGAGCTTCAAAGCCTGACCGAGGATGATTTTGTCAAGATCCTCACTCTTCCGAACAACGCACTGCTGAAACAGTACGCGGCTCTGCTGGAAACCGAGGGAGTGTTCCTGGAATTTCAAGCCGACGCCGTCAGCGAGATTGCGAGGATCGCCTTCGAGGTCAATGAACAGGTTGAGAACATCGGCGCCCGGAGACTGCACACGATTCTCACAACCCTGCTGGAAGAACTTCTGTTCGACACGCCTGACGAGATCAAATCGAGGAAAGTGGTCGTAATGAAGGAAATGGTTGAAGAAAAGCTGAAGGCGATTGTGAAAAACCGGGATCTCAGCCGCTACATCCTCTGACCTGACAGCCCAAATCCCCCTTAATCCCCCTTTTACAAAGGAGGAGCCGAATCAAGAGATCATTCCACGAATATTCTCTGCCTCCCCTCTCTAGTGAACCTTTTCTCCTTTATTCGGAGGCTGGAATCCAAAACCCTGACCTCCGGTTACTTCTCCGGCGATCTTGATCTCCCCGAACTTCTTTTCAAACTTCTCAATGTTATCCTGAAGCGCATTGAGCAGCATCTTGGTGTGCGGCGGCGTCATGATGATGCGCGCGTGGACTTTGGCTTTTGGAACGCCAGGCAGCACGCGAGTGAAGTCAATGACAAATTCGGCCGGCGAGTGGGTGATGATCGCCAGATTTGAATAAATTCCTTCCGCTTCCTTCTCCCCCAACTCGATGTTGATTTGTTGTTGCTGGACCTGGTCTGCCATGGCGTGTTCCTTCATCCGAGACCAAAATGCCCATCGATGGCGATGGGCATTCGGGATTGAGAGTATGGTTTGAGTTACTTATTCGATCGAAGCTTGTCGGCCTGGTCGAATGCCTTAATGGCCTTTTCCTGCATGCCGAGCTGTGCGTAGATGGTTCCCAGAGTCTCCCAAACCAGGACATCTTCCGGCTTTTCCTGGGAGACCCTTTCGATATACGGGAGTGCTTCTTTGAATTTCTCTTTGTGTTCCTGCGTTGCTTCCCCCTTCTCATCTGAAGCCCGCATGATCTCAACGCCCCAGTTGTAGTATGTCGCTCCCAGGTCAAACAACGCGTCGCTGTAGTTCGGATCAAGCTGGTAGGCTCTTTGAAACTCCGCCACTGCAGCTTTGTAGTCGGTTGCGCTGCGGTACAGGACGCCGAGAATGTAATGGTTGACCTTATTGTCAGGATTGGCCCTGGTCACCTGCTCATATTCGCCAATCGCTTCCTTGATCCTGTCAGACTGTACATACGCCTGCAAGAGGATATTCAGAACTTCAATGTCATCCGCCAGCACGGACTTCCCCTGTTGCAGCAGAGAAATAGCGTCGTTGTATTGACGCATAGCGAGCAGATGCTTTGACGAATCGATTGCGGGCTTATATGGCGGAGAAAAAGTCTTTGACACTACCTTATTGTTGTCCATTTCAAGAGTCAAATTGTATCGCGTGTACACCAGGGTTTCCTTCTTCGTTCCCCTTGCACCTCTTCGGATATTGTCGGGTGCCCCAAGGGCCGCTATGACGTCACTTCTCACGCTGTTTCTTCTGACCCCTGCCAGGTTTCGGACAGCCTTGAGGTTATCGGCATTCTCCGTCTCAAACGCAGTCTTATACCTGTCCCCAAGAAAGATATAGATCCGGGCTGTTCGCTTCAGAGATTCCGAATCCTTCCCCTTTTCCCATGCTGTTCCAAAAGCCTTGAGGGCTCCCTCATACTCCCCTTTGTTATTATAGGCGTACCCCAGATAACGGTAAGTCAATGATGTATCCGGACTTGCCGCGGCTGCTTTGTTGAACTCCTCGATTGCCTCGTCGAAGTAGATGGTCGATTCGGGAGTTGCACGTTCCAACGCTCTCACGCCGGAGTTGAGATGAATGCCCCATCGGTTGAATTTGACATTTCGAATATCAGTGGCGTGTTTGTCAGACAGTTGCAGCGCACTGTCGAACGCTTCATTCATCCGAACATATTCCTGGTCTTCGGAACAGAGCGCCCCAAGGAGGTACCAGGCTTCATCATTTCCGGGATTCTTCTGGACTTCGATTTCCAACAGGCGCTTTGCCTCCTTGTAGTTCTTCTGAGTCATCTTCAGCTTTGCCCCGGTGAACTCTGAGGATGCGCACTGGAATCCCTGCATGAGGACGAGGGCGAGCAGAGTGAAAACGAGAAGAACAACTGCATACGGCTTCATGATTGTTCCTTTGCGATGTGGTATTGGGGACAAGACGAAAAAATATACCAAAACTCGTTCCGATAAGCAAGGTAGGTAAGGCTTCTTTGACTTTCGGTCATTTTTTGATAGATTTCGTATTCACCAACCCGGACCCGCCCGTCATCTGAAAAAAATGAACGACTGCGTTTTCTGCAAGATTATTGCCCGCGAGATTCCCGCCGAGATTCTCTTTGAGAACGAGGACGCCCTTTGCATCCTCGACGTCAATCCTATTCACTTCGGCCATTCGCTGGTGATTCCGAAACACCACTGCAGGGATTTTCTTGAGGTTCAGTCCTCCGCATTCACCGGACTGCTGAAGGCCGCTCACACGGTTGCGCAGGCAACAGTGGAAAGCCTGCAGCTTGACGGCTTCAACATCTTCTCCAACAACGGGCGCATTGCCGGACAATCCGTCTTCCATTTCCATCTCCATATCACTCCCCGTTATCAGAACGATAACATACGGTTCCTGCTCAAGCTCAAGAAATACCGCAACGGTGAAATGGCAGATTATGGAAAGAGGATCCGCATGTCAATCCACCAGCATTCCTGAGACAAGGAGATCGTCCGAAATGGCACATTACGTAAAACTCACACCCCCGTCAGAGGGACAATCCATAACGTTTTCCAATAACAAGCTCCATGTCCCCGACCATCCCATTATCCCCTTCATTGAAGGAGACGGAACCGGACCCGACATCTGGCGTGCATCCCGGCACGTTTTTGATGCCGCGGTTAAAAAAGCATATGGCGGCAAGAAGAAAATCGTCTGGTTTGAAGTCTACGCGGGAGAAAAAGCCAATACTGTGTACGGACCAAACACCTGGCTTCATGACGATACCCTTGAGGCCATCAAGGCCCACATCGTCGCGATCAAAGGTCCCCTCACGACCCCGGTTGGAGGGGGAGTCCGTTCCATCAATGTCGCACTTCGTCAGATGCTCGATCTCTATGTCTGCCTCCGGCCCATACGGTATTTCGAGGGCGTACCCTCTCCGGTCAAAAAGCCGGAGTTGATCGACATGGTGATCTTCCGGGAAAACACAGAAGACATCTATGCGGGAATCGAATGGAAAGCCGGGACGCCCGAAGCGGAAAAAATCGTTGCATGGCTGCAAAAGGAAATGGGTGTGAAGAAGATCAGATTTCCCCAGACTTCGAGCATTGGAATCAAGCCCGTTTCCGAAGAGGGGAGTACCAGGCTCATCAGGGCAGCGATTCGTTATGCCAATGACAACAAACGTAAGTCTGTTACCTTCGTTCATAAGGGGAATATCATGAAATTCACGGAGGGAGCATTCCGTGATTGGGGATACGAACTGGCGCAGAAAGAATTCGGCGGACAACTTCTCGACGGAGGTCCGTGGGTGAAGCTCCCGAACGGAATGACCGTCAAGGACATGATCGCCGACAATTTCCTTCAGCAAATTCTCACCAGGCCTGCGGAATACGACGTCATTGCCACACTGAACCTGAACGGCGACTACATCTCTGACGCACTGGCTGCCCAGGTCGGAGGTATCGGGATTGCTCCGGGAGGAAATATCAACTATGAGAACGGCTTTGCCGTCTTTGAAGCGACACACGGAACTGCTCCCAAGTATGCGAACCAGGACAAGGTCAATCCCGGATCCGTCATCCTTTCGGGCGAAATGATGCTGAGATACATGGGATGGACTGAGGCGGCAGACCTCATTTTGCGCGGTCTTGAGAAGACCATCACGTCCAAAGTCGTCACGTATGATCTTGCCCGATTGATGGAGGGGGCAAAAGAAGTGAAATGCTCTCAATTCGGAGAAGCGATCGTTCACAACATGTAGGATCAGATTCCCTGCATTGACAAGGCATCCTCGAGGTACCGGGATGCCTTTTTGTTTCCGCCTGTTTATTGAAACACACCCCGTTTTTGCGTATTTTCGATGAAGATTCCCATGAGTTGCGAGCTTGTGCTGGAAATAGTTGGAGCCGCGGTTGCACGTCCCGCCGGCGAAGAGCACGATGAGACGGATCTTCTCACCGAGGAACCGGCCAAAGTCATCCTGTACAACGATGAAACCCACACCTTCGAGGAGGTTATCGGACAGCTCATCAAGGCCCTGGGATGCGACACTCAAAAAGCTGAAGCGATGACATGGGAAGTCCATGCGAAGGGAAAGGCGGTTGTGTTTGACGGGACCATGAACGAATGTCTTCGCGTTTCGGCGGTTTTGGAAGAGATTGCCCTTCATACACAGATTGAAGTTTAGTGTTGAGTCTCACAGTTCTCGGGCCGACTTAGTAAAGGCTCATGAGAGGCGAGACACTCGATTGATACTACGGACACTGATTCTCACAGTCACGGAATGTTGTTGATGACATCGCGGGACATTCGAAATAGCTTTTTGAATTTCTTCAAGGAACGCGGCCATGCCGTGGTTCCCAGCGCTTCGGTCATCCCGCATGGCGATCCCACCCTCCTCTTCACAAATGCCGGAATGAATCAGTTCAAAGATGTATTCCTGGGAACGGGCAAGCGCTCCTATGTCCGCGCCGTGGACACACAGAAATGCATACGGGTCAGCGGGAAACATAATGACCTCGAAGAGGTGGGCCTCGATACGTATCATCACACTTTCTTTGAAATGCTCGGCAATTGGTCATTCGGAGATTATTACAAGAAAGAGGCCATTGCCTGGGCATGGGAACTCCTCACAGGTGTCTGGGGATTGCCCAAGAACAGGTTGTGGGCCACCGTGTACAAAGACGATGAGGAGGCTGAGAGGCTCTGGAAAGAAGTCACTGATATCGACCCCTCGCATGTGCTTCGTTTCGACGAGAAGGACAATTTCTGGGAGATGGGAGAGACGGGACCCTGTGGCCCCTGCTCCGAGATCCACATGGATCACACACCGTCGGGGACAGCGACGGCTTCGATGATCAATGCGGGCACATCAGACGTCGTTGAAATCTGGAATCTTGTGTTTATTCAGTACGACCGGGATCGAGCCGGCACGTTGACTCCCCTTCCTGCAAAGCATGTCGACACCGGAATGGGATTCGAAAGACTCTGCGCCGTACTTCAGAAGAAATCATCGAATTACGACACCGATGTTTTCACTCCGGTCATCGGCGCCATCAGCAGCATGACGGGCAAACCGTACGACGGGAGAATGGACGAATCACTGCCGCATAGTCAAATGGAGCTTGACACGGCCATGCGCGTCGTGGCAGATCATGTCCGAACGCTGACGTTTGCCATCGGAGACGGAGCCATTCCCTCGAATGAAGGGCGCGGGTATGTTCTGCGGCGTATTTTGCGCAGAGCTGCGCGCTTCGGACGGACTCTTGGAATGCATGAACCATTCATCTTCAAACTCGTGCCTACACTCGTGGAACACATGAGCTACATCTTCCCTGAAATTGAAGAGAAGAAGGAGCACATCCAACGAGTGATCAGGGGTGAAGAAGAGGGATTCGGTGCGACCCTGGACCGGGGACTGGAAATTTTTGAACAGGTCGGGGAAGAATTGAAAAAGCAAAAATCAAAAGCGATAAGTGGAGAAGATGCGTTTCGGCTTTATGACACGTTTGGATTTCCTCTCGACCTGACAGAACTGATGGCGAAAGAGCGCAATCTCTCCGTTGATGTGGAGGGCTTTCATCGGTTACTCGAGGAACAGCGGAATCGATCCAGAGAATCAGGCAAAACTTCTTCCGCGGTGGGGGTTCTCACAACCCTGAGAAAAGACGCGGCCCCTTCGGTGTTCATCGGTTATGAACTCCTGGAGAATGAGGCGGTCATCACTGGCGTGTCAAAAGAGTATCTGACGCTCGACAAGACGCCGTTCTATGCAGAATCAGGAGGTCAACTCGGCGACACGGGGAATCTCGTTTTTGGAGGTCAGAAGATACGGATTGTCGATACTGTGAAGGATGGCAGTATCATCGCTCACAAGTTCGAAGGAGAGCTTGGGGACGCCATTGCAAAGGAAGTGATTGCGACAGTGGATAAAGACCGCCGCGTGGCGATCATGCGGAACCATACCGCGACGCACCTCGTCCACGAAGCGCTGCGCCGCGTACTCGGAAATCACCTCCACCAATCGGGATCGCTTGTCGCTCCCGACCATCTCCGGTTCGATTTCAACCATTTTGACAAGGTATCTCCAGAGCAATTGCAGGCCATCGAGGAGATGGTGAATGAAAAGATTGACGAGGGGATTGACGTCATGGCGCTGAATGATCCAGGGGAATGGGTCACCATTGACGAAGCAAGAAAGCGATGGCCAAACGTGAAGATGTTTTTCGGTGAGAAATACGGGGAAAAGGTGCGGGTTGTTGAGATTGATCCCCGATTTTCGGTCGAACTCTGCGGCGGGACACATGTGAGCAACACGAAGGAAATCGGCTTTTTCCGATTTCGTTCAGAGGGAAGCGTTGCCAGCGGTACGCGACGAATCGAGGCGGTAACGGCGGATCATGCACTGGAACTCCTCAAACTCCGAGACAGAGAATTGGGAGATCGGTTGGATTATGCGGTCGGTCAGCTCGAAGAAGTGACGCATTTGCTCGATAAAACGGCGGCCGGTTCTTCGGAGGAAGGGAAAGAGCTGAAGATCATTGAACAATCGATCGGGCGTCTCAGGCAATCGAAGGCCTCTCTTCCGGCTCACTATTCGTCATTCAGTACTGCGTTTCATTCACAGGATGAACACCGGCGGACGACCGAAGACATTGTTCTTCGGCTGGCTGATCTTCGCAGAAACCTTGAAAAAGAGGCCTCCCGAGTCCGGCTTCGGACGCTCAGTTCGTCTATCGAGACGCTGATAGGAAAAAGCACCGCGATCAACGGACTGAAGCTTGTAACTGCTGAGGTTTCTGTGAGTTCGATGGAGGAATTACAGTTATTGGGAGACACTGTTCGTTCCAGACTCGGGAGCGGCGTTGGCGTCCTCGCTTCAGTGGCTGACGGAAGGGTCACGCTGGTGTGTGTTGTCACGGATGACCTTGTGGCAGCCGGGAGGCTCCAAGCCGGAAAAATTGTCGGTGCAGTCGCGAAACTTGTCGGGGGAGGAGGCGGAGGCCGGCCCCACATGGCCACCGCGGGCGGAAAGGATGCATCGCGGCTGCCGGAAGCGCTGGGCGCCGTTGAATCAATTGTCCGGACATTTCTTCACTAGTGAGGATTATTCCTTATGACAACGCATGATCGTCTGTTGTCCGTTCATCAGAAACATGGCGCCGGATACCTGATTCTCATCGATCCCGACAAGATTAATGATGACAACCTCCCTTCATTTGTGCGCAACGCCACGGAGGCGGGTGTCGACGGTTTTCTCGTCGGGGGCAGCCTTGTCATGACGAGCGAATTCGAGAAGCAGATCACGGTCATCAAACGCAATACCACCGTGCCCGTGGTGATCTTCCCGGGCAGTCTCTCACAGGTCTCCGCAGCGGCGGACGCGATTCTCTTCCTCGTCCTGATCAGCGGGCGTAATCCCGAGCATTTGATAGGGAATCAGGTTTTGGCGGCGCCGATCATCAAGCGAATGGGATTAGAGGCCATCTCTACCGGCTATATGCTCATTGGAACCGGAACGATGACCTCCGCCGAATTTGTCAGCAACACCAAGCCCATTCCCCACCACAAAACGGATATTGCCGTTGCCCATGCACTTGCTGCAGAAATAATTGGCATGAAGTGCCTTTATCTTGACGCCGGAAGCGGCGCGGACAATCCTGTTCCCGACGAAATGATACGAGCAGTCAGCAAGGTTTGCGCATTGCCCATCATCGTAGGCGGTGGAATCCGGAAACCCGAGGATGCACGCAGGAAAGTTGACGCGGGAGCGTCTTTTGTTGTCACAGGCACGATTCTGGAGGAACAAGGCCACTCCGGTTTGATACGTCAATTCGCAGAAGCAATTCATTCCACCAAGGTGAAAGCGGCGCCATGAAATCCGATCGCGAACAATTCATCAGAAGTTCTTTGAGGGAGAGTGCCGCCACGAAACAGCGGATCGAGGACGAGCTCCTTCCGCAGATTTCAAAGGCAATCGACCTCATCAAAGCTGCCCTGCAAAACAAGAAGAAGATTCTCCTGTGCGGAAACGGCGGCAGCGCAGCCGACGCTCAACACCTTGCCACGGAATTCGTCATTCGATTGAGCCCGGGCATTCAGCGCCCCGGTCTCCCCGCTATCGCTCTCACAACGGATACGTCCATCCTTACGGCCGGAGCCAACGACCTCGGATACGACAATGTCTTTGCCCGGTCGGTTGACGCTCTCGGCTACGAGGGAGACGTGCTCATTGGGATCAGCACCAGCGGCAATTCTGAGAGCATCAACCAGGCATTTCGCACAGCCCGGAAGAAGAAAATGGTAACGATCGGATTTCTCGGAAAAGATGGCGGGAAATCCAGGGAGTTATCCGATCTCCCCATCATCATCCCGGCACAGGATACGCAGAGAATTCAGGAAGGCCACATCACCGTCGGCCATATCATTTTTCAACAGGTCGAACAGGAACTCTTCGGCTAAGCGTTCCGTCTTCCCAATGGCATCCCACCGCAAAGATGTTCTCATTCCGCTTCTGACCGTCCTGTTCGACATTGTCGCTATTGAAGGGGCCTTTCTTTTTTCTTATTGGCTTCGCTTCTTCTCTCCTTTCACCGATCTTTTCCCCGTGGAACTCGGAGTTCCCCCGCTTGAAGCGTACGTCTACGGCTCGTTCCTCGTCATTCCGGTCTGGCTGTTCCTTTTTCATACAAGAGAAATGTATGCGACCAGGCGCACAATTCACTTCTCTGACGAATTCTTCCCCATCGTACGCGTCGTTGTCATCGGGATGCTTGTTGTGATGGCTGCCGCATTCTTCTATCGGGCATTTTCATTTTCCAGGCTCGTGTTCGGTCTGCTGGCGTTGTCCTCTGTCGCCTTTCTCTCGTTGGGGCGATTCGCGGTTCTCAAGATCGAGCAACAGCGATATCGACTCGGGCATGACATCAAGAAGGTAGTTCTCGTCGGCGCGAACGAGACTGCAAGAAGAATTTTTCAGGCGATAAAAGACCGGCCTTCTCTCGGCTACCACGTTATCGGATATTTTTCAGCTTCATCTCAACAGAAGCTGCGGGTTTCCGGCGCAACCCGGCTCGGGACGATCACTGCAGTACCACACTATCTCAGGAACCATTCGGCGGATCTCGTTTTGCTCGCCCTGCCTCACACGGAACACTCGAAGCTGTTCACGCTCATCCGTGATTGCCAGGGGCTCAACGTGGAAATGATGATGGCACCCGACATGGTCGAGCTCATGACGAGCCGCGTTCGTGTCGAAGAGATCGAGGGAGTCCCGTTCATCCAGGTGCGTGAGGCATCGCTGACAGCCTGGAACCGGATCTTGAAACGATCGTTCGACATCCTCTTCGCCCTCGTCGTGCTTGCTCTCGCGAGCCCCGTGCTTCTGATCCTCATTCTCGTTATCAAAGCCACCTCACGCGGCCCCGCGTTCTTTCTTCAGGAACGGGTCGGCCTTGATGGAGAACTCTTTCGTGTCATGAAGTTCAGGACCATGCGAACCAATGCAGAGAAGGAAACGGGACCGGTGTGGGCTGCAAAGAACGATCCACGGGCAACCGCCTTCGGCCGCATTCTCAGACGCTTCAGCCTCGATGAGCTTCCGCAGTTGTTCAATGTCCTGAGCGGCGAGATGTCCATCGTCGGACCCCGCCCTGAGCGGCCGTATTTTGTCGAGCGGTTCAAAGATCAGATACCGAAGTATCTCGATCGTCATCGCGTCAAGACAGGCATGACCGGATGGGCCCAGGTCAACGGGCTTCGGGGAAATGCCCCGATTGAGGAACGCACCAAATATGACGTCTACTACGTGGAGAACTGGTCGCTTGTCTTCGACGTGAAGATTATCCTCAAGACTTTGCGCGCCGTTCTTTTCGGGAAGGATGCTTATTAGAGATGGTTGCAGTCGTCATTTTCGCACTGCACGGAATCGCGGCCGTGGCCATCTTTGTCAATCGGAAAAAACGAGCCGGACTTGGTGAAGGATTTCTGGCCGTGGGGTTGTTCGGTATCCTGTTTTCGGTCGGGTGGACCATTCTTACCATGGTTACCGGATTTCTTCTTCCGCCCGAGGGACTTGCTGAGTGGTTCGACAGGGATGCCGTGACTCTCACCGCTCTCGCAGCAGTTGAAGCAGGGTTGTATCTTGCCTTAAGGCCAAAGAAGGGGGAAAAAGAAGATCCGGAGGAAAACTCTACTTCAGTGTGAAAAGGAATGTCACAACGCAGGATTGTTCGCGTTGAGGTTGCGAGGGACGAAGCGGCTCGAATTTCCAGAACCGAACCTCTTTGATGGCAGCTTCTTCCAATTGCGTATTCGCCTTTTGAGCCGGTTGAGCAGACTGCACCGACCCGTTGGGAAGGACCACAGCCAGGATCTTGATTTGTGCTTCCACATTGACTCCGGCGGGATATTTTGGCAGTTCTCCGCTGATTTTTCGCCGAGTCCCCCCCTGTGCCCATTGGATTGAGAAGGCCACCCCCTTTTCCACACCCTCTCCCAGACCTCCGGATCCGGGTGTCATTCCGGCCGCCGATCCCGGAACAGTCGAAGGATCGGACCGTTCTCGCTCGCCAATGCTTCGACCCGTCATCCCTTCACGTTCTCCAATCCTCCCCTCTTGAGTTTCTTTTTTCTGAGCACCTTGCTGGGGAGTCTCCACTTTTTCTGCCTTTTGCAGAGGAAGGTTCTCCTGCGACAGATCGATCATACGTCGTTCGGGCAGAATAACCGGCTGGGCCGGCTTCTTTGTGGCGCGTGATTCTTTCTTTGCCACGATCGTCGTAACAGGAGAAGATGAGGAAGGTTCTGCTGAAGCGGGAATCGTTTGGCTCGAAGCCGTCGTCACGCTGGGGGTACCCCATGTGACTTCAATAAAATCCTGTTTCTGGATGATTTCCGGGATACTCACAAAAAGGAAAAGCAGCAGGAGAATCCCGTGGATAACAAACGATGCAACCCATCCTGTCCTGGTTTCGGTGGACATGACTGCTTCTATGACCCCCGCTGAGTCGCGATGACAAGTCTCTGGGCACCTACCCCTTTGGCAATGTCCATCACTTGGACCGCGCTTTGCAGGCTGACCATTTGATCGGCCTTGATGATGACAACCTTATCCCGGTCTCGCTCGATCAAAGGAGCCAACTGGCCGCCCAGCGTCTCCGCCGCTACCTGCCTGTCGTTCAGATAAATGGCTCCTTGCTCCGTTACCGTAACAACAATCTGCTTCTGCGTTTCCTGTTCCGCGGCTTCTGACTTCGGCAACTGGATCTTTATCCCGGATTGCACGACGAAGGAAGATGAGAGGAGGAAGAAAATCAGGAGAAGAAACACGATATCTGTCAGTGAAGAATGGGAGAAGACAGAGAGTGGTCTATGCTGGGTGGAAAATTTCATTTTTTCCCCTTCTCTTTGAAATACTCTTCCTGGCGCGCCGCTCCGCGTGATCCGGCGGAAGCGCCCTCGTTTTCATCGAGCCTTCCTGAGATGACAAGATCGAGAAACTCTTCAGATCCGCTTTCCATTTCAAAGACAAATCGTCCCACACGATTGACATAATAGTTGTAGAAGCCGTACGCAATGATTCCTACGATCAGGCCGAACGCCGTGGTCAACAGCGCTTCCCAGATGCCACCCGCCAGGTCGCTGGGGTTCACTGCCCCGCTCAATAGTTCAATGGTTCTGAAGGCCGCGATCATTCCTGTCACTGTCCCGAGAAAGCCCAGGAGGGGGGCGATGCCTGCGACGGAGGCAAGAATACCCAAACGATGTTCAAGTTTGAAGGTTTCTTCCTTCCCCGCGTTCTCAATCGCTTCGCGGATGCGATCGTGGCCTTCGGGATATTTCACCAGGCCCTTTTTCAAAATACTTGCAAGAGGCGCGTCAATCTTGGAACAGAAGTTGATCGCCTCCAAGACGTTCCCGCGTTGGAGAACGCTTCTTAGCTTCATCATGAACTGTCCGGCGTCGATCTTCGCTTTCCGCAGGACAAGGAATCGCTCCACGATCACCACCAGAGCGAGCACTGAACAAAAAAGGATGGGGTACATGAAGACCCCACCCTTTATGAACAAGTCAAGGAGACTCATAGGAAGAAGGAGAGTTGTTCAAAGAACGATTAATTCGGCTGAACCCTGTCGATCCAGTAGTTTGCTTTCAACTCGTATGCAAACGAGTCGACGGCTTTCTTTGCTTCTTTGATGGAAGAATAGCGACCAATCCGCACGGTATACCAGGAACCATCCTTCACGGAACGCTGCTCAACAAAAGCCGGATACCCGGCTTCCTCAAGACGTTTGACATATGTCTCAGCCGTGCTCTTGTCACGCCACGCCGAGACCTGAATCGTGTAATTTCCCGTCATCTCGCCCAGCTTTGAGGACACCGGGGCAGAGCCCGAAAGGGCGGTTCTCTTCCCGCCTCTATCCAATACAAGACCTGAAGTCATTTCCGGTTCTTTTTGCTCAGTCAAGGGAGGTGTTTCGACGAACGAAACTCCGCTGGTATCGGTTAAGGCCGTGGTATCGGCATATTGTTCGGCGGTAAATTGTTCTTCAGGGATTTGTGCGACAACAACCGGCTGCGGTTTCTTTCCCCACAGTTTGATAATGCCGAACTTGTTGAGTGCGAACACGCCGCCACCAACCACAACAAGAATGATAACAATGAGCAACACTTTCGAACCACCTCCGCCGCCTCCGCCCTTCCTCATCGGGGCAGCGATGGGCTCCATCGCGCCTTCACCTCCGCCTTCTTCTTCGATCAAGTTGACATTTGGCATGCTTCCTCCATTGATTTGTCCGTGATCATGTTCTTTCTTACCAGCGATACGTCAACCCGGCGGCAACACGGAACGGTTCCGCCCGGTATCCTTTCCAGACTTCGTATTTCTGGTTCAGCAGATTCGTCGCATTCAGGAAAATTTTCAGGTTTCCCAAACCCAGGTACTCAACGTGCAACCCCGTCCAGACATGAGCTCCTCCCTGGGAGCCCACAAAGTCGACATCCTGCCGGCTGACAACACCCACACTGGGCGAAACGTCGACTTCAAATCCGAACCGATGCGTCCAGGCGAACGATGCCTCAAACCCCGGCAGGTAAGGGACATGCTCCGTCGCAGTACTTTTGTCAACGCGCATCGTGCTCGTGACAGCAAAATAGTCATTTGAACTGATGTTTGCAACTCCATCGAGGTGAAATACGGAAACAGTCGTCGTTCCGCCATACGAAAGCAGCCACATCCCTGAGCCCGTCGAATCGGCATAGAAGGGATAGTCCGTCATTGCTTTGTGTTCGAACCACACCTTCGTACTCAGCCAACTGTACCAATCCGATTCTATTCCCCCTGTGAATGCCAGTCTGGCGATCGTATGTCTGATCGAAGCGTTGGCGGACACGTACGGACTGTGGTTGAGATGATCCTCAAGTGTTTGATAGACGGGAGAAGGCTGAAAGGAAAGAAATGCAGTATGTCGCTTCATCATGAGGACATCGAGGAAGACGTAGGGAAAGAAATAACTTCCCTGCTGACCGTTCATTCCTTCCAGACGGTAGCCCTCAGCGCCCGCGCGCATTGAAACATTCCCCCAGGAAAGACGCGGCGTACCGACCGACAGTGCTATCTGGGAAAGCTGTCTCGCAGCCACGGTGGTCACAGTCGAAAACCACATCCTCCCATGCACGTCAAGGGGAAACTCGAAGACCGGTACAGATCCGCCCACATCCACCCTCACGCTGTTTTCCGTTGTTGTCGTCGAGCTGTCGCGAACACTTATGGTCCGGAACTCGGCACCCGCTCCCAGCATTGTCCCATCCCCGACGCTTGCAGATGCCTGGAAACGAAGATTGAATCGCGAAAGATCCCGAAGTGTTGTCGGAAGAAGGGAACCATAAAATCTGTAAGAACGGAGATCCAGGGAAGCAGCGGCAGCCAGTCGAGCCTCACGGACGAATGACGACCCGTTCGGGATTTCGTGGCTTCCATGCACTCCGATCATTCCGGACGAAGCATCGGCATTTCGCGTAAATCCCTTTGTTCTCCAGTATGAGAGGGTCCCGGTAACATCATACGATGGGTCAGTCAATCCGACCGAAGCACCGAGGTCGGGGGTGAAAAAATTTCCGAGCCCCGCCCGCAACGCCCCCCCGGCATTCTTCGCAGGCAGAAGCTGCGATTGCTTGAATCGCTGTCCAAGTTCCAACGTCTCTCGCTCCCTCGTTCCTATCGCACTCTCGGATGAAAGACGTCTGTAGATTCCCTTTCCCTCGTGAAGCAATTTCTGCGCATTGGGAGGATCGATTGACACGGATCCGGTGATAACAAACTCGGGCAAGTCTATTTCAGGGAGCGGCGGCTCACGGCGCTGCTGTTGCTGCACATCCATCGGTTTGGACTCGGGCTGGCGTTTTCCTTTGTCCTGTGTTCCAGGCTGCTGAGCAATCACAAAGCCCGGAAGAGCCAGCAGAACAACGTACCTGCAGAATCTCATGGGCGTTCCATCCGCTTCAATCTTCGTTGCGCATCGGCAACTGTTTCGCGTTGTCGTTCGAACTTGAGAACCGTTTGATATGCATCCAGCGCACGGCGGGGTTCATTGGTCTGCTCGTACACCTCTCCAAGGCCAAGGTAGGCCTTTGCGAGCCATTCTTCCTGAGTCGGGAAGATGTACCTCACCCGAAGATACGCCGTGATCGCAGCCTGCCAGTTTTTCTGCGTCGATTCCGTCAGGCCGATGATGTATTGTCCTTCGGCGCCCAATTCGTCGGTCCTGCTCGTTGCCACATGTTGAGCGAATTGAACGGCATCACTGAAATTCGTCTCTTTCAGATAGATGCGGGCGAGCGCCAGTCTGGCTTTGTCGGCAGCCGTCGTTTTCGGAAAACGGCCCACCAACGTGT
>Ga0209342_10001968_pt1 | contig 22469 bp, 18 predicted proteins | sample RifCSP16_2_FD_184023 | JGI IMG/M metagenome (GOLD analysis project Ga0209342, IMG submission 184023) | Soil microbial communities from Rifle, Colorado - Rifle CSP2_sed 16_2 (SPAdes) (version 2) | ecosystem: Environmental > Terrestrial > Deep subsurface > Rock core/Sediment | place: Rifle... | reverse complement strand
CCCGCCAGGCCCGGACCTACTGGGGACCGCTGGGGTGGGCCCGCGAGTTCGTCGAGGTCGGCGCCGACGGCGTGGGCAACCCCTTCGTCCTGCTGCTGGACCGGCGCGACGAACGGGACGAGTCCCCCGTGGGGCTCTTCGACGCCGGCGCGATGCAGATCAGCGAGATCGTCGCCTCCGACTACCTGCACTTCGTCTGGTTCATCATCCAGGACGTAAAGTGGTACCACGGTCCGGACGGGAAGCCCATCGCCCGCGAGCCCGTCGTCTGGACCAAGCACCAGGTGACGGTACGCCCCAGCGCCCTCTCGCCCTGGCGCTTCAACGAGGCCTGGATGATCGCCAACGACCCCGGCCTCGCCCGCTGGCGGTAGCGCCCGCCGCCCAGCCTACAGACCCCGCCCGATAGCGCAAAGCCCGCCGACCAATTACAATTCGATAGGTTCTCCACAACAGGCCAATTGAGGGCCGCCGGGCGTGTTCTGGCGGCCGATGATATCTGGAGGTTTCCCATGAAGGCGCTGGCAGTGAAGGTATGTCTGCTCGCGGTACTCGCGATGGTCGCCGCGCAGCCCGCCGCGTTCGCGCAAGAATCCCCACCCGCGCCGGCCCAGGAGGGGCGGCCGATCACCTTATCCCAGGCCTTGATCACCGCGCTGCAGAACAACCTGGCGCTGCGGCTCGCGGTCTTCGAAGTGGAGGTCACCAGGGCCCAACTGGCGCAGGCGCTGGCCGCGAAGGCCGGCACGGCAAGCGCAACCCTCTCGTACACGCGGACGAATGAGAAATCCACCAGCTTCGTCATCCCGGCCGACTCGTTTGGGCCCGGACTGCCTCCTGCCGACACGACCATTACGTTTCCGGTGTCCCCAAACATCTACGTGGCGAGCATCATGTACCAGTACCCCCTCTACAGCGGCGGGCGGCTGGAGGCGCAGATCGCCCTGGCCAAGGCCGGCGTGAAGGGGTCGGAGGCGGCGTTCGAGCGCACCAAGCAGGAGATCATGCTGCAGACGAAGCTCGCCTACTTCCAGGTGCTGGTGGCGCAGGCCGGGCTGCAGGTGGCCCAGCAGAGCGTGACCCAGGCCGAGGAGACGCTGCGCATCGCCCAGGCCCGCGTGCGGGCCGGCACCTCGCCGCGCTTCGACGAGATCCAGGCGGAGGTCAGCCTGGCCATTGCCCGGCAGGGGCTGGGGCGCGCGCGCAACGGCGTGGCCGTGGCCACGCAGGGGCTGGCCGCGGTGATCGGCCTGCCGGTGGACACCCCGCTGCGGCCGCAGGAGAGCATGGAGGTCGTCCCGGTAGCGGCCGGGGTGGCCGACCTGGTGGCGCGCGGCCTGAAGGACCGGCCCGAACTGGTTGAGCACCAGGCAAAGGTGGAGGCGGCCGTGGCGGCGATCGAGCTGGCCAAGGCCGGGGCCCGGCCGGCGGTGGGGCTGACGGGAGGGTTCTCTGCCGACGGCATCGCCAGCGGCAGCCTCTCCCTGGGGTGGAGCATCACCCTGGCCGCGACGTTCCCGCTCTTCGATGGCGGGGTCACCGCGGCGAAGATCAAGGAGGCGGAACTCCGGCTGGAGCAACTGAAGGTGGTGGAGGCGCAGTTGCGGCAGGGGATCGAGCTGGGTGTGCGGCAGGCCGTGCTGAACCTGAGCGCGGCGGCGGAGGAGCTGACCACGGCGGGCAAGACGATCGAGCAGGCGCGCGAGGCCCTGCGCATCGCCCAGGTGCGGTTCCGCGAGGGAGTGGGGACGAACCTGGAGGTCATCACCGCCCAGTCCGCCCTGACCCAGGCGGAGTCGGCGCGGGTGCAGGCGCTGTTCTCGTACAACACGGCCCGGGCGCAGCTAGAGCGGGCGGTGGGAGGGCCGGTCACGTAGCGCGCACTTCAGGAACGGGTAGACTGGGACCGGGCAAACCATTAAGGAAGATTCTAATCTAAGGCAGATTCTGATCTGCCACGAAAACCGCATCGTTTTGCTGGGGACCTTCCAACCGCAATGCATGTCCGCGTCTGAACCAAAAGAGACAAAGAGTAGCGCACACATGTTCAATCTTGACAGCTCCGCATCCGAAGCGATATGTTCGGAGGAACAAAGGGCATTCAGATACTTGCCCGCGATAAAGGCACCCCGTCCGCGAGGGCGGTCCGCAAAGCCACGGGACTGAGCAACGGTCAGTCAGCCGGGTTGCCGAACGGGGAGGTGAGGCGCCTTCCCTGCGGGAAGGCGTCATTTTTTCTGCCGCAATCCGCTCAGCCGGGCGCAATGCCCGCGGCATCATCCTAGGCGGAGTTGTCATACACCTGAGAATTATCATCTCCGCCATTCGCTGCAAGGAATCTTAAGAACCGACGTAGCGGGAGAGCAACACCCGCTCCGGGTTCCACGCAGACGGGCTGCCTGATTCGTCAAAGGGGCGCCTGTCTTCTGGGACTTCTCCACCGGAGGACCGGGTGAAGCTTCCGCCGTGGAGGCGTGAGCGTGCGCGGTGCATGGTACGTTGTCGAGGCCAAACGGCACGGCGAGGAGCGGGCCCGCGCCCATCTCTCGCGCAAGGGGATTCTCGCTTTCCTCCCGCTCATCGAGGTCGTTCGACGATACCGCATCCGGCGCGTGCGGGTGCTCGAAGCCCTGTTCCCAGGCTACCTGTTCGTCCGTCTGGATCCCGCCGATCACCGCGAATGGAACGCCGTGTGCTGGAGTCCCGGCGTGCGGCGCATTCTGAGCATTGCCGATACGCCAGTCCCGGTCCCCGATGAGATCATCGAAGTCATCCAGCAGCGCGTCCGGGATCTCGGCTTCGTGCGGCCGGGATTCCGGTTCGCCGCCGGATCACGGGTGAGAATTCGCCGCGGTCCCCTGGCCGGGTTGGAAGCGGTGTTCGCCCGGCCGTTGTCCCGCCAGGGCCGCGTGCGCGTGCTGGTCGAGTTGTTGGGTGGCCTCAGGGGAGTCGAAGTCGACGAGCTCGATCTCGATTCCGCCTGAACGACCGAACACGAACGCCATAATCGCAGGAGGGTATTCGGGAACTCCGACATGCGGTCCTCGGGCGGAGCTATGCGCGGAGGACACCGATGAGAACAATCACGTCGGAGTGCACGGTCTGGCCAATGCGGCCGTCGTCATGATGCTGTAACGGCGGAGTCGTGTCTTCCCGAACCAGACCGGCGGTGGCCGAAGCCACACCGTGAAGGCGGTGCTCGATGGCGCGGATGGCGCTCTCGCAAACTGAGCCGACGTTGCGGTCGTGTGAGGCGAAGCTTCTGGGCCTCATCCGCGATCGCTGGGCCCTGGATTTTGGATCGCGAGAGGTCCGGCTGCTGATCGAGTATCAGGACGGGGTTCCCGTCCTCATTCGCGTAACCGGGAATAGCGTCAAAGAGGAAAAGCTGAAGTAGCACTGGCGAATTGGGCTTCGTCCCTGACCCGTTGAGATGGGAGGGGACGGTGCGGTGCCGCGGCACCGCACCGTCCCCTTTTGCTTTGTCCGCACCCAATGATGATCGTCGCAGCGTCATGAGACGGAAGGTGAATCCGATGGTGGCACAGAGCAGGGTGAACTTCGCGCGCCTGGCCGTGCTCTCCGTCCTCGTGCTCGCCCTCGGCGCAGAACCGACGAGGGCGCAGACTCCGGCGGGAAACCCGGGGGGCATCGGCCACTATGTGCTCGGCCCCGGGGATGTCCTGGAGGTGTCCGTCTGGGGATATCCGGATCTCACGCGCACCGCAGCCGTGCGCCCCGACGGCCGGATCAGCCTCCCTCTCGTGGGCGACCTCAAAGTGGCCGGGCTCACCGTGGAGCGGGTCACCCAGACCCTGACCCAGGCGTATGGCCGATACATCCGCAGCCCCCAGGTCACGGTGATCGTCAAGGAGTTTCGGCGCATCCAGGCGTCCGTACTCGGGCAGGTGGTCCGGCCTGGCACATATGTGCTCGCGCCGGGGTCGCGCCTCCTCGACCTGCTATCGGCCGCAGGGGGCGTGACAGACACCGCGTCGCTCAAGGATGCCCAGTTGATGCAGGGGGGAGGAGCCCCCGTGACCGTCGACCTGGAGCGGGTCATCGCGGGCGATCTCGCCGCGAACCTCCTGCTCGCTGGCGGGGAGACCCTCGTCGTGCGTGAGGATCTGGTGAGCATCGTCAATGTCCTCGGAGAGGTGACCAAGCCGGGCCGCTACCGGCTGAAGGGTGAGGTGCGCGTACTGGATGCGCTGCTGATGGCGGGCGGACTCACGGAGAAGGCCTCCCTGACGCAGAGTCGGCTCGTCCGGGGATCACGCGAGACCATCGCGCTCAACCTGGCCGACCTCCTCTTGCGGCAAGACATGAGTCTCAACGTCCCGATTCTGCCCGGTGACACGCTGTTCATCCCCGAGGAGACCAACAACCGGTTTTTCGTCCTCGGTGATGTGAATCAGCCGGGGGCATTCTTGATCAAAGGGGAGGTCACCCTCCTCCAGGCCGTGGCGATGGCCGGCGGACCGGTCCAGAGAGGCCCCGGCACGGCCAAAGTCGCGCACATCGTGCGGCGTAACGGCGAGCCGGGGCGCGCTGTGGCCGGCATCGGGAAGGCCGAGCCACTGCCCAACGGCGGTCTCCTTGTAACGGTCGACCTGCAGGAACTGCTGCGGCAGGGACAGGGAGCCCAGACGATTCCGGTCTTTGCCGGCGACGTGATCGTCGTGCCCCAGAGCGGTCTCGGCGGCCTCCAGATCATCCTGTCCATTCTGTCGGGCATCCTCGGCATCTTTAGGTAGAGGGACGGGCCTCACATGAACCAGGAACCGAGACCGGAAGTCATGTCGGGTGCCGTCGACGAGCCGACGCTCCGAGACTACTTGGGCATCTTTCGCCGGCGCAGAGGCATCATCGCCGCCGCGGTGCTGGTTACGCTGGGGGCAGCCCTGGGATCCTCATTCGGTCAATCCCCGGAATACGAGGCGACGACGACGATCGTGGCTGACCGCCCCGGAGGCGTGGTTGTGTTGTTTCCCGAAGTGGCCGCTTCCGGTCAGTCGTACGTGGACACTCTGGTGGAAATCCTCAAGAGCCGGACCGTTGCCGAGCGTGCCGCTGAGCTCCTAGGCTACGCTGGCCCCGAAGTCCAAGAACAGGCTGATGCGATCGAGGCGAGCGTCAGCGTCCAACGTGTCCGCTTCACGGACATGATCCGCATTGACGCGCGCGGGAGCACGCCGCGGGAAGCGGCGGCGCGTACCGACGCCGTCGCGCAGGGTTTCATCAATCTGACCCTCGAAGGCCGGCGAGCCCAGGCCTCAGCCGCGCGGCAGTTCATCGGAGATCAGCTACAGGCGGTGTCCCGCGACCTGCGGGTTGCCGAGGAAGCACTCGTGGGCTTCAAAGCCCGGGCGGACAGCGTCTCCCTGTCCGAGGAAACGACCCTGAAGATCAGCAAGCTCTCCGACTTCGAGGCCCAACTCGCGATCACGCGCACTGAGCGCCAGTCGGTCGAGGCACAGCTCAACCGGGCCCGCACTGAACTCCAGAGGCTCAACCGTATCACCCCCATCACCTGGACGCCCAGTCCCCTGATCGCTCCGCTGCGTCAGCAACTGGCCACGCTCGAAGTTGAACTCGCGGGCTTGCGCGAGCAGTTCACGGACCGCCATCCCGCGGTGGTGGCGACCCGGGCCAAGATCGAGGAGGTCAAGACCAAACTGGGCGAGCAACTGCTGCGCACCCTGGACACGCAGACCTATGCCGTGAACCCCGTGTACCAGCAGTTGAGCCAGCAGATCGTTCAGGGGCAGGTGGCGCGTTACGCGCTGCTGGCCAAAGAACAGGCGCTCGGCAGCACGATCAGCGGGTGGTCTGATGTCATCAAGGGGCTCCCGCCCAAGGAGCTCTCGCTGGCCCGCCTGACTCGGGATCAGAAAGTAGCGGAGGAACTGTACCTCCTCCTCTCCGGAAAGCATCAGGAGGCCCGCATCACTGAGGCCTCGGTCGTCCCCGACATTCGAGTCATCGACCATGCGGCGCTGCCACAGGTTCCCGTCGTCCCCGACATTCCCAAGAACATCGTTCTGGCCGGCGTCCTGGGGGCGTTGCTGGGAATTGTCGGCGCTTTCGGCGCCGACGCCCTCGACCGCACCTTCCGCAATGCGGACGATGCCGAGCGGTCCCTCGGGCTTCCTCTGCTGGCGGTGGTCCCCCGGACCAATCCCGCCGGACGCCGCAATGGATTCGGACGCATGCCGCTGTTCCCCCGGTTGAGCCCCCAGGATCCCTTTGCCGAGGCGCATCGGACGCTGCGCACCACCCTGCTCTACAGCGCGCCGGAGGGCGCCATGCGCACCGTGCTGGTTACAAGCCCGGGCCGGGCGGAGGGGAAGACCACCACCGCCGTCAACCTCGCCGCGAGCCTGGCCCAGCTGACCGGCGCGCGTGTGGGCCTGCTCGAGGGGAACCTCCGTCACCCCCGCCTGTCGGCCCTCTTTGGCGTGGAGAGGGAGACAGGTCTGTCCGACTACCTGGTCGGCGGCCGATCGGTCGCCGGCGAAGTCGGCGAGGCCGACGTCGTGTACCGAACCCCGATCAGCGATCTGATGCTCGTGCCGGCCGGCCGCTCCACGCCCAACCCGTCGGAACTCCTGGCCTCGGCACGGCTGGGTCGGTTCCTGGAATACCTGCGGGGCCGCCTCGACATTATCGTGATCGACTCCCCCGCGGTGCGGCTGGTCTCAGACGCCGCGATTCTCTCACGGCACGTCGACGGAGTGGTGCTCGTCATTCGGGCGGGGGCCACACAGCGCGACGCGGCGCTGCGGGCGCGGCGGCAGTTGGAGGCTGTCGGCGCGAAGATCGTTGGCTTCGTCTATAACCATGCGCCACAGGCGGCCCCGGTGTACACGCAAATGGAACGGCCCCCTGCTCGAGTGGGCGAGGCCGGCGCAACGGGGAGAACGTAAACCACGTCGCTCCAACTCTCATGAGCAGAGCGCCCGCTATTCTCACAGCCCCCCTGGCCCCGACCGAGACCAGGGACAAAGCCGGGCCACTGCCCTGGAGCCTGCGGTCCCCCGCGATCTCGGCGTTCGCGCTGATCGCGGCAGACCTTGTCGCGCTGCTCGCTTCAGCCTACGTCGCGGTGGAGCTGCGAGACATGATTTGGGGCCACACGCCGTATCCCCTGGGACTGCGGGAGGTCGGTGCGGGGTGGATCATCCTCCGCTTCTGGAGCGGTCTCTACCCGGGCTTCGGTCTCACGCCGGTGGAGGAACTCCAGCGAGCGGTCACAACGACCGGCCTGGCGGCGCTGGGCCACGCGGCCGCGCTATTCGCAGTGCAAGGTGAGGCAACATCCCGTTTCATCCTCCTGTTGACATGGTGTGCTGTGGTGTTGGGGAGCTGGATGCTGCGTGGTCTCAGTAAGGCAATCCTCATCCGTTTCCGGCGTTTCGGCGCACCGATTATCGTGGTCGGCGGGGCCGAGAGCGGCGGCCAACTCATTGCTGAGTTGAAAGCGAATCCAGCCCTGGGCCTGGTACCCGTGGCCGTCTTCGATGACGACGCCGCCGGACAGGGCCAACGGGTCGCCGACGTCCCCGTGCTGGGCTCGGTCCAAGCAGCTCTCGAGGCGCAGTTCCCCTACCCGGTGCGCCATGCCGTCGTCGCCATTCCCACCCTCGCCGGGAGGAGACTCACCGCCTTGACCCGGACCCTTTCGGCACGCTACCTCAACCTCGCCGTGCTGACAGACCTCTCCGGGCTCGTGGATCTCTCGCTGCGCCCCCGGGCCTTTGGAAATTCGCTGGGCCTGGAGGTTCGCAACAACCTGCTGAGCCCACTCAACACACGCCTCAAACGGTACTTTGACCTGCTGCTGTCCATTCCGCTGGCGCTGCTGACGTTTCCCCTCGTCCTGGCCGCTGCCCTGGCCGTGAAACTCGCCAGCCCGGGTCCCGCCTTCTTCGGGCAGGAACGGGAAGGGCGGCGTGGCCGCCGCGTCCGCGTGTGGAAGATCCGCACGATGGTGCCCCACGCCGAACGGATCCTGGAGCGGTACCTGGCAGAAAATCCGGAGGCCCAGGCCGAATGGGCCCGGCACATGAAGCTGCGGCACGATCCCCGGGTCGTCCCGGTTGTGGGCCACTTCCTCCGACGGTTCAGCATCGACGAGTTGCCCCAGCTGTGGAACGTGCTCAGGGGGGAGATGAGCCTCGTTGGTCCGCGGCCGTTTCCCCGGTATCATCTGGAGCAATTCCCCGAAGAGTTCCTGGCCCTGCGCCGCCAGGCCCTGCCGGGGATGACGGGCCTGTGGCAAATCACCTCCCGGTCCGAGGGAGATTTGAAAGAGCAGGAGCGGGCCGACACGTACTACACCCGGAACTGGACCCTGTGGATCGACCTGTGGATCGTGCTGTGCACGGCGCGCGCGGTGTCCAGCGGGAAGGGAGCGCATTGACGTGCGGCGGGGAAACGGTCCCCGGCCCCATATCGTGACGCCCGGCCACGGTGCGCGATCGTCACCGACCACCCAGTCGGACCTGTTGCGTGACGTGATCGACGTCTTGGAGAGTAGCGGGGCGGACTACCGGATACTAAACGGGTATCAGGGCTATCCCGACGTCATTCCCTCCGATATCGACCTGCTCGTGCCTGACCCCGTAGCGATGGCCCGCCTGCTGGCCGACCGAGGTGTGGCTCGGCTCGTCCAGGCTGTGCGGTATGAGTCAACGTCCTACTGCTTCGTCCTATACAGGCACACCGCGGGCGAACCAGGCTACCTCCTAGTCGATGCTTCTGCCGACTTCCGTGACCAGGGTCGCATCTTCCTCGGTGGTGTCGAAATCCTGTCCGGCGGCCGACGGTATCGCTCGTTCTCGACCGCCGCGGCGGACATCGAATATGCATGCTACTTGATCAAAAAACTGATGAAGGGCGATCTGAATGGCGGCCACGGCGCGCGGCTCACGGAACTCTACCGGGAGGATCCCGCCGCCTGCGCACTGCGGCTGCGCCGCTTTTTCCCGCCCCGAGAAGCCGAGCTCATTCTAGATGCTTCGCAAAGTGGGATCTGGGACGACGTGCGCGCTCACCACCGGAGGTTGCGGCGCGTCCTTCTGCTGCGGGTCCTGCGACGACACCCGCTGCACGTCCTGCGGTACTGGGCAGGCGAATTGGCCAGAGCATGGGGCCGCGTGCGGCACCCCGACGGGCTCGTTCTGGTATTTTTCGGGCCTGACGGCGCCGGGAAGAGCACGGTCGCCCGACTCGTGGAGCGCCACCTGGCCCCGGCCTTTCGGACGACCCGTCGCTACCACTTGCGCCCGCATTTCGGCGGGGGGGTCGACGAGGGGCCGGCCATGCAAGAGCCGCACGCCCAGCGTCCGCGACGGCTCATCAGCTCTTTGGCCAAGCTCAGCTTGTGGTGGGCGGACTATCAGTTCAGCTACCTCTTCCACATCCTGCCCCGGCTCATCCGCGCCGGACTGGTCGTCTTCGACCGCCACTTTCTGGACCTGAGTGTCGACCCGGTGCGTTACCGCTTCGGAGGTCCCCTGTGGCTGGCGCGTGCCGTGGGGAGGCTCATTCCCTCGGCAGGCACGCTGTTCTTCTACCTGGACGCCCCGGCCCACGTGGTGCGCGAACGTAAGGTGGAGCTTCCGGTAGGCGAGATTGAACGCCAGCGGAGGGGCTACCTGCAGTTGATTGCAGGTCTGCCGCAGGGCTATGTGATCGATGCGTCCAGCCCAGCCCAGGAGGTGGCGGACGAGATTGCCGAGACGGTTCTCGGTGCGTTGAGCGGTCGGACCGCGCGCCGGCTCGGGCTGCGCATCCCTGACGCCTAATGGAGTGGATCACCCTCAGTTTCCCCGGGCAAAGGGTCGTAGCGGTCCCCCACTGGGGCGACCCCCGGCTCTTCGTGCCTGCCGGAGCCCCTTGGGAGCGGTGGCGCAAGAGCGCCATCTATCCGGCATTTCGAATCCGGGCCAGACTGTTTCGCACGCTTCAGCGGCTAAAGGCTGCGGGAGGAGTGACGCCGTCGAGGCGCGCCCCCCGCAACGGCACCCTGCTGGTTGGTTTCCTGCACCCGGAGCTCCCCCAGGGGGTGACCAGCAGTATCCTCGTGGGAACGCCTGGGCCGGCGCAGAAGCTGATCGTCACGGTGTGGGATGCGTGCAGTCGACCGATCGCTTACGTCAAGTACGGCGAAACTCCGGCGGCCATGCGACGGATCAAAACCGAATTCGCGGTCCTCTCCGCGTTGCCGGAATCGCTGGGGCCGAAGCCGCTGAAACTGGCACCCCTGGGCGACGGATTGGCGCTGCTGATGACCGCGGTGCCCGGGCAGCATCTGCCGGCCAGGCTTCCGCCTCCCCAGGAGGCCGTCGATTTCCTGCACACCCTGAGCGCAACGCAAGAACGCGTCCAGATTCAGGACCATCCCTGGGCCCAACGCACCCTTACCCGCCCGCGGGAAGCGGCCGCCTTGCCTCAATGGCTTGAGGTCCTCGCGCGACGGGACCGACCCGTCGTCCGGCAGCACGGTGACTTTGCGCCGTGGAATCTGTTGAGGCTCGGTCGCGGTCGAGTGCGGGCGATCGACTGGGAGTATGGCTCGACGGACGGATTCCCCGATGCAGACCTCGCATACTACATCCTTCAGGTGGGAGCGCTGATCTACCGCTGGTCTCCCGCCCAGACGTTCGCCTACGCCCAGCGCTATTTCAGCCGGACGCCTTCGGCGGGATGCGCCCCGGGCGAAACGGAAGCCTTGCTCCGGTTGACCGCCTGGCATGCCTACTGCCAGGCCCTGGAGGACGGACACGCACCCGGTTCGCCCCTTCAGGTGTGGCGGCGCGCCCTCTGGAGTGCCGACGCATGAGGCGGCTCAAAGTCCTGCTCTCTGCCTACGCGTGTGAGCCGGGACAGGGGTCCGAGGCGGGGGTGGGGTGGAATGTCGCCACGCACATGGCCCGCTACCACGACGTCTGGGTGATCACACGGGAGAATAACCGCCCGGCGATCGAGGCCGCGCTGGCCGACGCCGCAGGCGTTCGGCCGCGATTTGTCTATTTTGATCTCCCACCATGGGCGCGATGGTGGAAGCGACGACAACAGGGCGTGCAGGTATACTACTATCTCTGGCAGCTCGGGGCCTACTTCGTTGGCCGCCGCCTCCATCGCACGATCAAGTTCGATCTGGTGCACCACGTCACGTTTGTGAAGTACTGGGCCCCGAGTTTTGGGGCCCTGCTCTCCGTCCCCTTCCTCTGGGGCCCCGTCGGCGGCGGAGAGTCCAGCCCACGACACCTCTGGCCCGAGTTGGGCGCTCGGGGCGAAAGCTACGAATGGTGGCGTGAGCTCGCCCGAGCGCTGGGCGAGAGAGATCCGCTGGTGCGCTTTACGGCACACCGCAGTACCATCGCGTTGGCCGCGACACCCCAGACGGGGCAGCGGCTGCGGATCCTTGGCGTGAAGAGCGTCTACATGTTCAGTCAGGCGGCCATATCACGCGAGGAATTCCTCTGCCTGTCTGCCAATCACGCTTCGCCGGATCGCCCGTATCGATTTGTCAGCATCGGTCGGCTCCTGCCCTTGAAGGGGTTCCATTGGGGACTCCGCGCCTTTGCCCGAGCCGGCCTGCCGGATTGGGAGTACCTGGTCATCGGGGGAGGACCCGACGAAGAACGACTCCGGACGCTGGCCCGTTCCCTGCACATCGATGAACGCGTCCACTTCCTTGGGTCGTTGCGCCGCGAAGAGGTCTTCTCTCGCCTGCGTGATTGCGACGTCCTTGTCCACCCGAGCCTGCATGACTCTGGCGGCTGGGTCTGTGTCGAAGCGATGGCGGCCGGGAAACCGGTCATTTGCCTGGACCTCGGCGGGCCCGCCCTGGCGATCGGAGCGGAAGCCGGGGTCATCATCCCCGCCGCTCACCCTGGCCTTGCGGACCGGCTCGCCACAGCCATGACGCTGCTGGCGAGGAACCACGAACTCCGTCGCCGGCTAGGGGAAATGGGACGACGGCGGGTTCTCCAGGGATTCCTGTGGGAGGGCCGGGCGAGACAGCTGGCCTCGTACTACGTCGAGGTCGTTGCTAACCACCGTAGCGACGGCGGCAGAGCGTGGCCTTTGGGATGACTCCGTCGCTGGCGGGCCCAAGGCCGGTCGTACTGATCCTGATGCTGGCGACATGCCTGGCGGCCGGCGCGGCGTCCGTGATCTTCCCGGCGCTGGGATGGATCGCTCTCGGGTCTCTGGTGGGGATCCTGCTGCTTCAGGCGCCCCCGCTCGTCTGGGTGGGTGCCGCCGTCACTGCATCCGTGATCTCGCGGGCCATCGTGGCCGCAGGATTGGCCCCTCAGGTAGTGAATTTCTTCCATTTTCCCCTGGCCATCGGTGCGGCGCTGACGGCGGGAATGGACCGGGGCGTACGCAGTCCGCTGCGGCGAGATATCGCTGTCTCCCTCATAGGACTGCTGGCGCTCTCGCTCGCTTCGTGGGCCGCCGGCGGGGGCCAGCTGGTGCGGCCGTTGCTGACCTGGCTGGTCTTCGGAGAGCCGTTCCTGATCCTCTATGCGCTGGCGAAGACTCCCGTCAGCGCGCGCCAGGCGCAGTTCCTCTGGAGGGTGGCCCTAAGCCTGACCGTGATCCAGTTGCCCCTCGCCGTGCGGCAGGCCGTCAGCTTGGGGCTGACCGATCCTGTGCAAGGCACCTTCATCAACATGGGGGCAGGAGCCCACGTCGCGGGCGGCGTGGCGCTATTGGGCACCATCATCTGCCTCTGCCGGGCGATGGCCAGCCGCAGAGTGAGTCACCTGATCGCCTGGTCCGTCCTGGGGATCCTCCTAACCGCCGTACCGGTCTTGGGCGACGCGAAGCAAGCGTTTGCCGCGTTTGTCGTGGGATCCGTGATGATCCTCCGGGTAGCCGGACCGCATCAGTGGGTGAAGAAACCTGTGCTGGCCGGCTTGAGCGTGTTGCTGATTGGCTGGGTGCTGATGAACGCTTTTGCCTTTCACATGATCGTGGACCTACCATTGATTCGTGCCGGCGTCGAAGGCAAGACGGAATCGTACGCCCTCATCGCCCGCACCTCCAGTCCGGCGGGGTGGATCCTGGGTCTGGGTCCCGGCAATTCGGTAAGCCGGGTGGCGTTGATGGGGCTGGAGAGTTACATCAAAGTGGACTCACCGGTCCGAGTGCTCGGCTTGGTCCCGGCGCCTACCACTCAGGAGATCCTCAGTCTGACGCGGTCGAGATGGCTTTTCTCGTCCTCTTCCGCGTGGAGCGGCATATCGAGCTGGCTGGGACTCTGGGGTGACCTCGGCCTTGTCGGTGTCTTCATCTACCTCTGGGCGGCCCGGGCTGTGTGGTCGACGTTGCGGCGGTGTCCCCGGTGGGAGTGCGCCACGGGGTCGAGTGCGCTGATCATGGCGGCACTCCTGGGTGCGATCTACAGCTGGCTCGAAGAGCCTGGGTTCATGCTCCTCGTGGCCCTCGTGGCGGGCCTCGGTGTGGTCGCGGCCAGAGAAGAGCGGACACTGCGATGAAGACCCCGCACACCGTCGTCGTGGTCCACGGCCGGTATCAGTTCCGGGGCGGCGAAGACGAAGTCTTCGAGGCCGAGACGAGGCTGCTGGAGGAACGCGGGCACCGGGTCATTCGCCTCACCGCGGAGGCGCCGAACCTCGGCGGTTTCCGCAGCCGGGCGCATCTGGCGCTGAACGCCCTCTGGTCTGGCCAATGGTATAAGCGGCTGAGGACGCTGCTGGCCGATCAGTCCGTCGATGTGCTGCACATCCATAACTTCTTCCCCGTGATATCTCCGTCTGTGTTCTATGCGTGCAATGAGGCGCGGGTCCCGGTGGTACAAACCCTACACAACTTCCGCTTGATCTGCCCGGCGGCCACCCTCTATCGCGCCGGGCAGCTTTGCGAGCGTTGCGTAGGCAGGCCGTTCGCCTGGCCGGCCATCTGGCACGGGTGTTGTCGGGGCTCCCGCAGCCAGTCCGCGGTCGTCGCCGCCATGCTGGGCGTCCACCGCCTGCTCGGGACGTGGCAGCAGAAGGTCGACCTGTACGTCGCGCTGACCCAGTTTGCGAGGGATCAGCTCGTCCGGGGAGGGTTGCCGCCCGACCGAGTGACCGTCAAACCCAACTTCGTCCACCCGGATCCGGGAATGGGCGGGCATGGGGGAGGATTTGCCCTGTACGTCGGGCGTCTGTACCCCGAGAAGGGGATCAATACGCTACTCCCGGCGTGGCGAAAGCTGGGGGCGCCGATACCACTCAAGGTCATCGGAGAAGGTCCCCTCTCGGCCGCCGTCGCCGCTGAGGCGGGACGGAGTGGCAACGTGGCCTGGCTGGGGAGGAGAAGCAGGGCCGAGATGCTGTCCTGCATGCAGCAGGCGAACTTCCTCCTCGTCCCCGCGGCCTGGTATGAGCCGTTCGGGCTTGTGGCCATTGAAGCGTTCAGCACGGGACTGCCGGTCATCGTCAGCGGGCACGGCGGGCTGGCCGAGATCGTCGAACCTGGACGTAACGGCCTGCACTTTCGCCCCGGTGACGCCGCTGATCTTGCCGCAAAAGTGGAATGGGCCTGGAGCCATCCGCAGGAGATGGTCCGCATGGGCCAACAAGCGCGACGCACGTTTGAACAGAAATACACGGCAGAGCACAATTATGGGTTGCTCATGGAAGCGTACCGCGCCGCAATCGCGCGCGCGCGCCGTCTGCGGCCTGCCGAACTGCACCCGGTGGAATCAGCGTAATTGGTTTTGTCCCGGAGATGTTGATGTTCGCCGTGCGTGTTCGAGAGTTCCTCGACCTTTCCCGCCAGGATCGATGGCTACTGATCCAAGCGGCCATACGTGGACGTCTCGATGATTCTCAATCGTCACCGTGTCTGGAGATCCCCCGGCCTGCAACCGCAAAGCGGCGGTTCCTCGCCGGCCCCACCTCTCGCCGATGCGGTCCGGATCGGCCTTCCACCTCAGCCTCCGGACCGCAATGGTCCCCTCTCTCCGCCACAGGCGGGTTTGCCTTCCAGGTATGGGTTTCGGGTGAAGGTGGCTGCAGATGGCCGCGCCTACCTCAATCTCGGCTGCGGGGCCTGCTCCCACCCCTCTTGGAACAACGTCGACTTTTCGCTCTACGCTCGTCTGCGAGGGCATGGATTCCTGTGCGCCCTACTCCGGGCCGCCGGCCTGTTCTCGGAGGAACGGTACGCCCGCCTTGTAGCGATTGACCCGGACATTGTCGCCTGGGATCTGCGCCGGGGAATTCCCTACCCCGACCAATCCTTTGATGTCGTCTATCATTCCCATCTCTTCGAGCACCTAGATCGGGGGGACGCTCTCCCGTTCCTCCGCGAGTGTCGGCGAGTTCTGAAAGTCGGCGGCATGCTGCGCATCGTGGTCCCCGACCTCGAGGTGAGGATCCGCCGCTATTGGGAAGCCGCGTGCGCGCTCCGCACGGGCCGAACGGCGGTCGTAGAGGCGGGGCACGAGCGGGCGGTCGTCGACCTCTTCGAGCAAATGGTGCGAACAGACGGCGTGGGGTCAGCGCATCAGACACCGATGATCAGGTTCCTGGAACGGGTTCTCCGGGGAGACGCCGGGGCCATCGGAGAGCGGCATCGCTGGATGTATGATCAGTACTCCTTGTCCCGGTTGCTGGAACGAACCGGGTTTTGCGACATCGCGGTCAAAGAACCCACCGTCAGCGGCATCCCCGGCTGGACGAGGTTTGGGCTCGATACCGGGATGGACGGCACTCCGCATCATCAGAATTCCCTGTACGTTGAGGCCATTCGTCCGGGAACCGACACGCACACAGGGATCCATGGACGTTCCTGAGCACTGCCACATCATCGGCATGCGGATCGACGCCACGAGCTACGGCGACGCCGTGGCCCGGATCCTCTCCTGGGCGGCGGCGGCCCAGTCGCGCTACGTCTGCGTGGCGACGGCGCATATGGTGATGGAGGCGTACGATTCCTCCGAATTCCGCCGGGCGGTGAACGCTGCCGATCTGGTCACCCCCGATGGGATGCCCCTGGTCTGGCTCCTGCGGGCCTCAGGTCTCCACGGTCAACAACGGGTCTACGGTCCCGATCTCACGATCGAGGTGTGTCGCGCCGCGGAGGCGACGGGGGCTCCCGTGGGCTTCTACGGCGGCCGCCCCGAGGCCATCAACCGGCTCCAGTGCGCACTGCGACGGCAGGTCCCGGGATTGAACATCGCCTACGCGTTCGCACCACCCTTTCGTCCCCTGACCCCCGAAGAGGACAGAGGGGTGGTCGACGCGATCAACGCCTCGGGGACGCGCATCCTGTTCGTGGGCCTGGGCTGTCCGAAGCAAGAACTGTGGATGGCCGGCCACAAGGGGGCCGTCCGCGCGGCCATGGTCGGCGTGGGGGCGGCGTTTGACTTCCATGCCGGATTGGTGAAACAAGCCCCCCGCTGGCTCCAGGCGGCGGGGCTGGAATGGGCCTTTCGCCTGCTGATGGAGCCCCGGCGCCTCTGGCGGCGATACCTGAAGCACAACCCGCGATTCGCAGCCCTGGCGGTGTTGCAGATCTTGGGCCTCGCCCACCACCAGCACGGATAAGGAGGAGTGCCATGTCCTACAGAGCCCTGGTCACGGGTGCCGGCGGCTTCGTCGGCCATCATCTTGTCAAGTTCCTGGTGCAGAGCGGCTATTGGGTCCGGGGGGTTGATGTCAAACCCCCGGAGTATGAACCCAGTGCCGCCCACGAGTTCGAGCTCCTGGAGTTGCGGCGCTTTGACAACTGCCTGATCGCCACCCGCGGCGTCGAGGAAGTCTACCATCTCGCGGCCGACATGGGCGGCATCGGGTATATCACCGCCTTCCACGCCGACATCACGCGAAACAACATCCTGATCAATGCCCACACGTTGGAGGCCGCCCGGCTCAACGGCGTGCGCCGCTTCCTCTTCTCGTCTTCGGCCTGTGTCTACCCGCAGTACCTCCAGGAGAGCCCCGACGTCACTCCCCTACGCGAGGAGCAGGCCTGGCCGGCCGATCCGGAGGAAGGTTACGGCCTGGAGAAGCTCTTCATGGAGAAACTCTGCGAGTATTTCCGGGACGATTACGGACTCGAAACGCGGGTGGTGCGGTTCCACAACGTGTACGGCCCGCTGGGCACGTACGACGGGGGGAAAGAGAAAGCCCCCGCGGCCATCTGCCGCAAGGTGGCCCTCGCCGAAGACGGAGGGGAGATCGAAATCTGGGGGGACGGAGCACAGACTCGCTCCTTCATGTACATCGATGACTGCGTGGAAGGCATCCACCGGATCATGCGCTCCGCGTACTCCCACCCGCTGAATCTGGGGCGATCGGAGCTCGTCACCATCAACGCGCTCGTGGACTTGGTGGCCGGGATCGCGGAGAAGAGCATTGCTAGGAAGTGGAATCTCTCCAAGCCGCAGGGGGTGCGGGGGCGCAACAGCGACAACGGGCGGCTCCGGGCGGTGCTGGGATGGGAGCCGCAGATCGCACTTCGCGAGGGTCTGGTGCCGACGTATCGTTGGATCGCAGCCGAAGTGCGCAAGGCGCGCCGGGTCCCCGAGCCCGTCGGCTGATCGTGCGGAGGTGAGCGAAATGGGAGCCATTCGTCGTGTGCTTATCACCGGGGTTGCAGGATTCCTCGGGAGCCATCTGTGCGACCGGCTGATCGCCCGGGGCTGCGAGGTCCTGGGCATGGACAATCTCCTCACCGGGAAGGAGGAGAACATCGTCCATCTCCTGGGCCACCCGCAGTTCCGGTTCATCCGCTACGACGTCTGCGAGTACCTCTATATCGAAGGCCCCGTGGATGCCGTCCTGCACTTTGCCTCTCCGGCCAGCCCGAAAGACTATCTGGAGTACCCGATTCACACGCTGAAAGTCGGCGCCTTCGGCACCCACAAGGCCCTCGGCGTGGCGCGCGTCAAGGACGCGCGCTTCGTGCTGGCCAGCACCTCCGAAGTCTACGGAGACCCGCTGGTCAATCCGCAGCCGGAAACGTACTGGGGCAACGTCAACCCGATCAGCCCGCGGGGCGTCTACGACGAGGCCAAGCGCTTCGCCGAGGCCATGACGATGGCCTACCATCGCTATCACGGGCTGGACACCCGCATTGTGCGCATCTTCAACACGTACGGACCGCGGATGCGGCCCAACGACGGACGGGTGGTCTCCAACTTCATCGTCCAGGCCCTGCGCGAAGAACCGCTGACCGTGTACGGCGACGGATCGCAGACCCGGAGTTTCTGTTTTGTCGACGATCTCGTTGATGCGGTGCTGGCCGTCCTCGATCATCCCCCCGACCGCTCCGTAGAAGAGCGAACGAATCGGGCCTTCCTGCACCGTAACGGTGACAGCGATGATTCGATCCACGCTCCGATCAACCTGGGCAACCCCGAGGAGCATACGGTGGAGGAACTTGCCCGCCTCGTGCTCGCGCTGACGGGCTCGAAGAGCCCACTCCAGTTTCTGCCCTTACCGGTCGACGACCCGCGCGTGCGGCGGCCGGACATCTCCCGGGCCACCCGCCTCCTCAACTGGAAACCGCGGGTCCCCACGGAAGAGGGGCTGCGCCGAACCATCGAGCACTTCCACCGGGCCCTCCTGCCGGGCCCCCGTCCGGCGCGCCTCCTGCAGGAATTGCCCTCGCTCAACCAGGCGCCTTAGGTTCCCTCGACCCGCCGCAGGAAATCCCGGGCGACCTGGACGTAGCGCTCGCTCTCGCCAAGATGGGGCGGGTGCGCGCTCTCTTCGAACCCGACCATCTCAGATCCACGGAGCAGACCTGCACTACCATCACGGAATTAGCCAGAGAGACAGAAATCCAGCGGCAGTTCCACCCTGGGAATTACTAAAGGAATCATTTCCCGCACGTGCGCCGGGCGCAGCAACGTCTGCGCGATCGCTTTCGATGACGGAGCGGTGTTCCTCACAGCAGGTCTCCTGCAGGGCTGCTCGTCCCGAAGTGAGCGACACTGACATCGTCGGCCACTGGAGGAGCGCGACGGCCCGGACTGACCGGGTGCTCGGCCAGGTTGTTGCCTGGGGAAACGCACCGATTGCCTAGCCCACCCCCAACGCCTTCGCCGCGCGCTTTACGTCCCGGGCCTTCACCCACAGAACCGCGGCGAACCGGCCAGCGCCCGCGGCCAAGGCGTCCGTGGCGGTCACGTTGATCTTCGCCTCGGCCAGTTTCGCGGCGTAATCGACCAGAGCCCCGACCCGGTCATCGCCCTGAATGAGGAAGGCCTTCTTGGGCCCGACGACCTTCCACTTGGCCGCCTTCGCCGCGGCCTTAAACGCGGCGGGATCGGACGGAACGAAGTCCACTTGGGCGCGCCGTCCCTTTGGGAACGCGTGGATGGCCAACAGGTTCACCCCGGCCTCTTTGAGGTAACTGAGAGCGCGAGCGCCCTCTCCTGGCTTATCGGGCGCCTCAATATAGAAGTAGTCGACTAGACGAATCGTATCCGGCATTGGTGTCTCCCCCCGGGTTGCACATTGTGGGTCTTCGTATCTTCACTACTGGAATTACATGACAGACTCCTGGGCCGCCCTTCACGGTTGCTCCCCGGGCCTCCCTTGATTGTCGCCTTCTAGCGTAGTCTCTTACTCGTCCTGGAAGATCGCCATTCCCAGTACCGTTGTTCTGGCGTGGTCTCGCGCCGCCACGTGTTAAAGCCTCTGATCATGCAAGTCGCGAGGAACTCATCAAATTCATGCGGGCTCATACTATCGCGAATCCGCCAGAGATTTTCTCGAAGTCTTTTGCGCGTTTCGTACATGAACGGATGCTCCACGTATTCCTTACCTCTCACGCGCCACCGCTCACGGCCGTCTGGCGTGTCAGGTAGGCGCTGACTTCCGGGATAATGACTCATGCCATCTCCGCCTCGTCCCGCGGGACCTGTTCCACTCGCCCGGGCCGGCCGCGTCCACTCAGGACCCCCCGGACCGCAATCGGAGATACATTCAGGACCTGGCAATCTGGCGGCGCGACACCCCCCGCCTCGCGCATGCCGGCGGGATGCGCGTCTTGAAAGGGAGGACTGAGGATACCCTCTCCCTGCAGTCTACCTCTCCTGGCGGATGGACGGTCGGCCGAGGGGGTGGCGCCGGCGGTCCTTGGGTTAGGGAGGTGGCACCGGGCAACCGGGGGGGCGGAGAAGATTGAGGAATCTTGCCCCGCTGCCAAGCCTAACGTCAGATGGGGCGCGAGTTTCGGCTCGCGTCCCTATGCTTTACCCCATGGGTCGGGCACGCGTGAGACGGCGGAACCCGCGGCAAACAAGCCGAACAGGGAAAGCCAGCCTGCTCCCGAAGGCTTCGTGAGCGAGAACGAGTGGAGGGTGGAGGTGACGTGGCCGACCGTCGTGCGGAGAAGCTGGTTTTCCTCGCCTTTGCTGTCGTCGTGCTCATCGGCGGAACGAACTTCGTGGCGGTCCGCTTCAGTAACCGCGAGCTCGCGCCTTTCTGGGGCGCGGCCCTGCGGTTTGCCGCCGCGGCGCTGCTGCTTTTCGCCGGCGTTCTCGTGCGGCGCCTTCCGCTGCCGCGCGGCCGAGGTTTGCTGGGGGCAGTCATCTACGGGGTGCTCGGCTTCGGGGCAGGCTATGCCTTTGCCTACTGGGGTCTCCAGCGGGTGCCGGCCGGCCTGGCCGCCGTCATCCTGGCGTCGACACCGCTGTTCACGTTCGCTTTGGCGGTGCTCCATCGCCAGGAGCAATTCCGCTGGCAGCCCCTGCTGGGCGGTGCGATTGCTCTGGGCGGGATTCTGGTCATGTTCAGCAGATCGGCAAGCGCGGCTGTCCCCCTCTCATCGCTCCTGGCCATGATTGCGACCGCCATCTGCGCCGCCGAGGCGTCGATCGTGATCAAGCAGTTTCCGAAGAGCCATCCCATTACGACAAACGCTATCGCCATGGCCACTGGGGCCGTCATCCTCTTCGCCCTGTCCGTCGCCTTCCGCGAGCCGCTGCTTCGACCCAACCAGGTCACCACGTGGATCGCGCTCCTCTATCTCGTGCTGCTCGGTTCCAGCACCGCGTTTGTGCTGTTTCTCTTCGTCCTCAAGCATTGGGCCGCCTCGGCGGTCGCGTACCAGTTCGTCCTGTTTCCTGTCGTGGCGACGGTTGCCGCGGCCTGGCTGGAACACCAGCGTGTGGCGCCCTCCATGGCCTTTGGCGGCCTGCTCGTTCTGGCCGGCGTGTACGCCGGCGCGGTGGCCGGGGCGCCATTCGCCCGGACGCCCCACCGGCTCGGATCGGAACCGTGTCTGACCTGTGCCGAGTAGTCCCGTCTTCCGATGGGCTACAAGGGCCTTAGGTGCTCCAGAGGTAGGGAGGGGCATGAGACAGGCCACGACGCCCGGATGGGTACGCTCGCTCGCGCGCGTGTACCCTCGCGATCGCCTGCTCACCCGCCCCGCCGAACTGGCGCCCTACGAATCCGACGCCCTCACCGCGTTCCGCGCCCGCCCCGCGGCCGTTGTCATCCCGCTTACCCAGGAGGAGGTCGTCGAGACGGTCCGTCTGTGCCACCGGGAGGAGGTCCCCTTCGTCGCCCGCGGCAGCGGCACCAGTCTCTCGGGCGGCTCGCTGCCGGTGGAAGGCGGGCTGGTGATCGCCTTGAACCGCCTGAACCGCATCCTGCACCTCGACCCGGAGGAACGGTTGGCCGTCGTGGAGCCGGGGGTGATCAACCTGGAGGTCTCCCACGCCGCCGCTCCTTACGGCCTCTACTTCGCCCCCGACCCCAGTAGCCAGCCGGTCTGCACCATCGGCGGGAACGTCGCCTTCAACTCGGGCGGCGCCCACTGCTTGAAGTACGGGATGACCGCCAATCACGTCCTGGGGCTCAAAGTGGTCCTGGCCGATGGCGAGGTGGTCCGCATCGGCGGCGAGAGCCTGGAGATGGTAGGCCCCGACCTGGTCGGCATTTTCGTCGGGTCGGAGGGGCTGTTCGGCATCGCGCTGGAGATCACGCTGCGCCTGCTGCCCCGGCCGGAGGTGTACCGAACCCTCCTGGCCGCCTATCAGTCACTGGAGGTCGCCGGCAATGCGGTGGCTCAGGTCGTCGCCGCGGGCATCCTACCCGGAGCCATCGAGATCATGGACCGCCTGGCCATCCAGGCGGCAGAGGCCGCGGTGGCTGCCGGGTACCCGAGGGAGGCCGCGGCCATCCTCATCGTCGAGCTGGAGGGCGAAGCCCTCGAAGTGGAGGCGTCTTTCGATCGCCTGCGCGCCGTCATCGAGGCCTCGGGCACCTACGAGATCCGGGTGGCCACAGACGAGGCAGACCGCGCCCGCATCTGGAAGGGGCGCAAGGAGACCTTCTCCGCCATCGGGCGGCTGAGCACCGACTACATTACGGGTGATGGGGTCGTGCCCCGCACGCGCCTGGGGCCGGCCCTCGCGGAGATCGAGCGCCTGAGCGCGCAGTACGACTTGCGCGTCGCCAACGTCTTCCACGCCG
>Ga0209342_10001967_pt1 | contig 22478 bp, 10 predicted proteins | sample RifCSP16_2_FD_184023 | JGI IMG/M metagenome (GOLD analysis project Ga0209342, IMG submission 184023) | Soil microbial communities from Rifle, Colorado - Rifle CSP2_sed 16_2 (SPAdes) (version 2) | ecosystem: Environmental > Terrestrial > Deep subsurface > Rock core/Sediment | place: Rifle... | reverse complement strand
TCCCTTGGGTGCGCCCGGGTGCCTTCGAGGCTGTCGGTGGCCGCCGCCGGCGGTCGCGCCTTCACGCTCGCGCTCTTGCCCTTTGCCCCGATTGCCTTCCCGGCCATCCTATTCCTCCTCCCCGCTATCGGCGGCGTGAGAGGGGTCGGCCGCGTCCGCCGCCTCGAGCGCCACGAGAATGTCGCGAGGCCGCAATTCCTGGATCGACTCGGCATTCGCCTCGGATTCATCGCGCGCGCCGGCCGGCCAGATCCGGGAGGCCGAGTACGCGATCCCGACGAGCGAGAGTGTGCTCAGCGCGATTGCCCAGAGGACCATGTCCGTGGTGACGGTCGCGGGGGCCGTCCCCGTCACGCGCGCGTCGAACTGCCGCGTCACCGTGTTCCCAGAGGGGTCCGTGGCTTTCACGGTGACGTTCCACACGCCGGGCTTCGGCAACTGGACCGTCGGCTTCGCGCCGCTTGCCGCCACCTCGAGGCCGCCGTTGCGGAAGACCCATTCGAACTTCGCGCCCGCCTTGAAGGCGGGGTCGTTGTCCGTTGAGCCGCTTGCATCGAAGGTCGGGCTCCCCGACGCGGTGATCGTCTTGGGCACCTCCACGGAGATCGTTGGCGCCGTCGTGTCGGAGACGCGCAGGACACAGAAGTCCGTGCCATACACGTCGCCGAAGCGGTCTTTCACGATGAGCTCGACGGCATAGACGCCGGGTTCAGATGGGGTGAACATGACTTCGCGTCCCACCGCCCCTGACGTGGTCGTCGGCCCGTGGAAGACCCAGGTGTATGTGGCGCCCTTCATCGGGAGCGTGCCGACGGACCCGACGAGCAAGGCCTCTGCGGAGCTGTTCGTCACCCCGTCGGGCCCGGCGTCGACGGGCGCCCCTGCGTCTTCGCGGACCGTGAGGCGCGTGCCCGCGGGCACGTCGCCCACCGACTGGACAATGCCCGAAGGCCAGTACACCGTGACGCGTTGGGCGGCCGACGAGGCCCCGAGCCCAATGAAGAGGCCCGGCTCGTTCGAGGAGGCGTACTCGCCGCCCGGCTGCAGGACGGCCCGGAAGGGCTTCCCTCCGATGAGCGCCGTGACCTCGGCGCCCACGCCGTAGGCGTTCGACGCGATCCCGTGGAGGTCGAGCCGCACGGCGTTTCCCATCCCCTCGCGGTTCAGGTACATCCGGTTCATCTGGTCCGTGTACCCGAGGAAGATGTCGGGCCGAAGATCCCCGTTCACGTCGGCAAGGGAGGCGGAGATCCCAAGGCCCGCCTTTCCGAAGCCCGAGCCCGCAGACGCGTCCCAGAAGCGGCGGCCCCCGTCGTTCCGGTACAAGGCCGACTGCTCGGAGGCCTTCATCATCATGGACATGTAGCCGGTGGAGATCACGAGGTCCGGGTAGCCGTCGGCGTCGATGTCGGGCGAGGCGACACCCCAGCCGACGGCCATGTCGGCCACGCCCCACTCGAAGGCGCGGTCCGTGAAGGTGCCGTCGCCGCCGCTCACCCAGAGGTAGTCCTCGTTGAAGTTCGACTGGAAGATGTCGAGGTGGCCGTCGCGGTTGAAGTCCGCGACCGCAAATCCCATCGCCGAGCCGACCTTCGAAAGCCCCGCCTGCTCGGTCCAGAGCGTGAAGGTGCCGTCCCCATTGTTCTTGTAGAGCGGCGAGACGCCGAAGTCGTTTCCGACAAGGAGGTCGGGCCATCCGTCCTCGTTGAAGTCGATCCACGCGGCCGTGTAGCCCACCCCGGAGCCTGCGGGGTTTTTCATCGTCTGGTTCGCGTACCAGTTCATCATTTGCGGGTCCATGACGAGGCCCTCGAAGTCGCGGATTCCCTCGCCGCCGCCGTTCGGCTGGCCCGCGGCTGCCGTCGCGTTCGTGAAGGTCCCGTCGCAGTTGTTCTTGTAGAGGACGTCGGGGACGGGCTTCACGTAGGACACGTCCATGCCCATGTGCATCTCCCCCATCCCGGCGCCCTCGTCCATGGGCATCATCGTGACAAACTGGCCCATGTTGACCACGAAGAGGTCGAGGCAGCCGTCCCGGTTGTAGTCGCCCCACACGCCGCCGACGGTGTACGAGGGGCCCATCGTGATTGCCGCCTTGGCGGTCACGTCCTTGAACATCCCGTGGCCGTCGTTTTCGAAAAGCATCGGGGCAAGAGGCATCCCGTCCTCGAAGTGGAGCCGCATCGAGGGCATCTCCTCCATGACCATGCCGCTTGCGCCGTAGCGCGCGACGAACACGTCGAGGTCTCCGTCCCCGTCGAAGTCCCCCGCCGAAACACCTGTTGCGCCCGTGGCGACCTCAAGCCCGGACATCATCATCGGGTCCATCTCGGCCATAGGGCCTGGCATCATGTGCGACATGTTGCCCTCCATCATGCCCGGCATGAACATCCCCATCCCGTCGCCGAGGAAGAGCTCGGGCGCCGGGTAGTCCGTCGCGTTCATCCCGCCGGGCACATGGGGAAAGAGCATCGAGGAGTCCGTCTCCGGCGCCGAGGTGAGGACAGCGTCGACGTGGCCGTCGCCGTTGAAGTCGCCCCAGGCCGCGCCCGGCCCCTGCGTCATCATGGGGCCCATCATTTCTTCCATCCCCATCATGCCGCCCATGGCACCCATCTCCATGTCGTGCATACCCATGTTGTCGAGCATCGCGTGTTCGGAGATGTCCGACAGGGCAAAGCCGCGGTTCAAAGCCGTGAAGTTCACAAACTGATCTTGGCTCGTGTCGAGCACCCGCGCGTCCGTCCACTCCGCGTACTTTGCCCGCGCGACCACACCCGCCCAGGTCTTCGAGCCGCCCGTGTCTTCGAGGTGCGGGACGAGCGCGAATGTCGGGGCGGGGAACCCTTCGTGGTCAAGCCGCGTGGTCGGGAGCCCCCCGCCAAGTCCCGCGGACCCGGCGAGCACGCCGGCCGCCGACTCGAAGCTCCACTCCGCGCCGCCAAGGGGTTTCGAGGTCGAATCTCGGACCGTGACGGCCGCAAAGGAGCCGTACGAGAACCTCGCCGTGGCCGCCACCGTGTAGCTCGGCATGCCCCTGCCCTCGACCCGGGCCTGCGAGCTCCCCTCGACCGCGATTGCCGGGGAGATCCCTTGGACGAGACTCGAATTCACCGCGCGCAGGACGGACATCCCCGACAGCGTGATGGGCCCGCGGCTCATCCGCACGACCGAACCCACCAGCTCGACGGAGGCATCCATCGCATCGATGCGGGAAGCGCCTTCCAACGAGGACCCCTCGGACTCGATCGACGCCCCCGCAGCGGCCGTGATCGAGTACGCAAAGTCCGCGGCGCTGCCGTCGTCGGTGTCGGTCGGCGAGTCTTTGATCGCCCCGCCCGCGGTGAGGCGTAGAGCGCCGCCCTGAGCAAGCGAGATCCACGCGCCATCGGATTCCATGTAGAGGGTGGAGGCGGTGACCACAAGGGTGGCGCCGGGCTCGACCGTGATGTTCCCCCAAACGTGGTCGCTCCGGCCGGAAAGCGTGAGCGTTTCCCCCGCCATCACGAGGAGGTCCCCGATCGGCGAGCCCGGGGGAGGCGGCGCCTGCGCGAGGACCGCCGCAGGGGTGACCATCAGCATGACCATGAGCCCGGAGATCAAACGGACAATTCTTCCGGTCATTCAACGGGCCTCCAAACCCACATCCAGCAACCGCCGGAGCTTGGGGGTTTGCGACCCTCCGCGCCGTTATTTAAGGGTTGGCCAGATTCCCTTTGGCCAACGAATCTCGCCGGCAGCCCGCCCGGCTGTTGTTTTGTTGAATACCTTTGATGAGTGGCGCTCGCCCCGAAAGCCGTCCGGGCGCCTCGGGTTTGCAAAACGCCTCGGGTCGGCGGCTAACGCGAGGCGCCTGGATCGTCTGCCGAGAGGCAATCCTTGTGGGGTTGTGAGGCGGGAAGAGCGCCTCGCAGCTCCGGAGAAAGTACTGTTGATCGCTACTTTTGAAGCCGGGCCAAAACCCCAGGGCCCTGAAGCAAATTCACGCTTGCGAACGGCCTGGGGGGGCGTGGCGCGCGTCCGGCCAAACCACCGATGTCGCATTCAGGACGACAGAACGCTTATAAGAGAAGGTGCGCTCACCCGGGACTAAGGTGGAACTGTGGCCCCTGCCGAAGCGAAGCTCCTGGGATACGAAGTGAACGCCGTCGAGCGCGACATCGTGGACGCGCCGAACGCGTCGATTACGCGCAAGCTCACGGTCATCCAGCCCACGGGAATCAAGACGAAGCTCCCGCGCAAGATCGGCTCGCTGTGCCCCGAGTGCATCCGCACGATCATGGGCGTGATCTACGAAGACAAGGGCCGCGTCATGCTTAAGAAGAACTGCCCGGACCATGGGGAGTTCACGGACGTCTACTACTCGGACGTCGACCTCTTCATGAAGTTCGAAGGCTACGCGATCGACGGCGTCGGGATCGACAACCCCCACACGCAGCTCACGTCGGGCTGCCCCTACGACTGCGGGCTTTGCAACGCGCACACCTCGCACCCGGGCATTGTGAATGTCGACCTCACGAACCGCTGCAACCTGAAGTGCCCGATCTGCTTTGCCAACGCGAACTCCGCAGGGTTCGTCTACGAACCGCCCTTCGAGGACGTCGTCGCGATGATGCGCAACCTGCGCGACCTCAAGCCCGTCCCCGTCCAGGCGATCCAGTTCGCGGGCGGCGAGCCCACGATCTACCCGCGCTTCTTCGACGCGGTCAAGGCGGGCTCGGACCTCGGCTTCCCGCAGATCCAGGTCGCCACGAACGCGATCCGGCTCGCCAAGGAGCCCGACTTTGCCCAGAAGTTCGTCGACAACGGCGGCCACATGATCTACCTCCAGTTCGACGGGTTCCGCGATGAGTCCTACATCCGCGCGCGCAAGCGCCCGGGGTTCCTCAAGGAGAAGTTCCAAGCGATCGAGAACTGCAGGCGCGTGCGCCCGAAGCCGCTCGCGGTGTGCCTCGTGCCCGTTATCGTGAAGAACCTCAACAACGACGAGGTCGGGGACATCATCCGCTTCGCGCTCAACAACCTCGACGTCGTGCGCAGCGTCAACTTCCAGCCCGTGTCCTTCTCCGGCCGCATGGAGACCGAAGACCGGATGCGCGGCCGCTACACGCAGTCGGACCTCGTGCAGGACGCCGTCGAGCAGACGGGCTTCCTCACGAAGAACGACTTCTACCCCGTCCCGGTCGCCGCGGCGATCTCCGAGGTCGTGTCCGTGATCCACGGGGAGGGCAAGCTCGCGTTCACGTGCCACCCGGCCTGCGGGATCGGCGCGTACGTGATCCGCGGCGAGGACGGGCGCTACATGGGCGTGTCGCAGTTCATCGACATCGACGGGCTCTACGCCGAAGCGCTCCAGATCGCCGAGGAGACCCAGGGGCTCAAGGCCTCGAAGGTCCGCGCGCTTGTCAAGGCGCGGCGCCTGCTCAAGTACGTCGACCTCGAAAAGGCGCCGAAGGGCGTCGACAAGGTCGCCGACCTCCTGCGCGGCGTCTTCTACGACGGCGGCAAGGCGGGCCTCGCGGAGTTCCACTGGAACACGCTCTTCGTGGGCGCGATGCACTTCATGGACCGCTACAACTACGACATCGACCGCGTGAAGCGCTGCATCGTGCACTACGCGACCCCGGACGGGCGGATCATCCCCTTCTGCGCGTACAATACGGGGCCGACCTTCCGCACGGAGATCGAGTCGAAGTTCGCGATGACCTTCAAGGAGTACGCGGCGGTAAACGGCGGCTCCGAAGAGGACATCCACACCTGAAGCCGCTGGGCTTCGCTTTCCTGGGGCCAAACGGCCCCTGCCCACCTTTTTTCTACTACCGGATGCCTCGATTGCCGGGAGCGTTACCCCCCATGTCGGTCGGCCCAGGCGTCTTCAAAGTCCGAGCGGGCTGGGCCAAGTGGGACGAAGAGCTCCAGAGGCAGCTCATCCTGCGCGAGAACCCCAAGCTCGTCGAGATCGCGAGGGACGCGACGGCAAACCCCGAGTTCCTGAAGGCGCTCGTGGACCACATCCACGAGAAGGACTTCCGCCTGCGGTGGGGGATCGCGGAGGTGCTCGACCACATCACCCGCATCAAGGCGGAGGCCCTCAACGCGCACATCCCGAAGCTCGCGGAGATCCTCGACGACCGCCACCACATGCCTCGCAACATGATGGCGATCACGATCCTGCGCGTGGGCGAGCGCTACCCCGAAGCGGTCCTCCCGATCCTCCCCCAGTTCATGAAGCGGCTCGAGTCCGTCGAGGGCCATGAGCGCTACGACGCCGTGCGCCTCCTCCAGACCATCATCGTGACCCACCACGAGATCGGAATCAAGTACCTCGACATCATCAAGCAGCTCGACGCCGTCGAGAGCAACCCGAGCGTGAAGCTTGCCTGCGAGAAGTACCTGAAGGCCGTGCGGGACATCGAGGCGGGCCGCGAGCCCGACATCGTGAAGCCGGCGGCGCTCGAGGCGAAGGAAGCCGCGCGCAAGCAGGGCGAGGCGGCGGGCAGGAAGAGCTGACCGCTGCCCGGGGGGGCTTGGGGGCCTCCCCAAGGGCGCAAGGCTCCGCGACGTCACGGGGAGCGGGCTTCATTCACTTTTTCGTCCGCGTCGTCTAAGGCTTGAAATACGCTCCAAGGCCTTTGCGCCGGCGGCGGCGCGCAAGCGCGCCGAGGTTGGGGGGCAAGAGCGTGGTGCGGGCGGCCGGGCTCCTGCTCCCGGCGGCGGGGGGATTCGGAGTCCTTGCTTTCGTCCTATGGCTCGCAAGCCCCGTAGCGGCCGCCCCTCCCCCCTCGGGCAACTGGTCCGTGACGGGCGCCGAAGCCTACTTGGACCAGACCATCACGCTGCTCAACGTCACGGACCTCAGCGGCAACGCGACCGAGTACGGCAACCTGACGGTGGCAAGCAGCGGCGACCTCACGTTCGACAACGTCACGCTGGTCCTGCCGTTCCGCGCCGCCCTCGATATCCAAGGCCGCGCCGTCTTCCGCAACTCGACCGTGGTCGGCGAGACCTGGAAGCTGTGGCTGCGCGGTACGGTCGAGTTCACGGACGACACGTTCGTGAACGCCACCTTCGGCAGCATTGCGGTGGAGACCAGCGCGCTCGTGCTTGAGCGGAACCTTTGGAACTGCAGCGCTGGCGGAGGCACGATCGCCGTGCGCCGGGCCCTCGACTTCCGCAACCAGACACTGCAGGCAGGTTGCGGCCTCTCGTACGAGTTGCCGATCCTCACGGTGAACAAGGACATCGAGATTGCCAACCTCTCGATCCGCAACACGGGCAGCGCGAACGGCATCCAATTCAACGGCGCCCTCCACACCGGCCGGGTGCGGTTCGACCTGCACGACCTCACGCTCAACGGATCGGGCGGGTGGCCCCTCTATGTGCAGGCGGCATCGCCGAGCACCTCGTACGCAATCCACGACAGCGCGTTCTCGGAGAGCGGGGTTGCGGGGATCCGTTGTGATTCGTTCGACGGGGGGTTTGCGATCTGGAACATGACGTTCACGAACGTCCTCAGGGCGTTCCGGATGGACGGGCTGCCAAGTGGGCAGGTCGTCGCCACCGCCGACAATGTGACGGTCGTCGGCACGACGGACAGCATCCTCGCCAACGACATCACGTGGGTGATCCGCAACTCGACAATCCAGGGCGCGAGCCCCCAGTTCGACGCGGGCACAAACGGCCACATCCGGATCTACGATTCGGTCGCCACGGCCTTCGCCGCCAACTACCCGAGCACGGGCGGCAGCATCGAGCACTTCACATGGCTTGCGATGGGCGTCCCCACGTGGCAGGGCGCCGTCGCGATCACGGACGACGCCGTGACCCTCTTGGACGGGAATGGGTTGGCCTCGATCCAGGTGAATGCATCGACGTGGGCGCCCCAGGAGATCGTGTGGTGGGGGATGTACCCCGGGAGCAGCCGGATCGACAACCGCCAGTTGCAGCCGACGGTCCGGGACGGCGGGACGGCGTTCAACTGCACGCCCTCCTCGTTCCTCGTCTCGCCCGGCATGGCGACGGTCGACGTCACGTGCATGGACGACGCGCCGCCGAGCTTCACGGTCTTCAGCCCCACACTCCCTCGGATCCAAAACAACTCGCTTCTTGCCGGGACCGCCCGCGTGGACGAGGCGGGCTCGGGCCTCAACACCGTGGAGTTCTCGCTGGACGGCTTGAACTACGGGCCCGTGGCCTTCGCGCCCGGCGACACCCACAATTTCAGCTTTTCGCGCGCGGGGATGGCCGACGGCACGTACGGCATATGGCTTCGGGCAAGGGACCGCACGGCCAACGAACGGGTCGTGACCCTGGGGCCCCTCACACTCGACACGGTCGACCCGGCGCTTGCGCTCGACCCGCGCCCGCCGATCGTCTCGGGCTTTGCCGCCACGATATCGGGGACGACCGAACCCAACACGTCGATCACGGTCGCCCGAGTGGGCGGCTTCACGAACTCCACGACCTCGACGGCGAACGGCTCCTTTGCCGTCGGCGTCCTCCTCGAGGAGGGCCAGAACGCCTACACCGTGACGGCTCGGGACGCTGCGGGCAACTCCTACGCGCTCGTGGCAACCACCTTCGTCGACACGCGGGCGCCCTCGCTCTCCGTCTCCCTCGACGGCAAGCCCGATACGGCCGCCGTCACGCGCACTGCCACGGTCCGCGTTGCGGGCAACGCGGAGGCAGGCTCGACGGTTCGGGTAAGCGGCGCCCTGGCCGACCGCTCGGGTGAGGGGTTCTCCTACGACCTCGCGCTCGTGCGCGGGCTGAACCTCCTCAACGTCACCGCGACGGACGCTGCGGGGAACACGGCGACGTGGTACGGCCTCGCCTACTTCGACGATGTCGCGCCGACGGTCACGATCTCGGTGGACGGCGAGGCGCGCACCTCCGGCTCCACGGTGATCACACGCTCTTCAACCGTTGGGCTCTCCGGCGTCGCGTTGGACAACGAGACGGGCATCGCGTCCCTCATCGTGAACGGCACGGCCATCGCCGTTGCAGGGTCGGGGGACTTCTCGACGGCGCTCCCTGTCGGCGAGGGCGAGAACCGCGTGGTCGTGACGGCGTCGGATTCGGTCGGGAACACGGCGTCGTTCCGGTTCACCGTGGTTCGGGACACCGCGGCGCCCGGGGCGACCGCCTCGGCGGCCGCCGACGCGTCGCCGGTCGTCTACCTTTCGGGCGTGGCTTACACGCGGGGGGCAACGGCAAGGCTCGTGGTCACGGTGAACGAGGAGGGCGCGGTCACCTTCGGCGGCGCCTTGCACGCCGTTGCGCCGGGCGAGAACTCGTTCGTCGTCAGCCTGCCGGAAGGGCGCACGGTTTTCGCGATCGTCGCGACCGACCTTGCGGGCAACGCGGCGCTGCCGCTAAGCGTCGCCATTGAGCGCAAGAGCAGCCCACCGGCGCTCCTTGTGAGCGCGCCCTTGGACGGTGCGACGGTGGACACCGCGGTCGTCGAGGTCGTCGGCTCGGCCGACCCCCTCTCGAGTGTGACGGTCAACGGCCAGGCGGTCAGCGTGCTCGCTTCCGGCGAATTCCGGGCCTCCGTGGCCATCACGCTTGGCGCCAATGCGCTCGTGGTCGAGGCGTCCGATGACCTCGGCAACACAAACGAGACGACCCGGTCGGTGACGCGGACCGATTCGTCGCAGGGCATAAGGACCGACGGGACTGCAGCGGGCTCGCCCCTTACCGCCTTGGGACTCCTGATCGGTGGCCTGGTCGCGGGGATCGCGGCGGGGTTCCTTCTGGGGCGCCGCAGGCCGTCGGGCAGCCCCGGGCCGGTCCCCGCAGGGGCCGTGGCGCCCGAGCCAGCCTCCGAAGTCCTCTCCCGGGGCGCTCCGCAAGAGGGCGAACCGCCGTCGGGCCCAAGGCCGAAGGGACCACGCCGGCAGGGCCCGCGACCTCCCTAACCGGAGGGCTGCGCGGCCAATCAGCGGCGGCGCCCTCGAATACCCCGAGTGGCCCGAGAGGCCGGTCGTGGAGCGATCGAGGGCATGCGAAGGCCCGCGCGCCTGGCCACGCGGTTCGCCGCGGGGTAGCCCGCGTGCGCGTGGCGGACGACGCCGATCCCGGGGTCCGTGGTGAGGACGCGCGCGAGCCTTGCCGCGGCGGCGTCCGTGCCGTCCGCGATCGCGTGCATCCCGGCGTGGGTCGAAAGCCCGATCCCCACGCCACCGCCGTTGTGGATGTGGACCATGTCGGCGCCGGCGGCGGTGTTCAGCATCGCGTTGAGCAGCGGCCAATCGGCCACGGCGTCGGAGCCATCGGCCATCCCCTCGGTCTCGCGGTAGGGCGAGGCGACGGAGCCCGTGTCGAGGTGGTCGCGCGTGATCACGATGGGTGCGGCGAGCGTGCCGTCGGCCACGAGCCTGTTGATTGCACCGCCGAACCTCGCACGCTCGCCGAGGCCCAGCCAGCATACTCGCGCGGGCAGGCCCTCCCAAGGCAGGTGCTTGCGGGCGAGCACGATCCAGTTGGCAAGCTGCCGGTTTTCCGGGAACAGTTCGAGGACGACGTCCTCGGTCGCACGGATATCCTCGGGGTCCCCGGAGACCGCGACCCAACGGAACGGCCCGCGGCCCTCGCAGAACATCGGGCGGATGTAGGCGACGACGAAGCCGGGGTAACCGAACGCGCCCGTTACGCCCGCCTTCTGCGCCTGGCCGCGCAGGTTGTTGCCATAGTCGAAGGCGACTGCGCCGCGCTTCTTCATCGCGAGGATCGCGCGGCAATGCAGGCCCATCGAAGCCATGGACCGCCTGACATAGCGATTGGGGTCGCTTTTGCGAAGGGCCTTGGCTTCCTTGAGGTCGAGGCCCCTCGGGACGTACCCGTTGAGTTCGTCGTGCGCGCTCGTCTGGTCCGTGACGACGTCGGGGGCCGTGCCGCGCCGCACAAGCTCCGGCAGGACGTCCGCGCAGTTGCCGACCAAGGCGACACTGACCGCCGAGCGCTCGCTGGCGGCGCCTTCGACGACGGCGAGTGCGTCGTCGATGTCCTGCGTAACAATTTGCACGAACCCGCGTGCCTGGCGCTTGCGCGCCCGCTCGCGGTCGACTTCCACGATGAGGGCGGCGCCCCCGTTCATCGTGACGGCAAGGGGCTGCGCGCCGCCCATGCCGCCGAGCCCTCCCGAGAGGACGAACCGGCCCTTCAGGGTCCCGCGGAAGTGCTTCCGCGCGACGGCCGCGAAAGTCTCGTACGTGCCCTGGATGATCCCCTGGGTCCCGATGTAGGCCCAAGAGCCCGCGGTCATCTGCCCGTACATCGTGAGCCCGGCCTTCTCGAGCTCCCGGAAGTACTCCCAGTTCGACCAGCGCGGCACGAGGTGCGCGTTCGCGATGAGGACGCGGGGCGCGTCGGCGTGGGTCTTGAACACCGCGACCGGCCGCCCGGACTGGATGAGGAGCGTCTCGTCCTCCTCGAGGTCGCGCAGGGAACTCACGATCGCGTCGAAGTCCTGCCAGCTGCGCGCGGCGCGGCCCGTGCCGCCGTAGATGATGAGTTCCTCGGGGATCTCGGCGTTCTCGAGGTTGTTGTAGAGCATCCGCAGGATGGCTTCCTGGCGCCAGCCCTTGCAGGAGATCTCGAGGCCGCGGGGGGCGCGGAGCGCCGTTGCGGCGTGTGCGTCCTTCGCCATGCGCCGACCATTGGAGCGGCGTTATATCACAGTTCGGAGAGAACGACTGGCCGGGGCCGCTGGGCTTGTAATCGCGGGGCGATCCCCGCCAAGGCGCTTCCAGTTGCCGCTCAGGGTTCGATTCGCTGTGTCCGCGCGCGTTCGGGTTCTTCGTGTGCGCCTGCACCGGTTCCGGCGCCGCAGGCAAAGCCCGCCGCACATGTGCCCGCTCCCTCAGTTGGATCGAGGTCGCAGATCCGGCGGCATGCCGAGTCGCCGGCGGCGCCCGCGACGGCGAACGAGACGACCAACAGCGCCACCGCGCCCCCCCGGACCCCGGCGGGCCAAGATCCACTCGCCATCCGAAACCCCGGTTGGGTGTCCATCCCTTGGCTCGCCCAATAGCCACTCTCAGACGAGGTTCGAACGTTTCACGACGGCAATCGGACGGTGCCGTGAGGCCCTCGAACCGCCGATGACCAGCGGGAGGCTGGGGTTCTGTTGACTACTCGCGGGTCTGGGCGGTAGGCTTGAAATAGGGCGGCCTCGGATAGTCATTGACGGCCCCGCTAGGGCTCCGGGGTGCCGTCATGGGGGGCCCTTCAATGAAGACTCGGACACTCGTTCTGGGATTGCTGACCGGACTCCTTGGTTTCGCCACCGCCGCCGCCCTGTCAGCACCGGCGGCGGCCGTGATCAACATCACCGGCGACTGGGTCATCACCGGGAGCGATTGGTACGCGAACGAAACGATCAACGTCACGGCCACGAACAACACGACCGGCAACATCCTCGTGGCGCCCGGCGCGGACCTCCACCTCGAGAATGTCACGCTGCTTGTCCCCTTCAACCGCACGTTGGACAACCAAGGGTACCTCGAAGTCCGGAATTCGACGCTCCAGGGCCCGAATTGGTTCTTCTATTTGCGGGGCGCCGCCGACATCCGCGCTACGAACATCGTGAGCGCCTCCCACAGTGTGGGGGGCGGTTTCTCGGGCACCTACGTGTCCAACAGCAGCGTGAGTTTCGGCGGGGTAAATTGGTACAACGGGGCGGGCAACACGCGCAGCTGGACGATCCACCTGCGCGTTGCGATCGACTTCAAAGACAACACGCTCGGTGCGAGGGGACAATTGCGCTACGAGCTCCCCTCGATCTCGCGCACACTCGGAATCGAGGTGGCGAACAACGTGTTCGCCATGGGCACAGGCTTCGCCGCCACCACCGCCCTTGTCATTGAAAACGCCTTGCACACGGGCACCGTCACCTACGACATCCACCACAACAACATCACGAACGGCGACGACGGAATCTACTTCGGCTCCTCATCGCTCACGACGACCTTCCTCATCCACGACTCGACCTTCAGTGGCATGTTCAGCAGCGCGGTCGAAGTCGGCCAGGGGGCGGCGGTGGACGACTTCGGCGGGAACCTGCGCATCTGGAACGTCAGCATCTCAAACGTGTTCCGCGGGATCCGCGTCTTCGGCGTCCCCGGCGCGGGGCTCGGCGGGACGATCGACAACGCGACAATTGGGACGACCGGCATCGGCATCGTGGCGAACGACTACACCTGGGCTGTCTCGAATTCCCTGATGGGCTTCAATTCATCGACGACCCAGTACCGCGCCGAATCTGGAGGCCGCGTCGTCGTCTACAACACGACCGACCTGGCGCTCAACGGCGAGACCACGGCCGCCGGGGCTTCCGTCGAGCACTTCGTCTTCCTGAACGTCCTCGGCGCGACTTGGCAGGGCGGCGTCGCGATCCTCGGCGACCTCGTTGCGCTGCGGGAGGCGGCGGGCAATGTGAGCCTGCTCCTCGACCCGCAGAATTGGACGCCCCGAGAGATCGTGTGGTGGGGCGTCTACTTCGGCGCGCCCCAAGTCGACAACCGCGACCTGAGGCCCGTGATTGTCGACGGGCCGAGGACCTTCCCCTGCGCGCCCTCCCCCTTCCTCGTGACCGACGACATGGGCCCGCTCGGGGTTGTTTGCACGGACGACAGCCCCCCCGCAGTCGCCATCTCGCGCCCCACGCTCAACTGGATTCAGAATTGGCCGGACGCGTCCGCCGACGGCTCAGGGAGCGAGTACGGCGCGGGGGTCGACACCTTCGACTGGAGCCTCGACAACGCGTCATGGCTCCCGCTCTCGCCAAGCGGCGCGAGCCCCTTCAACTGGTCCTTCGAGATCCCGAGCCTTCCCGACGGCCCTTACACGGTCTACCTTCGGCTTGCCGACCGCACGGGCAATGTCGCGTTTGCCTCGAGGGGGCCGTTCACGATCGACACCGAGGCGCCCACGCTCAGCCTGCCGGGCCTGTCGGCTTTTGCCTCGGGCACGACCCTCGACCTTTCGGGGACCACCGAGCCCCTCGCGGCCGTTTCGTACCGCACGGCGGCAGGCGCCACGGGGGCGACCTCCGCGGCGGCCGACGGCTCGTTCGACTTCTTGGCAATCCCCCTCGAGGAGGGCTTCAACAACATCACGATCACGTCCGCCGACCGCGCGGGCAACCAGGCCACGCTCCAGGCGACGATTATGGTCGACTCCGTGCCGCCCGCGATCGTCGTCTTCCAGGAGGCGGTCCTCTACACGAAGGAGCCCGGCGCGGACTTCGCGGGGCTCACGGAAGAGGCCGCCGTCGTGCGGGCCAACAGCGTTCTTGCGGCGCGTACGGGCGACGGATTCTCCTTCACGCTGGCGCTCGCGGCCGGGCTCAACACGGTCACGGTCACGGCGACGGACGCAGCGGGCAACACGGTTAGCTGGTTCGGGGCCGTGTGGTACGATGCGGACCTGCCGAGCCTTTCGGCGTCCGTAACAACGGCAGGCGTTGCCGATGACGGCACCCCCGTGACCCGGACGGGAACGGTCTCGGCGAGCGGCACGCTGGGGGACGCGACGACGAGGGTAGTGACGCTCACCGTGAACGGCGAGCACAAGGCCTTCGACGGTTCGGGCGCGTTCTTCTTCACGCTCAACGTGAGCGATGGCCTCAACACGTTCGTCGTGAGCGCCACGGACATGGTCGGCAATGTGCGGTCGGTCACCTTGCGCGTCTTGCGCGACAGCGGTGCTCCATCCGCGCAGGCGAGTTTGAGGGAGGCCGACGCACCGCTCCTCACGGTCGAAACAAGCGTGTACACGAGGGGGAGCTTTGTCCTCGTCGAACTGTCCATGAGCGAGGACGGGGTCGCGACCGTCCAGGGTGAAACGCGGGCGGTCATTGAAGGGCCAAACACGTTCAACGTCAGCCTCCACGAGGGGACGAACACGATCTCGATCTCCTTCCGGGACCGCGCGGGGAACCTCGGAATCCCGAGCACGCTCGGGATCGTCCGTGACACACAAGGCCCTCTCGTCGCGATCAACTCGCCTCCGACAGGCGCGGTCGTAGAAGAGGCGCGCATCCAGGTGAGCGGCGTCTCGGAGGTCGGCGCCCGCGTGACGGTGAACGGCGACGTCGTGGCTGTGAGCCCCGGCGGCGGGTTCAGTGCGGCGGTCGATGTACTGGCGGGCACTTCAACGACAATCACCGTTGTGGCAACGGACGCGGTGGGAAACCAGAACACCACAAGCGTCACAATCTCGCGGCGGGCGGCCTCGGTAACGACCGCGCCGTCGGCTGACCTTAGCGTCGCGGTCGCCCTCCTCGTCGGGGTCGCCGCGGGTGTCGGTATCGGCTTCATGGTCCGCGGGCGCTCCACGAGCCCCGGTCGAGACGACGAAAGTCTCGCCACCGAGCCCTCGGGGGCGGCCCGAGGGGCGCCTGGAACCGGGCCGGCGGCGCCGGCCCCGGAGCACTCACAGAAGGGCCCGAAGGGACCGCGAGGGCCTCAGCCGCCGGACGGGTAATCTCGTGGCGCGAAAGGGCCCGCTTTGCCGCTCCGGTCCCCTGCCGCAGGCCGCATAACAAGGCCAACCGTTCTCGTCCAGGGAAATTGGCGGTTCGTTATCCGCGTTCTCGCCGTTTCAACGGCGCGGCACCCACGGAATGGGGGCCCCCTTGCGGTTTGGAGCCAGTCGTGGCAGGCCCGCCGACCTTGGGCAGGGCGCCACCCTCGGGGCCCATTGTTGACTTGCACCCGTGCGGAGCGCCAGGCTTGAAATAAGGCGGGTGGGCAATCGCCCCCCTCGGGCGGCCGGGCCGGCCCGCCTTCGGGGGTTTCCGACTTGCCTAGGCGCCGACTCGTATTCTGGACAGCGGCTGGACTTCTGGGCTTGGCCGGCCTTGCCGCCCTCTCAGGCCCCGCGTCGGCTGCGATCACGATCTCCGGCGACTGGGTCGTCTCGGGCAACGAGTCCTACACGAGCGATACGATCACCGTCCAAGCCAACGGCTCGACGGGCAACCTCTACATCCTGCCGGGCGGCGAACTGCACCTTGACAACATCCTGCTCATCCTCCCAAACAACCGCACACTCGACAACCAGGGGTACCTCGAGGTGCGAAACTCGACGATCCGCAGCCCGAACTGGCTCCTCTACCTGCGCGGGGCGGCCGACCTCAGCGACGTGTCGCTCTTCAACGTGTCGCGCGACGCGGGCGGGGGCGTCTCGGGGACCTACGTGACAAACTCAAGCGTGACCTTCACGCGCGTGCGCTGGGAGTACACGGTCACGGGCTTCAACGAGCGCGACTGGTTCATCCACATCCGCACGATCATGGATTTCAGCACGAATTACGTCGGGCGCCGCGGCCAGGTCTCCTACGAACTGCCGACGGTCTCGAGCAACGTGAAGATCGAGATCGCCTACAACCGGTTCCAACTCGGCGCGGGCTTCGGAATGGGCAGCGAGCGCACGACGGGGGTCGTCATCGACAACGCGCTCCACGCGGGCCAGGTGACCTACGACATCCACCACAACAACTTCACGGACGGCGACGACGGAATCGCTTTCGGGTCTTCGTCTTCGAGCACGACCTATCTCCTCCACGACAACACGCATGTGGGGGCTGGGAGCACGGCCGTGGAGATCGGCCAGGGCTCGGCGGCCGACCGCTTCGGCGGCGCGCTCAGCATCTGGAACGTGTCCGTGACGAACTCGAACCGCGCCTTCCGGCTCTACGGCCTCATCGGCGCCGGGATTATGGGAGCCATGGAGAATGTCACGGTCGACAGCAACGACGGCGGCGGCTTCCCGGATACGGGGGTTGTCGCAAACGAGGCGACCTGGGTTGTCCGCAACTCGACGATTTCGATGGACGCGGCCGACACGCAGTACCAGAGCGAGTCGAACGCGCACATCCGGATCTACACGACGACGGACCGGACGCTTTCGGGAGTCCAGGTGACGCAGACGGGCGCGAGCGTCGAGCACTTCGCTTTCCTCAATGTGCTCGGAGCGACCTGGCAAAACAGCGTCGCGATTGTCGGCGACCTCGTCTCGCTGCGCGAGGCGACCGGCAACGTGAGCCTGTGGCTCGACCCACAGAACTGGTCGCCCCGCGAAATTGTGTGGTGGGGCTTCTACTTCAACGCCCCGCAGGTGGACAACCGCGACCTCACGCCCGAGGTCGCCGAAGGCGGCAGGACCTTCGCCTGCGCCCCCTCGCCGTTCCTCGTGACCGACCCGATGAGCCCGCTGGCCATCGTCTGCATTGACGACAGCCCCCCAACGGTCGCCATCGCGAACCCCTCGCCCAACTGGATCCAGAACTGGTCGAGCTTGGCGGCCGACGGCTCGGCAAGCGAGTACGGGTCGGGCGTCAACACCCTCGAGTGGAGCTTCGACAACGCCTCCTGGGGCCCCGTCGCACAAAGCGGGGCGGGCCAGCTCAACTGGTCGGTCCAGGTCCCTGGCATGGCCGACGGGACCTACACGGTCTACCTCCGGGTCGTCGACCGCACGGGAAACGCCGCCTTTGCCTCGCGGGGCCCCCTCGTCGTGGACACCACGCCCCCGGCGCTCAGCCTGCCGACGCTGCCGGTTTTTGCCCCAAGCACACTCCTCGACCTCTCGGGCACCACCGAGGGGCTAGCGACCATCACCTACCGGACCGCCGGCGGCGCATCAGGGAGCGTGCAAGCGGCCTCGGATGGCTCCTTTGACATCCTCGCGATCCCGCTTGTCGAGGGGCTCAACAACATCACGGTCACGGCGACAGACCTTGCAGGAAACCAGGTGACGCGGCAGGCGACAATTACGGTGGACTCCGTGCCGCCGTCGATCGTGGTTTTCCAAGAGGCCGTGGTCTACACGAAGGAGCCCACGACGCAGTTCGGCGGGCTTAGCGAATCGGGGGCCGTCGTGAGGGTGAACAGCGCCCTTGCCGGGCGCACAGGCGACGGCTTTTCGTTCACGCTCGCGCTGCTTCCGGCCCTCAACCCTGTCACCATCACGTCGACGGATGCGGCGGGCAACACGGCGAGCTGGTTCGGCGCAGTCTGGTACGACGGGGACTTGCCGACGGTCTACGTGCTCGTCACGACGCCGGGCCGCGCGGACGACGGCACGCCGGTGACGCGGACGGGCGCGGTCTCCGTGAACGGCACGGTCGGCGACTTCACGACGCGCGTCATCACGCTCACCGTGAACGGCGACCTCAAGACATTCGACGGCGCGGGCGCCTTCTTCCTGTCGCTCCCGGTCATCGAGGGCCTCAATACCTTCGTGTTTTCGGCGACCGACGTCGTCGGTAACGTGAGGTCCGCCACGGTCCGCGTGCTTAAGGACAGCGCGCCCCCCTCCGCGGTTGCGGCCCTTCGCGAGGCCGACGCGGAGCTCGTCACGATCGAGACGATCGTCTACACGCGGGGCAGCTTCGTTCTCGTGGAACTCTCGATGAGCGAGGACGGCGTTGCGACCGTCGAGTCCGAGACCCGCGCGGTCGCGGCCGGACCGAACCTGTTCAACGTGAGCCTCCACGAGGGGACGAACACGGTCTCGGTTTCCTTCCGCGACCACGCCGGGAACCTCGGGACGACGCGGACCCTCGGAGTCGTTCGCGACACGACGGCACCAACCCTGGTCGTCAACTCGCCGCCCGAAGGCGCCGTCGTCGAGGACGCGCGGATTCAGGTGAGCGGCGTGTCGGAAGCCGGGGCCCATGTCACCGTGAACGGCGAGCTCGTGGCCGTGAACACGGGAGGCGGCTTCGCAGTGGCTGTCGACGTGCTCGCTGGCACGAACACGGAGATTACCGTGATCGCCACGGACTTGCTGGGAAACCAGAACACGACGTCCGTGACGGTGTCCAGGCGCGCCGCTTCGGTGACGACCACGCCCTCCGCAGACCTCAGCGGCCTCCTCTTGCTCCTCGTGGGCGTTGCGGCGGGTGTGGGCGTTGGGTTCCTCGTCCGCGGGCGGTCACGGGCGGCGGGCGCCTTCGCCGAAGGGCTCGACACAGGGACTTCCGCCGAATCGGCCCATTCAAGGGGGCCCCAAGAGGGCCCGGCGGCTGTCGATCGGGGCCAGAAGGGCCCCCGGGGCCCCCAGCCGCCTGGCGCCCCTTGAGCCGCCTACTTCACCGCGGTAAGGATTAGGTTGGCGCCAAGCCCGCGCGGGTCCTGCAGGGCCTCGAGCGCGCGGCGGTGCCGCACGTAGACCTCGCGTTCAAGGCGGGTCTGCTCGCGCTCGAGCTTGCCGAGGATTTCTCCGAGCCCGTGCCTCCGGAGGAAGTCGGCCTGCCGCTCGACAGGGCGCACGGCGAGCCCGCCCTCCTCGAAGGCGCGTGCAAGGGCCGTGAAGTCCACGTGCGCCGTGATGTCCTGGGCGCCGAGCCGCGCGAGGGGCTCGGTGTTCAGCCGGTGGCGGAAGAAGCAGCGCATCGTCCCCTCGGGGCGCCTGCGGGCGTCGTAGAGGGCTTGCGCCTCGTCCCCGTAGTCGGCGGCAAGGACCGCGCCCTTAAGGAGCGCGCGCGCCATGTCGAGGGCAAGCGCGCCCGCGTCGAGCGACACCTCGCCGCGCTGCGCCTCCGCAAGCCGCACACCCTCCGCCTCGAGCCTGCGCGCGAGATCGGCACGCGAAGGCGGGCCCGGTGTCTCGGCAAGGCCGCCGCCTTCGCCGACCGTAATGAAGACCTCGCGAACCCCCGCGCCATGCCCCTCGAGCACGTGGAACGGCTGGGCGTCGAAGAGCTCGTTCGAGAGGATGACGCCGCGCACGGCCCGGAGCGGCAGCCCGGGTCCTGCCGCCCGCACCCACGAAACGGCCCCGGAAAACTCGGGCAGCAGGTTGGCCCGCTGCACGCGCGCCCAACCCGCGTGGGGCTCCACGAGCAGGTAGCGGAGCCTCTCGAAGACCTTCGGGAATTCCAGGGAAAGGGCCTGGAGCACGTCGCGGGCAAGGAGGCCGCGGCCCCCGCCGACCTCGACGACCCAGACGCGCTCGTGCCCCTCCCGCAGGAGGCGCTCGAGGTGCAAGGCGGCCTCCCGCGCAAGGAGGTGGCCAAAGGCCGGGTGCAGGTCGGCCGACGTGAAGTAGTCGGAGGCGGGCGAGCGGGCACCCTCTTCAGTTCCCGGCCCAAACCCGGCATAGTAACCCCTCGCGGGGTGGTAAAGGCACAGGCGCAGGAAATCCGCGTAGGGGAGCCTGCCGCCCCCCGCCTGCACCGCGGAACGCACGGCCTCTTCGACCTCGCCGATGCCCGTGCCCTGCGCCGGCTCCACCGCGGCGGCCCCGTCGACATTCACGCGCCGTGGAGTCGGCCGCGCGCCCCCTTGAACCTTCGCCTGGCGGCCCCAGGGCACCCCAAAGGCCGCGGCCCCCGAACCTATAACTATCCTGAGCCTCGTTTCGGGCGCCAGCCGGTCTCTTGGGGCCGGCACCGGTGTATCCCCGATGATGCAAGAGCCCCACTGGATCGACAATTACCAGACGGAAGTGAAGGCGCGCGTAGACTCGGACAAGAAGATCTCGCTTGCCAAGTACAACGAGGTCTTCGAGGCCTACGTAAGGCCGAACCTGCGATACGACGAGACGTACACATGGGACGCCAACATCAACGGGATCATCGTGCGCTACGTCGGGAATTCCCTCCACCAGTTCCAGTTCTGGGTGGGGAACTGGTGGCCGGCGCCCAACAACCACACGACGCTCGCGCAGGCGTTCATCTACTCCGTGACGGGCGTGGCGAACCACAAGCCCTTCGCGTACTACTGCCCCGACAACAACACGTCGGTCTTCGTCAACACGGAGTACTACGGCCAGTGCAAGTCCTGGGCCCTTGGCATGGCGGCCGCGGCGCTCGAGCGCCACTACAACACGCACTCGATCCACGGCGCTTGCGCGGATGTGGACGGCAAGGGCGTCGTGATGATCGCGCCGACGGGGACGGGCAAGACGACGCAGGTGAACCGCCTGTTCCTCCACCCGCAGGGGCGCGTCCTCGGCGACGACTGGGTCTACATCCGCCACCCGCCGCGCCGCGCGCCCGACGAGCACCCGAACCTCGTGGTCACGCAGCCGGAGCGGATGCTCTACGTGCGAACGGAGAACGAGGAGGCCGAGCCCTGGCTGCGCCCGCTCTTCGACCGCTGCATGGTCGAGAACGCGATCGACAAGTACGCGGACTGCGAGAACGACGAGTGCAAGGCGAAGATCGCGAAGGGCGAGCGCAAGTGCGTCTTCGACGAGGGGCGGAAAGTTTGCTATTGGTCCTTTGGCAACTCCCGCGCGCTCCTGCCCCGCGAGTGGATGAAAGGCCCGAACAAGGTCTCGGACTCCGCGCCCCTCAAGCTCCTCGTGCTCCTGCGACGAAACAACGAGTCGCCCGCCGAGCAGTGGCTCTCGCCCGACGAGGCGATCAAGACGCTGAAAGAGGGGCGGACGCTCATCCGCCCCGGCGCCGGCCCCAAGGAAAAGTGGGGGACCTACGGCTTTGAGCCGTGGTACAACCCCTACCTGCTCGTCCGCGACGACGAGCGCCAGGAGCGCTTTTTCCGGGAGGAGATGCGGGTGGCCAAGTGCGTGATCTACAACACGGGGGCGCCCGGCGAGTCGATCCAACGGACCCACGAGCGCATCTTAGAGGCCGTTGCGTCCTGCGAGTAACCAGCGGCCGCGAAGGCCCGCCCCCATATGGCCTTTCAGCACGTACTCTCTATGCGGCCGACCGGAAGGCGCGGGCCGCGAAGGCGTCCTTCGGCGCTTTGCCCCGGGGCGCGCGCCAAACGCTTAAGTCGTGGCGTTTGTTCCCGCGCTTCGAGGGTGCCTCGCGCTTGTCCAGCAGGGACCGCGGCACCCGCGTGCCCATGGCGCACCTTGCGCCCGCGCTTCGCGTGAAGAACTTCGACGAGGTCGACCTCGGGTACACGCCCGAGGAGGCCCAGCGGGAGGCCGCGCGCTGCCTGAACTGCCGCCACAAGCCTTGCCAGACCGCCTGCCCGACGCGCCAGCGCGCCCCCGAGTACCTCATGAAGATCAAGGACATGGACCTGCTCGGCGCGATGCGCATCATCTTGGAGGACAACCCGTTCGCGGCCTCCTGCGGGCGCGTGTGCTCGCACCCCTGCGAGTCCGTTTGCGTCCTCGGGATCAAGGGCGAGCCCATCGCAATCGCGTGGCTCAAGCGCTTCGCCTCCGACCACAGCGACTTCCTGCCCGAAATCGAGGCTCCGACCGGCAAGCGCGTGGCTGTCGTGGGCGGCGGGCCCTCCGGCCTTACCGCCGCGTTCTACCTGCGCTTGCGGGGCCACGAGGTGACGATCTTCGAGGAGATGCCCGAGCTTGGCGGCGCGCTGCGCTACGGGATCCCCCCCTACCGCCTGCCCAACGAGGCCCTCGCGCAGGACGTCGGGCGCGTCGTACGCCTCGGCGTCGAGGTGAAGACGGGCGTGCGCGTCGGGCGCGACATCACGGTCGAGGAGATCCAGTCGAACTTCGACGCCGTGCACATGGCG
>Ga0209342_10001966_pt1 | contig 22491 bp, 16 predicted proteins | sample RifCSP16_2_FD_184023 | JGI IMG/M metagenome (GOLD analysis project Ga0209342, IMG submission 184023) | Soil microbial communities from Rifle, Colorado - Rifle CSP2_sed 16_2 (SPAdes) (version 2) | ecosystem: Environmental > Terrestrial > Deep subsurface > Rock core/Sediment | place: Rifle... | reverse complement strand
ATCTTTCACATCCCGCGCGTGTTTTATCACTGGCGCCAGGTCAAGGGGTCGGCGGCGCGCGACGCCAACGCCAAGCCCTGGGCGTTTGAGGCCCAGGCGCGCTGCCTCACGGCTCACCTCAAGCGCCGTGGCGCAGGGCAGGCGCAGGTCGTGTTCCCCAGCTTGGGTCAGGTGCGCGTCCTCTGGCCTACCTCCGGTGCCCGGGTGTCTATCATCATCCCTACTAAAGACAACGTCGCCATCCTGCGCGCGTGCCTGACCTCCATCCGGCAGTTGACCGCCTCTCCCAATTATGAGATCGTGCTGGTGGACACCGGCAGCGTTCAGCCGGAGACGCAGCAATACTACGCCGAGCTGGCGGGCGACGCGCGGGTGCGCCTGGTCCGCTGCGCCGGCCCGTTCAACTTCTCTAAGGCCAACAACTTCGGCGCGGCGTATGCCAGCAGCGATCTGCTGCTGTTCTTGAATAACGACACCCAGGTGCTGACGGCCGACTGGCTGGACGAGCTGGTGGGGTGGGCAGAGCAGCCCGGCGTGGGCGCGGTGGGCGCCAAGCTGGTCCGCCCGGATGGCACCATCCAGCATGCGGGGATCATCATGGGTCTGGCGGGCCACGGCAGTCACATCTTTGACGGCGGGCCGGAGAACGTCTACGGGCCTTTCGGTTCGTCCGAGTGGTATCGCGATTACCAGGCGGTGACCGGTGCGTGCCTGATGCTGCGGCGCGAGGTGTTTGAGCAGGTTGGGCGGTTTGACGAGGCGTACCAGGTGGGCTATGGGGATATAGACCTGTGCCTGCGGGTGCGCGCTCGGGGCCAGCGTGTAGTGTACACGCCGTTTGCGCGGCTGCTGCACCTTGAGGGCGGCACGCGCGGCTTCTCCCAGCCCCCCAGCGACGTGCTGCGCGCCTCCTGCCTGATGCTGCCGGCCATACAGGGCGGCGATCCTTACTTCAACCCGAACCTATCATATACGGATCGTCGCCCTGCGATCGTGCGACCCGGCGAGATCGGACGGGCGGAGCATCTGGGCCAGATCCTGGCCGATTTTGGCCTAGTGCAGCATCCGACCGGTCCGCTCATCTCACCCGCGCTGATGGAGCGGCTGCCTACCCTGGCCGAGGGGGACGGGGCGGCAGACCCGGGGGGGGCGGGGCGCCTGCTGCTGGTGACGCATGATCTCAGCCTGAGCGGCGCGCCGCTGATCTTGTTCCTGCTGGCGGAGCACCTGCTCGCCAGCGGCTATCGGCTGACGGTGCTCTCGCCACTGGATGGGCCGCTGCACGAGCGGTACACCCGAAAGGGCGTGCCGATCGTGATCGAGCGCGCCGCATTGGACGATGCCCGCGTGACCGCGGTGCTGCTGCCGGAGTGCGACCTGGTGCTGGTCAACTCCATCGTCGCCTGGCGCGCGGTGTATGCGGCACGCGCCTTCCAAAAACCGTGCCTGTGGTGGATCCACGAGTCGCGTTTCGGTCAGGAATACGCCGGGCGCATCCCCTGGGTGGGACGGGCCTTCTCCGTAGCGGATCGGGTTATATTCCCGTCGAGTGCCACCGCGGCTCAGTATGCAGCCTACCTAGCAGCGGACAACTTCCTGTCCCTCCACACGGGTTTTGACGTGGAGCTGACGGCTGGGCCGGCGGATGGCATCCCGAACCGGGATCCGCACAAGTTGTGCGTGGTCTGCCTGGGCAGCCTGGAGTACCGTAAGGGCCAAGATGTGTTGCTGCGCGCCGTCGCCGCGTTGCCGCTGCGGGTGCGGGAGCAGATGCAGTTCTATCTCGTGGGACGCATCCTGGATCGATCGTTTTATCGGCAGCTGGAGACGGCTGCTCGGCGCCTGAGCGATGTATGGCTGGTCGGTCAGGTGCCCCACCAGCAGGCGCGTGCCTACCTGCAGGCGGCAGATATCGTCGTCAGCGCCTCACGAGACGAGGCGCTGCCTATCGTACTCATCGAAGCCATGGCGTACGGGAAGAGCATTGTTGCCACCCGTGTCGGCGGCGTGCCGGAGGTAATCGAGCAGGGCATCAGCGGGCTACTGGTGCCGGCCGAAGACCACCGCGCGCTAGCGCAGGCGCTGGAGTTCCTCCATCGCGACTGGCAGCTGGCGGAGCGTCTGGGCCGCGGCGCCCGCGCCACCTACGCCAAGCGCCTGACCATGGAGCGCTTTGGCCCGGTGATGCTGCGCGTGATCGAGCGCACCCGTCAGGCGGGTTAGGTACAAGGAGGCTGACACAAATGTAGTCGAGCGGGCCCGCCTGCCGGGCCTGCGCCAAGGTGTCCTGAACGAGAAACGCCCCCACCGGCTGCCGCACGTCTTGCGCCGTCCAGGGCGCAATCCGCAAGGTGTCGGCCATGTTCGACGCATTGACGCACTCGACAAACTGCCGTTGCAACGCGGCCAAAGTCTTGTCGGAGTCGCACACCAGCAGCGCATCCGCGAGATTGCAGACGTGTCGGAGCTGGGGCTGGCTGAGGGATAGGTCGAGCTGCTCGATAAAGATGCATAACGCCGGAGAGTTGTGTAGAATTCGAGTGAGCATGGGATGACCTCCTGTTGGAACCAGCGGACTCGGCTTCCCCGAGCCCGCTCAGGAGTATCTCATGCTCAAACGTTAGCGGTTTTTTCGCCAAACTACAGGTCTTAACAGTGATGTATTCCAGCCCATCTTTGGCCGCGGACCTTTCGCGGCACAAGTCATGTGGAGTAGAAGGGAGAAAGTATGCAACTCCTGCGGCATGTGGGTAATTGGCGTCTCGTCCTGCGCCATCTGCGAGGCCGGCTGCTGGAGCCGCCGAAGCCAGCGTCGCCGGACTCGATCAACAACTACTACGTGACCTCCTATCCGAGCGCGCAAAATGCTCTGGATATCTTCAAGGACGAATGGTCGTCACAACTGCCACCCCCGGTCAACCATCTTAGGGCCGGCACCATCCAGTTGTTCGAGGATGCTCGCGTCCACTGGTTTGCCTCTGAAATCGGCGGCTTCCAGAATCAGCGGGTGTTAGAACTGGGGCCGCTCGAGGGCGGCCATTCTTATATGCTTGAGCAGATGGGTGCAGAGTCGGTAACAGCGATTGAAGCGAACACGCGCGCCTATCTCAAATGCCTGATCACCAAGGAGATCCTCGGCCTGCGTCGCGTCAGATTTCTGTGCGGCGATTTTGTCGAGTATCTCCGTAGCGGCGATTGTCCACAGTTTGACATTGGCCTGGCGAGTGGTGTACTGTACCACATGGTCAATCCTGTGGAGCTCATCGGGCTGCTTGCTGCGCATTGCACTGCACACCTGCTGCTGTGGACGCATTTCTATGATGATGCCTGGGCAACGCGTCGGAACTTGCGTGACAAGTTCCCCTTTTCGCAACCAGCCGAGTACTCAGGCTTTCGCCACACGCTATATCGGCAGCAATACGGGTACGCTGTGCAGTGGAGTGGGTTTTGTGGGGGCAGCCGGCCACATAGCAATTGGATGGAGCGAGACGAGATTGTCGCCTGTCTGAAGTATTTTGACTTCGCCAATGTCCGGATCGGATTCGATGACTACGATCACCCCAACGGCCCCAGCTTTGCGCTCGTCGCCAGCCGCCAGTGATAGCGTGGCTCTCGGACGGCCATTGGCGTCGTCGGGAAACGGCATCTGTGGTATATTCCGCGCGCCCTGGTACACGTCGCAGGTTTTTCCGTCCACCCTTGTTGACTGGGAGGTCTCATGAACCGCAACCCGATGTTGTCGACACTGGCCATTGTGGTAATCTTGGCCGCATTGGTCGGCATGCCTTCATCCGCACAGGCGCGCCGGGCCCAGGCGATTACCGTTCCGTCGGCTGTGGCCGAGAGTCAGGACTTTGCCACGTTGATACTGCGTGACCCGTGGGACATGTCTGAGTTCACCGATGTGTCGCAGTACTTGAACGAGTCCGGACAGCGCAACCTGGTGGCCAGCCCGGCGGTGCAGAACGGGTTGTTCATCGGCACTTCGGTTGCCGACGTGAACACGGGCAATACGGCGGCCTTCTTCCCCCTCTTTCCCGGTTATGAGGGCGTTATCCAGGCCGGTAAGGTGGGGGGCCGTTACCCGATCGACTCTGCCACCTACAGGTGCCTATACTTCGCTATGAACGTCAATTCGGGTGCGGCCAACTCGTTTGGGCCGGACCAGGCGCGCCTGTTCTGGTTCGCCGATGAGCGGCTGAACGGCGGCCCAACCTGGGGGAATGCGGTGTTCACCCTATACTACGGGGACTTCGGCGCCGGCGCGCCGCCGGCCAACACTTGGCGGCTGTTCAAGATCAACTTGGCGAATAAGACAGGTCCCGCTGGTGAGTCTTCCTTCTGGTTTGGAACGGATTGGAGCACCAATGCCGCCTGGAGGGGAATTCGCATTGATCCGACCATCAATTCCAACATCTCCTTCAAGGTGGACTGGGTGCGTCTGACCGACTGTATGGCCTCGAATAAGACAGTGACATTCACGTCCAACGCTGCGATCAATTCGATCTACGTTCGGCCGGTGGGTACCAGCAACTACATCCGTGTTGCCAAAGACGTAAATGGCGCTAGCGGCTCCTACGCGCTGGATACCCAGGGCCTGGCCCCGGGCTCGTACTACCTCGGCCTGGGGACGGCTACCTCCTGCTGCCTGGACGAGAACACCACCACCCCTTTCGTCGTCAACCAGGCGCCCATCGCTACCTTTGCCCGGCCGTCGTTCACCAGTGGCCCGGAGTATTCCGAGTATGCCGGCAACGCCTGGGACTTCAAAGACAGCGCGGATGCCAGCAGCCTGGAGAAGTTCAAGAGCACCTCGTTCGTGAGCGGCGAACTGAACCTGGTCACGGCCTCTGGCCCCCAGCCGGCCGGCGTGGACGCGCGCGTCTATCTCAACACCCCGCGGCAGGCCAACCCGGCTAGTTATCGCTACCTGACCTTCCGCATGTCCTCGCAGAACGGCTCAGCTGCTTGGCAGAACGTGGTGGACGGCATGCTCGCTCGCTTCGTTTGGTCGGTGCAGGGCGCCAGTGGCCGCCAAGGCTTTCGCTGTCACTTAGTCACACACGATATTACCTTCGACGTCGGCTACCAGACCTATACTGTGGACCTGTATGACTCGTTTAACGGCGCGGCAGAGGAGTGGTCGCCGCCGCCCGGTGACCCGCTGGCCGCGGAGTGCGACTCGCTGCCCAAGACATGGAAGGACTCCAGCCTGGTGCTGCAGTTCCGGTTCGACCCGAATGAGAACATCTCCTGTAACCCTCAGCAGACCGATCCGGCCCGGCGCGCTTTCATCGTCTCCACTTGCGGCGACTACGTGCAGAAGTTGGACTGGATCAAGCTCAACCAGCCGGACGCGGTGATGCACGGCTCGGTCTTCCCCGTCCAGATTGGGCTGAACAAGAACGCTTCCCTAGTGGCGTCACGGATCTTCTACTACACTGACGATCTCAGCAACAAGACCAAGTTCGCGGCCGCCCAGTACACGCCGCCCGCGCCGACCCCTGGCGCGTTCAAACAGTTTTTACCGATCGTCGGGCGCGACGTGCTGGCCTCGATCGGTGATCCCATCGAGGTGCCCAACCCAGTCACGTACTTATGGGATACCAGCGCCGTCGCCCCAGGCACGTACTACATCTGCGTGACGGTGGGTGATGGCCTAAACACAGTCACGTATTGCAGTGAGGCGCCCGTCGTCATCCAGTAGTGACGACACAGGCCTCGCTGCGGCCGGAAGCAGAGGCCCGATCTTGCTTGCCCGGCGGATGCGGAAGAGGGAGTAGGGCGGAAATCGGGGCGCGGGGTGCGCTCGCTGCGCCCCGATTTCTGCTGGATCACCTCCTGTCCGGTTGCATCGGTCGGGCTGGCCCTGAGGCGGGAAGCGCGAAGTGTATAATATCGGCGGCACGCCACAGCCGCTGCTCAATGCTCGAAGCGATCGCGCTGTATGAAGGGATTGCGGGCTGCCAACTTGCCTGGACCTACCCGGAAACCAACTGCGTCGGTGACCACATTTGGTATATCAGTGATATCCGCAAATTCCAGTCTCACTAGCCCGAGCGGCGCTGGGATACCCACCTGCCAGTTTTGAGCGCCGCCTTTTTCCCCATGAAGTTGATTATTCAAATCCCCTGTTACAACGAGGCGCAGGGCCTCGCGGCGACGGTGCGCGCCCTGCCCAGGACACTCCCCGGCATTGATCAGATCGAATATCTGGTGATTGACGACGGCAGCACGGATGCGACTGCCGAAACGGCCCGGGCGGCCGGGGTCCACCACATCGTGCGGTTCCCCGGCCATCGGGGATTAGCGCGGGCCTTTGTCGCCGGCCTGGAAGCCGCGCTGAGAGGCGGTGCCGACATCATCGTCAACACTGACGCCGATAACCAATATCAGAGCGAGGACATCATCCAACTGATTGCCCCGATCCTCGCGGGGCAGGCTGAACTGGTGATCGGAGATCGTGGGATCGCGCGCGTCCCCACGTTTTCCCTGTTCAAGCGCTGGCTGCAGAGCATGGGCAGCGCCGTGGTGACTCAAGCCTCCGGCCTGCATATTCCCGATGCAACCAGCGGGTTCCGCGCGTTGAGCCGCGAGGCGGCCCTCCGCACCTTAGTTTTGAGCAACTACTCGTACACCTTAGAGACGCTCATCCAGGCGGGCGCTCGTCAAATCGCCGTCCAGTATGTGCCGGTGCGCACCAACCCGCCCACCCGCCCATCGCGGTTGATGCGGAACACCTATCACTACCTGACCAATTCTGCAGCGACGATTGTGCGGGCGTATACGACTTACCGGCCCTTGCCGGTGTTCCTGACGATTGGGGCGGGACTGCTGAGCGTGGGCCTGCTGGTTGGGGCGCGTTTCCTCTTCTTCTACTTGAACGGAGAGGGCAGCGGGCACATCCAGTCCCTCATCCTTGCCGCGATCCTGCTCATCGTCGGGTTTCAGGTTGGCCTGATCGGCCTCGTCGCCGACCTGATCAGTTCCAACCGCAAGATATTGGAAGAAATCGTCTATCGCCTGCGGCGGCTGGAATTGGAGCAAGACAGGCAAGAATCGGATCGCCAGGCGCCTCAATGATGTGCAATTACCCAAAGTGGTTTTTGCTGGCTGCGGCGGCCCTCAGTCTGGCTGCCTGCGCCTCCATCGCAGCGCCTGAACAACTCCGTATAGACGATCTGCAGTCTGTTCGTCTGGAGGCCGGCGAAACCGTCGGCCAGACCTTCGTCGCCCGTCAAGCCGGCTTGGATGGTATCGAGATCTACCTGTCGCCGCTAAAGCCTGGTGGAGGTGAAATCCGTCTGCATCTGCGCGCCGACCCCCAAGCGACCTTTGACTTGGCCGAAGGTTACCTTCCCCTGCCAAGGGTCTCTGTCCCGGCGTTTTATCGCTTCAGTTTCGCGCCCCAACGGGATTCACGCCAACGGTATTACTACGTTCTGTTTGAACTGGTGGGCGAGGGCGAAGCGAAGATTGGCGGCACCACAGCGGACGCTTACCTGGATGGTGCCATGTATCGGGCTAATATCCCCGTCGAGGCACAGATGGCGTTTCGGTTGACCTATGCGCCGCGCGATGCCCTGGGAGGTCTGGCGCTTCAGGCGTTCAGTTGGGCCGGCATCTTGAGCGTGGGCTTGCTGCTCTTCCTGCTTCCTGGCTGGGCGTTGTTAGTGTTGTTGTGGCCACGTGAAAACCCTCTCCCCTTGCTAGAAACATTAGGCTTAGCGGTCGGTCTGAGCGTAGCCTTCTATCCCGTTTTGTTGCTGGTCACGGATTTGATCCGCGTACATCTTGGGCCTCTGTATGCGTGGTTGCCGCTAGCGGGGAGCGCACTAATCCTTCTCTCTCGATTTCGCTCGACATCACAACCGCATGGTGGAGCGTGGCTCACGCTGAAGTCGGTGGGGCAGGCGTGGTTTTATTCCCCGCGGCGCTGGCCCGACCTCGCATTCCTGAGCCTGATGGGGTTGGTCCTTCTGGCGCGGTTTGTCGCCATCCGTTCGCTCGAATTACCGATGTGGGGCGACGCGTATCAGCACACGCTGATTGCTCAACTGCTGGTGAACAATGGCGGGCTGTTCAATGCATGGGCACCCTACGCTGCTTTGGAAACATTGACCTACCATTTTGGTTTTCACGCCGCGGTTGCCATCCTGCACTGGGTTACACGGATGGAAATACCGTACGCTGTGTTGTGGGCCGGGCAAATCCTGAACGGCCTCGCGATTTTTGCGCTTTACCCGCTGGCCGCGCGGCTGGGCCGTAGCCACTGGGCCGGGGTGGGGGCAGTGCTCGTCGCCGGGTTGCTCTCGCCCATGCCGATGTTTTACGTCAATTGGGGGCGCTATACGCAACTCGCGGGGCAGGTGATCCTTCCGGCAACGATCGCGCTCGCCTGGTCAACGCTCGAATCGGAACGCTGGAACTGGCGCTTAATCACTTTGACTTCGTTAGCCATGGGCGGCCTGGCGCTGACCCATTATCGGGTCGTGATCTTTGGCGTGCTCTTTCTAACGGCGGCTGGCCTGTTCGCGCTCAGGCCAGAGCGCGTGCGCGGCTTTCTCATTAAGACCTTGGGGATTGGCGTGGGGAGTGGACTGATCTTCCTCCCGTGGTTGCTGCACACGTTCGCCGGGCGGATCACCTTGAACTTTGCTCGACAGTTAGCGACGCCGGCCGTGGAGACGTCGGGCTTTACCAGGCAATACAATGCGATTGGCGATCTCCCCGTTTTTCTGCCTACATTCATCTGGCTGGTGTTGCCGCTCATCATGGGTTGGGGATTGTGGCGGAGGCAGAAAGGGGTAGAGGTATTCAGCTTGTGGTGGTTTCTGATGATACTCGCCGCCAATCCGCAGTGGCTCTCCCTGCCAGGTGAAGGCGCGATCAGCAACTTCGCAGTTCTGATCGCGGCCTATATTCCGGCGGGCGTCCTGGCTGGCGCGGCGCTGGGCTGGCTGATTGAGAATCACCCATACCTACCCGGCTTGCCGGTGATGGTTGTGTTATTAGCCATCGGCTTATGGGGCAGCTACCGGCGATTAAGTGATGTCCGCGTGGCTGATCATGCCCTGGCGACCCGCCCAGACGTGCGCGCCGGGGCCTGGATTCGCGAGAATACGCCGCCGTCGGCATGCTTCCTGGTGAACTCTTTTTTTGCCTATGGCGACACGCTGATCGTTGGGTCGGATGGGGGCTGGTGGTTGCCTGTGCTTGCCCACCGGCGGACGAATGTTCCGCCCATCAACTATGTCACCGAGCGCGGCCCCCGGCCTGATTATCGGATGTGGATCAACCAGCTGAGCGCAGAGATCAACGCGAAAGGGATTGGCCACCCCGATGTCCTCGCATTACTCCGCGAACGCGGCTTCGGCTACGTTTATATCGGACAACGGCAAGGGCGAGTAAACTATAATGGGTTGGTTTTGGATCCACAGCAATTGCTCGCCATCCCCGATTTTTATCCTATCTATCATCAAGATCGGGTGTGGATTTTCAAGCTTGACGGGGTGGCTAACAGCTGTGGGGAGTAACTTCTGTCTGAGCTCTCTGGATTTCAGATTTCCGTGGGAAAAGAGTTGTGAAGCGCAAAGAGCGGCGGGGCGGTGGTCTGCCGGACCGCGCGGGTGCCTCGACCTAATGCGCGAAGGGCACTACGATCAGGTGGCTTGATTATTGAGAAAATCCATCCGCGCATCCCTGAGTATGTCACCATGTAAAGTCCTCTACTTTGGCACCTACGATAAGACCTATTCACGCAATCGGATCATGATCGCCGGCCTGCGCGCTGCCGGCGTTGAGGTGATCGAGTGCCATATCCCGCTCTGGCATGGCACTGCTGACAAAGTAGCCGCAGCCCGAGGTGAGCTCGCCGCCGTTATCGGACGGGCTATCAAGGCGTATTTTGATCTATTGCGCGTTTACTGGCCCTTGCGTCATTCCTACGATGTGATGATGCTGGGCTACGCGGGGCATTTCGACGTATTCCTTGCACGTTTTCTCAGTTGGCTGGCACGGTGTCCACTGGTTTTTGATGTTTTTATGTCGCTGTACTTGATTGCCTCCGAGCGACAGTTACCCGCCCGCCACATACTGCGATGGCTAGAGTATCTTGCCTACCAGTTGCCTGATTTGCTCATCATTGATACGGCTGAGTACGAAGCATGGCTTCGGCAGGCTTATGGGCTGGCTCGCGCGCGCATTGAACTCGTCCCGACCGGGGCAGATAATCAGGTGTTCAAGCCCTTACCACCTCGCTCCCCCGATGGGATGTTGCGCGTGATCTACTACGGCACTTTTATCCGCAACCACGGAATTGATTACATCATCGAAGCGGCTCGTTTACTAGTGGATTGTCCTGCAGTACGCTTCGAGCTGGTCGGCACTGGACCAGAACGCGGCCCGGCCGAGGCCCTCGTTCGGCGTTATGGCTTGACGAACGTCACCTTCATTGACTGGCTTGAACAGGCAGAGTTAATTGACCACGTAGCTCAAGCCGACGTGTGCCTGGGGGCGTTCGGTCAAACGCCGCAATCGCTTATGACTATCCAAAATAAGATTTATGAGGGGCTGGCTATGGGGCGTCCCGTCGTCACGGGCGACTCCCCGACCGTCCGAGCCGTGCTGTTACATGGCGAGCACGTCTATTTGGTGGACCGCGCTCATCCACAAGCCCTGGCAGACGCTCTTCTTATACTTTATAACGATCCGGCTTTGCGGCTGCGGCTGGCTGAGAATGGACAGCGGCTGTTCAGCGAGAGATTCACGATTGAAACTCTGGGCCGGCGAACATGGGAACATGTGCAAAGTATAAAGGATAACTTCCACCCTGGGCGCCTAGGCACTAGATAATCTTCACGATAGGCGGTGAGAATGGATTCTCCCTTACCCCGGGTTTCGGAACTAGCAGGGCAGACGGCTGGTGATCTGCCGATTGACCAGTCCAGCGACCGCCACGACGCGCGCTGTATGGTACCGGCGGTGGTGGCGATCCAGTTGCGTGACCGCCTGGTAGCGCCGCACCCGGCCAATCGTATGCTCGACCTTGATACGCCGCTTGGAAAAGGCGGTGTTGTACGCCACATCCTCCGCTGGACGGGGTTGGTTGCGCGGCTTGCGCCGGGGCGTCGCCCCCAAGCCCGTGGGATGCAGGGACGCCAAGCCGAGATAGGCCAAGTCCCCCAGACCGCCCACCCCAGGGGGCAAGCGTTGCATCAAGCCCGAGTCTTTCAAGAGGGCCAAATCCGCCGTGGGTCCGGGCACACTCGCGGCGACGTCGGCGATCGTGCCGGTGTGCTCATCAATCGCCATTTGGCTCTTGAGTGTGTGACGTTTCTTCTTGCCACTGTAGTAACCATCCGCCTCCGCCCGCTGCCGAGGCCGTTGCACCGGTTGTTCGAAGGTGTCAATGATCACCGCCAGTTCCGGCGTGTCGGCCAGCAACGCGTCCAACGTGCGCCGCCGCTTCTTCCCCGGATCGGGCAGGCGCATCGTGTCGCGCCCCGCCTGTCCCAGGACCGGCACCCACCGTCCCAGCAGGCGGCCCACCGTCACCCCGCTGACACCAAACAAGAACCCCAGCACCAGGTGCACCGAATAGGTCCGCAGCCAGATGACCGTCACCAGCAGTTGCTCGGTTTCGGCCAAGTCGCACTTGTCCCCACCCCCGATCGCCCGCTGGCGGTCGGGTCGGCTCAACCGCTTGATTTCTGCCGCCTGGTACAACGGAAGGACATCGTCCAACAGGCGCTCAAATTCACGCACGCGCAAGCCGGTCAACGACTGAAACACTTTCGGATAACGGGTCAGATAGGTGTAGGTGAGCCTCATGCGGCATAGCTTACACGAATCTGGCCCTATCGTGAATGTTATCTAAGGCACCTTGTCACAATAACATGATTACTTTTTCTTGCGCGCTGGCATGATCCGGTAGTTCCAATCGCCATGAAAATCGGCGGGCTTCAAGTTGACGGCTGCCAGTTCTTCGTCCGACACTTTGACACCTGTTGGATAGAGACCCTGGTCGAGTTCGGCCTGGATTTTGAGACCCTTTTGAGTCGTAGTCGCCGCAATCAAGTTGAGGATGACTTCGTGACTCACCAACGGTCGGCCACGCCAATTCTGCGTGATGTGGCAAAACATGCGATGCTCAATCTTGTTCCACTTGCTGGTGCCCGGCGGAAAGTGGCAGACCTGCAGCGGAATGCCCAACCCATGGGACAGGTCTTGCAAGGCAACTTTCCACAACCGGTTACGGCTTCCATTGCTGCCCCCACCGTCCGCCGTGATCAGCAACTCGCGCGCTTGACCATGATGCTTCACGCCCATTTTGCGCCACCAACGCCGAATAGCCTCCGTCGCAAATCGAGCCGTATCGTGATCGATGCCGACGCTGACCCAACCCTGGTTTTCAGTCAGGTCGTACACCCCGTAGGGAATGGCCTTGCCCAGGTCTTTGTCAATGAAGTCGTGGATCAAGACTTCTACGGGCTCACCCTTGGGTTGCCACTCACGACCGCCCACGCGGAATTCGCCGATCAATTCCTTCTTTTTGGCGTCTACCGCAATGACCGGTTGACCCCGCTGTTGAAAGGCCTGGACCGTAGCGGCGATGTGCTCAAACTGCTCATTCCGATCGGGATGGTCCGCGCCTTCCTTCGTTTTTCGGTTGCTTTGCAGGCTGTAGCCGGCTGCGGTCAACAGCCTCCACACCGTGCTGGCGCTGACCGGATGTCCCTGAGAAGTCAGTTCACTCGCCAAATGCGTGGTGCTCTGGCACGTCCAACGCAATGGCGACTCGGGGTCGCCGCGCGTCGCTGGCTCAATCAGTCGTTCCAAGGCGCTGGACAGTCCGGGATCAAGTTCTGTTTGCCACTTGCGTCCGCCGCCTTCTCGACGTATTCGCCCAGATACTTCTACTCCAGGGTTGGCTTGACGCTCGGACAACTCCTCCAACCCTCGGCGAATCGTATTCGCCGACATCCCTATGGCTGTGCTGACGGCCCGAATGCCGCCCCACCCATACGCCTGGGCTTCCGCCGCCGCCCAGTGTCGACGCATGCGTTCATCCATCACAGACGCCAGCGTGTCGTACACCGTTTCCAATCGCTTGATTGCAGCAACGTCTCTCATGTGAACAGTAGACTGCTGCCGCAAAAATATGTCAACTTATTGTGACAAGCTGCCTAATGATTAGCATGCCTCTTATTTCGGTGATTATTCCCATTCTACATACTCCGACGATTGATCAAACCATCTCCGCGGTCGAGCGTCAGAGTCTAGACCAAAATCGCTATGAAGTTATTGTGGTTGGCATGGATCGGTACAACCAAGTACAAGAAAATAAGACCGTTCGGTTTGATCGGTCAAGTCAGCCGCTGTCGCCGGCCCGGGCGCGTAACCGTGGCGCTGCTCAGGCGCGGGGGGATATTCTGGTCTTCACAGACGCCGACTGTATTGCGGCTCCCAGTTGGCTATCCATATTTGCCCAGGATTTTGCCGATTCGGCCGTCACAGTTGTGGGCGGTGGGGTCGAAGTGTCGGCCAGCAGTTACTGGAGGCTGGCGGATAACATCAGCATGTTTTACGACCACCTGGCTATTCTTCCAAAGGGGACGCGCCTGCTCCTCCCCAGTCTTAACCTCGCCGTGCGCCGAACGGTCTTTGAGCAAGTTAGCGGCTTCGACGAATTCTATCCCCGTCCCTCCGGCGAGGATGCCGACCTGTCCATCCGCCTGAGACGGAAGGGGCACACTCTTCATTTCGATCCACGCGCGGTAGTCGTGCATCACCCGCCGCGAGATGGCCTTCTCGATCTGCTGAGACACGGTTACTACCAGGGGCGCTATTCCACTAAAATGGACGAGCGTTATCAAGCCATGGAAGGATTGCCTTTTCCGCTTAACTTCAAAGTCATACTGCTGTTGGGCGCGCCGTTTGTCGCCGGAGGGGCTGCCGCGCGCATCTTTATCCGGAAGAGCTTGTGGCGTTATTGGCCTACGCTACCGGCGGTCTATTTATCCAAATTGGCTTGGTGTGCGGGCGCGGTGAACCATGCGCGCAGGAGGGGGCGGTGACGCGGAGCCTCGACACGGTCTCCGTGCTTATTCCGTGTTACAACCAGGCCGCTCATATTGGTCACACAATTGAGGCAACGCTGAATCAGACGCGCTCCCCCCATGAAGTCATCGTCGTGGATGACGCCTCGACAGATGCGAGCGCTCAAATTGTCGGCCAGTATCCAGTGAAACTCTTACGCCATAGGTGTAATTCAGGGCCGGCCGTCGCCCGGAATACGGCCTTACAGGCTGCCTCGGGTGAGATCGTGCTTTACGTTGATGCGGACGCCTATGCAGAGGCGCATCTTGTTGAAACTTTGCTGTCGGCCTATGAGCAACATCCCTCGCCCCAACTGGCGGGGGTGGGGGGGCGAGGGATTGAAACCCAAATCCATACACCGTCTGATCGCTGGCGTGTCACGCATGCCAAACAGGATTTCGGCGACAAGCGGCGGTATAATGTGCCTTACCTGTTCGGCTTATGCGCCTCATATTATCGGGAAGTCTTACTGGAGGTCGGAGGGTTTGACGCCTTTTTCCCGATTAACGCGGGAGAAGATGCTGACCTGGGCTATCGTCTTATACGGGCTGGCTACTATCTCCTCTACCTGCCGGAGGCGGTCGTTTACCACCAGCACTCCGACACGACCGAGAGGTTAAGGCGCGTCCAGTATAATTGGTTCTACTGGTCATATCTCGCCAAGCAGCGCTCCGGCCTTAACCCGCTTTCGCTAGTGGCGGGGACCATCCGGCGTTTGTTCACCGAAACCCTAAGCGATGCTCTGATCCGACACGATCTGGATTTGGTCAAAGAAGATATCGCCATATTCCAGACGAAAATGAGCGCTTTGTTAGCCGCCATGCGATCATCCCCTCCTTCAATCAAGGAAGCCAAGTCTAAGTGAACACGATAAGCACTAAACAAGTGGTTGCTTCATCCGTCCGTGAGTTACAAAATTCGTACAATCGCCTGTATCAGGAATGGCTGGGCCAGCATCGCAATCTGGGCCAGGCGAGGCAAATCCTGAGATGGCTGGATGCGCGCTCTGGCAAGCTTTTGGATGTGGCCTGTGGTCTGGGGTATCTGCCGGATATGGCTGAGGCGAGAGGCGTCGAAGCGTATGGCCTCGACATTTCCAGCGTCGCCCTGGGAAAAGCCAAGGCCGAAAATCCTGCCCGGCGGTTGGTCGAAGGAAACGGCGAGCGCCTTCCCTTTCCAACAGATCACTTCGATTATGTTGTGTGCCTGGGCAGCCTGGAGCATTTTATTCACCCGGAGGTGGGCGCACAAGAAATTGCACGCGTGCTCAAGCCGACCGGCAAGGCGGCCATTATGCTGCCTAACTCTCACCATTTGCAGGCCATTTATAACGTGTATCGGACCGGAGGCATCTTGCCCGAGTTGCAGGACTTTGAGCGTTTTGCGACTCGGGTTGAATGGCAGGCGTTCTTAGAAAAACATGGCTTGAAGGTGCAATCGGTTCACAAATATAACGTGGGGTTCGCGCGCGTTTTCAAGAAGGGGCGCGAAGGATTCTGGTATCTCTACAATATCCTTTTCCGCTTGTTCGGCGACGCATGGATTCCGCTCAATTTCAGTTTTGCGTTGACGTATGTCTGCGCCAAGGCCTGAAATGATATTGGCCATAGGCATGCCGGCTTTAGATTTCTGGCAGTTTCGAAAAGTGGGGCAGGAACAATGGCTGGCCCAATCTCATCCGCTGGTGAGCGCTTTCATACGGCTCTTTGGCCCGCTCGGGGTTCATGCCCGCATTCGCAATGCGCGCGTGATTAACGCGATTCAGCAGTTGCTATTGCCTGCGTCAGCCCGCATTTTAGACGCGGGGTGCGGCCACGGATACGCGACTTTTTGGCTGGCGCAACGCTATCCGCGTTGCTCTTTCAAGGCGCTGGACGCAGATCGCCAGATTATCCAGGCCAATCAGCTCATTGCGACAAGACTGGGATTAGACAACGTGGATTTCGTCCAGTCTGACGCGCTGAGCCTGGCCGAAACAAAAACGTATGATTTGATTTTCAGCATCGATCTGCTGGAGCATGTTGTGGATGACGTCGGCCTGCTAGCAGGATTCCACCGGGCCTTGCGGCCCGGAGGCTGGCTCTTGTTGCATCTCCCGCGGCGTCACCAAGAACACTGGCGCTTATTCTCCGCCTTCACGGCGCATACGACGCCGGACCATGTGCGTGACGAGTATACGGCGAGTGAAATTTATGACCGCGTGGCGCAGGCGGGGTTTCAAGTCGAGTATCTGCGGTATGGCTTTAGTTGGCGCGGTGAAATCGCCTTTGAATTGAACTACCTTTTTTGGAGATGGAACCGCCTCCGCATCTTAGCCGCATTGGCGACTCACCCGCTGGCTGTTTGGTTAGCCTACCTGGATACGCGGCAAAACTATGCGGACGGCAACTCCCTGTTGGTGTTAACTAGGGCTATTTCAGGGTAACGACTGTGACTCAGTTAGGTGAATGGCTGGCTGAGAGGCTCAACCAAATCTTTCCCCCTTTGGCAATTCACCAAAGCTTGCAAGTCGCTAAAAGCAGTCTAGAGGCCAATCAGCGTTGGGCGGCGGAAGAGGCCGTTCGTATTTGGCCGGCATTCCAACCGTACGGCGACTTTGCCGGGTTGAATGTCTTAGATATCGGCTCAGGATTGGGAGTGATTATCCCGTTTTATGTCTTAGGCGCCGGCGCGCGCAGAGTCGTCAGTATTGATCTTGATGAAAGAAGCATCCAGATTGCGTGGACTTACCTCTCATCCTTAAAGATGTTGACGGACGATGCGAGGGTCATCCGGCTGTCCGTCGCAGATGCAGCCGCGATGCCTTTTCCGGATAATCATTTTGACGCCATTGTGTCCATCAACGTGTTTGAGCATGTGGCGCGATTAGAGGCCGCCATTGGTGAGTGCTATCGCGTCCTAAAACCCGGAGGCAAAACCCTGTTACACCTGCCGCCTTACTACAGCCCATGGGGGCCCCACTTGGAGAACTGGATTCATTTTCCATGGCCGCACCTGCTGTTCTCCGAGGCGACTCTCATGCGGGTCGCCGCTAAAGAAGATGCCCGTTTGCGCCTTAACCGTCAATTTGTTGATGCGGCTCAGATTGATTGGGCCGCCAGCGGCGACCAGATTCCAAATGTCAATCGGGTCACATTGCGTCGCTTCCGCCGGTTGCTGCAACAGGCAGGCTTTTCAATCCTTCAACTCGAATTGCTGCCGGTAGGTTACGATTACCTAGAATCCCGAGGCGGCCTCAAGGCGCTAGCCTTCCACGTGTTGAAAGTTGTGTCCCATGTTCCCTTCATGCAAGAAGTGGTGGTGACCAAAATGGTGTATGTATTGGCTAAAGCGGTGTAGCTGATGGAAGGAAAGCAGAATGACGTAAGGGGAAGACCGATATATGACCGGGAATGGCTGGCCGTTGTTATCATGGGCGTGGTCATACTCGTGCTAGGCCTAGTAGTTTATCGCAACTGGGAAGTCCTCGCCTCGTTTCAATGGCAGGTTCAGTGGGGGCGCCTGGGTATCTCTTCAATCTTCCACTTTCTCGCTTTGAATAGTTTATTCTTGGCCTGGCATCTGATGATCAGTCAGCTTGCGGGTCAGAGGGATTGGGCTCTTAACTTTAGAGTCTATAGTTTGTCAACTGTGGCGCGGCGCATACCGTTGCCGATATGGTATCTCGGCAGTCGTCTGTATTACTATCAGAAAGAAAAAGTTCCTCTAACAATTATTCTGAATGCCAGTACTTTAGAGGCGTCCCTGATTATTCTCAGCGGCGCTATATGCTATGTCTTACTTCTCCCTTGGTATACTCATATTCCTAAACTGCCGTGGTGGGGATTTGTTGTCGCTATAGGCGTGTTGATCGGGAGTTTTGCAGTTCGTCCAAGTTTGCTCGTTGACATAACAAACCTTGTCCTGAGGGTAATGAAACGCTCAATTATCCCAGTCACGATCAGTCAGAAGCAATTGCTGACATGGGGTTTAACTTATCTCGCAACCTGGTTTCTCGACGGGGTAGGTTTATATTACATGGTGGCGGCCCTTATTAAGTCACCCCCTGAGGTGATGAATGTTATCGGTGTTTCGACGCTGTCGGCCTTTGTTGCCATAATCTCATTAATTTTGCCTGGGGGTTTAGGTCTGAAGGAGTTGACTATGGGGGCGTTGCTGAGTTACTGGGTACCTCTCCCAGTAGGGGTGGTCATATCACTCTTATATCGTGTATTACTCACACTGCTTGAGATTATTTGGGTAGGAATTGGCTATTTAGTTTACCTGAGGTATAGTAGCGCCGCAAGGCCCAAGCGTGAAATGGAACTGGATTACACTAAAGAATTATTGTCTTAATATGCCCACGTGATATTATTTTGATGTAGTTCCTCCTGCTAGAGGCGGAGGGATTGTTTGACGATAGAATATGTCAACAACTGAATGGAGACACATTTAGAAAGAGGAAAATTATGTTCAACAAAGGGATAAAATTGATCTTACCGCTTTCGCTTGTGATGCTTTTGATCGCATCGTCGGTTTTTGCACAAAACGCATATCCTGGAGGAGGCTGGACGACAGCTTACCAAGTGGTTAACATGGGGGACGGCCCGGCGAACGTCACAGTTTCCTACTACAACTCTAGTGGTCAAGTCCAGAGCGCTGCTACGCGCACTATCTCTAACCTTGCGCCTGGCGCTTCAAAGCTGATTGTCCAATTCTCGAATGCTAGTAACCCAGACTATGATACGAACCTGACCAGTGGGCAGTATTCAGTGGTGATCAGTTCCGACCAACAGTTGGCAGCAATCACCAACCAACAACTAGTGCCTAGTGGCAGCACGAATTATGCCCCAACCCCGCCCTTCTCCAGCTACACCGGCCAAAGCGCTGGGGCTAAGCAGATCACCCTTCCAGCGGTTATGTACAACTGGTATGGGTACAATACTGAAATCTACATCATGAATGTGGGCACTGGAACGGCCGCTGACGTGGATATCACCTATGTTCCGGGTTTGCTAACTGGGCAAGCGACTGGGGCGAGTGGACAGTCGGACCTAAATCAAACGATCCCGCAGTATGCCTCGGTCAAGTTGGATCAATCTCAAAAGGCTTCACTGGGCGCAGCCAGTGGCACTTTCCAGGGGCGATTCCTGGGTTCGGCGGTGATCACATCGGATCAAGATGTCATTGCGGTTGTCAACCAATATAACACGAGCGCCTACAAGCTCATGACCTACAATGGCTTTGCGCAGGGTTCGACTTCCATGGCCTTGCCGTCGATTATGAATAACTTCTACGGCTTCTACACGACGCTGCTGATAGCCAACCCAAGCGCAACCCTGACCGCCACAGTTTCTCTCACTTACACGGCCGACATGTCCCCTGGCTTTAGCCAACTTAACCCTGGTCAAACCGGGAATACCTATTCGGCCTCTTATCAGGTCGGCCCACAGGCATCGGTGACGATATATGATGGCCCGGGTACCACGGCCTCTGACGTGGACGATAAGTTTAGCCGTTTCTTCGGATCGGCCAAGGTCACATCAAATGTCCCGGTGGTCTCGTTTGTGAATGTTGAGGCGGTCGCCAGCGGCGCGGCCCAGGGCGGCTCCTACGGTGGCATTGACTTGACGGGCGCGACCGCCACAATCGTTGTGCCTGTGGTGGCAGCTGACTTCTACGGCTACTACACGACCCTCATTGTTCAGAACGCCACAGACACCAGCGGTACCTGCCAGGTCAGCTATACCTCTGACAACACCTTTAGTGCGGTCAAGAACCGCACCGAAGCATACAGCCACAACTTGCCAGCGAATGGCAGTTTCACGGTGTATGAAGGGCATGCGGGCGGGCAGACGGTGGGCGACATCAACGCTGATGCCGACTGGGCCTCGGGCGGACAGCGGCAGTTCTTAGGCGCAGCGACGGTGACCTGCGGCGTGGCTGCTGTGGCCTTCGTCAACGAGGAAAGCGACGTTAACCAGCGCGACTCAATGTATACGTTCAATACCTTCAACAAGTAAGCACGTCGCTGCACAACTGATCGTTCAGAGAGGCCGCCCCGGAGCAATACCGCGGCGGCCTCTTCTTTGCCCGACGGCTGGCAGGACCGAAAACAAACCCCACTAGATCTGTGCGCTTATGAAAGAAACGCTTCGATCAATCGTCGTTATTGGGCTGGCTGCAATTCTCGCTGTGGCTTGCCGGCCTGCAAGCCCCACCCAGACTGTTTCGCCGACCCTGGCAATTTCTGCTGGACAGGAAGCCATCCTCTTTTTCTCTGAGCGAGAAGGAGATCAACATCTTTACCTGATGACTCCAGATGGTTCCGGAGTTCAAAGGCTCGATTTCGAGTTACCCCCCGCTACCTTTTTTGATTTGCCGTGCTGGGCCCCGCAACTGGATAAGTTTTTGGTCAGCGTCGCGAATCAGACGCGCTCGGACTCGGACATCTACCTAGTCGAGCGGAATGGGCGTAACCCCATCAATTTAACCAATAACCCTGGAAGCTTCGAAACCAATCCAGTGATTTCGCCTGATGGACAGCATATTGCCTATGTGGCGGTTGAGCTTGATTTGGATGTTAAGGTGATGGACGTGAACGGGCATAACCCAATCAAGATTACTAACTTGCCGACACGGGAAATCGCGCCACAATGGTTTCCCGACAGTCATCGTCTCTTGCTGGTATCCAACCTTGAAGGCACCCCCAACATTTACACCGTCCAGTGGGACGGGACAGGCTTAACTAATATTAGCAAAGGGCCGGGCGAGGATTCATCCCCCTCACTGTCGTCAGATGGACGGCGCGTAGTCTTTCACAGTGACCGCGCTGGCAACGCCGACATTTTTGTGGTAGATGTGGACGGACAGAACCTGGTCAACCTGACGCAGAACCCCAGCGCTGATACCGAGCCCCTATGGTCTCCAGATGGCACGAAAATCATGTTTCGATCAGATCGCGACGGAGGTCCGGATATCTTTGTGATGCAAGCCGATGGAAGCACGGCGGTCAATTTAACCAAATCGCCTGAGGTTGACGAACGCGGTATCTCCTGGTCGCCCGATAGCCAACAGCTCCTGTTCACGGCTTTGGTGAACGACCAGTTGGAGATCTTTGTCGTCGGTCTCAATACACCGCTGGTCAATCTGACTCAGAATGCGGCTGACGATTTCGCGCCTTTATGGATTCGGTTCTGATCCGGCAGTCAACAGCGCAAGGGGTGCGGATTTTCTGCTTGGCGCGGCCAGATCAAACGAGAGCAGCCTGACGAGGTTTATTGCGGCTGTAACTGAATAACCGGAATGGCCAGGGTATAAATAGCCTGGTAAGCCCAGTTCTCGGCGGTGGGCATGTCGGCAAGTTGCCCGCCGATCGCATAGACCTCCGTCTCCACCACGGCTAACCCTAATCCTGACCAGGCCGACGCTCCTGGTGTCTCAAATGCCTGCCATTGATCCGACTGTGGGAAATATTCAATGGGTTGAGCCGAGGCCGGCCCACCGCCTACCACGTGAACGATATCGGCAATGCTGGCAATCCCCATCTGAAACCGCCCGGCCAGTAAGGGGGTGCGCACACGCCACGGGCTGGCTGCATTCTGCTCTGCCTCGGGGGTATATTCCTCATTAATCGTTAAAGGGTTCCCGCCCGCAGCGCCTCCGATCACATAAATTCTCCCGCCCGCTACTGCTGCCCCTGCGTAACCGCGTGCGGTGGGCATGGGGGTGCGCTCGGTCCAGAGGTCACGGGTCGGGTCGTATGCGTAAGTCGAAGCCAAATACTGCGAGCCGTCCCAGCCGCCGAACAGGTACAGCCGCCCCTCAAAGGCTACCAGCGCGTAAGCGCTCACGGCGACGGGCAATCGAGCGCGTTGTTCCCAGCGATCAGTGCGGGGGTCGTATACCTCCAGCGCATCCGTCACGCGCCCCGAAGCCAGCCGCCCGCCCGGAACGTAAATGCGTCCGCCGATGACGGCCGCCCCCACCTCGGACACGGCCAGAGACTTGGCGGTTAAGGTTGTCCACGAGTCCGTAGCCGGATCGTATCGGTCCAGTTGGCCAGTGACACCCTCCACGGTTTCGCCGCCAATGGCATAGATCTGGTTCTCGTAGGTCGTCACCGCTAAGTGGCGGCGAGCGACAGGCAATGGCGCGCGGGTTTGCCAGCGCGGAGCGGTCGGGGTGGCGGTAGCGGCTGGCGAAGCGGTGGGCGACGCCGCGGGCAGGGCAGGCGCAGCAACCAATTGCCTCAAGCCGAACACTCCCAACAGGGCCAGGCTCACTGCGAGAATCAGCCAGCCGGCGTGCTGCCAGGGTTGGCGGCTGGTTGAGATGGGTTGGGCCGCCTCAGTCGGCAGGAGAGGCGCGGCGACTACAAACGGCGGCGCAAGCGTTTCCAGCTCGGCAGTT
>Ga0209342_10001965_pt1 | contig 22497 bp, 23 predicted proteins | sample RifCSP16_2_FD_184023 | JGI IMG/M metagenome (GOLD analysis project Ga0209342, IMG submission 184023) | Soil microbial communities from Rifle, Colorado - Rifle CSP2_sed 16_2 (SPAdes) (version 2) | ecosystem: Environmental > Terrestrial > Deep subsurface > Rock core/Sediment | place: Rifle... | reverse complement strand
TAGCCCAGGAGTTAGGGCTCACGCAGGTTGTGGAGAAACCAGGACCTGTACAGAAGCGGGCGGACGACCCGGCGCTCTCTATCAAGGAGCAGCAAGCCTTCAAAAAGGCAGGCGTTACCAGCTTACTTTTTCTTCCATTGATCGCTCAAGGCAAGACCATTGGACTCGTGGAATTGCAAGATACGCGCGGGCCGCGCGATTTCGATGAGCGCGAAATCTACCTGGCACAGACACTTTGCCAGCAGGCGGCGGTAGCCATAGAAAATGCCCGATTATTTGAAGCCACTCGGCGCCAGCTTCAAGAACTCACCTTGCTGCATCAAGTCTCCCTGGCGGCTACGGAAGCCACCAACGAAGATGAATTGATAGTTCGGGCATCTCAATTAATTCACGATAATTTCTATTCGGATAACTTCGGGATCCTGCTTGTCAATAAGGAAGGGACTGAATTACGTGAGCATGGATCTTACAAATCTCAAAAACCCGGGGGATGGCAAACTATTCCAGTAGGTCGCGGGGTTACCGGGCAAGTAGCGTCTTTGGGTGTGCCCATGAGGGTTGCCGATACGCGCAAAGTGGCAAACTTTTTGAATTACGACACCGATTCGCTTTCGGAACTCTGCGTGCCGTTGAAAATCGGCGACCGGGTAATCGGCGTGGCAAACGCGGAGAGTAAGAAGCTGAATCACTTCACTGTGAAGGATGAGAGGTTGCTGCTTACGCTGGCTGGACAGTTAGCCAGCGGTATTGAGCGGCTGCGCAACGCAGCTGCCGAACGCCAGCGCGCCAAGCAACTCGGTGTCCTCAATAAGCTGGCCGGCGAAATGAACGGGGTGTTGGATCGCGAGCGGTTGTTCAAGGTCGTAGTGGAGCGGCTCAACAAGGAAATGAACTATGTATCCACCGACATTTCACGTGTGGATGCAGAGAGCCGCGAATACGTAGTCGAGGCAGTCAGCGGCACCTTCGCGCCCCTGGTTTCGAAGGAAGGATATCGACAAGCATTCGGCGTCGGGCTTTTGGATATCGCAGCCAAGACAGGAAAGCCGGTCGTAGCGAATAACGTGCACGCGGAACCGGACTACAAGCTGGTGCCCGGGCACGAGATGATCAACTCAGAGCTGATCATCCCCATCAAGATCTACAAGCGGGTGGTCGCCCTGTTGAATATCGAGAGCAATGACCTGAATGCGTTCGATGAATACGAAGTAGCCGCACTTACCACGCTTTGCGAACAGATATCCGTTGCGCTGGAAAGCATCAACCTGTTCGATTCGACTCGTCGCCAGTTGCAGGAACTCACAGTTCTACACGCCATTACGCATGCGGCGGTTAACGCCGAGAACGAAGATGACTTGCTCGAACGCGCCACCGAAATCATCGGCGCCAGCATCTATCCCGACCAATTTGGCTTTTTAATGCTGGATGAGGACGGGCAGTACCTGACGGTAAACCGGTACTATCGAGGTGCAAATGGGGAATTGCACGGGCGCCGGTTTGCTCTGTCGCAGGGCATTGCCGGGCATGTAGCTGCCACCGGCAAACCTTGGCGCGTCCCGGATGTACGCAGGGAGCCCAATTACTTCCTCGTGAATCCCTCGATGCGCTCGGAGCTTTGTGTGCCCATCCTGGGAAATAGCAACCGAGTGCTGGGAGTGATCAACGCGGAAAGCGCCCAGCTGGACGTATTCACTGAAGCGGATATGCGCTTGCTGAATACGATCGCGGGACAACTAGGCACCGCGATTGAAAAGCTGCGACTCTTCGAGGCGGAACAGAAGCAACGCGAGCAATCGGAAACACTGCGCGAGGTGGCGGCCATCCTTGGCAGCGCCACTGAAAGCTCGCGAATCTTGGACTTGATCCTTGAGCAGTTGAAGCGGGTGGTGCCGTTTGACAGCGCATCGATCCAGATTCTCAAGGGTGACAAGTTAAGTATTCGCGCGATTGCAGGAACTCTAGGAGAAGCGGCCATTGGGTTCGAATTGCCGCTTAGCGAAGATAAGTTTGCCCACCCCATCGTGTATGAGCATCGTACCATCTTGTACGAAAACATAAGAGACCATCCGAACTGGCTGCACGCCCCTGGCGCAGAGGGCGTAAAGTCGTGGATCGGCGCCCCGCTGATTGTGCGCGGTGAATGCATAGGGGTGCTCACCGTGGACGGCTATGAGGCCAAACAATTTAACGCGGCCGATGCGCAGCTGGTTTCATCCTTTGCCATTCATGCCGGCATTGCGCTGGAAAACGCTCGTCTATTGGAAGAAGCGGAAGACGCTTACATACAGACAGTCAGCGCGCTGGCCAGCGCCGTGGATGTGCGTGACAGCTACACCAGCGGTCACAGCCAAAGGCTGGCCGAACTGGCCGTAATGACGGGGCGGGCGCTTGGCTGCAACGATGAAGAACTGGAAGCCATTCGGTGGGGCGCGCTGCTGCACGATATCGGCAAGATTGGGGTGCCCGATGAGATCTTGCGAAAGCCCAGTTCGCTAGAAGGCCATGAAATGGAAATCATGCGCAAACATCCGGAAATAGGCGCCAGGATTGTCGAACGGGTTAACTATCTTGCGGATGTGGCTCCGATCATCCGCGCCCACCAGGAACGCTTCGACGGTACCGGTTACCCCGACGGGCTGCAAGCCGAAGCCATTCCTAAGATCGCTAGGATTATCAGTGTTGTGGATGCCTATGTGGCGATGACGGATGAGCGCGTGTACCGCAAAGCCCGCAGCCACGAGGCTGCCCTGGCCGAAATCAAACGCCACGCAGGGACTCAGTTCGACCCGGGAGTTGTGGAAGCGTTCCTCAAGTTAGCAGCCTAAGCTAAACGATCAGCATTGCATCGCCAAATGAATAAAAGCGAAAATTGTTCTTTATCGCTTCGTGATAGGTTTCAAGAATCGATTCGCGTCCTGCAAAGGCGCTGACCAGCATCAACAAGGTCGAGCGGGGCAAATGGAAGTTGGTCAACAATCCATCGACAACTTTGAACTCAAACCCGGGGAGGATAAATAGCCCGGCCCGCCCCTCGAAAGGCAGGAGCGACTTGCCTCCTACAGCCAGTTGAGCCGCGGTTTCCAAAACTCGAACCGAGGTGGTGCCTACAGCCACTACTCGCCCACCCGCCCGTTTAGTTCTATTCACTACCTCGGCCGCTGCAGGAGAAATTTGGCACCATTCACTGTGAATTTTATGATCCGCCGGATCTTCTTCGTTTACCGGGGCAAAGGTATCTAAACCAATATGGAGCGTTACCTCTGCAATTCGAACGCCCCTCTCCTTGATGCGAGCCAGAAGACTCGGAGTGAAGTGCAGACCTGCAGTGGGCGCCGCCGAGGAACCTGATTCGCGGGCATACACCGTCTGATAACGCTCAGGATCTACCAGGGGAGTATGAATATACGGCGGTAGTGGAACGTGTCCATGCTTCTTAATTATAGAAACTAACGGCCGGTCGAATGCAATCAATCGCTGGGCGCCGCCCAGGTCATCAACGATCTTGCCGCTCGCACCGCCTTCCAGCAGCAATTGGGCTCCGACGCCTAGTCCTTTCCCGCCGACCAGGGCCTTCCATTTATCGCCGCCGGTGCGCTCCAGGAGCAGCAATTCGACTTTGCCCCCACGTGGTTGCTTTTTTGCGAATAGCCGCGCCGGCACCACGCGGCTACGGTTGACGACCAACAGGTCGCCAGGATTCAACAAATCAGGTAGTTCACGGAAGATCTTGTGTTGCCGAGATCCGGTTTTACGATCCAAAACTAACAATCGCGCGGCGTCCCGCGGTTCAAGAGGCTCCTGCGCAATGAGCTCGGGAGGTAAGTAATAATCAAAATCAGAAGTTTGCAATGCTAACGAAAGAAACGGACCAGCAAATTTAGGACAACTGTTAAGATGATCGAGAGCAGGATGCTAGTGGCAATTGGGACTAAACAGGTTATTTGGTCATTACCAAACTGAAGATCTCCTGGCAAGCGGCCGATGTTGATCCCAAAGCGCGGTAAGAAAACAAATAGCCCACCAACCACCAGAAGAATAATTCCCACCGCAATGAGCAGGCGACCGAGATCAGGCATAGCTAGAACAGGGTTGGTGCCAGGCCTTCGCCTGGATAGGGCAGCCCCAAATGGGCGCAAGCCTGAGGCGTGGCCACACGACCTTGCGAGCGGCGCTCCAGGAAGCCCAGCTGCATCAAATAGGGCTCAACTACATCCATTATCGTGTCGGCTTCTTCGCTTACCGAAGCTGCGATGGTATTCAGCCCTACGGGCCCGCCACCGTACTTTTCAATAATCGCACGCAGCACGCGGCGATCCAACTCGTCGAGTCCCAGGCCGTCCACCTCCAGTAAATCCAGGGCTTCGTCAGCCATGGTTTTTGTAATGATCCCGGATCCGCGCACCTCGGCATAGTCTCGCACGCGTCGCAGCAATCGCAGCGCGACGCGGGGCGTACCGCGAGTTCGCCTGGCAATCAGCTCCAGGCTGCCATTGACGGTCTGCGTGCCTAATTGGCCGGCGGCGCGCTCAAGAATGGCGAGCATATCTGCAGGGTCATAATAATCGAGCCTGAAAGTCGCTCCGAAGCGAGCGCGCAAAGGTGAAGTTAGCAAAGCGAGTCTGGTTGTTGCGCCGATCACCGTGAAACGGGGTAGCTTGAGTCGAATGGCCCGCGCAGAAGGACCCTTCCCGATGACGATGTCGAGAGCGAAATCCTCCATGGCGGGATACAAAACTTCTTCCACAGCTTTGCCCAGGCGGTGGATCTCGTCCACAAATAACACATCGCCCTGATTCAGGTTGCTGAGGATCGCGGCCAGGTCGCCCTGGCGTTCGATGGCGGGTCCCGAGGTGACCCTGATGTTGACCCCCATTTCGTTGGCAAGGATATGAGCCAACGTAGTTTTGCCTAACCCGGGAGGTCCGTAGAACAACACGTGATCTAACGGTTCTCCGCGCTGGCGAGCCGCGGACACCAGGATGGCCAGGTTCTGCTTCACCTTTTCCTGACCGATAAGTTCGTCCAACGTGCGCGGCCGTAGCGCAGGCTCGAATCTGTCTTCTGCCCGCGGCAAGGGATCCATAATGCGGGGATTAGTGGACATAAAAAGATTATACATGCCTATCCCGAGTGAGACCTTGGGACGACAAGGGAGCAAAATCCTTCATGAATTAGGCTCGACTATAATGCACCCAATTAAACAGGTGAAGCCATGGCCGCCGTTCACGCTTCTATTCATCCATTGGTGCTGCATAAGTTAACGATTCTGCGCGACAAAAATACCGAACCCCGCAAATTCCGTGAGCTGGTGCGCGAAATTAGCGCATTGCTAACCTATGAGGCGACAGCGGATTTGGTGACCCAGCCTAAAGAGGTAGATACCCCCATGGGTCGAGCCAAAGGTTCGGCCACCAAAGAAAACATTGGACTAGTTCCCATCCTGCGGGCTGGCCTCGGGATGGTGGACGGCGTATGGGACCTACTGCCAGACGCGCAGGTATGGCACATCGGTTTGTACCGGGACGAGAAGACATTGCAGCCCGTGGAGTACTACAACAAATTACCTACCCTCCCAAGCGTAGGCGTATGCCTTGTGCTGGATCCAATGCTGGCGACCGGCGGGTCCGCAGTCGCGACCGTAACCATCCTTAAGAAATGGGGGGTGAAGCACATTAAATACATCGGCATTATCGGAGCCCCGGAAGGAATAGATAACCTGAGTAAAACGCATCCAGACGTGCCCATTTACCTTGGCGCAATCGACGATCACCTTAATGATGTCGGCTACATCGTGCCCGGATTGGGAGACGCTGGTGATCGGCAATTTGGCACAGGATGAATTCGTCTAACAAATCTGTAAGGTCAAGGGGGCAATCTGGCGACGTTGCTGGTGTAAACTTTGCTGCAACTTGGGGTCTGTTCGCCAAATGGTTGCTACTAAGAAGAAGCCGAATTCTGCGATTTCTGAAATAAAAACCCTTCGTGCCAAGCTAGCCCATCTGGAAAAGAAGTACACCCAGGTGGCCTTGGAAAAAAATTTCCTAGATCGGGCTATGAAGGATTTGAACTTCCACGACAACGCCCACGATGGGGTCGTCTATACCGACGCAGCCGACAACATCGTTTACGCCAACCCTTATTTCCTGGGAATGATGGGGGTGAAAGACAAGACTGAAATCCTGGATCAACCCTTCCCCGATTATATGTGGAACAACGCGCGGGAAGCCGATCGGCTTTTCAACGACATCAAGAGCGATGGTTTTGTGCGCGAGCGCGAAATGGCGCTCTACAATCGCGAGGGGCAGCCGGTGTTCGCCATGTGCTCCGGTGTGGTCAGCAAAGACAAAGATGGGAACATCCTCGGCACTGAGATCATGTTCTGCAACATCACCAGCAAGCGCAGTTTCCAGGCCGAACTGGTGGAGCAGCACGCGCTCCTGGATACTGTGCTGCAAAGCACGCCGGACCCCATCCTGGTGTTGAATTCAGCGTTGGACATCAAACGAAGCAACCCGGCTGCTCAGAAACTATTGGACCTGACCGGTAATTCAGAAGACAGCAATCTAATCACGGTGTTGGCTAAAACGGGTTTGCCAAAAGATATATCCCAAAGACTGGAAGCGAAACTCCTTGGCGAGAACAGTTTTAACTCTGAAATTCGGATCCAAGAGGGGCATTTCGACCTGCATACCGCGCCGCTCAAGTCAAACCAAGGCGGATGGGTATGCCTGTTTCACGATATCACTGTGCGCAAGCACACGCAGGAAATGCTTCAGCACCACGCATTCCATGATGTATTGACTCGGGTACCCAATCGCGCCTATTTCATTGATTATTTGCAGCGGGCCAACTTACGCATCAAGACAGAGCCGAATTACCGTTTCGCTATTCTTTTCATTGACGTGGATGGCTTGAAATTCTTCAATGACCGATATGGCCATCACATCGGTGATGAACTACTCATCAATTTCGCGCGCCGGCTGGAAGCCGGAATTCGCCCGGGAGACCTTTTGGCCCGCCTGGGCGGGGACGAGTTCGCGGTTTTCCTGGACGGCGTGCAGGACGAGAGCAGCGCAGCTATTATCGCTGCGCGGCTTCGCGAAGGGCTGGTGCAACCCTACCAACTAGGCGGTCAGATGGACGCGCGTACCACAGCCAGCATCGGTATCGCCCTTAGCGGACTCTCGACTACAAACGTGGACACGTTACTGCGGAACGCCGACAGAGCCATGTATCGCGTCAAGGAACGCGGCGGCAATAATTTTGAAATTTTCAGCGAGGAAATGCTGGCAAAGGTGAATTAATCAGCAATAAATAAGGTATACAAGACACGTGTAAACACAGCATTGTGTACCGATTTGTTTACTCGCGTACTTATTCAAAATATTCTTTCATCGGAATAAAATAGCTATCCACCCATCCCTGCCGGTAGATATCTCCGTGCGGGGGTAGCTTGGTGTGCCGCAAAATAAGTTTAGTTCCCGCTTCGACCGGCTCGAGCCTGACGTCGATCTGAGAATCTTCTTCATCATCGGCAAACTCGGAAGTCCGCCAAGCTTGGACGATCCGCTTGCCTGGTTCGAGAGTTAGGTTTTTCCCGGTAATGTAGCCATCCCAGGCATCAAAGGCATCCCCTACTTTCGCGCTAACCCTTGCCTTCGCGCCCGTCATCTTGGAATGTTGTTTGGAATCCAACCAGGCCTCGTAGACCTCCTGGGGTGGGCGCAGGATGATGGTGGAAATTTCGAATTCAAGTGCCAAATCGCCTACTAGCTCGCGGGCGCGGCGGCTCGTGTGATCTCTACGAATTCCTTCGCCTTCAAACTGGCTCCGCCTACTAAGGCTCCGTCAATTTCGGGTTGCGCGAAGAACGACTCGGCATTGGCCGCATTTACCGAGCCGCCGTAGAGTACACGCAAACCTTGGGCAATCTCTTTTCCGAACAGTCCAGTCAGTGTCGGCCTGACGACGTTTCGCAACAAGGCGTTCGTGTTTTCGGGGGTAGCGGCTTTGCCCGTGCCAATAGCCCAGACCGGCTCATAGGCGACTACCAGAGCCGACGAAGAATCAATTTGCACGCCTTCCAGCGCTGCCCCAAGTTGGCTGGACACCACTTGGGCAGCGCGGCCGGCTTCGTTCTGTTCCAGTGTCTCACCCACACACAGGATCGGGCGCAGACCCGCAGCTAACGCCGAATTGGTCTTCTTATGCACGTCCAAATCAGATTCGTGAAAAAGCGTCCGGCGCTCCGAGTGACCGAGGATTACATATTGGCAGAATTCGGCCACCATAGCGGCCGAAAGCTCACCTGTGTAGGCGCCCTCTTTTTCCCAATAGAAGTTCTGCGCGCCGAGTTCGATGCCGGTTCCATCCAGCACAGCCTGCAAAGGCATCAGGCTCGAGGCAGGCGGGCAGATTACCTTCTCGACACCCTTTATGGCCGCTAGGGCGGGCGCCATTTCCTCGATCAGGCGCAAAGCCTCGGCAGCGGTCCTATTCATCTTCCAATTACCTGCAACCAGAGGGGTACGAGACATCTTACTTATCCTGCAGGGCGGCCAAACCTGGCAGCACCCTACCCTCCAGCATCTCAAGAGAGGCCCCGCCGCCAGTTGAAATATGCGTGATCTTAGCTGCCAGCCCTGATTGCTGCAGAGCAGATACCGAGTCGCCGCCGCCTACGATACTGTCGGCTTTGGATGCGGCCACCGCCCCAACCAGGGCAAAGGTTCCCTCTGCGAAACGCTGAAACTCGAAGACGCCCATCGGCCCATTCCACACCACCGTACCCGCATCCGTTATTAGTTCACTGAAGGTCCTCGCCGTTTCCGGGCCGATATCCATCACGCGCCACCCAGGGGGCACGTCACTTACTGCCATCACCTTATGCTTAGCATCCGCGGAGAACGCTTCGGCAATCACGAAATCAGTGGGAAGATGCAGTTTTTCTTTGCCTTCGGCCAGCAGCGATTTCGCCGTATCAATGACTTCCGCCTCGACCAGTGAGTCTGCCATCTCTTTGCCCTGCGCCTTAAAAAACGTATTAGCCATCCCGCCGCCAATAAGCAATGCATCGACCTTGCCCAGCAAGTTGCGGATAACGCCGATCTTGTCGCTAATCTTTGCACCCCCCAGAATTGCTACAAAAGGTCGCTTGGGGTCAGCCAGCGCCCGGCCGAGGTATTTAATTTCCTTTTCCATCAGAATTCCGGCGACAGCCGGCAAATAATGCGCCACGCCCTCGGTAGACGCGTGAGCGCGGTGCGCGGACCCGAAGGCGTCATTCACATAAACGTCAGCCAAGCTCGCCAACGCCTTGGACATCTCGGGGTCATTCTTGGTCTCACCGGGATAGAAGCGCGTGTTTTCCAGCAGCAGAATTTCGCCTGGCTTTAAAGCCTCGGCCGCCGCATCCGCTTGGGGGCCAATGCACTCCACTGAGAATCTCACCGGCGCCGCTATCAGCATGCCCAAATGGCCCGCCACCGGTTTCAAGGAATACTTTGGATCATGTTTATCCTTTGGTCGCCCCAGATGCGAGCAAAGGATGACTGCTGCGCCCGAATCCAGCAAATGCTGAATTGTGGGTAGGGCCGCGCGGATGCGCGTGTCATCCTGCACCACGCCGCCTTGTATGGGCACATTGAAGTCCACCCGCACCAACACTCGTTTGCCGCGCGGGTCGATATCTCGAATGGTTTTTTTGTTGAACAAGTTTCCTAGTACTCTCTGGATGCCAGAGGTCCGGTGCGTTCTTGTAGCAGGTCGATCAGTAATTGAGCTAATTTGGCTGACTGATGATGCCCTGGGCGATCGGGATCAGCTACGGCGGCATGGTATAGCGCGTATTCCCTTTCCAATCCCTCTTCTGTTATCACCCACTTGGACCCTTCGGGCGGGGCAGCATCTTGTATCTGATTGCTGAGCACCATGTCGAAGAATCCGGGGCCTACGTGTGCCTCCAGTGCGCGGATGTGGTCGCCGCAGCGATAACCATCAGTTTCACCGGGCTGTGTCGCCAGGTTGCAAATGAAAATTTTCAGCGCAGGGCTGTTGCGCACTGCTGCCGCCAGATCTGGCACCAACAAATTCGGCAGGATGCTGGTGTACAGGCTGCCAGGCCCCAGCACGACCAGATCGGCGTTGAGCAACGCATTAACCGCATCGGGGTACGCCGGCGGCGCGTTCGGCTCCAGCCAGACATGCCGGACATCGCCGGGCATCACCGGGATTTGGCTCTCGCCGCGCACCCGTACCTGCGTATCCGCCATTGGCACGGCTAAATCAGCGACCAAGCGCACATCATGCAAAGTCGCCGGCAACACTTGACCGTGCACAGAAAGCACGCGCCCGGATTCCGCCACCGCTTCCTCGAAGCTTCCCGTTATCTCACTCAGCGCGCTGATGAAAAGGTTGCCGAAGGAATGTCCTTCCAGTCCATTGCCACTCCCGGAAAACCGGTATTGAAATAATTGTGTGATCAATGTCTCATCATTCGACAATGCAGCCAAGCAATTGCGAATGTCGCCAGGCGGCAGGACGCCCAGGTCGCTGCGCAATCGCCCGGAGGAGCCGCCGTCATCGGCAACGGTAACAATAGCGGTCAGGTTGTAAGTGTGCTCCTTGAGACCGCGCAGCAAGGTGGCCATACCATGTCCGCCGCCAATCACTACAATGCGCGGCCCGCGGCCGCGCTTGCGGTGGTCAGCCAGTGTATCGACAACTGGCCGACCGGGGAGTAAAAACGGGGACAGCAGGCTGCGATTCAGGTTCAGCACGCCATAAACCAAGGCGCCTAAACCTAACCCCCCGAAAATTACCGCGCGCAGGGTTCGATCTAAAAATCGAAGCGACAGCCAGGATAGCGCAGGCAGCCACCAGGTATCCGGTGCCTGTCGATAAACATCCAGCACCAAAATTGCCCCACCAACGCCAATCAGGAATGTCCCAAACAAAATAAGCAGGATCCAGCGTTTGACCCCCAAGCCGGGTGTGAGCCACCGGAACATGCGCAGGCTCCAGGCATACACCCCGCGCAGCCATTTGCTGATTCGCTGGCCCATATCTCGGGGGATGATAGCAGTGAATATAGCCAGCGTCAACGAAGCTTAAGGAATAGTACACAAGAGACAGGTAAACAAGGGTTCATCTTTTGCACTTGTCTACTTGTTTCCTTAATCCACTGGTTTACCCACTGTGCATCCGCGTTATCATTAGGCGGTTTCTTCAATGAACATCCTCGAAAAGCATTGGCAAATTCATCCGCACATCACGCCTGAGGCTGAAAAGAATCTTGCGGGTTTTCCCCCTTTTCTCCGCCAGGTGCTCTTCAACCGCGGCTTCGGTACCGCCGAGGAGTCCAACCGTTTCCTGGCAGCCCTGCCGGTGGACTCCATCCATCACGGAAAAATCAAGGGGTTGGGCGCGGCTGTGGATCGGCTAGCCTTTGCCATCGCTCACGGGGAAAGCATTGTTGTTTACGGCGATTACGATTGCGATGGGGTCACCGCCACGGCGCTCCTCTGCCAATGCCTGCTGGCCCTCGGCGGCCATGCCCGCGCCTACATCCCCGACCGCTTCGAAGAGGGCTATGGCCTCAATGTTGGCGCCCTACGCCAGTTGAAGGGAGAAGGCGCGGCGGTTGTAATCAGCGTCGACTGCGGCATCCGCTCGCTCAAAGAAGCAGAAGAAGCCCGCCGTCTCGGCTTGGATCTGATTATCACCGACCACCACACCCCTGGCCTCGAGCTACCGGACGCGGTGGCCATCATCAACACCAAACAAGACGGCGACGAATACCCTGAGAAGCAATTAGCCGGGGTGGGCACAGCATTCAGGCTGGCACACGCGCTCGAAAAGAAGCTGCATCCCGGCGACGACCTCAGCTCCCGTTTCCTGGATCTGGTCGCCCTGGGCACCGTGGCCGATATGGTCCCGCTGATCGGCGAGAACCGCTGGATGGTGCGCGAGGGGCTGAACCAGATTCGTCAACCGAAGCGGCAGGGGTTATTTTCATTAATCAGCATTTCGGGCCTAAAAGCCGCTAATGTCCGCGCAGGGGACATCGGTTATATGCTTGGTCCGCGGCTCAACGCCGCCGGCCGACTGGAGACCGCCAAGCGCGCTCTGTTGCTCCTGATGACCGACAGCGTATTCGAAGCCGGCAAACTTGCCCAGGACCTGGATAATCAGAACCGCGAGCGCCAGGACCTGACAGTAACCATGACCGAATCGGCCGAGGAGATCATCACCACCGCAGGCGGCGACCCTCTCTTGCTCTTCGCCCTGAATCCCGAATACAACCCCGGCGTCGTTGGCCTGGTGGCCTCGCGGCTCACCGAGAAGTTTTATCGACCCGCCATCGTAGGTCAGTGTGGTGAACAAACCACGCGCGCCTCCTGCCGCAGCATCCCCGAATTCCACATCACCCAAGCGCTGGAAAGCTGCGGAGAGCTCTTCGAGAATTTCGGCGGCCATGCCGCCGCGGCCGGCTTCACCGTGCTCAACGACCGCTTGCCCGAAGTCATGGAGCGCTTGAACACTTACGCTCAGGAAAAACTCGGCGGGCTCGCGTTGCGCCCTACCTTGGTCGCCGATGCCGAAATCGAGCTGTCAGCGCTGAAGCCCGACATCCTTAACCAGATCGATCTCATCGAACCCACTGGGTACGGCAACCCGCAAGTCAGTCTGGTCAGCCGCGGCCTGCAAGTGCGCGACACGCGGGCGGTGGGCCAGGAGGGCCGGCATCTAAAACTGGTGGTTACCGACGGATGGATCACCTACGATGCCATCGCCTTTCGCCACGGCCACTGGGCGCAAGCCATGCCCAAAACCGTCGATCTGCTGTATCGGTTCGAAGCCAACGAATTCAACGGCCGCAAGAGCTTGCAGCTCAATGTGCGCGATTTGAAACCGAGTGCCTAATCCGCCAATGATGAACCGAGACAACGCCGCCTGGGTCAACGATCTAAAAGATGTGGGCCCAAACCGCGAAGCCGCTTTAGACGACTTAGACGCTGAACTCAAGCCGGCTCTAAGGCGGGGAATTTCCCGTTGGCTTTCGACAAGCCACCCGGAATTCGACGATCTGGTTAAGGACGTAGGCCAAGAAACCTTAATGCGTGTGCTAAAACAACTGGATACCTTCGAAGGCAAAGGCCAGTTCACCAATTGGGTGTATAAGATTGCGGTGCGCCTTGCGCTAAATGAATTGCGTCGCCGCAAATGGCGAAACGTTTCTTTAGACTATCTGCAAGAAAACTCTGAGGAAGGGGGCGCGTCCTTTCAATTCCCGGCAGCGGACCCGTTGCCCGAAACCAACATGCAGCGTCGCCAGGCCATGGCGGAATTGCAGCGCGCCATCAACGAGGAACTTACATCCAGGCAGCGCGCGGTGATGCTGGCCGTTATCATCCAAGGTGTTCCCATGGAAGAGGTCGCCCGGAAGCTGGGCAGCAACCGCAATGCGGTTTACAAGATGCTACACGATGCCCGTCGCCGCCTGAAAACCCGACTTGAAGAGGCCGGGCTTTCTCCCAGCGAGTTACTTGCCATGTTCGAGTAAGAAACAAAGTCTGAAGAGTGTCGAGGCAATGATATGAAACGCATAATTGGCTGGCTCAAAAATCTTTTTTCATCCTCCAAGCGTCACGAGTCTTTGTTTGGAAAGATGATCTACATGCTGGCCTCAACCAGGGAAGAGGAATTGAATTGCGCCCAGGTATATGCTTTACTGGAACAATTCAGTGAGGCGGTTTTGCGCCACGAACCATTAACGGATCTGATGATGTCCATTGAGCAGCATTTGAATGTTTGCCCCGACTGCCGGGAAGAGTATGAAACCCTTCTGGCAATGATGAAAGCCGCCTAATCTAGATTCTAATCAACTAAAACCGTTCTGATTTTTGTCTCACTGGTCAATGTGCGATGGACCGGACACTTTTCTGAAATTTCGATAAGCCGCTGACGCTGTTCCTGATCCAGGTCGCCTGAAAGTTTGATCTCTGTATCAATAATATCCACGCGCGCGTCCGGATCCGATTCACAATCCTCGCAGTCCTTGGCATGGATCTTTTGTGTGCTCATGGTAATTTCAATGCCTGCAACTGGCCATCCTTTTCTGCCGGCATACATTTGCATGGTAATGACTTTGCACGAGGCCAGCGAGGCCAGGAGTAAATCATAGGGGTTTGGTCCTGTGTCGGCGCCGCCGGACTCGACCGGCTCATCGGCCCTGAGGGAATGGGCACCTGTTTTGATTTCCACTTGGACGTTGCCAAGACTGCGCGCAAATATAGACATCGAAGGGCCTTTCTCCAAGTCGCTAGGGAACTACTTTTACCCCACGCCAGAAAGCCACGTAATCCTTGATTCTTTCCGCGGGTTGAGACGGGCTGGGGTAATACCAGGCGGCGTCGTGATTTACCTGGCCGTCTACTTGAATATCGTGATAGCTCGCCACGCCTTTCCAGTGGCACACGGTGTGCGAGTCGCTATCATCGAAGAATTCCTTTTTGATTGCTTCGGGCGGGAAATAGTGATTGCCCTCCACCATGATGGTGCGATCGCTTTCGGCGATGACCTTTCCGTTCCAAATTGCTTTTGCCATCGTAAATCCTTTCGACCTTTAAGACACAGGTCGCGGGGAGCGTCTTACATTCCCGGCACTCTATATAAAAGCCCGCTGATTTCCAAGAGAGGGTAAGAAAAATTTGACTTGTCGTTTCTTAGGCACATCAGCTTGTCGAGTCGAAATCGAAAAGGAGTATGAAATGAATCTGATCGCAGCAATCATTTCGGGGTTGGCGGGAACCCTGGCCATGAGCATGCTCATGGCCGCGGCGCCAAAGATGGGCCTGCCCAAGATGGATATCGTGGGTATGCTGAGTAGCATGTTCGGGAAACCAAACCGAACCCTAGGCTGGGTGCTTCACTTCATGATGGGGTCTGTTTTCGCCATCATCTACACCGCCCTTTGGTCCTTCGGGGTCGGGACACCCAATCTCATATATGCGTTGGTGTTCGGCGCCGTCCATTGGGTAGTGGCCGGGCTAACGATGCCCGTAGTACCGGCAGTCCACGCCGGGATCAAAGGCGGCGAAGTGGCAGCGCCCGGTCCATGGATGATCAACCAGGGCGGGTTGATGAGTTTTGTCGGGGGATTAATGGGACACATGGTGTATGCCATTGTGGTCGTTTCAGTATTCACCCTGCTTTAGGGTGAATCGGCGCCCTGGCAGCCCGGCCTCCTCCTCTGGGCTGCCTGTCTTTTAACCGTAGATCTTTATCGACGATAGCGGCCCAAAAAATAAACGGGGTTTAAGTTTTGGAAACAAGTTCCGGAATACCTCGGGGGGAATTCCTATATCCGCCAGGTAAACTTCTCCCACAAACGGTTTGGCCGCTTCAGCAAAGAGCCCCGTCTTAGGCGCGGCCAGCGTCAGCGTGGCACTTGCCCTGATGCAAGGCGAGCCGGGCGCGCCACTGCTGGCATCCAATCCCGATGGCAGATCCAAGGCAAGGATTCTTGCCGTTGATTTGTTCGCCCGCTCGATCCATTCAGAGATTGGAGGACGCGGATCGCCAGCGCCGCGATAGCCAAGCAAGGCGTCAATGATCAGCGAGGTTTCAGTGTTTTCGAGGTCCACAGCACCCAACCCCAGCGCAGTAACAGTCCGCCATTGTTGAGCGGGAACCGTCTTCAATCGATCTGCATCAACGGCAAGGGCGACCTGCACGCTGGCGCCCCAGTTATGCAGGTGGCGCGCGGCTACCATGCCGCCTCCGCCATTATTTCCGGGACCGCAAAGCACCAAAATATTCTTTCCTGTCACACTGCCTCCGAGCAATGTGATTGCATGGCTTGCGAGTTGCCTACCGGCGTTTTCCATCATCTGGATAAGCTGGACGCCATATCCTTCTTCAGCGAGCTCATCTACGGCAGCCATTTGCTCCGCGGTCAAGGCTGCCTCTTTCCAATCTTCCATTTTCTCCTCCAAGCCACCTGATGTAAGAGACCTGTTGTTGCCTGTGTCCTAAGATATATGGCCTTGCGTAAAGTTGCAAAGATTTTGGCCGTCAGTTTGCTTTTGAGCGCTTGCTCCGCCGGTAAGCAGGAAGGGGGCCCTGACGCCCCGGCTGAAGCGGAAGGCGCAGGTGTTCAAGTGACAGCAACCTTGGCAAATTCCCGCGAGATCCCGCCTGGGGCAAGCGAGTTCAGAACCGATTTCAGCATTCACAGTATCTCATACGATGAAATCTTATCCGGTGGCCCGCCCAAGGACGGCATCCCTGCCATCGACCACCCAAAGTTCGTTTCTGTTTCGGAGGCGGATAGCTGGCTGCAACCATTGGAACCGGTGATCCTTGTGCAGGTAGGACCTCAGGCGCGCGCCTACCCAATCAAAATCCTGATTTGGCATGAAATCGTCAACGATCGGATCCGCGACGCGCCGCTGCTAGTGACCTTTTGCCCGCTGTGCAACACTGCTATTGTCTTCGAGCGAACCGTAGATGGGACTGAATTAAATTTTGGCACTACCGGGCGGCTTCGTTTCAGCAACCTGATCATGTACGACAGGCTAACCGAAAGCTGGTGGCAGCAGGCCACAGGTGAGGCCATAGCAGGAAAATACACCGGTGAAGTTTTGCAGACCTACCCGGCAACCATCGTAGCCTGGCAAGATTTTCGCCAGGCCTTCCCCTCTGGAGACGTGCTTTCGTTAGACACAGGTTATTCGCGCAATTATGGATCCAATCCCTATATTGGTTATGACAATATCAACTCCTCCCCATTTTTATACTCCGGACCGACAACTCCAGGCGCTATGCCGCCAATGGCTCGCGTCTTAACCCTGGATTTGAACGGCGACGCGGTGGCTTTTCCCTATGAAATCCTGGCCGAGGTGGGCGTGGTGAATGAAACCGTGGGAGGCCAAGCAGTCGCAGTTTTCTGGCAGCCCGGGGTGGCCTCACCGCTGGACGCCACGACCGTGGGAGCAGGGCAGGATGTGGGCACCGCTGCAGCCTTCTCCAGACAACTTGGAGACAAGGAGTTAACCTATGCCTTCGTTGGCGGGGTCATCACCGATGATCAAACCGGCAGCGTCTGGGATATCTTTGGCCGGGCAATCGATGGCCAGTTCGCCGGCTCCCACTTGGAGCCTGTGGTTTCCATCAATCACTTTTGGTTTTCCTGGGCGGCCTTCAAACCCGAAACGAGGATTTATCAGCCATGACGCTGCCCTGTTGCTAAAACGTAAATCAAAGCGGCTCATTGGTCGTAGAAATAACCAAAGTCGGCGAAGAGAGCTTCCTGGCTCAAGTGGCTCGACACATCGAACAAGCCAAAGCCATGAAGCCAAATATCCTGGCATTAGTAGATCGAGTATTGCAGTGGTACGTCCCTGGAGTGCTGGGCTTTGCCGGGCTTGCTTTTCTTATCTGGACGATTGGCGCATTTCTTCTTACAGGCGAACTGGATATAGCCAGGGCGATTTTTGCAGGGCTGGCGGTATTGGTGATGGGATATCCCTGTGCCCTAGGAATAGCTTCACCATTGGCGATGATCCGGGGAGGCGGCGAAGCGGCGCGCAAAGGTATTTTAATGCGCAGCGGAGATGCTTTCCAGGGGGAAAGTGCTTATGGGCCTTGAAGCGCGCCAAGTTTGCGCAGGAACCACAGACTGACCGCCAGGGCCAGCCAGGCGAGAATCTGCACCACACGCCAGCCATCCAACAGTGACGGGCCGGTGGCATGGAAAGCCTCAAGGAACAAGAAGGCAGCCGAGCTTAATGCCAGGAAGATGAAAAATAGTTTACCCTCGCCAAGCTCGTAGGTTTTCCTCCGCTGCCAAATGATCGCGAGAATGACTGCAGCTGCCAGAAAATCGTAAAGTTGCGCCGGGTGGCGGTTGGCGCCAAACAGCTCCACCGCCCACGGCATCTGGGTCGGCAGGCCATATCTAACGCCCGAAGCCAGATTGCTCAGGGAAATGGCCGCACTCAATCCAGCCAGAAACGGCGTGAACACGTCCAGAACCAATTTTGCCGAGAACCTGTTGCGCTGTGAGATAACTGCGGCTGCCAGCACTGCCGTGCTAAAGCCGAACCATGGGTCCAGCAGGCCAGGGTTCAACGAAACGATAGTCAATGGATTGAGGCTAAAAGCGCTCGGAAAGAGGAGCAAATATCCCAGCCGGGCGCCGATGATGCCTGCTAAGATGCTGAGTAGGGCAAGGTTGGTAACTTGTGCAGGCGACATCGGGGTATTCCTACGCTGCTCCACAAGTCTTTCGCTTAGCGTCAATCCGGCCCACAAACCACCCAGTATTATCAGGCCAGGGACTTGGACGGCGAACGGGCCGATCTGCAGAACAGGAAACACTAATTGCCGCCCAAAAGCTGCTCGACCCGAGTGGCCAACAACGCCTCATCCATGGGACCGCCGATGACCACTTCGCTGATCACACCTTCGGCATCGATGAAATAGGAAGAGGGGAAAGCGCGCAGGCGGTAAAGCGAGGCTACGCTGCCGTCCAGGTCCAGGAGAATGGGATAAGTAAAACCGAACTCGTCTACAAATGACTGGGCTGCCGCGCGGCTATCTTGTAATGTGGCGTTTACTGCCAGCACTATAAATCCATCATCGCGATAGTGATCATATACTCTTTGCATAGCCGGCATTTCTGCGCGGCAGGGAAGGCACCAGGAGGCCCACCAATTGAGCAGGATTGGGTGGCCGCGCAAATCGGATAAGGTAATGGTTTCTCCGCTAAGCGTGCCTAGGGTGAAATCAGGCGCCAGGAAACCGGACTGCGGCGCAGCCTGCGCCTGCTCCAGACTGGCCGGCGCCATCCGGCTGGCGTAGGTCCATAGTCCGCCTACAACGAGAAGCCCGACCGCCAATAGGTCGAAAGATCGACGAGACCACATCATTCTGAAGACGGGGTGGCGAATATCCGTCTTACCCCGTTACAGACAAGTAAGGACTGGATTTTTTGCCGTGTCATATATGAAGAATCCGATTACCTGAAAGGAGTCTATTATGAATCACGAATCGCTAGAGGAGCATGTCCGCAACCATATAAGTTTTCCCGCCTCTAAGCAGCAAATTCTCACATCCTGCGCCGCCGACGGGTTCAGTGCACAGGAAACCGAGTTGGCGAACGCGCATCTGCAAGACCAAACCTACAGTTCCTCTGAAGAGGTCATGGAAGCCTTGCACCATTTGCACAAGTAAAACACTACGTACCTTCTCATAGAAAACCAAGGAAGACAATACATTCTCCCTTGGTGTGTTTTCACCTGTCCCCAATCAACCCGGCATTCGTGCGGCAAATCTCGAGCGAAAGTATTGCATTGGCGCCTCTCGATACTGAACATGATTAACCACGGAGACACGAAAACACTGGGATATTAATCAAAACTCTGTGTTTTCCGTGTTTTCGTGGTTTTTATTTTGAGACATTTTCCGCAGCCTGGCCTTGACATTCCAGTGGCTGGAAGGTGTAGGATGAAGTCGACATCTGGAGGAGATCATGGTCGAGAAATTTGATTTGTTGATCTTAGGCTCTGGTTCCACGGCGTTCGCCGCAGCCATTCGCGCCGCCGAACTTGGCAAGACGGCTGCTATGACCGAAATGCGCACCTTGGGCGGAACCTGCGTCAACCGCGGCTGCCTGCCGAGCAAGAACCTCATTGAAGCGGCGCGAATCGTTTGGGAGGCAGCGCATCCACGCTACCCCGGTATCAAGCCCGTAAAAATGCAGTTCGATTTCAGGGAGCTGATTTCCCAGAAGCAAGAAGTAGTCCATTCCTATCGTGATAAGAAATATAAATCCATTGTCTCTGAGGATGAAAAGATCAAAGTCTTCACCGGAAAAGCGACGCTTCTTGATGCGCACACGGCTCTTGTAGGAGATCAGCAAATTAGTGGTGACCAGATCCTCATCGCCACTGGTTCCCGTCCGGCGACTCCAACTATCGAGGGCCTGAATGAAATCGCGTATCTGACTTCAGATCTGTTGACTTCCGATGAATCGCAAGAATTAACAGAGCTCCCCGAGTCGATAGTCATCATCGGCGGTGGATACATCGCCCTCGAGTTGGGGCAGATGTTCCATCGCTTTGGAGTGCAAGTCACGATACTGGAACAAAGCCGCAAAATTCTTCCTAACTATGAACCGGAAGTTTCACGAACGCTTGCTAATGTTTTGCGCGCTGAAGGTGTTAACTTGGTCACATCCGCATCAGTGATTCGAGTCACACAGAGAGCTCAGCAAGAGATCGAAGTCATTGCTCGCATTAACAACAACGAACGATCCTTTAGTGCTCAGAAACTCCTCGTTGCCACAGGGAGGACGCCAAACACCGATGAAATAGGGACCGAAACGCTCGGGGTCGAACTCGATCGTGCAGGTTTTATCAAGGTAGACGAAGAATTACACACCAACGTTCCCAACATTTGGGCGGCCGGAGACGTGATCGGCAATCATGCCGAAAGCCAAATGGCCACGCCCGTAGGCGCCCGCCAGGGCGTGATAGCATCCAGCAACTCGCTCGCCAATGCCCACCGCAAAGTCGACCATCGTGTGATCCCGCGCACCATTTTCACCGATCCGCAGGTCGCAACGGTTGGGAGGACGGATGCCGAAGCCAACGACGCCGGGCTTCGCTGTTGGTGCGGCACGATCCCGCTCGAACTGGTTCCGCGGGCAGCCGCTACTCACCAAACCAATGGAGTCGCCAAGGTCGTGGTCAATCGCGATACAGAGGAAGTGATTGGCGTTTCGCTGGTTATGCCTAATGCCGGTGAGGTCATTCACGAGGCGGCAATGGCCATGAAATTCCACGCCAAGCTGGAAGACTATATTGACCTGATCCACGTTTATCCGACGATGGCAGAAGCCCTCAAGATCGCAGCCATTTCGTATTTCAAGGACCCAACTAAGCTGTCCTGCTGCGCAGAGTAATAAAACCCTCCCTAACGGGGGTGTACCCACTTCACAGCCATCAACGGCAACCCACTCGAAAACAACTAATTAGCATAGAAGCGCCAAGACTCTTCCAGATTTGCGCTGTTTGTAAATCGCCCCTTCCTGAGCCAGCCGCTCGCGGTGACGAGAGAACGAGGTGCGGTGGAATCTCAATCCACAAATCTATACTTTATCAGCGCCCAAAAAGCCGCAAACGCGTCGATCATCCCGATCTTCTTGCCATCTGCATAATCGCGCGGGTTGAATGTAATGGGGACCTCGAAGATGCGCACCCTTCTCTTCAACAACTTGGCCGTGATCTCCGGCTCGAAGTCGAAGCTGTTCGAGCGAATGCGAATATCTTTCAAAACCTCGCGCTTGAACAGCTTATAGCCTGTTTCCATATCCGTAAGGATGTTGTTGTACAACACATTGGTGATGAAAGTGAGTAAGTGGTTGGCCACTGCGTGCCAAAACATAGTCGGCCGCCGCGGCCCTCCCAGGAAGCGGGAGCCATACACCGCATCGGCAAGACCTTCTTCGATTGGCTTCAACAACGCCGGAATGTCCCGCGGGTCATATTCCAGGTCGGCATCCTGGACGAGAAACAGGTCCCCCATGGCCGCTTCAATCCCCGTGCGCACCGCTGCTCCCTTGCCGCGGTTCTCGGGAGCCGTGATGATCTTGACGCGGGAATCAGCTTGAAGATTCCGCAGAACGTCGGCGGTTCCATCCGTCGATCCGTCATCGACGACGACGACCTCATTGGCCAGTTCCGTGGCCAGTACGCGCTCCAGAATCTCAGCGATCGTATCCTTTTCGTTGTATACGGGCATGATCACAGATAACTTCATGACGGGGATTATATGCCATTCAGGCTTGTCTACTGCCCATGCTATAATCGCGACACGTTGAATCCCAGGGGTGATTTTGTAGAACCAGCGGAAGATGAAATGGGATATTTTCAGGTTGTGATCGATAAACCAATAGCTTCCAAAAAATTGAAAAATCGATTTCGTTCAGGGCTCAGTTTGCTGTTGTTGCTTAGCCTGACCGCCAATCCATTTTCCGCTTTGGCCGCGCCTAATCTTCAGGGAGATGATCCGCAGGTCAAAGCGGAAGCTTTATTGCAAGACCTCAGCCCAGAAGAGAGGGTTGGCCAGCTATTTCTGGCCACTTTCAGCGGCAGCCAGATAACCGAAGAAAGCCAGATCTACGACCTTGTGTACGACTATCACATTGGCGGGGTTGTCTTGCGGCGCGACATGAGCAACTTTGCCGCCGCGCCGGACACAGTCCAAACTTTGATAGACTTGAATACCGAATTGCAGCGCGCAGAGGCCGCATCTTCACAGGAACCTCGCGCGGATGTCCAGAGTGGCGAAACCTACATTCCCAACTACATCCCGCTGCTCGTTGCTATTTCTCAGGAAGGCGACGGCTATCCAAACGATCAACTTCTAAATGTGCTGAGTCCGCAGCCCAGCGCTATGACCCTGGGCGCAACCTGGCAACCCGATTTT
>Ga0209342_10001964_pt1 | contig 22501 bp, 10 predicted proteins | sample RifCSP16_2_FD_184023 | JGI IMG/M metagenome (GOLD analysis project Ga0209342, IMG submission 184023) | Soil microbial communities from Rifle, Colorado - Rifle CSP2_sed 16_2 (SPAdes) (version 2) | ecosystem: Environmental > Terrestrial > Deep subsurface > Rock core/Sediment | place: Rifle... | reverse complement strand
GCTGTCGTTCGAGCTGCGCGCCGAAGTGATCGCGCTGGAAGAGATGGTTGTCACGGGCCTGCCCACGGCCGCGCGGAGGCGGGAGTTGGGCACCTCCGTGAGCCAGATCAACATGGCCGAGGTCGGGGCGCGTCCCACAGTATCGGTCGAGAGCCTGCTTCAGGCGTCCGGGACGGGCATCCAGAGCTTCCAACACGAGGGTCAGGTTGGAGCGTCCGGCCTATTACAGCTGCGAGGCGTCAAGAGCGTCAGCCAGGGGAACGAGCCCCTGGTCTATGTGGATGGCGTCCGCGTGGCGACCTCCCGAACCCCCGCGGCGGCGGCCTTTGACGGCCGGAATACCCGCGTCAGCTCCTTCAGCTGGAATGACATCAATCCGTCGAACATCGAGCGCGTCGAGATCATCAAGGGCGCCGCCGCCACGTCGCTGTACGGTACGGAAGCATCCGCGGGCGTCATCCAGATCTTCACCAAGCGGGGCACGGAGGGCAGGCCCCAATGGTCCATGGACGTCACCCAGGGTGCGAACTTCTGGCCCACGCCGAGCTCGGTGATTCGCCAGCACGAGACCAGCCTGGACATCGACGTCGTCAAACGGACCGGCCACACGCAGCGGTACGGCGCATCCGTGCGCGGTGGATTCGGCGGCATCGATTACTTCCTCGGCGGTACCGCATCGGACGAGAACGGCATTGTGGACACCCAGTGGTCCAAGAACTGGTCCGCCACGGGCAACTTCGGGCTGAACCTGTTCGAGGGCGCCACCATCCGGCTCTCCAACAGTTTCTCGCACCGGCGCACTCGGCAGGTCCCGGACGGCAATAACCGCTACGGGTACATGATCAACGTCTTGCGGGTCGGCACCGGGTACAAAGCCGGCGACCGGGATCAGAGCTGGGTGTTGGAGCAAGAGTACTTCAACGAACAGGACAACTTCCTCGGGAGCCTGGAGGTTGCGTACACCCATTCCCGATTCAAGCATTCAATCCGATTCGGTCTGCACAACCTGGAGTCGGCGAGCAGTGGCCTCCAGCCCTTCCAGTGGTTGCTGAACCCGCAGGGCACCATCAGCCAGCGGAACGTGCATAACCGGCTCATGACGACGGAGTTCTCGAGTACCTGGGAGCAGCCGGTGACGACGGGTGTGCGGTCCACGCTCTCGATAGGTGGTCAGTTGTACGACGAGCAGCGGAACACCCTCAGCGCGGATGGACAGGGGTTCCCGGGCCCGGGGAACCACACCGTGAGCTCGGCGGCGCAGCGCTCCAGTGACGAGTCGCGTATCCGGCAGGTCAACGCCGGGTTCTTCGCCCAGGAGGTGCTGGGGTTTGGCGACCGGTTCTTCCTCACCGGCGGCGTGCGCGTGGACGGCAGCAGCAGCTTCGGGGAGGACTATGGATTCCAGTTCTACCCCAAGCTCAGCGCGTCGTTTGTCGCGTCCGACGCCTCGTCGTGGCCGGGTTGGTGGGGCACGTTCCGGCTGCGGGGGGCCATCGGGATGGCCGGGAAGGCCCCGGGGGCGTTTGATGCCGTCCGGACCTGGGAACCGATTTCGGCCAAGAACGGCCAGCCGGGGCTCTCGCCCGGCAATTTGGGCAATTCGGAGCTGGGCCCGGAACGGACCACGGAATGGGAAACCGGATTCGACAGCGACATGTTCAACGGCCGGCTGGCGATCGAGTTTACCTATTACCGGGCCACGACGAGCGCCGCCCTGTTCAATGTGGTTCCCGTGCCGTCCGAGGGGTTCCTCAGCTCGCAACTGGAGAATATCGGAAAGCTGCGCAGCGATGGCATTGAGCTGTCCGCCACCCTGGTGCCGATTGATACCCGGCGCCTCAGCTGGAAAGTCGGCGGCGGGGTGACCACGACCAACAGCAAGGTCGTGGACATGGGCGGGGCCGCGCCGTTCTCCACCGGCAATCTCGCGCGGATCGCCGAGGGCTACGCGCCACCGGCCTTCTTCGGCCGCGTGGTCACCAACCCGGACGAGCTGGCCGACCCGGTCTTCGCTGCCAACGAATTCCTCGGGAACGTGCTTCCCACGCTGACCGTGAACATGAACACGGACGTGTCGATCGGGGCCCTCAACCTGGGGGCAGTGGGAGAGCTGGTCAAAGGCGGCCACATCGTGAACTCGGTGGCCTGGCTCAATAGCGTCCGGCGAGTATGGCCGGGGTGCCGGGAGGTGCAGGTGCAGGACTCGCTCGGCAACCGCGCCAGCCTCACCGCTGCGCAGCGCGCGCAATGTCTGACGGGGTTCATCGGCGCAGATCAATTCGTCGAGAGCTGGGACTTCTTCAAGTTGCGGAACGTGTCGGCCACGTTCCGGGTGCCCAGCCGGCTGGTGCCGTTGGGGCTCGGGTCGGCCACGATGTCCGTGGCGGGCCACAACCTGTTCAAGATCAGCGACTACACGGGGATTGACCCGGAATCCCATGAGGGGGGCGGTAACGTGTCGTACCGGGAGGACTACTATAGCCTGCCGCCGATGCGCTCCGTGTCGGCCAAACTCAGTTTCACCTTCTGATACGAGAGGGCACGACGATGTCACGCGAGAACGAGCTGTTGCGGCACGGTCGCTCCCTCTGGCGGCTGGCGACGCCGTACTTGGCCACCGCGCTCCTGGTCGCCTGCGATCTGGGAGTGACGAACCCCGGGCGCATTGAAGACGAGGCGCTGAATAACGCAACCGCCATGGGTCCGTTGGTGACCGGGATGGCGGGCGATTTCGCTACCATTTACGACAACATGGCATACTTCATGGGCATCGCGAGCGGCGAGATCACGCACAGCGGCGCCTTCGAGACGGAGCAGTTCCTGGCCCGCGGCGAGATCGAGCCCCGCCACGTGAACGGCATGTGGGGTCAGATGCACCGGGCCCGCTGGGTCGCCGAGCAGGGCCTTGCACGCATGCAGACGGTCCTGGGCGACGCATTCACCAGCAGCGCGCTCGCCGCCGAGGCGAATCTCTGGGCCGGGTTTGCCAATCGCATGCTGGGCGAGAACGTGTGCGTGTCGGTGTTCGATGGAGGGCCGCCGGGTGACGTGCTGGACTATTTCCGGCGTGCCGAGACCAACTTCACGGACGCGATGGCGATGGCACAGGCCGCCGGATCAACCGCCGCGACCTTGCGGACGGCGGCATATGGCGGCCGGGCGCAAGTGCGGGCGGCACTCGGCGACTGGGCCGGCGCGGCCACGGATGCCCAGCAGGTGGCCAGCACCTTCCGGTACCAGGCTATTTACTCGGCGGCGAACAGCCGAGAGTACAACTGGCTCTACAATGAGTCGTTCGCGCGGAACTACTTCAGCGTGTACGGCACCTTCGCCGCCTCGTTGAACAACACCGATCCGCGGATGCCCTTCCTGAACCTCAACAAGAACGGCGCCGACGGAAAGACCCCCGCCTACCAGCAACGGAAGTACCTCAGTTATTCCGCGGCCATCGACATCGCGGCGGGCGATGAAATGCGGCTGATCGAGGCGGAGAAGCTGCTCCGTGTGGATGCCGACGTCAGCGGCGCCATGGGCTTGATCAACGGGGTCCGCACGGCCGCGGGCGTCCCCACCAAGACGGCCTCGACAGTTGCCGAGGCCATGGCCGTGCTGCGGACCGAGCGGGACATCGTCTTGTGGCTCGAGACCAGGCACCTCTGGGACCTGCAGCGGTTCGATGATCCGTTCCTCAGTGGACGGGACCGGTGCGTCCCGCCAAGCGAAAACGAGCAGAACACCAACCCGAATCTCCAGGGGTCGTGATGAAATACGTTGCCAAGCTGATGCGCGCGTGCAGGCCCGTTCTCGCCGCCCTGATCCTGGCCCCAGCCGCACTGGCGTACGGCCAGGAGGTTACGCTGGTGGCTGGCGGCGACATCGAGTGGTCACGGATCGTGCAGGTGCCGGTGATCACCAACGACGCGGTCCGGGGGGAAGGGCGGGGCGCCGGAGCAGGGAGCAACCGGCGGGCAGACGGCTGGATTCCGGTCCCGTACCTGATTACACCGGAGAGCAAGGCGTACCTGGAGCAGACGCTGAACATCACGTTGGAGAACCCCAACGCCCATCATCTGACCTCCATCCAGTACGGGCTCAACTTCCGGACGCCCCAGGAGATGGCGCAGTACCCGTTTCGCAACATCCGCCAGCTCCTGAGCGGGGCGGATATCGCGTTCGCCAACCTGGAAACGCCCCTCTCGGACAAGGCTCGGCGCACCGGGGCGTTCCGTACGCCGGTCGCGTTCGCGGAAGGTCTGGCGTGGGCCGGGATCGACGTGGTATCGAACGCGAACAACCACGCGTTGGACGCGGAAGGGGAGGGCCTGCTGGACACGAAGGAGGCCCTGTGGCGCGCCGGCGTCGGCGCCGTCGGCACGGGGCGTGATCTGGAGGACGCCCGCCGGCCGTTCATCCTGGAGCGCAACGGTCTGCGGGTGGCGTTCCTCGGCTATTCGATGTTCGTGAACGCTGGGGACGCGGCCTTCGCCACGCCGGAACGCTCAGGCGTGGTCCCATTGGATCCCTTCATTATCAAGGAGGACATCCGGCGGGTCCGAGGCCGCGCGGACTACGTCGCGGTATCGTTCCACTGGTCCGTGGAGAACTCCCAGGACGTGCTGCCCGCCGACCAGGCGTTCGCCCGGGACATTATCGACGCCGGGGCGGATATCGTCCTGGGTCACCACCCGCACGTGCCGCGGGGGTTCGAAGTTTACAAGGGGAAAGCGATCTTCTACTCGTTCGGCAACCTGATCTTCGGCCACGCCCACACCTATTGGATGGACAACTACCTGGCGCGGCTGACGCTGACGCGGGACGGCATCACCAAGATCGAGATGATTCCCGTCGGCGGTCGGGGGAATGCCCTTTCACAACCCGCGCCCCTGAGGGGCCGGGAGGCCCAGGTCGTCTTGCAGGACATCAAGGAACGGTCGGCCAAACTGGAGACCACGGTCGAGATCGTCGGTGACGTGGGAATCGTGACGATCGGCAGCGGACCGCGGGCGGGGTCCCGGTGATCGTCCGATATGGTAGCCGTTTCACATCGTCGGAGAGGATGGTTCGCATGAATAGCAGACCGATCAAGTACGCCGGCGCGGCTCGAGTCGTCGCCGTCGTCGCCCTCGCGTTGCTGGCGGCACAGCCGGCCCGCGCCCAGGGTCGCGTCACCACGCCAAAAGAACACTTTGGCTTCAACATCGGCGACGACTATCACCTGGCAACTTACGCCCAGTTCCAGGCGTACTGGGCGAAACTCGACGCCGAGTCGGACCGCATGGTGGTCCGAGAGATCGGCAAGACGGCCGAAGGTCGCCCGCAGTTGATGGCGATCATCACGTCGCCCGAGAACCACCGCAACCTGGCGCGGTACCAGGAGATTTCGCGGCGCCTGGCGCTCGCCGAAGGCCTCACGGACGAACAGGCGATGCAGCTGGCCCGCGAAGGGAAGGCGGTGGTCTGGTTTGACGGCGGCCTGCACGCCACGGAAGTGGTGGGCGCCCACCAGTTGACCGAGACGGTGTACCGGCTGGTCAGCGAGACCAATCCCGAGACCATGCGCTTCCTCAACGATCTCGTGATCCTGGCCGTGCACGCCAACCCGGATGGGATGGAGCTGGTGTCCAACTGGTACATGCGCGAGCCCGATCCCGCCAAGCGGGTCTCCGGCAACATCCCGCGGCTCTACCAGAAGTACATCGGGCACGACAACAACCGTGATTTCTACATGGTGGCGCAGCCCGAGACGGAGAACATGTCCCGGGTGTTGTACCACGAGTGGTTCCCGCAGATCCTCTACAACCATCACCAGAGCGGCCCGGCGGGCGCCGTCCTGTTCGCGCCCCCATTCCGCGACCCGTACAACTACAACTTCGACCCGCTCGTGCCTATGGGGATCGAAGCCGTGGGCGCGGCGATGCACAACCGGTTCGTGGCCGAACGGAAGCCCGGGGCGGTGATGCGGTCCGGCGCGAGCTATTCCACGTGGTGGAACGGCGGTCTCCGCACCACGACCTACTTCCACAACATGATCGGGTTGCTCACGGAGATCATCGGCAACCCCACGCCGATCGAGATTCCGTTCCTGCCCGACATGACCCTCCCCCGCAACGACGTGCCCTTCCCGATCATGCCGCAGGATTGGCACTTCCGGCAGTCCATTGAGTATTCCGTCACCGCGAACAAGGCGGTGTTCGATTACGCGTCGCGGCAGCGCGAGCAGTTGCTGTACAACTTCTATCAGATGGGCCGGAACGCCATCCAGCGGGGCAGCCAGGATCACTGGACCATCGTGCCCAAGCGGGTGGAAGCGGTGAAGGCGGCGGCGGAGCGGGAAGGCGTGACGGCCCAGCGCGGGCGCGGTCTGCCTGAGAAATACTACGCCATGCTTCGTGCCCCCGCCCTGCGCGATCCACGGGGCTACATCCTCTCGCCCGATCAGGCGGATTTCCCCACGGCGGTCAAGTTCGTCAACACGTTAGTGAAGAACGGGGTTACGGTCCATCGCGCCACCAGCGCGTTCACGGTGGGCGGCAAGCGGTATCCCTCCGGGTCCATCGTCATCAAGTCCGCCCAGGCGTTCCGCCCGCACGTGATCGACATGTTCGAGCCTCAGGACCACCCCAACGATTTCCGGTATCCCGGTGGTCCGCCCATCCCGCCCTATGACAACGCGGGGTGGACGCTGGCGTACCAGATGGGTGTCCAGTTCGATCGGATCCTCGAAGGCTTTGACGGCCCCTTCGAGAAAGTCGACGGGCTGCTCCGGCCCCCGGCCGGAACGGTGGCGAACGCCGAGCGGGCCGCAGGCTTTCTGCTCTCGCATGCGGTGAATGACGCGTTCCTCGCGACCAACCGGCTGATGGCGGCCAGACACGAGGTGCACTGGCTCACGTCCCCCACGCAGGCAAACGGCAAGTCCTATCCGGCGGGCACGATCTACATCCCGGCGCGGGGCGGCGCCCCGCAGGCGGTCCGGCAGCTCGCGGCCGACCTCGGCCTCTCCTTCGAAGGAGTGGCGGCAGCCCCTGCCGGGGCCACGCGGATGCGCACAGTCCGGATCGGCCTGTGGGATCGCTACGGCGGCTCGATGCCGTCCGGCTGGACCCGGTGGCTGCTGGAGCAGTACCAGTTCCCCTTCGAGGTGGTGTATCCCCAGACCCTGGATGCCGGCAGGCTGTCCGCCAAGTACGACGTGCTGGTGTTCCCGACCGGCGCCATTCCGGCCGGCGAGGCGGGTCCATCGGGCGGGGGCGGCGGCTTCGGTGGCGCGCCGGACCCGATGAGCATACCCGCCGAGTTTCGCGGTTGGCTGGGGTCGGTGACCACGGACAAGACCGTACCGCAGCTCACGCAGTTCCTGAATGATGGCGGCACGATCATCGCCATCGGCACGTCCGTCAGCATGGGCAGGCACGCCGGCCTCGGCATCGGCGATCACCTGGTGGATGCCACCGGCCGGCACCTGCCCGGCGAGCAGTTCTACGTCCCGGGCTCCGTGCTTCAGGTCCGGGTGGACAACACGCTGCCCATCGCCTGGGGCATGCCCGAGCGGGTGGACGTCTTCTTCGACGACAGCCCGGTCATGACCCTCACGCCACAGGCCGAACAGCAGGGCGTTCGTCGGGTCGGTTGGTTTGACTCGGCGTCGCCCCTGCGCAGCGGCTGGGCCTGGGGTCAGGAGCGCCTGAAGGACGGCGTGGCGATGGCTGAAGCCACGGTCGGCAAAGGGAAACTGTACCTCTTTGGCCCCGAAATCCTGAATCGTGGGCAACCGCACGGCACGTTCAAGCTCTTCTTCAACGGGATCTACCTCGCCGGCGCGGCGAACATCAGGGAGGCGGCGGCCACTGGCGGGTCCAGGTAACGGCTGGCCAACCGCTGACGGCCGACGAAACAGAAGGCCCGGCAACGTGCCGGGCCTTCGTATTCCGTCCCAGGTCGGGGGAGCGGTGCGCTGCCCGCCTCCCACCTCAGCGGCCGGTCTGCGACGTGGCCGCGCTCGACCGCCAGACGCCGACACCGTTCTCGTAGACGATCCTGGTGCCATAGGGTTCGGACATCGTCGCCAGTCGCTCGATGATGCTTCGGCTCGTCGCCTCATCGGCCATGCGCGGCGTGCCCCGCTGGGACCGCGGCGCCCGCTGACCCATGTCGATGGGGTAGAGTTTGAGGTCCACCAGCTGCGTCCCGCGGAACGTGGGGACGGCGATGACGCTTTCGTAATACACGGAGTTGGACGGGAATCCCGTCGTCCCGCCACGAAACCGCGCGTCATAGAGGTCGGACGCGAGCGCGCTATCCGGCAGGTTGTAGACCTCGTAATGGTCGGCGGGCATCGGATCGATCGTCTCATTCTGAAAGACGAAGTTGCCCAGGCTGTAGAAGATGGGCTTCCCCTTGTAGATCTCGATGGGCCGAAGCACGTGGGGGCCGTGGATCACGTAGGTGACGGCTCCCGCATCGAGGCACTTCTTGATGAACTCCGACAGCCAGGCCGGCGGCGTGGCGCCGGACTGGTGGGTGTGGCTGGTGACCACCACGTAGTCGGCCAACTTGGCCGCATTGCGGATCTCGCGGAGGATGCGGGCTTCGTCCGCCGGATTGACCGTCGTGACCGCGCGGTTCGCGGTCCCACGCCGCACCGTCGCGCCGAGGAAGCGGATTTGCTCTTCTCCCTGCGGTGGCCCTCCTCCGGCCCCGGCAAACCCCGCGGCCAGGTCGCGCAGGGTCTCAAACGTTTGCTGATCAGCTTCGTAGCGCTGCTCGGTGCGGAGCGCGCTCAGGCCCGGGCGGCCCGGCATGTCCGGCCGGGCGTCCCCCGCACGCGACATCGGCGTAAAGCTGGTCGCCAGGCCAATGAACGCGAGTCGGCCCTTGGGCGTCTCCAAGTACCCGGGCCGGCTGGCCTCGCCCAGGTTCTCGCCGGATCCGGCGTGGACCAGCTGCAGCTCGTTCAACAGCCGGTTAGTCAGCCGCATGCCTTCGACGCCGTAATCCGTGGTGTGATTGTTGGCCCGATTATAAAAATCAAAACCCAGGTGCCTGAGGTCCAGCAGGGCCTCGGGCGGGCCCAGCTCCCAATTCCCGCCGTTCTCCACTTCTGGCCAGCCGGTGAACTCGCTCAACCGGAACAGGGAGATCTCCAGGTTGACCATTGCCGCATCCGCGTCTCGAATCACCTTGGCCATGGTCTGGAAGCGGGGGTCGGCGGCGTTGTCGAACTGGGCCACGCGTCGTGTGATGATGGCGTCGCCCACGGCCGCCAGGCTCCAAGTCGTCCCCGGTCCGGGAACCACTTCCGCCTGGCGCGCGGCAGCGCCTGCGGCCGGACGTTGCGCGATCAGCGGAAGGGGCCGCAGCACCCACTGCGCCGCGAGACCAGCGACCCCCAACGCGAGCAGAGTACCGGTTCTCATGTCAGTTTCCTCCTCGTAACGAGAGTACGCGCCCGTTCTTCGACGCGTTGGGTCGCCCCTGGTCTACGGCGAGCTGCCCGTTCACCAGCACGTACACCATGCCTTCGGCCGGCTGGTGGGGCTGCTGAAACGTGCCGACGTCCCGGACACGCTCCAGGTCGAACACCACGATATCGGCGAACGCGCCCTCACGCAGGATCCCACGATCCTTCATGCGAAACACCGTTGCCGGGAGGAAAGTCATACTCCGGATCGCCGTGCCCAGGTCGAGGACGCCGTCCTCCACCACGTACTTGCGGAGCTTCCGCGGAAAGGCGCCGTACGTGCGGGGGTGCGGCACGCCCTCGCCCATCGGGACCAGGTCGCCGTCGGTGCAGGTCATGACCCAGGGCTGACGCATCAAGTACGTGACGTCGACCTCGTTCATGTTGAACGAGACGATCCCCGCCTCCCCACCCTTGATGAGCTCGATGGCCGCATCCACGGCGTCGAGTCCCCGCGCGCCTGCCACCGCCGCCAGGGTCTTCCCCTCGATGGATGGGTCGGGCGCATAGCGCCGGAACTGAATCCGGTCGGCGCCGCCGCGCCGGTCCAGATTGTCCAGCATGTCCTGACGGAGCCGCGTCCGCGCGGCCGGATCTCCCATTCGACGGATCATCGAGTCGCGCCCGCCGACTTCGGCCCAGCGCGGCACCAGGATCGATACCAGCCCGGTGGCCGACGCCGTGTACGGGTATTGGTCCGCGAACACCTCCACCCCCTCAGCGCGGGCACGTTCGATCCGTTGCACCAGCGCCATGGAGTAGCCCCACACGTGCGGACCCAACGCCTTGATATGCGTGACCACGCCACGAAGCCGGGCCTCGCGGGCAATCCGGATGACCTCGTCCACCGCCGCGACCACGCCGATGGTGTAGTCCGCTTCATCACGAACGTGACTGGTGTACCCGCCGCCGAATTGGCCGGCCACCCTGGCCAGCTCCACCAGCTCCTCGGTCTTCGAATAGGCGCCCGGGGCGGAGAACGGGCCGGACGAGAGTCCGAACGCCCCGGCGTCCATGCCGGCCCGCACCAATTGCCTCATCCGCTCCAGCTCCGCAGGCGCAGGCGCCCGGTCCGCCATCCCGAGCACCGCCCGCCGGACGGAGTTGTGGCCCACCAGTAGCGCTACGTTGACGCCTAGCCCGTACCGGAACCCGGTCTTCTGCGCGTCCAGATCGACCGGTCCCCCTCCGTCCGGATTGACGAAGACAGTCGTGATGCCTTGCGCCAAGATGGGTTGCGCGCCGCTCAGCTCCGGGGTCGCGAGGCCTTCGGCGGCGTGGGAATGCACGTCGATGAAGCCGGGCGCCACGTAGAGGCCGCGCGCGTCGAGCACCCGGCGGGCCGCGGCGGCGGACAGGTCGCCAACCGCGGCGATCCGGTTCCCCCGCACGCCGAGGTCGGCCAAGACCCAGGGGTTGCCGGACCCATCCAGAAGCCGCCCGCCTCGGATGACGAGATCGTAAGCCTCCTGAGCGGCCAACGTGGAGTGCGGCCAAAGCAGCAGTCCGAGGAGCAACCAAAGCGGCGTGGATCGAGGAGATAGGGAGGCCATGGGAATGAGTCCTCTGCGGTGAAGTTTGCAAGGTACCGCCGCGCGGACAGGGCGGCCATGATCGCCGCCGGAGGAGTTACCAACAAGCCGGTTCCCCCCGTCCCCTATTCGCGTCGGTGATTGTGAAGAGGGGTTGACAGTTCTCTCATTGGGTGGACATTAGAGGACAGTCAGGCATCCGCAGGCCTGCCGTTCCTCAATTGGGCCCGCGGCGCCGTTTCCCTACGTCTCTATTCTCTTGAGGAGCGGTCTTATGACCCATCACCGTTGGAACGGCCTGTTGAGCAGGGGCTGGCTGAACCGGTTGGTCGGTTCAGGAGCCGGCGCCGCGTTGGCGCTCACGTTGGGGCTGGCCGCGCTCACCCCGGCCGTGCTGCGAGCCCAAACCGGCACCGTGCAGGGGCGCATCACCGAGATCGGGGCCGGGCCGATCGCCGGGGCCCAGGTGACCGTCGTGGGCACCAACCTCGGCACTACCACCGGCGAAGACGGGCGGTTCACGCTGCTGGTGCCCGCCGGCCAGCGAACGGTGCGGGTGCTGGCGATCGGCTACAAGGTGGGGCAGGTCCAGGTCACCGTGACGCCGGGCGGTTCCACCACGGCCAACGCCGAGCTCACCCGCAGTGTGCTGAGCCTGGACGAGGTGGTCGTGACCGGCACCGGCGGGTCCGCTACCAAGCGGGAGCTGGGCAGCTCGATCTCGTCCATCAACATCGCGGCGGAAGTGAAAGATCCGCCGTCCAACGTGGATCAGATGCTCCAGGGGCGGACGGCGGGGTTGGCGGTGCTGCAGACCGGCGCGGCCGCCGGCGCGGGAGCCCAGATTCGGCTCCGCGGCGTGGTCAGCGTCAATCAGAGCAACCAGCCCCTCATCTACATCGACGGCATCCGGGTGCGGAGCGAGGGCTACGCCCGCAACGCGCCGACCGCGGCGTCCGACTTCCAGGGCCGCGGCAACAACATCCAGATGAGTCCCCTCAACGACATCAACCCCGCGGACATCGACCGGATCGAGATCATCAAGGGCGCCGCGGCGTCCACGCTCTACGGCACCGAGGCGTCGGCGGGCGTGATCCAGATCTTCACGCGGAAGGGCCAGCGGGGGTTACGGCCGCGGTGGAACGTCGAGGCCGATGGGGGCTGGTCGGTAGCCCGGCCGTTCGGCCCGGAATACAACCAGTTCGTCAATCTGAAGCCGCGCGACAGCGTCTATGTCGATCCGGCCACCAACGAGCTGGTCACCTTCGAGAAGCGGACCGCCACGGACGGCCAGTGCCATCAGAACGATGACCTGTCCGACGCCTTCCCGGTGCCCAACGCCCGGTGCTCCTGGCTGCGCAACGGGTTCCGCCAGAAGTACGCCGCGTCGGTGGCCGGCGGGTTCGATCAGTTCCAGTACTTCGTGTCCGGGTTGCGGGAGGACCTCGACGGGATTCTGCCGCAGGACAACGAGAAGCGGCTGTCCACCCGCGGGAACTTCGGCATCGACCTGTCGGAGAAGGTCCGAGTGGACATCAACACCGGCTACACCAATTACCGCGTCCGCAACACGCCATCCGGCAACAACGCCCAGGGTCTCATCCTCAACGTGTATCGGGCGGAGCGGAATTACATCCAGAGCAACGATGCGGCGAGACTGGACTCGATCCTGAACCAGCAGATCACGACGGAGATCGACCGGTTGGTCACCGGCGGGACGGTGTACTACACGCCGGTGTCCTGGTTTACCAACCGGTTCACCCTCGGGTACGACCTGGCTGCCCAGGAGAACCGCACCTTGCGTCCCTTCGGCTTCCAGGCGCAGCCGCTGGGCCGGTTGCATGACGAGCAGACCAAGTTCACGACCTTCACGGCTGATTACGCGGGGAACCTAGACTACCGCCTCAGCGGGTCGCTCAGTGGCACCTTCTCCCTGGGCGGGCAGACCATTTCCGAGGAACGGATTCGCACCTACGCGTTTGGCCGCGATTTTGCCGGACCGGGCGAGCCGACCGTGGGCAGCGCCGCCAGTTTCCTGGCGGACGAGACCCGCGTGCGGACCATCAACGCCGGGTTCTTCTTCCAGAACGTGTTCAAGCTGAGCGATAAGTACTTCCTGACCGGCGGGGCCCGCGTCGACGGGAACAGCGCCTTCGGGGAAGCGCTCGGGTTGCAGGTGTACCCCAAGGTGGCGTTGTCGTACGTGATCTCGGATGAAGGCTTCTGGCCCCAGTCGTTCGGCGAGATGAAACTCCGCGCGGCCATGGGATATGCCGGTCGCGCGCCCGGCGCGTTCGACAAGCTGCGGACCTGGACGCCGGTCGCCACCGGAGGCGTTCCATCCTTCCTGCCCAGCAACGTGGGCGACACCCTGATCGGGCCGGAGAAGACCCGCGAGATCGAGATCGGCGCCGATGCCGGCTTCTTCAGCAACCGCCTGGCCGCCGAGGTCACCTATTATCAGCGGCAGACGCAGGACGCGCTGATGGACGTGCGCCAGGTCCCCTCGCTGGGGTTCTTGAACGATCAGACGGCCAACGTCGGCAAGATCGAGAGCAAGGGCCTGGAGGTCACCCTCAACGGCGTGCTGGTGGATGCACAGACGTTCGGCTTCGAGCTGGGCGGCTCGGTGTACACCAACTCGAGCCGGGTGCTCGACCTGGGCGGCGCGCCGCCGTTCGAGGCCCAGGGTGGTTGGGTGCAGGGCCCCGACACCTTGGCCGACGGCCGGGTGATCTACTACCCCGTCGCCGGCGCCTTCGGCATCAACATCAAGAACAAGGACCAGGTCGCCACGCCCGACACCGCCTGCGCGCAGGGCGAGCCGGGCTACACCATTGACGCGGCGGGCACTCGGCACGAGACCGGTGACATCCAACGCTGCGACATCAGCGGGCGGACCATCTTCGGCCCGCAGCAGCCCACGCTGATCCTCGGCCTGAATTCGTCGCTGCGGTTGCCGGGCGGCATCACTCTGTCCGCCCGCGGCGAGTACCAGGGCGGCGGCTACGTGTACGACGGCGCCAGCGGCAACGCGCTGTCCCGCTCGGTGCGGTGGCCCACCTGCGCACGAGCGCACGGGATCGTGGACAATTACGTGGCCGGTGGGATGACCACGAGTCAGGCGGTCGGGACCGCCAGCAGCCCGGGTCCCGCGCAGCTGGCCATGACCGCGTGGGAGCGCCACGCGTGTATCGCGGCGAATCACAACTTCGATCTCCATTCGTACAAGGCGGACATGTTCAAGCTCCGCGATCTGACCCTCACGGTGCCGGTGGGCTCGCTGATTCCCCGGACCGAGTCGGCCACGCTCCGGGTCAGCGTCCAGAACTGGCTGCGGTGGTACCACGATGACCTCCGGATTTTTGACCCGGAGACGGGGAGCAACACTTCGCTCGATACCCAGGGTCGCTCCATCACGGAGCATGTTCCGCCGCCGGCGACGATCACCATGTCGCTGCGCCTGGCGTTTTGAGGAGGCGACATGACTAATCATCAGAGCCGAAACTACCTGGGGTGGGCGGCCCTGCTGGGTGTCGCCGCTCTCGGATGCGACTTCTCGGTTACCAATCCGGGACCGGTCGAGGACCGTTTCCTCGACGAACTCACGGCGCGCCGGGCCATCGTCACCGGCGCCCAACGCGCCCTGGCTAACTCCATTCAAGCCAACCAGGGCGACATCCTGTACTACGTGGCGGCCATCACCTTCGAGCTCAATCCCGCCGGCTCCACCGGCAGCTTCGGCATCAGCACACAGGTGCAGGACGGCCGGCTGCTGGAAGACATTCAGTCCTATACTTGGAACGACGCGTCGGAGGCGCGGTGGGTGGCCGAGGACGCCGTCCGGCGGTTGACCAAGATCGCCTCGCCGGAAGACAGCCTGCTGGCCGTGGCCAACCTCTGGGCCGGATACGCCAACCGGCTGATGGGGGAGAACTTCTGCAATGCGGTGATTGACGGCGGGCCGGAGGAGGCGCGCACGGTGTACTTCACGCGCGCGGAGGGGTACTTCACCGAGGCCAATCGGGTCGCCGGCCTCGCCGGCAAGGCCAACGTGGCCTCGGCCGCCCTGGCGGGCCGCGCGTCAGCGCGGGCGTATCTCGCGACCTACAATAGCAACAATACGGCTACCTGGGCGAGCGCCGCCGCCGACGCGGCCGCGGTGACGTCCAACACCTTCCGGTGGGTGTTGCCGTTCTCCGACCAAGCCCAGGACCAATACAACGGCCTCTTCCACGCGCAGGCCGGGCAGCCGTACAAGGCCCACACCCAGTGGGCGACGTACTATGACCTGTACAACCGGACCACGGCGGCGGATACCCGCATCACCTGGCTGATGCGGCTCCAAAGCGCCAGTACCACCGTGGCCACGGCGGCGGCTCCGGGCGCGACGTCCATAACGGTGGCGGATGCCGGGGCGCTCGGCACCGGCGCCCGGGCCGAGGCCTGGCTCGTGGTGGACGCCACCGGGACCAAGGAAGTGCATCAGATCGCTTCCGTGAGCGGCAACACCTTTACGCTCAGGACGCCCATGAGCTCGGTTCATGCCGCCGGCCAGACGGTCCGGTTGGCGGAGCTGGGCGACGCCGCGGTGGGGAAGTTCGGAGGCAATGTCCCGCACTTCCCGCAGCAGAAGTACGCGTCCCGGACGGCGCCGGTTGCCTTCTCCAGTGGCTGGGAGATGCGGCTGCTTCAGGCGGAGGAAGCGCTGGTTCGCGGTCAGGTGGCCGAGGCCGTGGGCTACATGAACCAGCGGCGTGCCAACCTGAGCCTCGCGGACATCCCGGTGGGGACGCCCGCCGAAGCTTGGACCGCGCTCAAGGCGGAGCGGGCGCTCGAGCTGTGGCTAGAAGCCCGTCGGCTTGGGGACCTCTCCCGTTGGGACGCCGCCCCCTCGCCGGGCACCACGTTCGACGGCGTGTGGCGGGACACCGATGGCGATGGGACGTGGGAGCAGCTTGAGTCGATGACGACTCCCAACCAGCGGTCGCTGTGCTTCCCGGTTGGCAGGGGCGAGAAACAGACCAACTGTCACTACCTGGGCACCTGCTCCTGAGGAGTGCCGCCTGGCGCTGGCGGCCTCTGCCGCCAGCCGAGCGACCCGTCGACCCAGCCGGTCGGCGGGTCGCTGCCGTTATGACCGTCTCCGCGCCGGGCCCCGCGCGCGTTAGATTTAGCGGCAATGTCCAGAGCGTGGTTCCTGGCCGCCGTGCTGCTCGCGGTCTCCGCGGCTCCCGCGATGAGCCAGGAGTCGGGGGTTGACCCGGTTCTTGGGCTCCCCGCCGGTCGGCCCATCGACGTGGAAACGGCGCCGCGGCCCCGGGCGCGCGCCGTGCCCGCGGCGGGGCGCCTCACGATTGACGGCCGGCTCGACGAAGCCGCCTGGGACGCGGCGACGCCCATCACCGACTTCATTCAGTCCCAGCCCCGTGCGGGGTATCCCGCCACGGAGCGAACCGCCGTCCGCATCCTCTACGATGAACGCCGGCTCTACATCGGCGCCATCTGCTACGAGTCCGAGCCCGACCACCTCACCGTGTTGAGCCTGGAGCAGGACTTCCCCGGTGGCTCTACCCGCGACTCGGACATTTTCGGCGTGACGCTGGACCCGTTTCTGGATCGCCAGAATTCCTTCATCTTCCTGGTGAACCCGCGCGGCGCCTACCGGGACGGTCAGACCTTCAACGATAGCCGCCAGGAGGACTTCGCCTGGCGTGGCCTGGTCGAGATCAAGACCGTCGTGGCCGATTCGGGCTGGACCGTGGAAATCGCCATCCCCTGGACTACGCTGCGGTTCGACCCCACGAAGGCGAATCAGGTGTGGGGCATGAACCTGCTGCGGCGCATCCGGCGCAAGAACGAGGATGGCTACTGGGCCCCGGTAGACCGGAAGGACCCGGTCCATCGGATGTCCAAGGCTGGAACGCTGGAGGGTATCCAGGGCATTCGGGCCGGCAGGAACCTGAGGCTCAAGCCTTTCGCGCTGGCCAGCGACCTCTCGGGATCCGAGGCCTTGGGCGGCGGCGGGAGCGAGGTGGACGCGGGCGCCGACGTCAAATGGGGTCTCACGTCCGGCCTCACGCTGGACGCCACGGTGCGCACCGACTTCTCCCAGGCGGACGTCGATCAGGAACGGGTCAATCTCACGCGGTTCCCGCTGTTTTTCCCGGAGCGGCGCGATTTCTTCGTGGAAAACTCGGGCTCATTCTTGCTGGGCGACGTGACGGAGCGGAACATCCGGACCGGGTCCTCCCTGCGCGAGTTCACGTTGTTCCATTCGCGCCGGATCGGGCTCACGCCGTCGGGCCGGCCTGTGCCCATTCTCGGCGGGGGGCGCCTGACCGGACGGGCGGCGGGGTTCGAGCTGGGGATGCTGAACATGCAGACCCAGCGGGTGGACTCGCTGCCGGCGGAGAACTTCGCGGTGCTGCGGGTCCGGCGGAATCTGGGAGGCTCGGATCTGGGCTTCATGGTGGTCAACCGGCAGGAAACCGGCGACACCGCCGCTGGTGCGTACAATCGCAGCGTTGGGGTGGATGCCAACGTTCGGCTCCTCCGCCACATGGTGGTCAATTCCTACGTCGCCGGAACCTCGCAGTCCGGGGTGACCGGCGATCAGACCGCCGCGCGACTCGCCGTGGGCTGGCGGGATCGCGTCTGGGACGTCTCCGCGTTCGTGAAGCGCGTGGGCGACGCGTTCGATCCGGGCGTGGGCTTCGCGCGGCGCACCGGCATCCGGCACGCGTACGCTACCGTCGGGGCGCACCCCCGGCCCCTGCCGTCCCGGTTGCAGGAGATCAACCCCTATGTGCAGCTGAGTTATGTCACCAATCTCGGTTCCGTGCTGGAAACGCGCGACGCGGCCGTGGGACTCAACACCCAGTTCTACGACGGCGGCACGCTGAACCTCCAGTACACCAATCAGCTCGAGCGCATCGAGCAGACTTTCACCGTGAGCGGCGTACCCATCCCGGCCGCCGACTACGGGTTCAACGAAGTGAGCGCCTCGTACCAGTCCAACCAGGGACGTCCTCTGAACGGCTCCCTCAACCTCAGCGCCGGCGGATACTACGGAGGAACTCGGCGTTCGGTGAGCGGCGAGGTGCAGTGGCGCGCCCATTACCGTCTCATGTTCGAGGGCTCGGCCAGCCATAACGCGGTGAAGCTCCCGCTGGGGGCGTTCAACGCCGACGTGTTCGGCGGGCGGGTGCGGGTGTCGTCCTCGACCCGCCTCTCCGGATCGGCATTCGTGCAGTACAACAGCCAGTCGAATCAGCTGGTCACCAACATTCGGCTCAACTGGATCTACGCGCCGTTGAGCGACGTGTACCTCGTGTATCAGGAGCGCCGTGACATGACCAACGCCGTAACGCTCGATCGCGTGGTGACGGCTAAGGTCACGCGCCTGTTTGCATTCTGATGATGACGGTCGAGCGCAGACGAGCGCAGACGAGCGCAGACGAGCGCACGCAGGCCAGGACCAGAGGCCGCGCGCCTCGCGACGGCGCTCGTCCGTGCTCGCCCGTGCGCGCCCCTGCTCGTCTTATGTGGGTGATGGGCCTGACCACCCAAGTGGGCTGCTACACCTATATGCCGGCCACGCTGGAGACGGTCCCGGACGGGGCCCGGGTGCGCGCGCTGATCACGCCCGCCGCTGAGCAACGGCTCCAGCCGTTCGGCGTGCGAGGAACGCTGCTGGCGGGCGACCTGCAGGACCGAACCGGCGATTCGCTCAGCCTGCTGCTGCCTTCCGTGCCCATGAGCTCGAGCCCTGAGAGCCGGCCGCTGTATCAACAGGTGGTGGTGTCCAGCAGCGACATCCTCCGGCTGGACGTACGCCGGATGGATGGATTCCGGACCGGTGTCGCCGTTGGGGTGGCGGCGGTGGCCGCGGGGTTCATCACGGTCCAGGCATTGGGTGGATGGGTTGGCGCCACGTCCGGGGGCGATGGGTCTGGACCGCCGGAAAGCGTGCGCGGATGGGTGCTGCGGATCCCGATCTCCTGGCCGTAGCCCGCTGGCGCCGCCTCCCGGTGCGCGCCATGTTGTGAACCGTCACGCCGTTTCGCCTTAAGCGCAGGGAGCCCGCACGAGCCCGTTGCACGCCGTATCCGTCGCCCTCCGTCTGGTCGCGCTGGTGTGGTCCATCGCGGTGGCGCGGCGTGTCCGCGACTGGCGGATGACGACGCTGGTCGGCGTGGTGGCGCTGCTGGTGGTGGGTGGCGCCGCAGGCTTCCTGGCGAGCGCCCGGGGCTGGTCCGTCGCGCCGTTCCTGCGCCTGGCCGACATTCCCGACGTGCTGGTGAGTGTGCTGGCGCTCCTGGCCGTCGCGGTGTGTGACTGGGCGGTCGGCGGGCATCGCCGGGTATCCCAGGCGCTGGCCCTGCAGCAGGCGCATCTCTCGGAGCTGTTCGAGTCCACCCCTCAGGCCACCGTGCTGGCCGACAACGACAGCCGCATCCTCCGCGCCAACAGCGAGTTCACCAGGCTGTTCGGGTATTCGTCCGAGGAAGCGGTGGGTCAGCTGCTGGACGACCTCGTGGCGCCGGCGGAGCGGCTGGATGAAGCCCGCGGCATCACGCAGGCGGTGGCGAAGGGCGAGCGCGTCGCGCTGGAAAGCGTGCGGCGACGCAAGGACGGCTCCCCGGTAAACGTGCAGATCCTGGGCGCGCCGGTGCGAACCGCCGACGGCCAGGTGGCGGTCTACGGTGTGTACCGCGATATCACGGAGCGCCGGCGGGCGGAGGAAGCGCTCAGGATCTCCGAGGAGAAATTCTCCAAGGCCTTCCGCATGAGCCCGGACATCCTCACGCTCAGCTCGATCGACGACGGCATGCTGCTCGACGTCAACGACACCTTCGTCAAGGCCACGGGGTACGCCCGCGAGGAGGTGATCGGGCGGTCCGTCCACCAGCTCAACCTGTGGGCCGATCTCTCCGAGCGGCAGGTGCTGGTGGACCAGCTGCGGACGCAGGGGGCGGCGCACAACCTCGAATTCAGCTTTCGCGTCAAGAGCGGCGACGTCCGCACCGGCCTGCTCTCGGCGGAGATCATCCCCATCGGTGGGCGTCCCTGCATGCTCACGGTGAGCAACGACATCACCGAACGGAAGGCGGCGGTGCGGGCACTACAGGCGAGCGAGGAGCGCTACGCGCTGGCCGCCCGGGGCGCCAACGACGGCCTGTGGGACTGGGACCTCAAGAGCGATCGGAGCCACTACTCGCCCCGATGGAAGGCGATGCTGGGGCACGACGACGCGGACGTCGGCGGCTCGCCGGACGAGTGGTTCCGGCGGGTGCATGCCGCGGACGTGGAGCGGGTCCGGGGGGCGCTGGATGCCCATCGGGCCGGCCGCACCGCGCACTTCGAGAGCGAGCACCGCATGCAGTGCAAGGATGGGACGTATCGCTGGGTGCTCAGCCGGGGCCTCGCCGTCCGCGACGTGGAGGGCAACCCCCACCGGATGGCCGGCTCCATGACCGACATCTCGCTGCGCAAGGCCGCGGAAGAGAAACTGCTGCACGAGGCGATTCACGACGTCCTGACGGGCCTGCCGAACCGGGCGCTGTTCATGGACCTCCTGGGACGCAGCGTGGCGCGCTCCAAGCGCCGGCGGGGATACCTCTTCGCCGTCCTGTTCCTGGACCTGGACCGCTTCAAGGTGGTGAACGACAGCCTGGGACACGTGGTCGGCGACCAGCTGCTGGTGGGCATCGCCGGGCGGCTGGAGAAGTGCCTGAGGCCGGAAGACACCGTGGCCCGGCTGGGGGGCGACGAATTCACGGTCCTGCTGGAAGACATCAACGACATCAGCGACGCGACCCGAGTGGCGGAGCGCGTGCACAAGGAGCTGGAGAGCCCGTTTCACTTGAGTGGCCACGAAGTCTACACCACCGCGAGCATCGGCATCGCGCTGAGCGCCACGGGCTACGACGCGCCGGATCAGATTCTACGCGACGCGGACACGGCGATGTACCGCGCCAAGGCGCTGGGCAAGGCCCGGCACGAGGTGTTCGACACCGGGATGCACACCCGCGCCATGGCCCTGCTCCAGCTGGAGACCGATCTCCGGCGGGCCGTCGAGCGGCAGGAGTTCCGCCTGCACTACCAGCCGATCGTGACCCTCGCGCGGGGCCGGGTCGTGGGGTTCGAGGCGCTGGTGCGCTGGCAGCACCCGCAGCGCGGGCTGCTGTTGCCCGCCGAGTTCATGGCGGTGGCCGAGGAGACGGGCCTGATTCTCCAGGTGGGGAAGTGGATCATCCACGAGGCGTGTCGCACCGCCGGCGGGTGGACCGAGCGCTTCGGGCGGCCCTTGGTGATGGCGGTCAACCTGTCCAACCGCCAGTTCGGGCAACCCGATCTGCCGGAGCAGATCGCGGGCGTGCTCCGGCAGACCGGACTTCCGCCGGACCGGCTCAAGCTGGAGATCACCGAGAGCGTCATCATGGAGCACGGCGAGGGCGTGACCCACACGCTCCACCGGCTTCGCGACCTCGGCGTGGACCTCTACGTGGACGACTTCGGCACCGGGTACTCGTCCTTCAGCGCGCTTCAGCGGTTCCCCATCTCGACGCTCAAGATCCACGGGAGCTTCGTGCGGGCCCTGGATAACGGGGAGGGGCTCGAGATCGTGCGGGCCATCATGACGCTGGCGAAGAACCTCAAGCTCAATGTCATCGCCGAAGGGGTGGAAACCCCGTCGCAAGCCCGGCGCCTCAAGGGCCTCAAGTGCCCGCAGGCCCAAGGGGCGGCCTTTGCCGAGCCGGTTCCGGCGGACGACGTCATCACCCTGCTATCGCGCCAGTCACGTTGACGTATCACCTGCTATGGACAACGCTCCGCTAGACCAGCGGCTGCTGGAGCATGTACGCGCCGCCCGGCTGTTCCCGGAGCCCGGGACCGCAATCCTCGCCGTCAGCGGCGGCCCCGACTCGCTGGCTCTCCTGGACCTGTTCCACGCCATCGCGCCGGACATCTCCCTCACGTTGGTCGTGGCCCACGTGGATCATGGGATCCTATCGGACAGCGCCGGCGTGGCGGACCGGGTGGTGGCCATCGGGGCAGGGTATCACCTGCCGGTGGAGGTTGAGCGGGTGCGGTTGGGTGCCGCGGCGTCGGAGACCCGCGCCCGCCGGGCGCGCTACGCGGCCCTGCGGCGCGTCCAACGTCGTGTGGCCGCGGGATACCTGGTCACCGCGCATCAGGCGGACGATCAGGTGGAGACCATCGTCTACCGCCTGCTCCGGGGCAGCGGGCCGGCGGGCCTGGCCGGGATTCAGGCCCGGGGCCCCGGGGGTCTGGTTCGACCCCTGCTGCCCTTCCGGCGCGGGGAGCTGGAGGATTGGCTGGCGCAGCGGTTCCCCGACCCGGCGTCCCGCCCTCTGGTGCATCGCGATCCCAGCAATGCCGACCTCCGGCACGACCGCGTCTGGATTCGGACCCAGGTGCTCCCATCGCTGCGCGAGCGCCTGGCCGAGCGCCTGGATCGCGCGATGCTCGATCTGGCGGC
>Ga0209342_10001963_pt1 | contig 22502 bp, 23 predicted proteins | sample RifCSP16_2_FD_184023 | JGI IMG/M metagenome (GOLD analysis project Ga0209342, IMG submission 184023) | Soil microbial communities from Rifle, Colorado - Rifle CSP2_sed 16_2 (SPAdes) (version 2) | ecosystem: Environmental > Terrestrial > Deep subsurface > Rock core/Sediment | place: Rifle... | reverse complement strand
CCCGCCGCAGTAGCCAGGCGTCGAGCTCGCGCCGGGAGGCGACGAGAACGGGGCGGGGGAGGCCCACGTCCACGGCGTCGCCCTCCGCCGCCTCGAACCGGCAGCGGTCGACGAGCCGACCCGGGCACGGGTCGTCCACCGGGGCGGCGGGGAGCAGGTCCCGCGCGCGCGCGGTCACCGCTCCCCCGCACGGCTTCTCGCGCGGGTGCGAGGCGTCGAAGATCGCGACCTCGGCGCCGCCCTTGGCGAGGTGGCAGGCGAGCGCCGATCCCGCGGGACCAGCCCCGACGACCGCGACCCTCATGGCGCGCCTTCAGGCCCCGGCACGGACGGCGGCGAGAACCTCGTCCGGCGTGGCCCTGGCCGTGCCCAGCTTGCCCACCACAACCCCCGCCGCGTAGTTCGCGAGCACCGCCGCCTCCGCCCGCGTGGCCCCGGCGGCGAGGGCGAGGGCCATGGTGGCGACGATGCTGTCTCCGGCCCCGGTCACGTCGAAGACCTCGCGGGCGGCGGCGGGGACGTGGAGCGGAGCGCGCCCGCGCTCGAAGAGGCTCAAGCCATGCTCTCCCCGCGTGATCACCACCGCCCGGCAGCCGAGTGTCGTGAGGATGCGCCGACCGGCGGCGAGGAGGTCGGCGGGCCCGTGGATGAGGACGCCGGTCGCCCGCTCCGCCTCCGCCTGGTTGGGCGTCACCACCGCCACCCGCTTGTAGAGCCGAAAGTGGCGGACCTTCGGGTCCACGAGCACCGGCACGCGGAGCCGACGCGCGAGGGGCAGCGCGCGCCGCAGGAGGGAGGCGGTCACGACACCTTTCTCATAGTCGGAGACGACGAGCGCGGCACAGGCGGGAAGCTCGCGCCGCAGCCCCTCGACGAGCGGGGCCTCGAGCTGCTCCGGCAGATCCCCCGCCTCCTCGCGGTCGGCGCGGACGACCTGCTGGTTGTGGGCGATGATACGGGTCTTCACCGTCGTCGGTCGCCCCGTGTCGCACACCACGAGTCGCGCTTCGATGCCTCCGTCGCGCGCGGCCGCCGCGACGCGCTCGCCGGCGGCGTCGCGGCCGACGACGCCGGCGAGCACCGCCTGTCCGCCGAGGGCGCGCACGTTCATGGCGACGTTGCCGGCCCCGCCGAGGTGGAAGCTCTGGCTCGTCACCTCGACCACCGGCACCGGCGCCTCGGGGGAGATGCGCGCGACGCGGCCCCAGAGGAACTCGTCGAGCATCACGTCACCGAGCACGAACACACGGCGGCCGCGCATGGCGGCGAGGAGAGCGCGTGCGCGCGACAGCCGCAGCCTCACGTCGTCAGGCCGCCACGGCCGCCGCGCGCTCGCGCCGCAGCGCCGCGGGGAGGGCAGACAGCAGGAGCACGAGCATGAGCACTTCGGAGTCGCCGAGATTGTACTCGAACAGCCCCGCGACGAGGACGGCCACCAACACCGCGAGCACCCCGAGCGCGCTCGCCCCCTCACCCGCGGTCCCCGCGCGCGCGGCGCGCCGAGCCTCACGTGCGGCGTCGACGACGGCTGCCGTCGCCCACCAAAGGAAGAAGACGAGCCCGGGAAGCCCGCGCTCGGCCGCGATCTGGAGCACGTTGTTGTGGAGGTGGGGGGTCACGGGGTTCGGGGCCTCGGGCCAGCGGTAGCGCGGGTAGAGCTCCTGCACCATTCCCGGTCCCTGCCCGAAGACGGGCCGATCGATGACCATGTCGATTCCGGCCTGCCACATGAAGTAGCGGTCGCGGGCACTCGCGTCTCCGAGCGTGAGTCGCGTGCCGACGACCGCGGGCGGCGCCACGAGCAGCGCGAGCACGATCGCGGCCAGCGCGCCGAGCAGCCGCGGCGAGCGCGCGGCGGCCACGACCGACAGGCCGCACAGGGCCCCGAGCCAAGCGCTGCGCGTCTGTGAGACGAGGAGGGCCCAGGCGCCCAGCGGGAAGGCGACGAACGAGAGCGCCGTGGACGCGGGGCCGGGCACAGCGGAACGGGAGAGGGCGAAGGCGGCGGCGGCGAGGGCGGCCACGAAGAGCCGCGTGGCCAGCACGGCGTGGGGAGCGGGGACGGCAGCGACCGCCGCCACCCCGATCAGGAGAGCGGCGATTGCGCCCGCTTCGGCCGCGCGCGGACGCTCGCGCCCGCCGCCGGCGAGGCGCGCCGCGGCGAGGACGACGACTCCCATGATGACGCCGGCCGCCGACATGTAGTGCCCGAGGAACCCCCGCGGTCGGTGGTTGAGGTCGTCGAAGCCGAGGAAGTGGTGCTGCGCCACCACCATCGCCGCGAGGGCGATGCCGCCTCCCAGGAGCGCGCCCGTCACTCGCTCGCGGTCGTCCCGCCGGGTGAACGTCTCGAGGGCCAGGTAGAAGAGGGCGAAGAGAAGCAGCTTCTTCGCCTCCTCGTGGGCCCGCGCGGGGTTCGGGGCGAACGAGGCGGAGAGCAGCGTCCAGACGGCGAGGGCGAGTAAGGGGGCGTCGAGGGGAGTCGCCCCGAGACCCGCGCGACCGAAGGCGAGGCGCGCGCCGAGCACGAGCACGGCGAGGGCGAGGAGCGCCTGGCTGGCGAAGATGGATACCGGGATGGAGGCCGCGAGCGCCGCGAGCAAAGCGAGCTGAGCGCGCTCGAGCTTCAAGGGGGCCTGTTCTTCGCGCCTTGCGAGCCGCTACTCCTCGATGGTGGCCTCCTCGACCAGCATCACCGGGATGTCGTCCTGCACGGGGTAGACGCGTCGGCACTGGGCGCAGCGCAACCCCGCCCCGTCCTTCACCACCGTGACCGGCGTCTTGCACACCGGGCAGGCCAGGATCTCGAGGAGCTCCGGGTCGATCGCCATGGGCGGAGTCTAGCCCAGGCGGTCCAGACAGTGCCAGCGAGAGGGGGCCGCGCGGAAGCGCGCTCTTGTTTGATGAATGCCGAATCCGTCCGGGTCGGTCAGGCCCGAGCGCGCGGGCGCGACCCCCGAGCGCCCTAGAGGCGGACCTCACTCGGCCGCGGGGGGGCATATGCTCCTTTCCAAAGCGGGCCGGACCCTCTCCCACCGGCGCGAAACCAATGAAACCTGAGTCAAGGAGGCAGCCATGCACGTCGTGTTTGTCGAGAGGGAGAACGGCCCGGAGCGGCTGGTCTGTGAGGCAGAGGTGGTCTTCGGGCCCGAGGGGGGCCCCTTGCAGGGGATGAAGCTCGTCGGCTTCTCCCTCTGGCGCTCGCCCGAGGGCGAGCTCTACGTGACGTTCCCGTCCCGGGCCTTCGGGGCCGGCAGCGAGCGCCGCTACTTCGACTTCCTGCGCTCCACGGAGGGACAGGCCGCCGACGCGCGGCGTGTCAAGGCGTGGATCCTCGAGGAGTATCAGGCTCGCCGCAACGCGGCCGCCTGAGAGGCGGCCTCGTCCTCCCGCCCCGCCGGCGTCGGCCGCGAGCCGGTGGGGCGGGGGCGGTGCGCCTGCCGACACCGGAGCCGCCGATTCTTTGACCGCGCGGGAGCGCGCGTGGGAGAATGACCCGCAGGGGGTCCTGGTTCCTTTCATGCGCGCATTCGTCGCTCTCGTCTTCGCCGCCGTGGCCCCCGCCGCCCCCGCCGTCGCGTCGCTCGCCACCCCTGCCGCAGCCAGTCCGGTCGAGGCCTACTACCACTTCAGCCTCGGCCTCCAGGCTCGGTTCACCGGTGACACCGACAGCGCGCTGGCCGAGTTCCGCAAGGCCGAGAAGCTCGATCCCGCCTCGGCTGCGATCCGCGTCGAGATGGCGCGGCTCCTGCGGGAGACGGGTCGGCTCGACGAGGCGATGGCGGAGGCGCGCGAGGCGACCGCCCTCGACGGAGACGAACCCGACGCTCATCTGCTCCTCGCCCAGCTCTACCAGATCCAGGCGGTGGGGCCGGAGGCGGAGACGGGGCTCGCGAAGGCGGCGGAGGAGTACGAGCAGGTGGTCCGTCTCCGTCCCGGCGACGGCCACGCGCTGCTGAACCTCGCCGGCATCTACGGGCAGCTGCAGCGGCACCGCGACGCCGCTCGGGCGTGGGAGCTCTATCTCGCCATCGATCCCGGCAACTTCGAGGCCCACATGCAGCTCGGGTCGCACCTGCTGATGGCGGGGGAGGCGGACAAGGCCGCCGCCTCCCTGCGCGCCGCGCTCGAGCTGCAGCCCGACTCCGCACGCGCCTACCAGGCCCTCGGGGACGTCTACGCGCGGGCTCAGCAGTCGGACCAGGCGGTGCTTCACTACCGAAGGGCCCTCGAGGCGGAGCCCGGCAACGTGCGTGCGCACCTGGCGCTGGGCGAGGTGCTCCACCAGGCGCGTCGGTTCGACGAGGCGGAGGCGGAGGCGGAGGCCGTGCTCAAGACGGATGGCAAGAACCGCTTCGCGCTCGACCTCGAGGCGCGCTGCCTGCGCGACCGACGTGAGTTCGACCGGGCGGATGCGGTCGTGGACGGGCTCCTGACGACGGATCCGCGGGAGCCCAAGTACGTCTACCTCAAGGTGACGATCGCCGAGGCACGGCGCGATTTCGAGAAGGTGGTGGCGCTCGTCGAGGCGTTCCTCGCCCAGCCCGGACGGGGCACGGACACGGAGGCCGGAGCGGGCGAGCGGGTGTTTCTCATCCACCTCGGCTTCGCCTACCAGCAGCTCGGCCGCCACGAGGATGCGGCGGGCGCCTTCTCCCGCGCGCGGGCGGTGGGGGGGAAGCCGGATCCGGATCTCCTCCAATTCCACGCGGAGGCCCTCCACCTCGCCAAGCATCCGGAGGAAGCCCTCGCCGTCGTCCGCGCCGGGCGCGAGCTCTTCCCGGACGATCCCGATCTCGTCAGCCTGGAGGCGACGCTCCGGCGCGAGGGCGGGGACACCGCGGCCGGGGTGGCCCTCGTCGAGGAAATGCGCGGGCGCGCGCCGCGGGATCTCAAGGTGCTGGCCCGCGTCGCCGATTTCTACCGACGGGCCCGCATGTACATGCAGGCGGAAGCCGCCTTGCGCAGCGCCCGCGAGATCGATCCCAAGAGCCTGCCTGTGCTCTTCCAGCTCGGCGCCGTGCTCGAGCGCCAGCGCCGGCACGACGATGCGGAGACGGTCTTCCGCGAGGCCCTCGTGCTCGAGCCCGAGTCCGCCCCCGTGCTGAACTATCTGGGCTACATGAACGCGGACCGCAACGTCCGGGTCGAGGAGGCACTCGTCCTCATACAGAAGGCGGTCGAGCTCGAGCCCGGCAGCGCCGCCTACCTCGACAGCATGGGCTGGGCGCTGTATCGACTGGACCGGCTCGAGCCGGCGGAGCGGGCGATCCGCCAGGCGCTGGAGAAAGACGGCGACAACGCGGTCATCCTCGATCACCTCGCGGACATCCTCAGCAAGGGCGGTCGGGTGGCGGAGGCCGTCCAGTACTGGCAGAAGGCTCTCAAGGGGGAGGACGACGAGGCCGAGCTCGACCGTGGCCGCGTGGAAGCCAAGATCCGTGAAGCGCAGGGAGTCCTGCAGGCCCAGCAGCAGGCGCCCCCGCCGCCCACCCCGTAGCCTCCTCCTCGCCGCTCTCGCCGGTGCGGGCTGCGCCAGCTTCGGGCCGCCGCCACCCCGCGCGGCGGAGCGGGCGGCGGGGGCGGCCGTTTACAGCGCGAGCCTGCGCGTGTCTGTGAGCGGCCCCGAGGTGCGAGGACGCAGCCCCGTCCTCGTCGCCTTTCGCAGGCCGGACGCGGTTCGGATCGAGCTCCCCGGGACCTCGGGCGCTCGCCTCGTCGCCGTCGCCCGTGCGGGCCGGCTCACGGCCGTGCTGCCCGGTGCGCGAGCGGTCTTCGAGGGGCCGGCCACGCCCGCCGAGCTCGACGCGCTCGTGGGTGTCGCCCTCAGTCCCGAGGAGCTGATGGACGTGCTGGTCGGCGTTGCCCCCCCGAGGCTGCGCGCCTACCACGCCCGCTGGGACGCGGCGCTCCCGCGCCGCATCGAGGTCGTGCTGCCCGACGGCACCCGTCTCAAGGCGAAGGTGGAGGAGGCGGAGGTCGATCCAATCCTGCCCGCGGCGGCGTTCGATCCGCCCTCCCATGCCGGCTATCGCCCGGTGAACGCGGCGGAGGCACGCCGGCTGCTCGGAGGCGGTTGATGGCGCTGCGCCCGCTCCGACTCCGCAGCTACGCCAAGGTCAATCTGGGTCTCGAGGTCCTGGGACGGCGGGAGGACGGCTATCACGAGCTGCGGACGCTGTTCCAGACCATCGACCTCCACGACGACGTCACGCTGCGCCCGCGGCGGGAGGGCGTCGTCGTGCGCTGCACGCACCCGCTCGTCCCGACGGGCGCGGAGAACCTCGCCGTCCGCGCCGCCATCGAGATGCGCCGCTTCGCCGGCCTCTCGGAGGGGGTGGAGATCGCGATCCGGAAGCGCATCCCGGTGGCGGGGGGCCTCGGAGGGGGGAGCAGCAACGCGGCGGCGGTGCTCCTGGGCCTCGACCGCATGTGGGGGCTGAGCCTCGGCCCGGACGGGCTGCATCGCCTCGCTCGTCGCCTGGGGGCGGACGTCCCCTTCTTCCTTCTCGGGGGGACGGCTCTGGGCCTGGGGAGAGGGGACGAGGTCTACCCGTTGCGCCGGCAGCTGCGGGCGCACGTCGTCCTCGTGGACCCCGCCCTGCCGATCTCGACGGCTCGAGTCTTCACGAGGCTGGACGCTGGATTGACACCCCGGGGAAACAGTAATAGCATTTTTTACTTTGTATCGAGGGAGTTGGAGGGACCAGGGGCCTACCGGCTCCTCGTCAATGAGCTTGAGGCGGCAGCCCTCGAGGAGGCACCGGAGCTGGCCGTCCGGTCCGAGCGCATCCGGAGCGTGCTGCTCGGGGAGGGTGCGCAGCTCGCGGCCCTCTCCGGGAGCGGCTCGAGCTACTTCGGGCTTTTTGACGACGCGCGGCGGGCGCGGCGGGCGCGGTCGGCTCTCGCCACCGAGGGCTTCCGCGCCCTCGCGGCGAGCACGCTGACGCTCGAGCAGTACCGGGGGGCCATCTGGGGGCGTCTCGGTCGCTGAGGGGCGCTCGAGGGCGAGAGGAAGGGCAACATGGAGATCACCGACGTCAAGGTCATCCCGGTGGACGACGAGAAGCTCAAGGCGTTCGTCTCGATCGTCTTCGACCACTGCTTCGTGGTGACGGACATCAAGGTCATCAACGGCCCCAAGGGGCTGTTCGTCTCGATGCCCAGCAAGAAGCGGAAGGACGGCACGTTCAAGGACATCGCCCACCCGCTGAACAACCAGATGCGCCAATACCTGGAGGAGAAGGTCCTCGGCGTCTACCGCCAGCAGGTCGCGGCGGGCCCGGGCCCGGCCGCCGCCCCCGCGGTGGCCCCCGCGGTGGCGCCGGCGGAGGCGACAGGGGGCGAGACGCCCCCGGCGAAGGAGGGCGCCGAGGGCGAGTAGCCCGCGTTGGGGCGTGGCCAAGTGGTAAGGCGCGGGGCTTTGGACCCCGGATCGAAGGTTCGAATCCTTCCGCCCCAGCCACTCGCCACGCGTCGGGCGCGACCGACATGCAGCGAGAGCTGAGGATCTTCACCGGGAGCGCGCACCCGGCGCTGGGCGAGGCGATCTCCAACTACCTCGGAGTTCCTCTCGGGCGCGCCCACCTCGCGCGCTTCAGCGACGGCGAGGTGTGGTACCAGATCCACGACAACGTCCGCGGCGCGGACGTGTTCGTCGTGCAGCCCACCTCGACCCCGGTCAACGAGAACCTCATGGAGCTACTGCTGATGCTCGACGCCTTCAAGCGCTCGAGCGCCTCGCGCCTCACCGCCGTCGTCCCCTACTACGGCTACGCGCGGCAGGACCGCAAGGACAAGCCCCGGGTGCCGATCTCGGCCAAGCTGGTGGCCGATCTCCTCTCCACCGCGGGGACGGACCGGGTCCTCACCATGGACCTGCACGCGGCGCAGATCCAGGGCTTCTTCGACATGCCGGTGGACCATCTCTTCGCCGCCCCCGTCATCATCGACTACGTGTCCCGGCTCGATCTGCCCGACCTCACCGTCGTCTCCCCCGACGCGGGCGGGGTGGAGCGGGCGCGGGCCTACGCCAAGCGGCTGGACGCGACACTCGCCATCGTCGACAAGCGCCGGGACCAGCCCAACGTGGCCGAGGTCCACCACGTGATCGGCGAGGTCGAGGGCCGCACCGCCCTCATCGTGGACGACATCGTGGACACCGCGGGCACGCTCACCAAGGTCGCGGAGGCGATCAAGATCGCGGGGGCCCGGGAGGTCCTCGCCTCCTGCTCGCACGGGGTGCTCTCCGGCCACGCCATCGAGCGTATCGCCAGGAGCCCCCTCTCGAAGCTCATCGTCACCGACTCCATCCCCGTCACGCCCGAGAAGAAGGCGTGCGAGAAGATCGTGGTCCTGAGCGTCGCGGAGCTGCTCGCCCGCGCGATCAAGAACATCCACGAGGAGACATCGGTGACCAGCCTTTTCGTCTGATCGACGGAGTTTTCCGCGGGAGTCGAACATGTCTGACTACGTGGTCGCGGCGCAGGGGCGGACCGAAACCGGAAAGAACGCCAACCGCCGGTTGCGCGGCCAGGGCCTCATCCCCGGGGTGCTCTACGGGGCGGGACGGAAGCCGGTGCCGGTGGCGGTCTCGCCCCGCGAGATCGTCACCATCCTCAGGAGCGCTTCCGGCGAGAACACGCTCTTCGACCTCGATCTCGAGGGCGCGCGCCGCAAGGTGATCCTCAAGGAGTTCCAGCGCGAGCCGGTGCGCGGACAGATCCTCCACGCCGACTTCTATGAGGTCGCCCTCGACCGGGCGATCACGGTGAGGGTCCATGTGGAGCTTTCGGGGACCCCGGTCGGGGTCAAGAACCAGGGTGGGATCGTCGACTTCGTCGCCCGTGAGCTCGAGGTGGAGTGCCTCCCGGGGGACATACCGGAGAAGTTCACGGTCGACATCTCCCACCTCGAGATGGGCCGCCACGTGCGGGTCTCCGAGCTGAAGCCGGGTGAAAAGGTCCGGATGCTCACCGCGCCCGACGTCGTCATCGCCCACGTGGTGATGCCGCGGGCGGAGGTTGTGGCGGAGGCCGAGGTGGCGGAGGCGGTGGCCGCCGAGCCCGCGGCCGCGGAGCCGGAGGTCATCCGGAAGGGTAAGACGGCGGCGGAGGGCGAAGCCGCCCCCGAGAAGGCCGAGAAGGCGGAGAGGGCCGAGAAGCCCGAGAAGAGGGCGGAGAGGGCCGAGAAGCCCGAGAAGAGGGCGGAAAGGGCCGAGAAGCCGGAGAGGCGGGAGAAGAAGTAGCGGGCGCGCCGCGCCCGTCTCGCCCGCACCTGCGCATGCGCCTGGTGGTCGGCCTCGGCAATCCCGGGGAACGCTACCGCCGCACCCGGCACAACGCCGGCTTCATGGTTATCGATGCCCTCGCCGCCCGCGCCCGAGCGCAGGGGGGAAGGGAGACGCCGGACGCGTGGGTGGCGGAGGCTCGGCTCGGCAACGAGGACGTGGTGCTCGTCAAGCCCCTGTCCTTCATGAACCGCAGCGGAGGTCCCGTCGCTCAGGCGCTGGCCGAGCGCGGTGCCTCGCCCGCGGATCTCGTGGTCGTCGTCGACGACGTCGCCCTCGAGCTGGGGACGCTCCGTGTTCGCGAGCGTGGCGGCCACGGCGGCCACAACGGCCTTCGCTCGCTCGTCGAGGCCCTGGGGACGGAGGAGTTCGCCCGGGTTCGCGTGGGGATCCGCCGCGGCGAGCCCTCGGAGGACCTCGCCGAGTACGTGCTCTCCGACTTCCGGCCGGAGGAGGTCCTGATCGTGCACGAGGCGATCGGCCTCGCCGTAGACGCCGTGGAGTGCCTGGTGCGTGATGGGGCCCCGGCGGCCATGAACCGCTTCAACGCCCGGCGCCCCTGAGTTATAATGGTTGCGTCGGGTCCCACAAAGACCCCTTGCTCCCGGTAGGGCCCTCCGGCCCGCAAAGGAGCTCGAAGGCGCCTCGATGGCGCCGGAGAACCAGAAGGAGGACCAGCGAACGTGAGCGATCGCGTCTACGAGATCCTGTTCATCGCCGACCCCAATCTTGGGGAGCCGGAGGTGGACGCCCTCACCGCGCAGGTGCAGGGCTTCGTCGAGAAAGAGGGCGGCCGCATCCAGAAGACCGAGAAGTGGGGCAAGAAGCGGCTCGCCTACAGCGTCGGTCGTCACCGCGAGGGCTACTACGTGCTCGTGGTGGCCGAGGGCGGAGGCGCCCTCGTCCACGAGGTCGAGCGCCGGCTCCGGGTGATGGACGGGGTGGTCCGCTACCTGGCCGTGCGTGTGGACGACGAGCTGCGGCGGGCCGAACGCCGCAAGGCGCGGCGGACAGCGGATGAGGAGAAGCGCCGCGCGCGCCGGGGGGCGGGTCCCCGCGAGCCGGAGGGGGTGCAGCCGTGAGCTCAGAGACGGGCCACTCGGAGGACGGGCGGGGAGGGAGGGGGTCACGGTCGGGGGGAGGCGCCGGCCCTCGTGGCGCCCGGGACGCGGGCGGCGGTGGCAAGCGGTTCTTCTTCCGGCGCCGCAAGGTCTGCCGCTTCTGCATGGACAAGATCGACTACATCGACTACAAGGACGTGAAGCTCATCTCCTCCTTCGCCCCCGAGCGGGGAAAGATCCTGCCCCGCCGGATGTTCGGGACCTGCGCGGAGCACCAGCGGAAGCTCACTTTGGCCATCAAGCGCGCCCGCCACATCGCCCTGCTGCCTTTCGCGGCGGACTGACGGTCGCGACGGGCCGGAAGATGGCGGAGCGGCAGCCGATGTCGGCGCCCGCAGGGGCCGCGGAGGGGACGGAGCCTCGCCTCGGCGGCCTGCTCGGGGCGGGCCTGCTCTCGGCCGGGCTCGTCTCCGCCGGCCTTCTCCTCCCCGCGCTCGCGCCCCTTTCGCTCGTCTCCCCGCTGCCGCTCACGGTTCAGCGGCTCCGCAGCGGGTCCGGCGGCGCGGCGCTCGCGACCCTGCTCGCGGCGGCGCTCGTCGCCGCGCTCATCGCCCCCGGGCCCGCGATGCTCTTCCTGCTCGTCCTGGCCGGCCCCGGCCTCGTCATCGGCGAGGCGATGGCCCGAGGCCGCGGGCTGCGCCGTGGCTGCGCCTGGGCCTTTGCGCTGCTCGTGGTCGAGGTCGCGGTCGCCCTCGCCTTCGCCAGCGGAGCGATGGCCGAGCGCTTCCTCGTTCCGCTCGAGCAGCTTCGCTCCGAGCCTTTCCTCGAGCAGCTGCGCGCGGGAGGGCTCCCTCCGGAGCGCGTGAGCGCCTGGAGCGACCAGGTCTCCGTGCTGCATCGTGCGCTCGCGGTCGTGTTCCCCGCCGTCTACGTCATCGGGGCCGCGCTCGTGGTGCTCGCCGACGCCGCGCTCCTGCGCCTCTACCTGCAGCGCAAGGACCCCGGCTGGCTGGAGGACGGGGAGTTCGAGCGCGCGCGCTGGCCCTTTGGCCTCGTGGCGGCGTTCGTGGCTTCGGGGGCGCTCGTGGCCATGCCCCCCGCCCGCCCCGTGGCGTACAACGCCCTGCTGGTGCTGGCCTTCTTCTTCGCCCTGCAGGGACTCGCCGTCGTCGGCTTCTACGCGCGGCGCCTCGCGGGCCCGCCGCTCCTGCGGGCGGCGGTGCTGGTGCTCGTGCTCGCCAACCCCTGGGCGCCGCAGATCCTGGCGCTCCTGGGGCTGTTCGACAACTGGTTCGACTTCCGCCGCTGGGCGGAGCCCCCGCGAGAGCAAGGATCGGGGACCCGGCCTGGAAGCGGGGCGTGATCCAATCCGAGGAGAGACGATGGAGCTGATCCTGAGGGAGGACGTCGACAAGATCGGCCGTCGGGGCGAGGTCGTCACCGTCGCCGACGGCTACGGCCGGAACTACCTGCTGCCGCGCGGCCTCGCCATGGCCGTCACCGCCGCCAACAAGGCCATGATCGAGAAGGAGAGGAAGGGCCACCAGGCCCGGCTCGCGAAGGAGAAGGCGGAGTGGGAGGCGGTCGCGGAGCGGATCGCGGGGCTGCGCTTCGTGGCGCCCCGCAAGGTGGGCGAGAACGAGGCGCTCTACGGCTCCGTCACCGCCCACGACGTGGCGGAGTTTCTCGCCGGACGCGGCCTCGAGGTCGACAAGCGACGGGTGCTGCTTGAGGAGCCCATCAAGCGCCTGGGCGAGCACGAGGTACGGATCAAGCTGTACCCCGAGGTGCAGGCCACCCTGAAGCTGCTGGTCACGAAGGAGGGCTAGCGCCCTCGTGGCCACCGACGCCCCGGCCAAGGACCGCGCGCTTCCGCACAACCCGGAGGCGGAGAGGACCGTTCTCGGGGCGATCTTGGTCGACAACGCCGCCTTCAACTCGGCGGCGGAGCTCCTTGCGCGCGAGGACTTCTACCGCGAGTCCCACCGCCGGATCTTCGAGGCGATGGCCGCGCTGGCGGAGCGCAGCCAGCCCATCGACCTCGTGACCCTCAAGGACGAGCTCGTCCGTCAGAGCGCGCTGGAGGCGGTGGGGGGCGCGCCCTACCTCGCCGGGCTCGTCGACGGGGTCCCCCGCATCACGAGCGTCGAGCACTGGAGCCGCATCATCAAGGAGAAGGCGGTCCTGCGGAACCTCATCCACGCCGGCAACCGCATCGTCCAGTCCTGTTACGAGGGCGAGGAGGAGCCGGCGGTGCTCCTCGACAAGGCGGAGAAGGCGATCTTCGACATCGCCGAGCGCCGCATCCGGCAGGGCTTCCTGGGGATGCGGGAGATCGTCAAGGAGAGCTTCCGCACCATCGACCAGCTCTCGCAGTCGAAGGAGCTCGTCTCCGGGCTCGCCACCGGCTTCGTCGATGTCGACGAGATGACGAGCGGGCTGCAGCGGGGCGACCTCATCATCGTCGCCGGCCGTCCGGCGATGGGAAAGACCAGCTTCTGCCTGAATGTCGCGCAGCACGTGGCGTTGCGGTCGGGGGAGACGGTGGGGCTCTTCTCGCTCGAGATGTCCAAGGAGCAGCTCGCGCTGCGCATGCTGTGCTCGGACGCGCGCGTGGACGCCCACCGCCTCCGCACGGGCAAGCTGCAGGAGAAGGACTGGGCGCGGCTCGCCAAGGCCTACGCCGACCTGTCGCAGTCGCGCCTCTTCATCGACGACTCCGCCACCATCACCCCGCTCGAGATGCGGGCCAAATGCCGCCGGCTGAAGGCCGAGCACGGACTGGGGCTGGTGATCGTCGACTACCTGCAGCTCGTCACCGCGCCGGGGAGGATCGAGAACCGCCAGCAGGAGATCTCCTCGATCAGCCGCTCGCTCAAGGGAATGGCCAAGGAGCTGGAGGTCCCGCTCGTCGCTCTCTCGCAGCTCTCGCGCGCGCCGGAGGCGCGGACGGACAGGCGGCCTCAGCTGTCCGACCTTCGTGAATCGGGCGCGCTGGAACAGGATGCCGACATCGTGATGTTCATCTACCGTGAGGAGGAGTACAAGCCCAAGGACGAGAACCGGGGGATCGCAGAGATCATCATCGGGAAGCAGCGCAACGGCCCTACCGGCAACCGACGTCTCGCCTTCATCAAGGAGTTCACCCGCTTCGAGAACCTCGAGTGGCGTGGCGGCGGCTAGAGCCCGCCATGACAAAGCTTCGTACGGTGTTCGCCTGCCAGGCCTGCGGCTTCGAGAGCTCGAAGTGGCTCGGCCGCTGCCCCGATTGCGGGGAGTGGAACAGCTTCGTCGAGGAGCGGCAGGAGCCCCCGCCTTCACGCGGAGGCCGCCCGGGGCCGCTCGTGCCGTCGACGGGAGCGCGGCCCAAGGCCTGGGACATGGTCGATGCCGGGGGGGAGGCGCGTGTCCCCTCCGGGATGGAGGAGTTCGACCGCGTGCTCGGCGGCGGCGTCGTCCCCGGCTCGCTCGTACTCATCGGCGGCGAGCCAGGGATCGGCAAGAGCACGCTGCTGCTGCAGGTCGCGCACCTGCTCGGCCGCACCCACGGGACGGTGCTCTACGTCTCGAGCGAGGAGTCGGAGCGGCAGGTGCGCCTGCGCGGCGACCGCCTCGGGGTCGGGGGCGGCGGACTCTTCCTCCTCGCCGAGACCTCGCTCGAGCGGATCCTGGAGGAGGTGGAGTCGCTCAAGCCGGCGGCGCTCGTCGTCGACGCCGTGCAGACGGTCTACTCCTCGCGCTTTCCCTCCGCCCCCGGGAGCATCAGCCAGGTGCGCGAGGTGGCGACGCAGCTGCTCTTCCTGGCCAAGGGACGCGGCATCACGACCTTCCTGATCGGCCACGTCACGAAGGACGGCAGCCTCGCCGGTCCCAAGGCCCTCGAGCACATCGTGGACACCGTGCTCTACTTCGAGGGGGAAAAGCGCCAGCACCACCGCGTGGTGCGCGCGGTGAAGAACCGCTTCGGCGCCGTCTCCGAGCTCGGGGTCTTCGAGATGACGGGGACCGGCCTCCGGCCGGTGCCCAACCCCTCTGCCCTCTTCCTGGCCGAGCGGCGGGAGGGCTCGCCGGGATCGGTGGTCGTGGCCACGATCGAGGGCTCGCGCCCGCTGCTCGTCGAGGTCCAGGCCCTCGTGTCCCCGACGTCGCTCGGCACGCCCCGGCGGACCTCGCTCGGCATCGACCCCAGCCGCACCAGCCTTCTTCTCGCCGTGCTCGAGAAGCGGGTCGGCCTCGAGCTCATGGGGGACGACGTGTTCGTCAGCGTGGCCGGCGGGCTGGAGGTCGAGGAGCCCGGGGCCGACCTCGGGGTCGCCGCCGCCATCGCATCGTCGTTCCGCAACCGTCCCCTCGCCAAAGGCACCGCCGTCTTCGGCGAGGTCGGGCTCGGAGGCGAGGTGAGGAGCGCCGGCCAGGCCGCGCTGCGCGTGCGTGAGGCGGCGCAAATGGGCTTCACCCGGTGCGTGCTCCCCGCGCGCAGCGTTCCCCCCGAGCCGCCCGAGGGCATCCGGCTCGTCGGGGTCGAAACCCTCGAGGAGGCCCTGGAGCGCCTCGCGAGCGGGGACTGATTCCCTCCGCCGTCGTGTGGCGCTATCATTGCGCCGCGAGGTCGCTCTCGTGGTCATGAACGCAGCCGCTTCATTCGCGCCCGGAGGGTCCACCTCCCGGCTCCGAAAGGCCCACCCATGTGGCTCATCATCTTTCGTCTCTTCGTGTTTCTCCTCCTCGCGCACGCGGGCTATTTCTACAACCCCGTTCCCGGTCGCCCCTTGGCGGGCGTCGCCATCGGCCTGGCGGGGGCGCTCGCGATCATCGCCCTCGAGCTGACGGTCCGGCGCGTCCCCGCCCACTCGATGGTGGGGGCGCTCGTGGGAGGGGTCACCGGCATCGTCGGCGCGCGGCTGCTCTGGGGCGCCATGGACGGCCTCGTGCTGCCGGCCAAGCCGTTCGTCCACGCCCTCCTCGTCGCATTGCTCATCTACATGGGGGTCGTCATCGGGACCCGGCGGGGGGAGTGGTTCGAGCCCGCCCGCATCATCGCCGCCTTCAAAGACGCCTCCCGGCTGCACCAGTACAAGGTGCTCGACACCTCGGTGATCATCGACGGCCGCATCGCCGACATCTGCGAGACGGGCTTTCTGGAGGGAACGCTGGTGGTTCCGCAGTTCGTGCTGCGCGAGCTGCAGCAGGTGGCGGACTCATCCGATGCCCTCAAGCGCAACCGCGGCCGCCGCGGGCTCGACATCCTCCAGAAGATGCAGAAGATGGCGAACGTGGAGGTTCAGATCGTGGAGACCGATTTCCCCGAGGTCCGCGAGGTGGACCTCAAGCTGATCGAGCTCGCCCGGCGCATGAGCGCGAAGATCGTCACCAACGACTTCAACCTGAACAAGGTCGCGCAGCTGCGGGGGGTGGCCGTGCTCAACATCAACGAGCTCACCAACTCCTTGAAGCCGGTCGTCCTGCCGGGGGAGGTCCTCCACGTCTTCATTCTCAAGGAGGGCAAGGAGGCCGGGCAGGGCGTCGCCTACCTCGACGACGGGACCATGGTCGTCGTGGACCAGGGCAAGCGCGCCCTCGGCCGGACGATCGAGGTGACGGTGACGAGCGTCCTCCAGACCACGGCGGGGAAGATGATCTTCTGCCGGTGGGCGGAGGGCCTCGCCGCGGCGGCGGCGGAGGGTGAAGCCGCGCGTCGCGATCCGCGCGAGCGGCGCGAGGAGCGCCGCGACGGTCGCGAGGCTCGGGGCGAGACGCGCCGCGAGGCCGATCGGCCCTCCGCTCCCGCCGAGAACGGGCGCGTTGCCGAGGGCCCCCCGCGGGCCGCCGCTTCCGGGGCCGGGGACGAGCCCTCCGTCAAGGCACAGTAGGAGCCGCGTGAGCCGGGCCCTCGCGGTGGCCACGCTCGCCGTCGCCGTCGCCGCCGCACCGTCCCTCGCCGACCCACAGGCGGCGCGCCTGCGCCGGTCGATCGACCGCATCGTCGACCGGCCCGCGCTCGCCCGCGGCTTCTGGGGCATCGAGGTCCGCAGCCTCCGCACCGGTCGCGTCCTCTACGCACGCAACGCGGAGAAGGCCTTTCGGCCCGCTTCCGCCCTGAAGCTCGTCACGACCGCGGCCGCCCTCGACGCGCTCGGCCCTGACGCCCGCGTCCGGACCTCGGTGGAGACCGCGGGCCGCATCGACGCCTTCGGCCGCATCCTCGGCGACGTGCTCCTCGTCGGGCGGGGCGACCCGCGGCTCTCCGGCGACGAGACGGACCGTCCCCTGGCCGCCCTCGAGGCGATGGCGGACGCCCTCGTCGCCTCCGGCGTGAGACGCATCGAGGGACACCTCATCGGGCATGAGGGCGCCCTCGCCGACGAGCGGCGTGGATCGGACTGGACCTGGGAGGACCTCGTCTGGGGCTACGGGGCCGAGGTCTCGGCGCTCTCGTTCCGCGACAACGTCGTCGCCCTCCGCCTGCTGCCGGGCGAGCGCCCGGGTGAGCCCGCCCGCCTCGAGATCGAGCCGCTCACCTCTGGAGTGGGGGTCGAGTCCATGGTTCTCACCGCCGACGCGGGGGTGGAGGAGGACCTCACGCTCACGCGCGAGCCGGGGTCCAACCACGTCCGCCTGTCCGGGCGATTGCCCCTCGGGAGGAGCTGGGAGGGGCGGGTGGCGGTCGTCGATCCTGCCCGCCACGCGACGAGCGCCTTCGCGGAGGTACTGGCGGCGAGGGGCATCCGCGTGACGGGCGGCCTCCTCACATCGTCCGCGCCCCTGCCCGAGGGCCTCCGCGTGCTGGCGGCGCACGACGGCCCTTCGCTCGCGGAGGCGATCAACTTCGTCAACAAGGACAGCCTCAACCTCCATGCCGAGCTGCTGCTGCGCCGGCTCGGTCTTCAGGCGAAGGGGGAGGGGAGCGTGGCGAAGGGGCGCGAGGCGGTGCTGGATTTTCTCGCGCGGGCCGGCGTCGCCTCCGAAGGCTGGGCGCTCACCGACGGCTCGGGTCTCGCTCGCACCGATCTCGTCACCCCCGGCGGGCTCGTGGCCCTGCTCCTCGCGATGGACCGTCATCCGCAGGCGGCGGTGTTCCGCGACTCCCTCGCCGTAGCCGGTGTCGACGGTACGCTGGAGACGCGGCTGCGGGGGACACCGTCCGAGGGGCGCGTGCGGGCGAAGACGGGTACGCTCCGGCAGGTGAACGCGCTCGCCGGCTACGCGACGACGACAGGTGGCGAGCGGCTGGCCTTCGCCATCCTCGTCAACAACGCCGAGCGGGGCCCGGACGCCGTGGGTGCGATCGACGAGATCGCCACCGTCCTCGCCGCGGCCCGCTGAGACGGGACCCCGTCCTGACAAAACCTCTGCCTTGGGAGAGACTAGGCGTCAGCAAGGAGCGAGGGCATGACGACCGATGCGCTCGTGGCTCCGATCCGCGGGGCCGAACGCCGAGAGGTCGGCGGCGCGCAGGTGGAGGTGGCGCACGCCTTCGAGTTCAAGGCGCCGCAGGTGGTGGCGATCGAGCCCGGCCACGACGGCTGGGTCGTGGGAGAGGAGCCGGCGGTGCTCATCGAGTTCGAGTTCGAGCGGGAGACGGTGCGGCGGCTCGGCCTTCCCGAGACGCACACCCACGCGGGCTGAGCCGAGAGTGGAGGTCCTTCTCTCCGTCTCCCCCGAGCTCGGCGGCCGCCTGCGCCTGGGCCTCCTCGCGCTCGCCGACGTCGCCGTCAGGGACGGCGACCCGGCGCTCACGGCGGAGGTGGACCGCCTCTGCGCGTCGCTGCGCGAGCGCTACGGAGGCGGCCGGAGCGCCGAGGTGCCGGGGGCGGCCGACGCGCGCTCTCTCTACAAGGCCTTCGGGATCGACCCCACGAAGACCCGCCCCTCGAACGAGGCCCTCCTGCGCCGGGCCCTGAAGGGCGAGCCGCTCTACCGGATCAACACCCTCGTCGACGCCCTGAACCTCTGCTCGCTGCGCGAGCAGCTGCCCTTCGGGCTCTACGACCTCGACCGGGTCCGGCCGCCGGTCGTCCTGCGCCGGGGCGAGGCGAACGAGTCGTACGAGGGGATCCGGAAGGGGCCGGTGAACGTCGGGGGACGGCCGGTGCTGGTGGACGCGGAGGGCCCATTCGGGAACCCGACCTCCGACTCGGCACGGACGATGGTCACCCAAGAGACGCGCAGCGCGCTCGTCGTGGCCTACGCGCCGGCGGGCTACAGCCCCGACCGGCTCGAGTCGGTCCTCGAGCGCACCGAGGAGACGCTCGTGCGCCACTGCGGCGGCGAGCGGACCGACCGCCGGATCATCTGAGCGGGCGGTAGTGTCGTAGGGGCTCGGCAGACGGGGTGCACGCCGAGCCCCTGACCTGATCTGTCCATGCTCCGTGGCAGACTGGACCCCGTGGAAGTGAACGTCGCCACCGCCGAGGAGCGCATCCTCGAGGGGCTGTCCGGGGCCCAGCGCGAGGCGGTCACCCACGGCGAGGGGCCGCTCCTGATCATCGCCGGCGCGGGGACCGGCAAGACCACCGTCCTCACCCGTCGCATCGCCTGGCTCATTTCGACCCACCGCGCGCGTCCGGAGGAGATCCTCGCCCTCACCTTCACCGAGAAAGCGGCCCTCGAGATGGCGGAGCGCGTGGATCAGCTCATACCCTACGGCTACGCGGAGACCTCGATCTCGACCTTCCACTCCTTCGGGGACCACTTGCTGCGGGAGTCGGCGCTCGAGGGGGGGATCGGTCCCGACTTCCGGGTCCTCACGCGTCCGGAGCTGGTCATGTTCCTGCGCGAGCGGCTCTGGCGGCTGCCCCTCCGGCGCTACCGGCCTCCCGGCGACCCTGCACGGCACCTGCAGGCGCTCGTGGCCCTGACGAGCCGCGCCAAGGACGAGGATGTTTCGCCGGGCGATTACCTCGCCTGGGCGGAGGCGCAAGCGGCGAGCGCCCGCAGCGAGGAGGAGTGCGACGAGGCGGAGCGCCACCTGGAGCTCGCCGCTTTCTACGCGGCGTGCCAGGAGCGGCTGGCGGAGGCGGGCCTCGTCGACTTCGGTGACCAGATCCACCGGACGCTGGGAGTGCTGCGCGCGCGGCCGGCCGTCCTCGCCCCGCTCCGGGCGCGCTACCGCTTCATCCTCGTCGACGAGTTCCAGGACACGAACCATGCCCAGCTCGAGATGCTGCGCCTGCTGGCGGGCGAGGGTGCGCCCAACATCACCGTGGTCGGGGACGACGACCAGGCCATCTACCGCTGGCGGGGGGCGGCGGCGGCAAACCTCATCGCCTTCCGCGACCTCTACCCGGCCGCGCGGCAGGTGGTCCTGACCGAGAACCACCGCTCGACACCGCACATCCTCGCCGCCGCCGCGCGGCTCATCGCCTACAACAACCCCTACCGGCTCGAGGTCGTGGCCGGCATCGACAAGCGGCTGCGCTCCACGCGGGGCGAAGGGCGCCCGGTGCACCACCGTCACTTCGATACCGTCTCCGCGGAATCGGATGCGGTGGCGGGCATGATCGAGGAGCGGCTGCGGCGGGGGTACCGGCCCCGGGACGTCGCCATCCTCGTCCGCAGCAACGACGACGCCGACCCCTTCCGCCGCGCTCTGAACGTCAGGGGGATCCCCCACCGCTTCAGCGGCAGCCGGGGGCTGTATGCGCGTGAGGAGGTCAGGCTGCTCGTCGCGTTCCTGCGCGTTCTCACAAACCCCGACGACTCGGTGTCGCTGTTCTACCTCCTCGCCTCCGAGCTCTACGCGGTGCCGCCGGAGGACCTCCTGCGGCTCAACCGCCACGCGCAGAGGAAGACCCGGCCGCTTCTCGAGGTGCTGAGGGGACTGGCGACGGAGGCGGAGCTGGCCTCCGTCGGAGGCGCGGCCCGCGGGGCCGTCTCTCGCTTCCTAGTCGATCTCGGTCGTGGCGCCGCCGACCTGCCACGCCTGCGGACGGGGGAGCTGCTCTACCGCTTCCTGCAGTCCTCTGGCTACCTGAAGCGGCTGTCGCGCGAAGCCTCGGCGGAGGCGGAGGCCAAGGTCAAGAACATCGCCCGCTTCTTCGACACCGTGAAGGCCTACGGCGACGTCGCCGAGCACGATCGCGTCCCCGCGTTCATCTCCCATCTCGACCTGCTGCGCGAGGCGGGGGACGACCCCGCGGTGGCGGAGGCCGAGCCCGAGGAGGACGCCGTCCAGGTCCTGACCGTCCACAAGGCCAAGGGGCTCGAGTTCCCGCTCGTCTTCCTGGTGGGCGCCGCCGAGGGCAAGTTCCCGGTGACCCGCCGGCGCGAGCCGCTCGAGCTGCCGGCCGATCTCGTAAAGGAGCCGGCGGCGGGGGGTGACGCGCACCTGATGGAGGAGCGCCGGCTCTTCTACGTGGCCATGACGCGCGCGAAGGAGGAGCTGGTCCTCACCTCGGCCGCCGACTACGGGACCCGCCGGCCGCGCAAGGTCTCCCGTTTCGTGGTGGAGACGCTCGACCTCCCTTCGCCGGCGCCGGCGCCGCGGCGGACGCAGCCCCTCGAGGCCCTGGGTCACAACCAGCCTGCGCCGGAGCCGGTCTCCGCCTCCGCCGGCATCCTCGGCGAGGACGAGGTCCTGCGCCTCTCCTTCGGTCAGGTCGACGACTACGAGACCTGCCCCCTCAAGTACCGCTACGTCCACATGTGGCGCGTTCCGCTGCTCACCCACCACCGCGTCGTCTACGGCAGTGCCGTCCACAAGGCCCTGCAGCAGCACTTCCGGGCGCGGCTCGAGGGGCGGCCATTCTCGGAGGAGGACCTGGTGGCCGCCTTCCGCGGGGCGTGGGTGTCGCAGGGCTTCCTCTCGCGGGAGCACGAGGAGGAGCGCCTGCGCACGGGGGAGGAGGCGCTGCGGCGATTCCACCGCGCGGACGCGGTTGATCCGCTCCGCCCGACCGCGGTCGAGGAGGAGTTCGCCTTCTGGGTGGGGCGCAACCGGGTCACGGGCCGGTACGACCTCGTGGTGGAAGAGGGCGGGCGCATCGCGATCCTCGACTTCAAGACGAGTGCGGTCGAGGAGCCCGGGAAGGCGCAGGACAAGGCGCGCCAAAGCCTGCAGCTCGACATCTACGCCCTCGCCTACCTGCGCACCCGGGGACGGCTGCCGGACCGGGTCGAGCTGCGCTTCCTGGAATCTGGTCTCGCCGGCGGCAAGCAGCCGACACTCGAGGAGGCGGCGGCGACGGAGGGGCGGCTCGCAGGAGCGGCCGCCCTCATCCGCGCCCGCGAGTTTCCGGCGACGCCCTCCTATCTCGCCTGTGGTCAGTGTGCCTTCCGAGACATCTGCCCCCACACCGCCTGGGCGGCGACGGAGTGACTTGACCGCCGCCCGCCCCCGGACGTAACTTCGGGCCTGCCGACCCGACTCCAGAGCCCGAGCTGTCTCGAACCGCCGGAGCGGACGTCAGCGCCAGGTGAAGGAGGTGCGCCATGAAGACCGTGCGACAGCTCCTGCGCGGGAAGGGCGAGGCCGTTCACTCGATCGCCCCGCAGTCGACGGTCTACGACGCGCTCAAGCTCATGGCGGAGCGAAACGTGGGTGCACTCGTCGTCGTCGAGGGTGGCCGCCTCGCCGGCATCATGTCTGAGCGCGACTATGCGCGGAAGGTGGTTCTCCTCGGCCGCTTCTCGAAGGAGATACCGGTCGCCGACATCATGACGCGCGAGGTCGTGTTTGTGCGCCCCTCCGACTCCGTCGAAACCTGCATGGCCCTCATGACCCAGAAGCGCATCCGTCACCTCCCCGTCCTGGAGGAGGGCGTCCTCGTCGGCGTGATCTCGATCGGCGACGTGGTCAAGTCCATCATCGACGACCAGCAGTTCACGATCCAGCAGCTCGAGCAGTACCTGATGGGCAGCCGCTGATACGGGCGCGACGGCGGGGGACGACGGACCAAGGGGCGATGAAGCGCGTCGGCTTCGCCGGTCTCGGCATTATGGGCAGCCGCATGGCCGGCAATCTCCTGCGCAAGGGCTTTCCGCTCACGGTCTGGAACCGAACCGCGCCGCGGTGCGAGCCCCTCGCGAGGGAAGGGGCGAAGGTCGCACGGACGCCGTGGGAGCTGGCCGAGCACGCGGAGGTCGTCGTGGCCTGTGTCGCCGACCCTCCTGCGGTCGAGCGGCTCGTCTTCGCCGAAGACGGCTTCCTCGGC
>Ga0209342_10001962_pt1 | contig 22515 bp, 16 predicted proteins | sample RifCSP16_2_FD_184023 | JGI IMG/M metagenome (GOLD analysis project Ga0209342, IMG submission 184023) | Soil microbial communities from Rifle, Colorado - Rifle CSP2_sed 16_2 (SPAdes) (version 2) | ecosystem: Environmental > Terrestrial > Deep subsurface > Rock core/Sediment | place: Rifle... | reverse complement strand
CCGCCCGCGGTGGAAGACGTGCTTGCGGTGGCGGACGCCACGGCGTTCATGCCGCCCAAGGCGACGTTCTTCACGCCCAAGGTCCCGAGCGGGCTGGTGTTCCTGAACTACGGTCGCCCAACGGCGTGAAGGGTAAGGGGTATTGCCCGCCGAGTCTTGGGGCGGCCATTTTGTCGGTGCGTGTTGGATCCTCGAGTTTCCACCGGTTTCCTATAGCCCGGTGTTGGAGTGGTCATGAGCCAGCGCCCACGCGCCCGTATTCTGGCGAACCTGGAAACCGTGTACCGCGAGGCCTACAACCGCGCCAAGGAGGCCGGTGATACGGCGCGCATGCTCGACCTCGACGCGGCGTACCAGCGGGAACAGCTACTACTGGAAGTGCTGATGGACATCCGGGACGCGTTACGGCCATCCACCGAGAGCGGCGTAAAGAGCGCGGTGGACAAACTGGCGGCGGTCCACAAGCTGACCAAGCTCAAAGGATAGGACGTTTCCAGCATGCCTCCACGCACCAAGCCGCGCGCGCCATCGGTCAAGGGGCCTGCCGCTCGTCTCCAGAAAGCAGATCTGCTCGACATGTACCGGCTGATGCTGCTCTCGCGCCGGCTCGACGACAAGGAAATCCAGCTCAAACGCCAGAACCGCATCTTTTTCCAGATCTCGGGTGCTGGACATGAAGCGGTACTGGTCGCCGCCGCCAAAGCGCTCCAGCCGTCCTACGACTGGTTCTACCCTTACTACCGGGATCGGGCCTTGTGCCTGGCGCTCGGCATGACGGCCACCGAGATGCTGCTCTCTGCCGTGGCGGCGGCGGCAGACCCCAACTCCGGCGGCCGGCAAATGCCCTCGCACTGGGGGCACCAGACGTTGAACATCGTGAGCCAGTCCAGTCCCACGGGGACGCAGTTCCTGAACGCCGTGGGGTGCGCGGAGGCCTGGCTCCGGTATGACCTGATCAAGGACATCCCGGATCGGGATCTGCTCGCCAAGCCCGACGAGGTGGTCTATTGCTCGGGCGGTGACGGGGCCACCAGCGAGGGCGAGTTCTGGGAGGCGATGAACACGGCCTGCAACCTCAAGCTGCCGATTCTCTTCCTGATCGAGGACAACGAGTACGCCATCTCGGTGCCGAGGGAGGTGCAGACGGCCGGCGGATCGGTGTCCAAGTTGGTGGCCAACTTCCCACACCTGTTTCTGGAAACGGTGGATGGCTGCGATCCGGTCGCTTCGTACGACGTGGTGAGCCGCGCCGTGGCGCACTGCCGTTCCCGCAAGGGACCGGCGCTGGTGCACGCCAGCGTGATTCGCCCGTACTCGCATTCCCTGTCTGACGACGAGGTGCTGTACCGCCCGCCGGAAGAGCGGGCGGCCGATGCCGCGCGGGATCCACTCACCACCTTCCCCGCGCGGCTGCTGGCCGATGGCCTGGCGACCGAGGCGGAGCTGGAGCAGATCCGTTCCGGCGTGGAGGAAGACATCAACCTAGCCGCCGAGTTGGCGCTGGCCTCGCCCCAGCCAGGCCCGGACACCGTGGGATTGTACGTGTACTCGCCCGACGTGGACCCCACGAGCGAAGGGTTCGACACCGAGGAGGATCCCCAGTTCTCCGGGGAGCCCACCACCATGGTGGACCTGCTCAACCGGTGTCTCAAGGACGAGATGACTCGAGATCCGCGGATCGTGGCCTTCGGCGAGGACGTGGCGGACGCCTCACGCGAGGCAGCGTTGAGCAAGGTCAAGGGGAAGGGTGGCGTGTTCAAGGTCACCTGGGGGCTCCAGCGCCAGTTCGGGAGCGACCGGGTGTACAACTCTCCGTTGGCGGAAGCCAACATCGTGGGCCGGGCCATCGGCCTGGCCACGCGAGGGTTGAAGCCCGTGATTGAGATTCAGTTCTTCGATTACATCTGGCCGGCCTACATGCAGCTCCGGGACGAGCTGGCGCCGCTGCGCTGGCGGAGCAACAACACCTTCAGCGCGCCGGTCGTGGTGCGGGTGACGTACGGTGGCTACCTCAAAGGCGGCGGGCCGTACCACTCGCAAACGGGCGCCGCAGTCTACACCGGGATCCCCGGATTACGCGTCGTGTGCCCGGCCACGGCGCTGGACGCCAACGGGCTCCTGCGCACGGCCATCCGGTGCGACGATCCCGTCATGTTCCTCGAGCACAAGCACCTCTACCGCCAGACCTACAACAAAGCCCCCTATCCCGGTCCCAACTTCATGATTCCCTTCGGCAAGGCCAAGGTGGTGCGCGAAGGGGCGGACGTGACGGTGGTGACCTACGGGGCGGTGGTGCAGCGGGCGCTGGTAGCGGCGCAGCAGCTGGCCGAGCAGGACGGGATCAGCGTAGAGGTGATAGATCTCCGGTCGCTCAATCCGGTGGACTGGGCCACCATCGGGGAGTCGGTCAAGCGGACCAACAAGGTGATCGTGGCGTACGAGGACGCATTGTCCTGGGGCTACGGCGCCGAGATCGCCGCGCGGATGGCGGACGAATTGTTCTCCTGGTTGGATGCGCCGGTCCGGCGGGTGGCCTCAGCGGATACCTTCGTGGCCTACGCGCCGGAGCTGGAAGACGTGATCCTGCCGCAGCCGGCGGATGTAGCGGAGGCGGTGAGGGAGTTACACAGGTTCTAACCGGACCACGCCGTCACGGCGTGCACATCGGGCTCCCGGCCAGGTCCTTGTCGCAGAGGTCCCACTCGACCACCCGTAGCGGGTCTCCCTGCGTCGCCGGGTGTTGGAACCGGTATCGGATCCGGGCTCCCCCGCCGATCTCGTCCCGCAGTCCCGCGCAGGGGACTCCGGGCGGGCAGACAAACTCGGCGGTTTGGTAGACGCGATAGTGGTCCGGCGCGATCTCCAGAACGCGGTTCTCTCCCGGGTTAGGACCAAGAAGAACTGGGTTGCCGGATCCACCGGTTCTTTGGTGGCGACGCGTCGGAGCACGGTGCGGATGGAGGAGGCGTCCGCGGCCAGTTCCGAGACCTGGTGCTCCTCCACCTCGATCTGGTACCGGAAGCCCCACTGGTAGTCGAAGCCTTCAATGCCGCCGTGGTGGTAGCTGAAGTGCGACTCCGTGGGCTGGCGTACCAGCAGGCAGAGCTGCAGCCCAACCCCCACGCATACGGCGGCATGGTGTTCGACCAGCAGGACGCGCCGGGTGGAGCCGGCGCAGGCCTCGCCGCCCAGCAGGGTGACGAGGAGCGCGGTGGTGGCCTTATCCTGGATCTTCAAGATCGCGAACAGAATCGCCATTGATCACTTCCGGCTGGAGCGCGTCGACACCCTGCTGCTGCGGCCGCCGCCCGAGCGCCCGCCAGCTGCAGCCGCCGAGTTCGGCGGATCGCCCTCTCACTGCTAGTTCGACTGAACCGGCACGGGGGCAGGGGCATCGCTTGTGAAGCTCAGGGCAACGATATACCACTCGGCATCGATCTTCTTCCAGACAAGCAGGTATTTGCCCACGTCCAAGAGGTCGCCCTTGGGACCCGCGAGGACCATCCGATTGACCCCGTACTCGTAAGCGAGGTCTCCTCCCTGGGAGACTTCGAGCTGCGACGCAGTTCCTTCGAAGTGCTTGAGTTGACCCGTACCAAAGAAGCTGTTGTAAAGCGCCCGAATAGCGTCGCGGCCTTGGATCTGCGGAGCGCCCGCCGGCTGGACGACGGCATCCTGGGCCCAGAATGCGAGGGCTCCCTCGGTGTTCTGAGCCGTTTCCGCGGCCACCACCCCTTGACTGCGCGCGCGCACAGCTGCGGTCTCGGCGGCCACGTCCACTCCTGGACCTGAGCAGGCCCCGAGGACGGCGATTACAAGGACGGGGAAGACAACTGGTCGCATGGAATTCTCCCAGTGAGAGGAAACGGGGATGTGGTCGCTCACGGTACGGTCCGGCAGCTAGGAGGTCGGCGTCGCAGCGCGACGCGCTTGCGCCAAGTAGGCGGGCGCCAAGTCCAATAGGCTGGCGAGTTTCCGCACGAGGTAGCTCTCGTGTCGGCTGATCTCGCCGTCCGCGAGTATAACGCCCCACATCACCTCGGCCAGGACCATCTTCTGGCCAAGGTCGTAGTGTTGCGTGATGGTGCGGGCGAACTGGTAGTGATCGATGGATACCTGCCGCTCGGCCTGAGCGAGTTCCATCAACTCCCGAGCGGTGGCCTCGTCCAGGCCGAAGTGACGGCGTAGTGCTGACTCGATATGGGCCCGCTCGGCCGGACTGAACTCGTCGTCGGCGTGCGCAAGCTCGAGGAGCAGGGCAGACGCAGCGAGCTGGATGGCACTCGGCCCCGTTCGGGGGCCCGGGAGCTGGGAGCCGGACTCGGCGGACAAGATCCGGTGCGAGACGAAACGCTTGATCGCGTCTATCATGCCCGTGAAAGCCCCGTGTCCCTCCGCAATCACTTAGCGCACTTGAATGTCAGTAGCGCTCTTTCCGTAGTGCCCAGTAGAGGCCGTTTGCTTTTCGGCCACCAACACCCATCGCAGCCGGCAGGCGCGCACCGACTGCACAGACCGACCGACTCGAGGGCGATCCTGCTTGGCCGAGCCTCTGGATCTGGGCGTGGACTGGGAGCAGGCTATGGCGAGGCGCCCACGTCGTTGCCGTCGGTCACCAACACTTCCGGTCCAAGCCACCCCAGCATCCCACGCGGGTGCCTGACGAATACCTGATCGGCGTAACGCCCAAACACCGCCACGACCTCGCCCCCAGCCACTGAGTCAGTCGCCGTGCCCCCGAATCCGGGCCTCGAACGCAGCACCGACCCCCTGACCACGGCCGCTGAGTACAACGCCTCGATGGGTCGCACGTCGCGCAGGGCCAGGTAGCCCTGCTCTCCACTCGGCAAGCGCGTGAAGTACCACCGCCCGGCTCCCGCCAGCACTTCCACCGGCGCATCGCCGGAAAGGGTCAGCGAGACCGGCGCCGACAGGTCGGCGCGCGCGCGGAGCCGTGCGCCGCCGGTCGCCACTCGACCCCACCCGCCTACCAGACCCGAATCGCCCGCGAACACCGGAGGGACGCCCTGCGGCTCGAACAGATGGAAGTACGGGTCCACTGGTCCCCTCCGGCGCACATAGATGCCGAAATGCAGATGCGGCGGCGTGGTGCGTGCGTTGCCCGTGTTGCCCACGAATCCGAGCGTATCCCCGGGCTCCACCCAGGTATCCTCCTGCACGGCGTAACGGTCGAGATGCGCATAGTACAAGCGCCGGCCGTATCGCGCGTCGCGCAGCCATACCACGTTCCCGCCCAGGCGATTGGTCCCCACCCACGACACCCAGCCCGCCGTGGCCGCGAGCACCGGCGTGCCGCGCGGGGCGAAGAGATCCACGCCGTGGTGCTCCCGGCGCCCGGCATCGCGCGGCGCCCCGAACCGGCTGCGGAGCGTGCGCATGTCCATCCCGGCTATCGGAAAGCCCAGCGACGCGTGCGCGCTGAGGGTCAGCGTGATCCGGCCGCCGCGAAGCAGCTCCGGCTGTATTCGCAGCACGTAGTCGCCCGGGCGCAGCGCCACGTATTCGAGCTCCCAGGCCGACGAGTCGGCGCTGGCCACCATCTGTGGTGGATTGAGGCTATCCGGAAGGAAAAAGAGATCGACGAAGAAGCTCAGGTCGTCCGGCCGGGCACCGGCCACGTCGATGCGGACCGCGACCCGCTGACCTTGCTCCAGCGACAGCCGATACGCGACGGCGGCCGCCTGTCTGGGATCCAGGTAGCGCACTTCGCGGTGCGGCAGCACCACGGCCACGGGCTGCTCCAGGGCCCGCTCCGCGGCGGCCGTCCAATCCCGCCCCAACGCCGTGGTGCGGAGCCCCAGCTCCTGCAGCCGCGCTTCGTACGCCTCACGGGCGGTGGTGGTCACGAACCGCATACTCACCCGGCCGTCGCAAGCGGCCAGGGAGATGACCAGGCCCAGGGCCATCCACGGTCCCGGACCCGGCCACCGCCGAGTCACCGATCGTTCCAATTGAGAATGGCGTTGAACACCATGGGCGCGTCGTGATGGTTCAAGAACCGGTGCAACGGGTTGAAGGTGAAGACGATCACCCGTCCCGCATCGTTGGCGCCTGCCGGCACGTCGAACACGGCGCCGTGGCCCACGATCTGGTTGCTGTTTCGGACCATCCCGCTCAGGACGTACGGCTGACGTGCCCGCTCCCCTTCACCACCGCCCTCCTGGACCAGCGCAGACGAGCCCGGACGAGCGCGCTCGTCTGTGCTCGTCTGTGCTCGTCCGCGCTCGCCCGTATGCGCCATCCCCATTATTTCCGTCACGACGGTATCCCGCTCGTCAGCCAGCGGCTCCGTGCCGTACTGCAGCACCATGAGCCCGCGATCCCGCCGGGCGGTGCGCCACAAGGGCGCGTTACCTCTGAACACGTGGGTCGTTTCCGGGAACCCGTACAGCACGGGATGATTCGGCCGGCGCGCCTTGGCGGTCACGATCGACCCCGGATGGAACAGCCCGGAGGGCGCGTAGTCCTGCAGCTCGCGGATTAACCCGGTCTCGGTCGCGAGGCGAGTGGCGTTCTCGATCGTGATCAACGTCCCGCCCCCGTCCAGGAACCGCTCCAACTCAGCCATGCCGAGGAAGCCCGGCCCGCCGGTCATGTCACTGGTGCTACTGGGGGATCCGTGCGACGCGAACTCCGGCGTCTTGGTGAACGGAAGCGGCCCCCATTCCTTGTCGATCCCGTGAATCCACTGCGCGCCCTGCCCGCCCGCCGTTGGCACCAGAATCACGTCAAACCGGCGACGCAGGTTACCCGCCTTGAGGTCGTCCTTGTGAATGGAGGTGTACGGCAGGCCGAGTTGCTCGAACCAGTAGCGCACCCAGCCCTCGTCCTGGGTGGAGAACCAGGTGTGGTAGATGGCGATCCGCGGCAAGTCGAGCGCGTGACGCCGCACGCTGGGGGCGCTCGCTTGGGTCAGCGCCAGCCCATACTGCTGTGCCAGCCACTCCGCGCTCCCGGCCGTCACCCCTTCCAGCATCACCGTGCCGGCGGTCCATTCGGCGCCGGACGCGGTGAACGTGGTCTCCGCCACAAACACCGCGGACCGCGCCTCGCGCTGCTTAAGGGCGTATAGGGCCGGGAGGAGCTCCACCTGCGCGGTGTATTTCAACAGCCATCGATCGGCCGCTCGCTGCGCGTCGTCGGCTGTCCGCCGTCCGGTATCCGACGAACCCGCCGAACCGCCGGCCGCGGTAGCTCGGGTCGCGCTGCCACGCCAAGCGACCGTGTCTCGCAACATCTCGAGCCGACGCCACGCGAACACCGAAGGATCGTTCACCGGCTGCACGTCGACGCCGTACAGCAGCCCCAGCGTCCAGGCGATGTCGTCGTAGGGCGGGTAGCGGGCCGAGCTGGGGTAGTCCTGCTTGGTGAGCAGATTCACCGCCAGGTCTCGATACGGCTGGTCCAGCTTCACCACGAAACTCCCCGGCAGGGTGTCCGTCGAGCGGTGGACCTCGATGGCGTGCCGCTGGAGCTGGTTCACCAGATAGGCCGCGCGCCGCGGGTCCCGCTGCTGGTCCAGGGCGGGAATCAGGAAGGCGTGAGGGGCACGGGTGCGGCCTCGCTCGATGCTGTTCGCACCCTTCTGCCAGAAATTGACCAGCAGGTCCCGCCCGTTCCGGGCCGCGTAGTCCAACGAGGCCAGGACGCCACCCTGCATGAAGTTGGTGTTATTGCGAAGCGACCAGCGCACTTTGGCGGTGGGAGGCCAGGGCCGGTACCATTGGGCCGTGGTGACCGAGTCGCCCGCGTAGGTTTGGCCCCGCAGGTCACGCAGGTAGGTGTCGGCCCCGGCGTTGCCGAAGGTCTCGTAGAAGCGGCTGATGCCGTTATGGTTGGTCGCCGCCCAGGCGCCGTAGCCCGGCCACCAGCCGTCGAAGAACCCCCAGGTCCACACGCCCGGAACGCCCTGCTTGGTGAGCGACTGGATGTCCCAGTTGGCCAGAGTCTGCCACTCGCTGACGATGATCGGATCCACGGTGTAGTTGTAGGGGCCGGTCCCAGTGGAGACGTAGAGCAACGGCACCGACTCGTGCAGGTCGTGCATGACCAGCGGGTGCCATTGGTAGTACGTCCGGTACACCGCCTTGGTCAGCGCCTGTGAGATCTGAATACCGTCACGGTTGTTGTCGTGGACCACGTACTTCCCCCAGTACGGGGTCGAGCGCGGGAAGCCGTCGTCCAGCTCGGGCCGGCCCCTGGTGTAGCGGTGGTACCAGTCCACCTGCCGGTCGCGTCCGTCCGGCTCGGCCACCGGATTGATCAGGACCACGACGTTGTCTCTGATGCGGCGGATCAGCGGGTCGTCCGAGACCGCGAGACGATAGGCCAGCTCGATCAGCATCTCTGGGGGGCCCATCTCCGGCGAATGGAGCCCGCCCATCAGGTAGTACACCGGCTTGATCTCACCGACCAGCCGCTCCATGGCGGCGCGATCCGTAGCCCGCGGGTCCGCCAGTGCCACCAGACCCTGCTGGATCCGGTCGAGCTGGGCCATGGCGGCCTCATCCGCGATGGTGACGAGCAGCAGCTCCCGTTCCTCCTCGGTGCGACCCACCGTTTCCACCCGCACGCGGGGCGATGCCTGGGCCAGCGCGCGGTAGTAGCCGTACAGCTCAGCGCTCCGATGCATCACGCCGGGCGCCCCCGCAATGGTGCCGAAATGCTCGCGCGGCGAGGGGATGGTGGGATGGTCCGGAATGGTGGCCACGCTGGCCGGCAGGAAGCGCGAGTCGGTGGTCGCTTCCCGGATCAACCGTTCGTACGTGGTGTCGCGCGCTTGGGGACCCTGCACCGCGGACAGCGTGAGAACAACCAGGAGGGATGGCGTCATGATGGTCTGTCGAGTTTAGGTAGTTGACAACGATACGCGCGTCGGGGGGTGGTCCGTGAGGACGCGTTCAGGTCGTGAGTCATTGACTCAATCAACGGACTCCTCGACGAGCGAACTGCAGTGTCCGAACGGACCACCCCCCGACGTGCGCACAACTCAGAGGGTGCCCCTGCCGAGGACCTGCCGGATCTCGCCCGCGGCGTCGATCGCGGCCTCCACGTCCACCGAGAGGGCTCGGGCCTGCTGCGTGGCGCTGGTGAGGTCGCTCAGCGCGGCACCGACGCCCGCGGAGCGGAGGCGGAGGAGGTCGAAGCGGACGTTCTGGATCGCCAGCACGCAAGACTCGAACTGCGCCTCCACCCGACCCCGCCGCTGCATCAGGTCCGCCAGCATCTCCCGCTGGCGCCGCAACAGATCCAGTCGGCGCTGCGCGTCCGGGTCCATGTGGTCCGGGTCCGGCCCTTGCAGGACCTGAATCCGTTCGTCCAGGCGGTCCAGCGTTTGCTGGTCCACGGTGCCTTCCATCTGACTCAGCGTCCGGGCCAGCTCTTCCGCGCGCGCCAGCAACGCATCCACGGTGGGCTGCACGTCGGGCAGGAGGTTTCGTTCCGCGGGGGCCAGGCGCTCGACGATCTTGGCGACCGCCGCGCGGTCGGTCCGCATCTGCCGGATCTGGGTCGCCAGCCGGCCGAAGTCGTCCGTTTTGGGCTCCGGCAGGCGGCCGGCGGGCCGGGCCGGCCGGCCGGTCCCAGGAGGAGGCGGCAGCGCGTCCCGGGCCGGAGGCCGGCTCACCACGTCGCGCCAGCTATACCCGGCGGACCACAGCTCGCCGTAGCGGGACGCGACGCCGATGCCCCACGGAATGGTGACGAACAAGAACCACGGACTCGCGATGCCCGTGACGATATTGAGCAGCAGCAGGCCGCCGTTCACCGAGACGTAGGTCGCGAACTGCGAGCGAAAGCGGCGTACCAGAGGCGGCTCACCGTCGCCGGGCGCGGCCTCGGGTTGCTCCCGAGAAGCGCGGCGTGACGGCCGCTGGCGCGACGCGGGCACGGGCAGCGGCGCCGCCGCCGGGGAGCGCCGGGAGCCGCCTGCGCGGGGCTCGAGTGGCCGCCGCGTCCGGAATGACCCCGCCGCGGCGGTGCGCCGATACGGAACCGACACCCGGTTCTCCAGCGCCCGGCGAAGCGCGTCGGCCGTGGGCCAGCGGTCATCCGGGTTCTTTTCCAGGCAGCGCATGATCGTGTGCCCCAGATCCTCCGGGCAGTCCGGCCGCAGCCGCATCACTTCCGGCGCCGGCTCGGTGATCTGCTTCATGAGGATCCCAGGGACGGTCCCTGCCTGGAACGGCGGGTCACCCACCAGCATCTCGAACGCCACCAGCCCCAGGGAATAGAGATCGCTCCGGGCGTCGATCTCGCGCTCACCCGCCGCCTGCTCCGGGCTCATGTAGGTGGGCGTGCCGATCACGACCCCCGTTCCCGTGAGGGTCCCCACACCCCCGCCCACCAGCGCCTTGGCGATCCCGAAATCGGTGACCACCACGCGCCGCCGCGTGCCCTCGAGGAGAATGTTGTCCGGCTTGATGTCCCGATGGATGACGCTCATCGCGTGCGCCAGGCCCAGCGCGTCGGCCGTTTCCTTCATGATGCGCCGTACTTCTTCCGGCGGCAGGCGCTCACGGCGGCGCAGACGGGCGGCGAGCGATTCGCCGTCCACGTAGCCCATCACGAAGTACACCAGCGACTCGGCTTCGCCGACGGCGTGGATGGGGACGATATTGGGGTGGGACAGACGGGCGGCGGTCTCGGCCTCGCGGAGGAATCGGGTGCGGATCTCCCCGCGGAACGCCAGCTCCGGCGGAAGCACCTTGATGGCGACCCGCCGCTTGAGCTTCAGGTCGCGCGCGCTGTAGACCACACCCATCCCGCCGCGGCCGATCTCGCTTTCCAGCGCGTAGCTCTCGGCGAGCGCACTCGACAGCCGGTCCGCGAGCGACGACCTCGACTCCTCGTCCATGTAGCTTCTGGTGTGGTCCGGGCGTAGATTAACGTGCGCCTAACACCGTGGCAACCTGTTACATGCGCTCCAGGGAGGTGTCATGCGCTGGGTAACCGACGACGCCGGACGGCGTTGGCTCGTCGAGCGAGTGGGGCGCACCTCGGGCATCGTCCCTACGAGGTCGCGCGAGGGGCTGTTTCCGGAGCCCGCGGATATCGTCCGGTTCAGCTGCGAGAACGACAAGACCGAAGCTGATCGCGAGGTCACCACCCGCGCGGGCTTGTTGGAGCAGCTGACGGAAACCGAGCTCCGGGCGCTCCTGAACATCGCTCCGCGAGCGCCGGGCGGGTAACCAAGCTGCCAGACTGGCATCGCCCTGGCCGCCCAGCCGCCGCCCTGGCGGCTTGCTCTTGCCAAGAATCACCCTCGCGCCCGGCATGATTGGTGCCGTATCATTCCCTCACTTGGGGCCTCCTTGCGTCCCTTGAGGGAGAGAGAGCCATCATGACCGAAACCGACCAGGGCCACGACCAGCCCCGGAATACCTCCGGCACCAGGCGCCTGCGCATCCCGGTGCTGCCGCTCCGCGAGGTGGTCCTGTTTCCGGGCGTCACGGTACCAGTCGGGGCGGGCCGCCCCGGTACGCTCCGCGCCATCGAAACCTCGCTCAAGCGGGAAGATCGCCTGATCTTCGCGGTCTCCCAGCGCCAGAATCTCGAGCAGGTCGCCCCTGAGCTGCTCTACACCACCGGCACCGTCTCGCGCATCGGGCAAGTCCAGCGCGGGTTGGGTGGCGTGCAGCTGTTGCTGCACGGCGAGTATCGGGGCACGGTGCTCCAGTACGCCCAGAACGAGGGCCACATTGAGGCGGTGGTCGTGGAAGCGCAGGACCTGCCGCCGGCGGATCCCACCGACCCGGCCTTCGTGGCGCTTTACAAGGAGTTGCGCGAGCGCGCCGCCGAGCTGGGGCAGAAATCGGGGCTCCCGGAGGACGTGGTCCAGCAGGTGCTGGAGGGCGTCACGGAGCCGGGACGCTTCGCGGACCTCGTGGCCGGCTATATCGACATCGCGCCGCCCGAGCGTCAGGGGTTGCTCGAGACGCTGGGCATCGAGGAACGGATGCGCCGGGTGCTGGTGCACGTCCAGCGTCAGCTCGCGCTGCTGAACGCGCAGGAAGAGATCAAAGAGAAGGTCCAGGAGGAGCTGGGCGAGCGCCAGCGAGAGATGCTGCTGCGGGAGCAGCTCAAGGCGATCCGCAAGGAACTCGGCGACGAAGACGAGTCGGCGGACACCGACGAGCTTCGTGAGCGTTTGGAGAAGCTCGAGCTGCCCGAGGAAGCCAGGAAGGAAGTCAAGCGGGAGCTGGCCCGTCTGGATCGCACGTCGCGCGAGTCCATGGAAGCGCAGGTCATCCGCACGTACCTGGAAACGGTCGCCGAGCTTCCGTGGAACACCCGCACGGAGGAACACCTGGACGTGGCGGAAGCGGCCAAGGTGCTGGATGAGGATCACTTTGGGCTGCAGAAGGTGAAGGACCGGGTGCTGGAGTTCCTGGCGGTGCGGCAACTCAGACAGCGGCGGGAAGGGCTGCAGGGGGCGGAGGGGCCGGAGGGGCCGGAGGGGCCGCAGAAGACCGGTGTGCAGTCCGTGCCTCCAGCCTCTCCGGCCCATCCGGCCGCTCCGGCCGGTAATGAGGACGACCGCGTGCCGCGCGGCTCCATCCTGCTGTTTGTGGGCCCGCCCGGCGTCGGCAAGACCTCGATCGCGAAGTCCATCGCGCGCTCCATGGGACGCAAGTACGTGCGGATCTCCCTGGGGGGCGCGCGGGACGAAGCGGACATCCGGGGCCACCGCCGGACCTACGTGGGCGCCATGCCCGGACGGATCATCGAGGGCATGAAGCGGGCCGGCACCAAAAACCCGGTCTTCCTGCTCGACGAAGTGGACAAACTCGGCGTGTCGTTCCAGGGCGATCCGGCCGCGGCGCTGCTCGAAGTGCTGGATCCCGCTCAGAACGACAGCTTCACGGACCACTACCTGGGCATTCCCTTCGATCTCTCGGAGGTGTTGTTCATCGCCACGGCGAACTTCCTCCAGGGCATCCCGGGTCCGTTGTTCGACCGCATGGAGATGGTCGAGTTCTCGGGGTACACCGAGCATGAGAAGCTCACCATCGCGCGGCAATACTTGATCCCGCGCCAGCTCAAGGAGGCCGGGCTGGACCCGCCCCAGCTCACGCTGACGGACGAAGCGGTGATGGCGCTGATCTCCGGGTACACCCGGGAAGCCGGTGTGCGACAGTTGGAGCGGGAGCTTGGCAAAGTGGCGCGCAAAGTGGCCCGACGCATCGCCGCCAAAGACGTGGAGCAGGAGCGCCTCGAAGCGGGTGACATCAGCCGGGTCATCGGGCGGCCCATGGTGCATCCGGAGCGAGCCGCGCCCGAGGATCAGGTGGGCATCGCCACGGGCATGTATTACACGCCGGTCGGCGGTGACATCATGTTCGTCGAGGTTTCCGTCATGCCGGGGAAGGGAGACCTGGCGCTCACCGGCCAGTTGGGGGACGTGATGAAGGAATCGGCACGGGCGGCGCTGACCTATGCCCGGTCACACGCCCATCAGCTTGGTATCCCCGACGGCGCGCTGAGCGACAAAGACGTGCACGTGCATGTGCCCGCCGGAGCTACTCCCAAGGAGGGGCCCTCAGCGGGGGTCACCATGGCCACCGCGTTGGTCAGCGCCCTGTCCGGAGTGCCAGTCCGGCACGACATCGCGATGACGGGGGAAATCACCCTGTCCGGCAGGGTGTTGCCCATCGGCGGGGTAAAAGAGAAGGTGTTGGGCGCCACCCGTGCCGGCATCACGACGGTCATCCTGCCGCGGGAGAACCTGGCCGATCTCGAAGACCTCAGCACTGCGGAGCGTGGGGTGCTCACTGTGCACCCGGTGGATGCGCTGAGCGACGTCCTTGCGGTGGCGCTGCAGCGGAATAGCGGTGGCGGGTCGCGTGCCGGCGGGTCGTCCGGCGCCGAACAACCGGAGCTGGTGGCTCACTGAGAAGAGCGCTACCAGGCGAGTCCGCGTACCAGGAGATCGATCTCGGCCGGCAATTGCCCGTTGTCGCCCGCCCCGGGGAGCAGCACGGGGCCCACGACCAGGGCGACCGCCATGTGCGCGACGACGACCGGGTCGACATCGTCGCGCACGAAGCCCAACCCTTGCGCGTCTGAGACCAGTACGCGAATCGTCTCCCGGAGCCGGCCCAGATTCTCCACCAGGGGCGCTCGAGTTCCGTCGTCGGTCTCCGAGGCGATCGCTGTGGCGCGAAGCAGGTCGGCGTTTGCCGCCAAGGTGCGGCGGGTACCCTCCAGCACGGCTCGAAGCTGGTCCAGCGGCCCGGCGGATGCTCCAGCCGTGCCGGCATGCGCGGCTATGTCTCGAGACGCCGCTTGGACCACCGCTTGAAACAACCCTGCCTTGGAGCGGAAGTAATAGAAGATGAGCTGCTTGTTCACCCCTGCCCCGCGCGCGATGCGCTCCACCCGGCCACCGGCGTAACCCCGTTTCCCGAATTCCAGCCTTGCCGCCGAGAGAATCAGGGCCCGCGAGTCCCGCTTTTGCTGACCGCTCACGATATTAACCGGACGGTTGATGTTGCTGTAACTTATTGCAAATCAACCGAGTTGTGTCAACCGCCCGCGCCGGTTTGCCGGCGGGATCAGGCTCCGGTGAGGAGTGCTGCCGTGGCACGGGTTGCCGCAGTGAGCACCGGGTCCGACGTCCAATAGCCGGAGGGTCCAGCGTTCGCCAGAGTGGCCAGGACCGTCGCCTCAGGCGCCAGGAGGAGTAGAATGGGCGCTCCGAAATAACGCTCGCTCATCTGGACCTCGATCCGGCCAGAGGGCTCCACGGCGAGGCCTGCGGCCGGGGCCTCACCCAGGTACCACAGTTGGGTATCCGCCTGGTCGCCGGAGCGCTTGTGCCAGGCGGGGGCGAGGCTCGCGAGGAACCTGGCGGGGGCAATGCAGGTGACCGGACCGGCGGCGCGGGCCGCGGTGCGCATGGTCAGGTCCAAGAGCGAGCGCTCCCCGGCAATCGCCACGATACCCGGAGCCCCGGCAGCTTGCGCCCGGGCGAGTTGGGCTTCGAGCCGGTCCAGCTTGCCGGCTTCGCGGGCGGCAATCAACGCCACCAGCGCGGGAGGCTGCTTTGGCCGGTAGCGTTCCGGCCGGTCTGCGGTGGTGCTGGCCGCCCCCTTGGCCACGAGGCCGCGCAGCGCCTGGTAGGCATTGGCGCGGGCAATGGAGAGGGCGCGAGCGAGCCCGTATCCTGTCTGGGGGCCAAGCTCGGTCAATGCCCGGTACGCAAGACTCTCCGTGGGCGTGAAGCCGAAGGGCGTGAGGTCGAGCGACGTCTGAGGCGCAGGCATAGGAGTAGTTATGACAACTACTCTAGTGAGCGCGCCCTCCCGCCGCAAGCGAAGAGCACGGCTTCAGTGGACCTTCGAGCGCTAGACGAACTCCAGCTCCCAACCGGCGAGCTTGGCGATCAGGGCGAGGCGGAAGGTCACATCAGACTGGCGGCGGTCCGGGGTCTTACCGTCGGGCTCGAGCGGGAACGCGAAGTCGGCCAGCTTGGAGGGGCTCTTGGGCAAGCTCCGAAGGCTCTTCGGCGCCCACACGCCCCGCGGGTCGCACTCCTTCAACAGCCGCGCCAGCACCCGCTGCGCCGTCTCGGACGCGTGCAGCGCGCTGAGGCGGGCCAGGACTTCGAGCCAATGCAAGGCCAGCGGGAGGTCCTTGGGGTGACCGGCGCTGTCGGCTTGAATGGGATCGCCAAGGAGCTGGAAAACCGGTCGTACCACTTTCTTTCCGACGACCACGACGTACTCTCGCTTGCCGGTCGGCTTGGCCAGGAATCCGGTGAGGCGTTCGACGAAGCCCGCACGCTCGCGTTGCAGGTTGGGCATCAGCGCCACCATGGCGACAGAGAAGATGGTGGGAGGGTACGCGTCCGGATGGAGGATGGTCCGGCTTCCGCGGCGAATGAGCGGTTTCTCGGCCAGCTCGCTGCGGAGGAACTGCGACACGTTGGACGCGATCCGGTGCGCCGCGCCTCGCACTCGGGGATCCTCGAGCTGGCCGGCTTGCGCCAGCGCCGTGGTCGCCGCTTCGCGCATCACCTCGCGGACCCAAACGGCCAGCTCCGGGCCCGTCTTCGCCGCCCTGCGGAACTCGAACGTCAGCTCCGGGGCCCCGTCCTTGGATAGCAGTCTGTAGAACAGGCGGTCCGTGAGCCGGAATGCCCGCTCAGCCGTCGGGACACCAAGCTCCACCAAACGCCGGTATCGCGACACAGTGCCGATATCATCGAGAATCTTCCACCTGGCGGGATCGACGCCCAGGATGTTGTCGCCCCAGGTGCCGTTGGGCTTCTGCTTCCGGATGAGCTGACCGACCTCTTTCTGCTGCATCACCTCGGCCAGCAGCGCCGCCCGGTCCTCCGGGGACGCCCCGTGTGAAGGCAGTATCTCGTTGACTACCCGCCACTTAATGGCTGCGCAGGCGTGCTCCCGTAGCCACTTGATGGGAACTCGGTGTGTCGTGGGCAGGTCCAGGGGGTGGCTCCCGTACGCGGTGGAAAGTGGGGAAAAGGCCGCGAAACCGGCGGGGAACATATAGAGTTCCCCGTGGTGCGGCCAGAGGGGTTATCTCGCCGGGCGCAGGCGCAGTCCGGCGGGGCGGAACGCCGATCCCGGTAGCCACCTGGGGAATTCGGTGCTCTCCGCCAGGGACCAGGCCAGCCGGGTAAGGACCCGGGCCGTCTGGATCAGCCCGCGATAGTCAAAATCCGGACGCGCCTGATCCGACGGACGGTGATATCGCTGGTCGAAATACGTGCTCCATTGCTCGCTCCCCCACGAGGAGTCCCGCTCGACGTACTGGACACCAGATCGCAGCGACACGGCGGGAAGGCCGGCGCGCGCGAACGCCACCTGGTCGGACCGGTAGAAATCCGCCAGCCGCGGAAACGGATCCGGCGCCACCTGCAGATGCTCCCCCCGCGCGGCCGCGGTTATCCAGTCTTGGAGCTCGGACTGCTCACCTCCCAGCGCCACGATGTCCCGAGTGGGCCCCCAGACGTTGGCGCGGTCCAGGTTCACGACCGCGACGGTGTGGTCCAGCGGAACAGGGGGCTGGGTGACGTACGTCGCGGCCCCCAACCAGCCCGCTTCCGAACCCGTGAGGGCCGCGAATATCACCGAACGGCGTGGAGCCCTCCCCGCGCGCGTGAGCCCCGTGGCCGCGGCCAGCAGGAGCCCGAGGCCGGACGCATTGTCCACCGCGCCGTTGTAAACGGAGTCCGCGCCCTTCGCGGGGCGAATGCCGAGGTGGTCGTAATGCGCGGTGAGCAAGACGGCGTCCGTGCGGCCTACCGAGTCCGAGCCTTCCAGTCGCGCGATGACATTAGGCGAACGGAATCGTCTGACCCTGGAGCGCAGGTCCACGGCGGCCCGCGCGCCCACGTCCAGCGGCCGGAAGTCGCGGAGCCCGGCGCGCTGGAGCATGAGCGCGTAGTCCTTGCCGGTGGCTTCGACGATTCGGCGGGCCGCATCCGCGGTAATCCACGCGGCGAACCGCAACGATTGCGTGGGTGGGTGGTCGAGCAGCGCGCGTTCGCCGGACCAGGATGCCTGGACGGCGGACCAGGGCAGCGGCACGGCCTGCGGCGTGTGGACTAACAGAACGCCGGCCGCCCCCATGCGGGCCGCCTGGTCCAGCTTGTGGGCCCACAGCCCGTACGGTGTGAGGGCATCCCCGCGGAAGAACGCCGAATCGCCCGTCCCCGGCTCGCCGGGCAACACCATCACGATTCTGCCGGTTTGTGCCGCTCCCTTGTAGTCGTCCCACTCCCACTCCGGCGCGGCGATGCCGTATCCGGCGAAGACGATGTCGGCATCCAGGGTTGCCAGCGAGTCTGGACGCTCCGGCCACGCCACGATCTCGGTGCCGGGCTCGAAAACCAGGGTGCGTCGCTGGGCGCCGACGACGACCGACGCCTCGGTGGTGAGGCCCACCATGGGAATCCATTGGTAGAACGAGCCGTCCGGCGCGCCGGGTTTGAGTCCCAATGCCGCGAATTCCGATGCCAGATAGCGGGCCGCCAGGTCGCCCCCTCGCGTGCCGGGGGCGCGGCCTTCCATCACGTCGTCCGCGAGCAGGCGAAGCGGCGCTTCGATGAGGTGCGACGTGATGGCCGCGAGGCCCTGGGCCAGCGGATCAGGCGTGGCCGATTCCGGCCGGACCCGTTGCGCGGCGCCCGGGACCGGCGCCGCCCCAAGCGCGAGCGCGCTCAGGCAACCCGCGAACCCAACGTGCAAGGCCTTCGCCCTCCGGGTGACTAGCACTTGACCCGGTGAATCGGCCCCGGCTGACCCAGCACCCCTTCACTGGTCAGCACCAGGGTGCTGTCGTCCAGGAACGCCACGCCCTCGCCCTGCGGCTCGAGCGTTCCCAGCCAGCAGGGCGGTCCGTCGTCGCTCAGGCGGCGATCCTGCCCGCGGCGGAAGAAGAACAGCTCGGTGTAGGTGCGGATCACCACACGCTGGCCGTTGGGGGAGATGGCGGCAGCGGTGACCATGCGGCCCAGGGCTCGCTGCGGCACGGTGGCCAGCCGCTCCAGCGGCTCCGCCGTTGCCGTGTCGTGATCCAGCGCGGCGCGCGCGACGAGGTAACGCAGCATGGGGCCATAGGTGCCTTTGGTGACCAGCTGAATCGATCCGTCGGGCTCGACCCACATGGCCTCGACGTCGTGGGCGCCATCCGGGTACTTCACCCGAACGGCACGGGCGCGGGCCGTGACGCGGGCCGGCTCATCGTCGGCGGCCGGCCGCGGGGGCGTTCCCGGCTCGGCCACCACGTAGATCGCCACAGTCCGGCGCCGCCGGTTGTTGTCGCCGGTGTCCGCGATGTACAGGCAATCGCGCCCCGGCTCCGGACACGGGGCCAACGCGATGTCCTCCCAGTCATAGTTGGTCGCGCCCGGGACCAGGTACCGGCCGAGGTCGTCGCCGGCGAGGTTCGTGGCATACAACATGGGCCCATCGCCGGAGTCGTTGTGCGTCCACAACACGCCCGGGTGCCTGCGGCTGACGGCGACGCCAGAGCTTTCAGTGATGGGCGGGGAGCGCAAACTGCCGGTCCGCTCGACCAGCGAAGGGGTTCGCTGTTGAGCGAGGGCTGTGTGCGTGAGCCCCAGGAAGGCGACGAACGTAGGTAACCGCATCGCCGTGCGTATAGTAGCGGGGCGCTTGCCCCACGGGGAGGCTTGGGCTTCATTTCATCTCAGCCAGCATGATCGAGACCCTCCAACATCGGCCGGTCGCGAAGCGCCCGGACGCGGTACGTTTGTCGGGGCGGATCCTGTTCCTGGTGGACGACGCGGACCTGGTGCGCCGGCAGTTGGCCGGCGAGGACCTGTCGTGGCCCCTGGCCGCCGCCCTCCGGGACAACATCTCCACCGACGAAATCACCCCCGCGTACATCTGCTATTACTACGACGAGCGGTTGGGGGATTTCCCCTACCTGGGGCTCAAGGCCGGTGGAGACTTTCCGGTATCGCGCGGATCGGTGAAGGCCGGGGGATTCGTCTGCTCCGTCTCCGGAAAGCGGCGGGGGAAAGGATCCTCCCGGGAGCAGTCGCCCTATGCGGAGATGTGCGCCGGCATCCGGCTGGTGATCGCGGAAAGCATCGAGCGGATCTACGGTGAGAATTGTCAGAACCTGGGTATCCTTACCAGCACCGATTCCTCCCTGATAGCCAGAGTGCGGCGGGGCGACGAGATCCCGCTCTCGGTATTCACCGAGGGCGAGGGCGAGATCACTCGGGGAATCATCGAGTACGGCGGACTGTTCCAGTACAACGTGGCCAGGTTGCAGGGCAAGGTGGCGGTCCCGGCCGTCGCCACGCGCCGGCGGCCCATGACGCTGGCCGAGAAGATCCTCGCGCGGCACTGGGTGGGCGACCTGGCACGCAACCAAGTGGGCATCCCCTACGTGCAGCCGGGCGACGAAGGGTTCGTCCGGACCGACATCCGGTTCAGCCACGAGTACGTGACGCCCATGGCGGCGATCTTCTGGGAACAGTACGTGGGCAAGAACCAGCTGATCGTGGATCCGGAGTCCGTGTTCCTGTTCCGCGATCACCTGACGTTCCTCGAGCTGGCCATGACGGACGAGCGCAAGGCGCAGGGGTTGCTCGACGTCGCGCTGGAGCTGAAGCAGAAACAGGAGGAATTCGCGACATTGCACGGCGTGCGGCTCTACGGCGAGCTGCCACGACGCCTGACCGGCCGCATGGGACTTCCCGCGGGCTCCGAGGCGATCTGTCACTCCAAGATTCTCGAGGCGCACGCGCTCCCGGGCCACCTGATCATCGGGAGCGATTCGCACACGCCGCACGCGGGAGCCATCGGCAGCGTGGCCTTCGGCGTGGGAACCACGGCGATCTTCAACTCCTGGCTCACCAAGGACGTGCGGATCAAGGTGCCGCCCTCGGTCCTGGTACGCATCCACGGCCAGAAGCCGGCCGGTGTCACGGCCAAGGACTTTATGCTGCAGGTGCTCCGGCATCCCTACGTCAAGGACGGGCACGCCATCGGCAAACTGGTGGAGTACGCCGGGGAGGCCGTGGAGGCCCTGTCAGTGGATGAGCGGGCCACCATGACCAACATGGCGGCCGAAGTGGGCGCGTTCACGGGGCTGGTGCGACCCGACGAACGGGTGGTCGAGTACCTCGCCCGGGAACGGGGCCTGGAGCCGGACCAGGTGCGACCGCTGTTCGCGGGGCTCTCCTCGGACGACGACGCCGAGTGGGAAACGGTCATCGAGTTCGACGCGGCGCAATTGGAGCCGATGGTGGCGCTCCCGGGTGATCCTGGGAACGGCGTCTTCATCAGCGAGCTGAGCGGGCCGGTCAAGGTGGAGATCGCCTACGCCGGGTCGTGCACCGCGGGCAAGAAGTCGGACATGGACATGTACGCGGCGGTATTCCGAGACGCGCTGGAGCAGGGGAAACGGGTCCATCCGGACGTGAAGTGTTACGTCCAGGTCGGATCCCAGGAAGTGAAGCGCTACTGCGAGGAGATGGGCTACCTCGAGATCTTCCAGGCCGTGGGCGCGGTGTTCATCGAGCCATCCTGTGGCGCGTGCATCAACGCCGGGCCGGGCGTCTCCTACGACCGGAACACGGTGACGATATCGGCCATCAACCGGAACTTTCCCGGCCGGTCAGGACCGGGTCAGCTGTACCTGGCCAGTCCCTACACCACGGCGGCGAGCGCGATCGCGGGGTTTATAACGGCCTGGGAACCGGGGCTGGTGTCGGTGCGATAAGGGCGGCTGTCGCCCTTCAAGGCATTCGGCCTGACAGACCCGCCGCCTGCGGTGAGCCAACGGTGGGTGCGCCGCTCCGTCCCGGACGCAGCGCCGCGGCCGGATACACGCCCCGGGCATTCCACAACACCCAATCGGTCAACCCCAGCTCCTCCGTGGCGCGGATCTGTGCGCGGATTTCCTCGGGGGTGTACCGCACCCGGAAGATGGAAAAAGCCTGCAGGTAGGGACGGATCTTGGGCGCGCCGGCGAGGCGAGCGTTCTTCTTGAGGCCGTCTTCCAGCGCGCGGCGGACGGTGGCATAGGGTGATGCGTTCGGGTGCTCGATGCCGTACGCGCCGCGCCGATAGTGGCTGGGATAAACCATGGGCAACACCACGTCCGCCAGCGGTGCCAAGTCCTCCCACGTCTGACCAATGCCGAGATCGCCGTCCGCGCTGGTGGTGAGGCCGAACAGGTCCAGCGTGAACGGCACGCCGAGGTCGGCGGTCCGCTCGCGCATCAGCGCGACGTTGCGACGCACGGCCGCGCGCTGGGACTCGCCGGCACGCTTGCCCGGGAACACCGCGCGCTCCAACCGCCACCGGGGTTCGTCCGGAAAGCGCAGGTAGTCGAACTGAATCTCGGCGAAGCCCAGGACCACGGCCTCCCTGGCCAGGTCGGCGGCGTAGATCCAGACCGAGTCCTGGTACGCATCCACCCAGGCGGCGCCCAGCTGGTCGCGCCACAGGCCGCCCTGCGTGTCGTGAATGGCCCATTCCGGCTTGCGGCGCGCGAGGAGCGGGTCCTTGGCTACCACGATCCGCGCGACGGGATGAATGCCGCGCGCCTGGAGCTGCGCCAGCCGCTGCCGGGTGTCGGACACACGGAGCCGGTCGTTGGCCCCGATTCCCACGGCGACGGGCACGCTCGAGCGGTACGTGAGGTATCCGGTATCGTCCTTCACGTCGATCACGAAGGTGTTGATCTCGGTGCTGTCGGCCAGCCGGAGCAGGTCGGAGAACCGGCTGGAGCTGAACACCCACGCATTGAGATAGAGACCGCGCACCACGGCCGGCGGGTGTCCCACAGGAGGTGGTGGCAGGTCCAGGGGCGAGGTCTGCACCCGGGGCATCAGTTCCCCGAGGTAGTCAGGTGGCGACGATCGATGGTGACCCAACGTCGCCCAATCGACAGGCGGCGGCGGAAGCTCAATGGGCCCGCGCAGGGCCGCGATCTCGGCGGCGTAGTCGGGTCTCTCAGGCGTCTGATAACGCGGGTAGT